>ENA-UOWO01001763-UOWO01001763.1-activated-sludge-metagenome-genome-assembly--contig:-NODE-1763-length-28090-cov-5.425254_pt1 | contig 28090 bp, 22 predicted proteins | sample MGYA00238148_ERZ761564 | MGnify/ENA primary metagenome ERZ761564 (study PRJEB28885, sample SAMN05720194) | activated sludge metagenome | isolation source: Anaerobic digester | place: USA...
AACAGCACCAGGCTTCTGGTAGTACCGTCGCTGAAGTTGTCGAAGATCCGAGGGTTGCCGAACTTGAACAGGTGGTTTCATCGCTTCGTGAAGAACTTGAGAAGGCAAATCAGGCTGTCGGAGATCTTCAGTCGCAGCTGACTTCATCGGTTGCTGACCCACAGCAGGCAAGTGATCTTCAGATGGCTTTTGATGCCTCTCAGGCTGAAGTCGCTCAACTGAATGCTGCGGTAGAAGAAATTAAAGCCCAGCTGATGGCTCGTGAAGCCGAACTTGCCACTGCCACTGCTGCGGCTGGCGATGCCTCGGCTCAGGCTGCGGCTGTTGAAGAATTCAAGACAGAGATAGCTTTCAGAGATAACCGCATTCTTGAGCTTGAACAGGATGTAGTCAGCCTGAAAAGCATAATTGCCGAAAAAGATGAGGCGGCTGGAGCTGGCGCAGGCTCTTCTGAAGAGCTTGTTAAAGCCATGGCCGAAGTCGAAGAGCTGAAAGCGCAGATCGCATCTTTAAAAGCAAGTCCTGCGCTGCCGCCGGCAGTTTCTGATGAGCTTGAAAAACTCCGTCAGGAAGTCTCGTCGATGGATGAGCTGAAGGCTGAATTAGACAAGCTGCGTGCCGAATCAGATGACTTTGCTGAAGCGGCAATGAAAGTTACTGCTCTTGAAGCGGAACGTGAGCAGCTTGCCAATGAAATTGAAGGATTGAAGGCTGCTTCTACAGATTCTGACCAGGTTGATGCAATGAAGCTTGAAATTGTAAAGCTGCAGGAAACTTTGCAGAATCGAGAAGACGAGCTTGCCAGACTGCGTGTTTCTCTTGAGGCACGTCAGGACGAAAGTATGAATGACCCGGCTGTGCGTGAAGAGGTTGAACAGCTTACCAGACAGGTTGCCGATCAACTGCTTGCCATTCAGAATTTTGAAAGCATGATCAGTCGCACCCGTGAACAGCTTAAACAGAAAGATGCTGAGATCGAACTGCTCAAAGCAAGATCCGGCGGTGCTGCCGCTTCTGCAAACGTAATACCGGTTACCGGCGAGAACGAGATCATCACCAGCTTTATCGATTTCTTTGATGGTCTTGATTCGCTGCTTATCAAAAATCCGCTGCCAGAGCTGCAGACACTTCATCAGAAGCTTCTTGACCGCCTCATTATTCCAAATCAGATTACCTATATGCAGGTTATCTCAGAAGAATACGACCCCGAAAAACACAGCGCTACTGACTATTTCCGATCATCGAAATTCCCAGAGCGCTGCATTGTGTTTGAGGTTGAAAAAGGCTATCGCAAAGGCGATTCGGTTATCAAGAAATCTAAAGTCTGGGTTGTGCAGAATCTTTTCAGCTGTCTTGCCTGTGGTGCCACACAGAGCAACCCCGACAGCCGCTTCTGCCATCTCTGCGGCGCTAAAATTGTTGCTCCTAACGGGCTGCCAGTTGACAGCCTGCCTGAATTCGAACCTTCGCCGATCACCTATCAGAGATTTGCAGAAAGAATGCTTGAGCTCAACGATCAGGAAAGGGCGCGCGAATACATTCTCGCTGGCCTTGAGCTCGATTCCAACTTCGTGCCTCTGATGGTCAGACTGGCCGATATTTATATGGCTGAATCGAAATTTGAAGATGCCATGGATCTTCTTAAGAAGGCTTACAGCCTCAAGCCAGACCCGAAGACCAACGAGAAGATTCAGTCGCTCGAAACCAAGCTCAGCATCTTCAAACAGGCCAAAAACCTCAAGCTTTCACCCGAAGAATTCGAAAAGCTGCTGCACCTTATTCAAAAGTAATCAACGCCAAAGGTTAATCTATGTCACAGACTAATGCCTCAGAACTTCTGCCAAAGGCATACGAACCTGCAGAAGTCGAAAATTCAATCTACAGCAAATGGGAAAGCGCCAAGTGTTTTCATGGCAGCGAAAAATCCGACAAACCCAAATATTCGATCGTAATTCCGCCACCCAACGTTACCGGCATGCTGACTATGGGTCACGTTCTCAATAACACGCTTCAGGACATCCTGATCCGCTTTCAGAGAATGCAGGGCCGCGAAGCCATGTGGCTGCCCGGTACCGATCACGCCGGTATTGCGACGCAGAATGTCGTTGAAAAGGCTCTGGCAAAAGAAAAGACTTCCCGCCATGACCTGGGTCGCGAAAAGTTTCTTGAACGCGTCTGGACCTGGAAGGAAAAGTATGGTGGCATTATTCTCAGTCAGCTGAAAAAGCTCGGTTGTTCCTGTGACTGGGAACGCGAGCGTTTCACCATGGATGAAGGCCTCAGTGAAGCCGTCAAGATGTCGTTCATCAAGCTTCACCAGGATGGGCTCATCTACAAGGGCAAATACATCATCAACTGGTGCCCGAGATGCCGTACCGCTCTTTCTGACGAAGAAAAAATCCCAGAAGACACCAATGGTTCGCTCTGGTATATGCGCTATCCGCGCAAAGACGGTAAAGGGCACTTAATCGTCGCTACCACCCGCCCGGAAACGATGCTTGGCGATACAGCTGTGGCAGTTAACCCGCACGACGAACGCTATGCCGATCTGATCGGGCAGAAGCTGATTCTGCCGTTTATCGGTCGTGAAATACCCGTAATTGCTGATGATTATGTCGACAAAGCCTTTGGTACAGGTGCGGTAAAAATTACTCCGGCTCACGACCCGAACGACTTCGAAATGGGGCGGCGCCACAATCTTGAACAGGTCATCGTCATGGACGAAGCCGGCATCATGAACGATCTTGCCGGAAAATTCGCCGGTCTTGACCGTTTTGAAGCCCGCAAGGCCATTGTTGCCGAACTTGAAGAACAGGGCCTTCTCGAAAAAATTGAAGACCATCAGCTTGCGGTCGGGCATTGCGAACGCTGCAAAACCATTATCGAGCCTTATCTTTCTGACCAGTGGTTCGTTAAAATGAAACCTCTGGCTGAAAAGGCCATTGAGGCCGTTAAGAACGGCACTCTGCGTTTCACCCCGAACCGCTGGGTTGGCGTTTACCTGCACTGGATGGAAAACATCCGTGACTGGTGCATCAGCCGCCAGCTCTGGTGGGGGCACAGAATTCCAGCCTATACCTGCGGCGCCTGCCGGCACGTAATGGTTGCTGCCGATATGCCCGATAAATGTGGCAAATGCGGTGCAACTCAGGGCATCACTCAGGATGAAGACGTTCTCGATACATGGTTCTCGTCATGGCTCTGGCCCTTTTCGACGATGGGCTGGCCTGAAACCACCGAAACGCTTCGTCGCTTCTACCCGACTGACACTCTGGTAACCGGCCCCGATATTATTTTCTTCTGGGTCGCGAGAATGGTCATGGCCGGCTATTATTTCCTCGGCGAATGCCCGTTCCATGATGTTTACTTCACCAGCATCGTCAGAGATATGAAGGGCCGCAAGATGAGCAAGTCGCTTGGCAATTCGCCCGACCCGCTCGAAATCATCGCCAAATACGGAGCTGATGCTCTTCGCTATACGGTTATTTCTCTTGCACCGGTCGGGCAGGATATCCGTTTTGCTGAAAACAAGGTCGAAATCGGGCGTAACTTTGCCAACAAGCTCTGGAATGCCTCGCGCTTCGTGCTGATGAACCTTGAAGGTGCCAGTTGCACGATCGACGCGAAACTGCCGCCGGCCGAAAAGCTTGGGCAGATCGATCGATGGATCGTCTCACGTCTGAACTACACTGTTGAGCAGGTTCACAACAACCTTGCCGAAGGCAACTTCAGGTTCAACGATGCTCTGAAATGTGTCTATGAATTTATCTGGAACGACTTCTGCGACTGGTATATCGAAATGAGCAAATCGGTGCTGTTCGGCAAAGATGCCGAGCGCAAAGCCGTGGTTCAGCAGGTTCTGCTCAGCTGCCTCGACGGGGCTCTGAGAATTCTGCACCCATTCATGCCGTTCGTAACTGAAGAAATCTGGCAGAAACTGCCGGGAAGCAAAGGTTTCCTGATGCAGAGCCATTTCCCGGTCTGTGATACGGCCCGCGTCGATTCCCAGCTCGAACAGGAAATCTCTGAACTGATGGAAGCCATTCGCGTCATCAGAAACCTCAGGGCCTCAGCCAATGTTTCACCAGCGAAAAAGGTAACTGTCAGAGTCGTGAAAAATGCTTCTCTCAGTCAGGCTTTCAATAACCATCAGGCGATGATCTGCTCGCTTGCCGGTGTTGAGAATTTCTCAATTGTCGACAGCAAGCCTGCCGGCCATCTTGTCGGTCTGATGGGCACTACCGAAGTCTGCCTCGATCTGGCTGGCGTCATCGACGTGCAGGCCGAGTTGACCCGTGTTGAAAATGAGCTGGGCAAGGTCGAAAAGGAAATGGCAAAAATTTCTGTCAAGCTTGAGAATGCAGATTTTGTCAGCAAGGCTCCGGCCGAAGTCGTCGACAAGATTCGCGACAGCATCGAAGCTTACCAGCAGCAGATAGTCAAGCTGCAGCAGTATCAGAAAGATCTCAGGAGCATCTGAAGTGAAATTTAAAGCGACACCGGCAGAACAGCTCGAAATAGTGGCAACCGGCACCGCCGACATTGTTTCGAGAGAAGAGCTGCTGAAAAAATTCGAAAAATCATACGAAACCGGCAAACCTCTGGTAATCAAGCTGGGGGCAGACCCTTCCGCGCCTGACATCCATCTCGGCCATACGGTGGTTCTACAGAAAATGCGCCAGTTTCAGGCTCTTGGGCATGAAGTCGTTTTTCTTATCGGTGATTTCACCGCCAGAATCGGTGATCCGACCGGCAAAAAAAAGACCCGTCCGGCTCTCACTGAAGACGAAGTCAGGGCCAACGCCGAAACCTACAAACAGCAGATTGGCAAAATTCTCGATATCGAAAAAGCCAGAGTTGTTTTCAATTCTGAGTGGCTGGCAGGCATGACCTTTGCCGATGTTCTCAAGCTTTCGTCGCAATATACCGTAGCCCGAATGCTTGAACGCGATGATTTTGCCAAGCGCTTCAAAAACCAGATTCCGATCAGCGTCGTTGAATTCATGTACCCGCTGATGCAGGGGTATGACTCAGTTGCTCTGCATGCCGACGTTGAACTTGGCGGTCTTGACCAGACCTTTAATCTGCTGGTTGGCCGTGAATTGCAGAGATCCTATGGTCAGGCGCCGCAGGTAACTCTTACCATGCCTATTCTTGAAGGCCTCGACGGTCAGGAAAAGATGTCGAAGAGCCTGGGTAACTACGTCGGAATCGATGAAGCTCCCGGCCAGATTTATGGCAAGCTGCTTTCGATTCCAGATGAATTGATGATCAAGTATTACGAGTTGCTGACTGATCTGTCAATCGCTGACCTCAAAGCGGTTCGTGAACAGATCGCCTCTGAACCCAAGGCAGTCAAGATGCGCCTGGCACGCCAGATCACCGCTCAGTATCATGGGGCCGAAGCTGCCGCCTCTGCTGAAGCCGAGTTTGAAAAAATGTTCGGCAAGTCCGGTGACGGGTTGCCTGATAATATCGAAGAAGTTACAATTGCCGCCCCGGCCGATGGTTTGCCGCTGATGAAGATTCTCACGGTTACCGGTATGGCAGAGAGCGGCGGCGAAGCCCGCCGCCTGCTGCAGCAGGGCGGGGTTAAGATCGACCAGGTTAAAGAAACCGATGGTCAGAAGATGTTCAAGCCGGGTGCAGAATTCATTGCGCAGGCCGGCAAGCGAAAATTCCTGAAAATCAGTGTGAAGCCCGAGTAAACGGGCACAATTATAAGGAGACAATATGTCACAGATTCAGCTTAAGCTTCCAGATGGAAAAATCATTGAGCTGGAGTCAGGAGCCACGATTTTTGACGCCGCAGCCAAAATTGGTCCGGGCCTGGCGAAAGCCGCTCTGGCCGGAAAAATAAATGGAAATCTCCTTGATCTGCGCACGCCATTGACCGAGTCAGCCGACTTCGAGATCGTTACCGCCAAATCACCAGAAGCCACAGAAGTGTGCCGCCATTCGATGGCGCATATTATGGCAGAAGCAGTATTAAAGCTGTTCCCAGAAGCCCAGTTCGGTATCGGGCCGGCTATTGAAAACGGCTTTTATTATGACTTTCTGCTGCCACGCGCTCTGACAACCGAAGATCTCGCCAGTGTCGAAAAAGAAATGGAAGAGATCATCAAGGCGAAGTCGCCCTTTGTTCGCAAGGTTGTGAGCCGTGAAGAAGCTCTCGAAATGTTCAAAAAAATGAACCAGACCTTCAAGCTCGAACTCATTGAAGAGCTTGGCGACCAGACGATTTCGGTGTTTTCACAGGGTAAGTTCGTCGATCTTTGCCGTGGCCCGCACGTTCAGGATTCAGGCGCAATAAAGAATTTCAAGCTGCTCAGCGTTGCCGGCGCCTACTGGCGCGGTGACGAAAAGCGGCCGATGCTGCAGCGTATCTATGGCACTGCCTTCATGACCAAAGAAGAGCTCAAAGAGTATCTCGACCGTCTTGAAGAAGCCAAAAAACGCGATCACCGCAAGCTTGGCAAAGAGCTCGATCTATTCACCACCCACGAAGAAGTGGGCCCGGGGCTTGTGTTCTGGCACCCCAAAGGTGCCAGAATCAGGCATGAAATCGAAAAATTCTGGAAAGAGCAGCATTATCGCAACGGTTACGAACTGATGTATACGCCGCACATCGGCCAGAGCTGGCTCTGGGAAACCAGCGGGCATTTGCAGAATTACAAAGATGCCATGTATAACCCAATGGAAATCGACGGCAACGATTATTACATCAAGCCGATGAACTGCCCGTTCCATATCATGACCTATAAATCGCAGGTGCGTTCATACCGCGACCTGCCCCTGCGCTGGGCCGAACTTGGCACGGTTTACCGCTACGAGAAGAGCGGTGTTCTGCATGGGTTGCTGCGTGTCAGAGGCTTCACTCAGGATGACGCACATATCTTCTGCACGCCAGATCAGATTGAAGATGAAATTCGCGAAACTCTCAGATTCAGCCTGCGCCTCTGGAAAGCTTTCGGGTTCACCGACATCAAGGCTTATCTTGCTACCAGGCCCGAAAAGGCTGTTGGCGAAGAATCTCGCTGGCAACAGGCCCTTGAGTCGCTCAGACGTGCTGTTGATGCCGAAGGGGTTGCCTGTGAAATGGATGAGGGTGGCGGTGCCTTTTACGGCCCGAAAATCGACCTCAAGATCAGAGATGCGATCGGTCGCGAATGGCAGATGACCACGATTCAGTTTGACTTTAACCTGCCTGAAAGGTTTGACATGCATTATATAGGCCCGGATGGCAATCGCCACCGCCCATATATGGTTCATCGCGCTTTGCTGGGCTCTATTGAACGTTTCTTTGGTGTTCTTGTCGAACATTACAGCGGTGCCATGCCGTTGTGGCTGGCTCCGGTTCAGGCGGTGGTCATACCGGTTAATGATCAGCAGTCTGATTATGCAAAGAAAGTTGTGGCCGCTCTCAAGCAGAATCTTGTCAGATGTGAACTCGATGACAGCAATGACAAAATGGGCTATCGCATTCGCCAGGCTCAGTTGCAGAAGATTCCGTTCATGATCATTCTGGGTGAGCAGGAGGCCAATGCCGGCACGATTACCGTGCGCCTGCGCAATGGTGAGAATCTCACCGGTATTCAACTCTCTGATTTCATCAAGGAGCAGGAATGGAAAAAGGAATCAATCTGACGCTTCGTGATGTGGGTGATCTGATTTACAGAATTACCCAGCGTTATCTTTTCAGAAAAAACGAAGATGTCGGCATGGATGTGACGCTGCAGACCGGGTCTATTCAGGAAACCATGATTCTGAGGCTTCCCGACGAGACCCGGCTGCTCGTCAAAATTTTTCCGCACAAGAATTTTTCGCATGAACTGGTTTATCGTATAGAGGTTTATAAAACGCGCGAGGGCGACATGCGTGGCAACAAGATCGCTTTTCTTGAAGCCTCTCAGCATGATTCGGCGGTTGATGAAATTCATCGTTTCGTTCAGAGTTTTCTCTCGCAGCTTGGCTTTTAATTCTTTTTTACAGGGAGGCAGAAATGCAGGCAGTTGTTGATTCTTGCAATGGTGATTATTTCCGCTGTTTACTCGAAAATGGTGACGTGATCAATGTTCACAAGACCTGTTTTTCGACTTCAATTGAAGTTGGCGACGTTGTTACCGTTTCATTTCAGCGTGACGAAGCTGCCAGCAAAAAACAGAAGGAGCTCATGAAGTAACTTCGCCGCCAGCAGACATTCTGGAGGTATTTTGAGACGGAATTCTTTCATATTTCTGGCTTTCTGCCTGTTTTTTGCGCTTGTTGTTTCAGCATCGGGCGCAGAAGACGGGGCAATTCTTCTGAAAAAATCGCAGCTTCTGGTTCAGAAGGGTGTTCGTGCTGAGGAGCGTGGCGAATTTGAAGACGCAGCGCTTCTTTACGAAGAAGCGCTTGAAGTTTACCCTAAGAACATGATGCCGCTGTTGCAGCTTGGCAAACTGCTTGCCAGAATTGGCATGTATGAAAAGGCGGCTGAAAGATTGCGGGCTATTCCGCTTGATCAACTGCCAAAAGCCGGTCGGTCGGAGATTCACTCCCTTTTTGGCCAGATTGCCATTGCCAGAGGCTCTCTTGAGGAGGCGGGTGCCGCCTATCGAAAAGCCATCGAGGCCAATAACGAAAATGTTGTTGCCCTGACACGCAAAATTACCGTCGAGCGCTTGCTCGGATTTTCTTCGAATCAGGAGAGTCTGAAGCATTTCAACAGTTATGATACCTTCAAAGGCTTGCCTTACAGTGACCTGTTGTTGACTTATTATCTTGATATGGAGATGGGAAATATTGTTCGCGCCTATCAAACCTGCGAAGTAATGGGTGAGCAACTGGCAGACATATCAAGAAAAGAAGGCGGACAGTCATTTCTTGACAGTGTTGTCAACAGTGCTCCGGTTTCTTTTGTTCTGGGTATCCCTCTCTGTATTCACGGTGTAGTGGGTGTAATTTATTATCTCGGGCTGTTTGGGGCACTCATTTTTCTTGCCACAATGCTTTCAGCACCTTCGGCAATCTGGCATAACTTTGTCTATCTGATTGCTGCGACCGTATTTCTTCTGGCCGGCCAGCATCTGGGTTTTCGCGAAATGATAATTGCAACGATGCAGAGTGATTTTTCTGCGTTCGACAGTGTCTGGATAATTCCCAAACTTCTGGTTGCCGGTCATTTTGTTGCGCTGGCGTTGTTTCTGGTATTTCCGGCGTTTAGCATTTTGCCGGCTGAACAGAGGCCATTGAGGTATGAACTCTACGGGATCTGGTTTTTCTGCTGGTTTTTCATGATTTTTGTACTGGTTTTTCAAAGTCGCCTTGGCTTTGCAACACGGGCCGGATATATGGCTGTGAGTGGTATTCTGGCTCTTCTGACGATGATAATTATGCCTCTTGGCCGTTTCGTCATTTTCAATGTCGCAAGCGCTGCCGGGTTTTCAGGTGTGGTGGCCGTTAATCGAAAGGATATCCAGAAAGACGGCACTATCAGCTTTACTGATGCCAAGATTCTTGAATCACAGGCTCTCAAGGGGCTTGAAAAGGACGCTTTTGAGGAAGTCGTTCTTACCGGTCGCAAGGTTCTCGGGTGTCTTGACCGCAAAACTTTTGTTACCCTCTGGCGATCGATGATTCTGGCAATGATCTGCCGCGAAGATTATGTCGAAGCGCAGCGAAACATAAATGAGTATCTTGAAACCTTTAAAGGAACCAGTCAACTGGAATCCGGGCAGCTTCTGGATGCTTATCTGCGCTGCCGCAAAGGGGATTTTGCGACAGCAGTCGTGGTTATCCGCGGATTTTCTGAAAAACGTGCAAAGATGTTTTCAAATGATGAAACAGCAATGTGTCTGCTTATTCTTGGATGTTGCGGCACAGCCTTCAAAGAATATGTTCAGGCTCACATCGACCTTGGCAAAGCCTTGAATTGTGTAAAATTGCCTTTTCTGAAGGCTGAAATTCTTACCGAGCTCTCTGAACTGGATTTTATGATGAACGCAAAAGAAGCTCTGGCAAAGTGGAAAGCCCGGGTTGGAGAGCTCAATGGTGGCGAAAAGACGGCTTCTTTGAAAAAAGTGATTTTGTCCATTGCCGCCCTTTCTGAGGGGAATAAAGAAGAAGCCATGAAGCTTGCTGCCGAAGCCTGTAAGAGCAAAGTGAGAAATGGCCGCGCCTGTGCCTGGTATGGTCATCTGCTCTGTCTAGAAGGCCGCCATGGCGAAGCCGAAGAACTCCTCGGCAATATGACTCCTGAAAGTTTCGATGCCACAAGATTAATGAATGAAACCACCGGCACCGGCTCTTGAATAAATTGTTGTTCCATGTAACAATAATAGAGCATTTTGTGGTGACGGGGTAAAGATGGCTGAAGAAACGCAGGAAGCCAAGAGCTTAAAAGACCGTCTGCCGGATATTCTCGGAATAATTGGCAGTGTGGTGGTTCTGTTGCTGGCAGTTCTTGTATTTACCAACAAGGTGCCGCGGATTTACCAGTGGTTTTTTTCTTATTTTTACGTCTTTGCTATTGCTGGTGTTCTTGGCGTTCTTGGCGAAAAAATTGCAATAAAGCTTCTGTCATTTGCTTTGCCAGTATTGCTGGCGGCTGCGACCATCGCGATCAAGTTCAAGCCGGAGAAGTTTCCGATTGAAGAGTGGTGGGAAGTCTACTCAATTCTTGTGCTTTTTACTGCCGGTTTTCTCGTCTATCTGTTTTTCCGATCTGAGCAGTTGAAAGCTGTTGGCGCTGAAGGTCGCGATCAGGTTGAGGGCGGTGGCGCGCTGAAAACTCGTGTAGACCCGGCCGCAGCCGCGAAATATCGTGAAAAGGCACAGAAGAAAAATAAAGATAAAGACGATAAACTCGACAGTGCCCTTAAGAGCGATAAAGAGCCGGAATCGGCCGCAGCAGAGGGCGGTAATACTCCTGATGGTGCAGAAAAAGCTGAAGATAAGGCTGGAGATGAACCTCCGGCTAAGGTCGAAACGGCTGAAGAACGTATGGAACGTGAAATGCGTGAAATACGTGATGAGTTCAGCAAGCGATCGATGAAGCTTACCACGACTCTTATGCGTATCAAGAACCTTACCAAGAGTCTTGACCGCGACCAGATTTTTAACAATATCGTCGAAATCATTTCCAAGGGCCTCGATTCACAGAAGGTTCAGCTGCTGCTAAACGACGAAAAAGAAGGCAAATTCAGGATCGTTAAAGCGATCGGCATGAAGCCGAAGGAATGGAAGGAAATAGAGATTCCGCACGAAGAGAACAGTATGATCACCTATCTTCTTCGCCAGCGGATGAATGAGGTCACCGGCGGAGCCGGTGCTCTTGGGGTGAAAGAATGTGAAATGGACCCGAAAATGAAGGGGCTGATCGGGCAGGGCGCCCTTAAAACCCTTATGGCCGCTCCGATTTATGCTGAAGGCAAGTTGTTTGCTATTATCAATGTCGAACAGATGAACAATCCGGATTATACGCGTGATGACCAGAATCTGCTGGCAACCTGTGGCGATATTGCCGGCCTGGTTATGAAGAATGCAAAGCTGTATTCGGCCACCATGGACGACCTGGTTTCAGCGCAGAAGCTCAGTGAAGACCAGCTGAAGAAAAATGAAGAGTTGAAGGGAAGTCTGGCGCGTATCGTGTCGCCGAGTGTTGCAGAAATGATCATGTCAGACCCTTCAGGTCTCAAACTTGGCGGCAGCAAGTGTGAAGTCACCATGTTTTTCTCTGATATCCGCGGTTTTACCAAAATGTCTGAAAACATGGATCCAACCGATATCGTAGAGCAGCTCAACGTTTACTTTACGAGAATGACCGACATTCTGATGGAACTTGAAGGGACCCTTGACAAATATGTCGGTGACGAACTTATGGCGCTTTTTGGTGCGCCGGTTGCCCGGGACGACGACCCAATAAGGGCTGTTCTCTGCGGTGTTCGCATGCTCGATGCATTGCGGGAACTGCAGGAGCGCTGGCGAAAAGAGGGTAAGCCGGTTATCGAAATTGGTGTCGGGGTCAACACCGGCGTGGTTACAGCTGGTTATATGGGTAGTGAAAAGCAGCTGTCATATACAGTCATCGGCGATAACGTCAACCTGGCTGCGCGCGTCATGTCTGTAGCCAAGGGTATGGAACTTTTTATCACGAGATCAACCTATGAAAAAGTTGCTGATTATTTTGAAGTCGAGCAGCGCGAGTCGATTATGGTTAAAGGCAAATCGATGCCGATTGAGATCTTTCATGTTAAGCGTGCCAAACCCGAGGTTAATTTCAGTGAACTTCTCGGCAAGAGCATCAGTCACATTGCAACCTCGGTTGGAGGCTCAGAGCCAAAGGCAGCACCCGAGCCTCCGCCAATGCGCATTCCACCTGGCATGAAAGAAGAAGATATGAAACAGAATATCAAGATCGAGGGGAAAAAGGTTATTGAATGTCAAAATTGTGGCAGCGAAAATAACATGCAGGAAAAATTTTGTACAAAATGTGGTATGCCGATTTTTTAGTGTTGCCGATAGAAACTATTGGTGATAATATGGCAGGAGTTTTGTTAGATAGTCAGGAGAAGGCATGAAAAGTCATTATTTGATTTATTTACTGGTTTTTTTATGCTTGATGGCTGGCACAAGAGCCGACGCATTGTCGAAAGAGGCTCAGGTGGCCATTGAGGAAATGAGAGGCCGACTTGCACAGCAGGTAGCTGTTGCTCCGGCGGTCGAAAGCACTTCGTATATTCCGGGCCGAGACCTTGCGCTTGCCCTGGGCCGGCTCAGACAGAGAGTTTACGGCGCCGACCAGTCAATTCCTGAGACAGTTGTGGCCAAAGTCGTAGAAAACTCTTCTTATGAAGATTACATTGCCGGCAAAGCTCTTGCCGCGGCGCTTATCAAGATTCGCGAATCGCAGGGTCGTACCGAGCCGTTGAGCATTGCCATGGCGGATATCGATAAAATGCAGCCTTCTGAAAATGCTGTAAAAGAAGAAACAACCCCGATAGCACCTCAGGCGGTTGCTCCACAGGCCGCGCCGGTTGAAGAAAAACCCGTCGTTGAACAGGCCCAGCCCAAAGTTGAAGAAAAGAAAATCAAAAAGACCGGCAAGCGATCTTCCGGCAAAAAGTATAAAAAGCAGAAAAAACAGAAAAAATCGCAGCCCGCACAGAGCGAGGTCGTGAAAAAAGCTGTACCGGCGCCGGCACAGGCCGACAAAACCGTGACAGTAAAGAATGAATCTGAAAAGCCGGTTGAAACCAAAGAAAAAAGCGCCAGCGCCAAAGGCGATGATAAGGCTTTTAACGACTCGATCAAGAAATACGATTTCAAGATGCCCGTAAACTATCGCATTATCGTGCGCTGAGTTTGCTTGTGTCGTGTCGGGCACGGAAGGCCAATGAGTGCTGAAGCGAAATTCCGGTAACATTCCAGCCTTTGCCTGGCCGTGTTTTCTGGTGCTGGCAATTATTGCGATTCTTCTTCTGAGTGCTCCTGAACCGGTCAGAGAAGTAGAAGCCCCGCTGCCGCCGCAGCTTTATTCTTCTGCCTATCAGCTGATTGGCACTGGAAATCGTCTCGGAACCTATTTCCCTGTCGGTAATATCCTGGCTGACTGGTTTAACAGTCATTTTGATGCCGAAGGCGGAGTTTTCAAAGCCGTTGAAACCAACGGTTCAGTTGACAATGTCAGGTTGCTGCGCGAAGGCCGCATCATGCTTGGCATGGTCGAAAGCCGTATTGCCTGCGAAACCTGGGCCGCCGACGCCAGTTCATCCATTCGCATTGTCTGGCCCCTCTGGGAAGACGTCGTTCACCTGGTTAAGACACCACAAGGTTTTGAACCATCACGTGAATTTCCGGGCCGCCTGCGCGGCTTTCTTGGCCAGAAAAATTCATCTACTTTTCGAACGTCAAAAGAGATTCTTTCTTCACTCGGGTTTGGTGATGATTTCAGCAGCCTCGATCTGCCGCCTGATGCCGTTTTGAGCGCCGTTTCAACTGGACAGGTGGGTTTTGCAACCATTCAGGCCGGTATGCCAAACCGCACGGTTTCTGATGCCCTGATTTTTCATGACTGCACCCTCGTCAGCCTTAATCAGCAGCAGTTGCAGAAAATACTGCAGAAGGTCGCGACGGCGCGAATCTACTCGATTCCGGCCGGTTTTTACGGCGATTCACAACCATCGATTCAGACCATCGGGTTGCCCAATGTCCTTGTAACTACTGATAAAACACCGGCTGCAACAGTTGAACTCATTACCGACCTGCTTGTGAAGGCTTCAACACATCTGAAGATGAAGCACCAGGCGACCGCCGCAATTCCGTCTGACCCGCTCAAGGCAAAAGCCATTCTTGAAGAAATCGGCGTGCCAATCCACCAGGGAACCATCGACTGGCTGAATCGTCATAAAACCGGACAGGCAGAGGAGGGCGCCTCTGATGCTGACTGACACAAGGTTTTTTGCCAAACGCCGCGGTGTGGTTCTTTTTGTCGTGCTTGGCGGTATTTTTGTTCTGACAATTCTGGTTATGGCCTATAACCATCTGGTTCAGGGAAAATTCAACGAAAGCCGTGAGATTCTCAAACATCTGCGGGCGATGAAATGCGCTCAGGCAGCTGCCAGAATGCTTGTCTGTAAACTGAAAGAAGACCTGAATGCCGCCAACGCCAAAGACCCGGCTTCACCCGGGTATGCTCTGCGCAACAAGATATTTGTTCATAATGACCCTGACACGCTTGCTTCGGAGTTCAAGAAAATCTGGTTAGCCAATGCCGACGTTGATGGTTTTGTGAAAAAACTGTTCGGTGAAGAGCCAACAAAAGATGTCTCGGTGAATTATGACGTAAAATTCTCGGATATCAGGCTTCTGAGCGATTATAAAACCGATAAGGAACTGTTTTTTGACTGTGAAAAGGGCGGTAGAATGACTCTGACCGTCGAAGTATTCATCGGCAATACACGTGAAGAATGGCAGGAAACCAGGCCTTTCAGGGTTGTGATTCCATTCCCGATGCCATTGACCAAGTATACCCTTTATCTGCGCGAAGCTACTGACGAGAATGATCCGGTCAAATTCAACACGGTGTCGATCGATTCGCCTGCAACCGGTGATACTGCACCCGGCTCTAACCGGCCGATTATCATAGACAATGGGCTGGCGGGCGATCACTTCAATAAGCAGGCCGAAATCTGGAAAAAACGTGGCTGGATATATCTTGGTGGCGGTAACCTGCTTTTGAACCGGGCAGCCGGGCATCGAAAGTTTGGGCAGCGCTATCATTCATATTTTCCAACTGCCGAAAACCCGATCACCCTGTTGCTTAATTTTGATGGCTTCACGGGCTGGCCGGTAAACGGGCATCAGATGGTGTTTCGCATTGCCCGCTGGGGGTTTTCGAATGCCGTTGTCGACGGTCCTTCTTCCGACATGTGGAAAAAAATTCTTGAATTTCAGTTTCGCGAACATAAACCGGACAAGGAAAAAAAATGGTGGAACAGCTCTTTTCTGCATCTGTTCGGCGAGGCTGGAACCGGTGAAAACGACCGTCGTATCAGTATTACGCGGGTAACGGGCCGGGTTTACGACCGTTTTCTTGAACTCAGTTATCTTATTCCCGGTACCGGGGCCGAGCCACCGGTTGGCGCGGTTGTCGGGCTGCCGCAGAAAGATTACGACAAATATTCTGGCAAAAAGCGCAATCTTATACCCGGCAAGCTTAAAGATATCGACAAGACCTTTCTCAAGGATGTTTTTGTCGATAAGAATCTGATCTATCTGCCCGCTCCTCCAGATGCGGTTTTGGGCGTGCCTGACCTGAGTGAGATGGAGGATTTTTTCATCAAACTGCCTTATTCAGCGCTCGGCAACCTGATTTCTTACGAAAAGATCATGAGCAAGGCTGACTTTTGTTCATATGACGAAACCTACAGTCTTATTGCGCAGTATTCCAAGAATACTCAGAGCATCAATATCCCACCCGACAGATCGGTTCTGCCAATCAACAACATGAACTTTGATCTGCCGGTCCTCGGAACCGATCAGAGCAAGCTGCAGATCGACACCATTCCAGACAGCAAAGACCCGGCTCTGGGCCTTACACCGAGGGTCTGCTACGAAATCGATGCAGCAAAGCATCAGGATGTTTTTGCCGTGCTGAAATCCGCGTTCTGTTCGGCTCAAAACAGCGACTTCAACCTGGCTAATGCTGTCGTCAGAGTCAAAACCGGTGGAAAAGGCCTGAAAATGGGTGATAACCTTGGCGCCACCTCAGGGGGGGCCATCATTGTTGACGGCCCGATCGAAGTTGGAACATTCAGAAGTGCTGATAATCCCGAAAAGGCGCAGCTGATGATTCTTGCCGAAAAAGGAGCGATTACCGTTCGCAACAGCGGTCAGCACCCGACACTTGCTTATCTGGTCGCTCTCGACAAGTCGGATGGCGAGGTTAAACCAGCCAGCAAACAGGCCCCGTTACAGCTTTTTGGTGGCATTGCTGCCCATACGCTTGATCCAGATAACTTTGCCGGGGGCGGCGGCATCATGTACAACCAGAGTTTTGACCCGACGGTCAACCCGGTCGAAAACTTTGTCGGTGTGGTCATTGGGCCGTCAGGAGGCGAAATATGAACAGAAGAGGCGTTTCGTTGCTCGAAATTCTTTTCGCCAGCGGTATAATGGTGGCGGCTATGGTTCCATTGTGGGGTTTAATGGGCTCCTCGCACAAGCAGGTAACCTTGTCTGCTGATGAAATAAGAGCCAGTCAGATTGCCGCAGAAATTCTGGAGCAGATCGAGAATTCCGGCTGGCAGCCTGAGGTTGGCGAAATCAGCTTTGCTCCGGTGAGCGAAGGCAAGATCAGTCTCGGAAACACGAGCAAAATTGACGTGCACGTAGGCAGTTTCCCTGCTTACATGGAGGTGGAGGCCCGGCTGAAAATCGACAAACATCCTGCCACCGGGCCTGAATATGGCAAGATTGTCAGGCTGATCCTCAATTACAAGTCAAAAGAGAAGGTCGGAACACCACAGAAAGACTATGAGCTTTCGACATTTATAGGAAAACGCAGATGAACAGGCGCGCTTTTACCTTTACGGAGCTGCTGATCAGCGTTGGCATTTTCACCATTATTGCCGGCGGGGTCATCATTGCCATGTCGCGTGGCGCGTCGAACGTTGCCCGCGGCAGCTTCAACGCTCTTGCTTCCAACCAGGCTTCCTGGATTATGACCATCATGCGCAATGACATTGCCAGGTCAGATGCGGAAAAAATTGTTTTTAAGCCCGAATCTGGTGACGCCTGGGTGGGAAAAACCGAATTCAAGGTTGGCATGCCGGGTAATCGGCACGTATCCTATGCGGTCGAGAGTCGCGGTGGCGGCAAAGCCTTTTCGAGAACTGAATCTGATGGCCGCAAGCAGTTTCTTGCCTCTGAATACCTTGCTGAAATGACAGTTAAAAGGGTTTCTGATGGATTCGACGTCTATATGCTGCTGCGTGATCCGGCAAAACAGGCAAATGATTTTACCTGGACAGGAAGAATTTACCCGCCGGTTCCGGCCGGAGCTGATCAGTTCTGGAAGCCTCTCCCAGGAGGTAAAAAGTGAGTGACCGGAAAAATGGTTCTGGAGTCCGCGTGCATTTCGGATTGCTGGTTGTGGCGCTGCTGTTTACAGTTTTGACCGGTTGCCGGTCAAGCTATAATTATGCAACATTCAGAGCTCAGGCCGAGGCTGCACTCAGCGGTAACAAGGTTAAAAAAGCCAAAGAGCTGTATTCGGTAATTTATCAGCATGAAAACAAGGCGGAAACGCCGCTGCCTGAACGCACCACCTGGGCTTTCTACCGGTTGGGGGTAATTGCCGAAGTGATGGGCGATGTTCAGCTGGCAAAAGGTTATTACTGGGGTGATAAAATTGACGAAGGTTTCTATCAGGTGAACCCCGCGGTTGAATGGCTGGCAGAAGCGGGTTGGCAGAACCTTGATGAGGGCAACCCGCCGAGAACTCTTGATGAAATACTTGAGCTCGAAAAATCGGGCCAGAAAAAAACAGTTCAGACAGTCGAAAAAAAGAAACGTGAGGTAGTCATTCCCGCAGACCGGGCAATGCCGGTTCAGGCTCCGGTGGCGGGTGACAAGCCATATTCCAGAACCTTTCAGCGTTCTCTGACTCCACCCCGCCCCGGCGCGCCTGAACCTTTCAGGGTTTTTTACTGACTTTTTTCTGACTTTCGGCCTCAGGTCTGAAGCCGATCGGGGCATTCATTTTTTCAGGCGACTGCAGGAAGTTGTCGAGGCGCCCGAGTAGATTTTTCTGGGCGATTTCGAACAGATAATCACAGAATTCGTTGATGCCCTCGTTGCTGTTGACGAATTCTCGGTCGTCATCGATGTTAAAAATAATTTTTGAACCGGTCTTGCGGAAAATCAGGAGAAAGGTGAAAAATTTTTCCTGCAGATCATCATCGTTAACGTTAATTGCAAAGCCGATTGCGGCGGTGCCGTTTTCTCCGAATTCGGTGTCCAGGGCGTCACCCTGGAGTGACTGGCTGTTGTAAACAAACCCAGAGCTGGGCGTAAACATGAACAGCTTTGGTTCGGGGCAATTGAGGTATTCGAGAATGGCAGAGCGGATTTCCTGAACAAATTCGCGGCATTCTTTCTGATACTGGCTACATTCGGCAACCCCACGGTCATAGGCTTCGCAAAGCTGTTTATATCTGTTTTTTCTGGGCATTATTTTTTCTCCGGGCAGTTTTATGCTAATGATTCAAGTTCCGCTGCGAGCATTGCATACTGCAGCAGATATTCTTCTTTTTTTGCTTCTTCGGCTGTTTCTATCAGCAGCGAAAGTTCTTTCATGTTTGTTTCAATCTCGAGTCGCCGTTGCATTTTTTCTGGTGAAGGCGGCACGGCTATGGTGGGCCTGCCTGGTGTGAACATGCCTGCAGTTGATGGTCCTTCGGGTCTGGTGAGGCTGTTTATACTGGTCGCGGGTGCAGATGATGAATTCAGGTTCCCGGGTTGGCAGGCCTGAGGCAATGGGGCGAAACCGTCTCTGATCAGTGCTACACCTGGTAATGCCGGTTGTTCGGCGGCTTTCGGAACTGACGGAAAAGCCCGGCAAAGAACCGCCGCCGCTGTTTCCTGGACGGGTTGACCGGCAGCTTTTGCTGCTGCTTCAAGCCTGAGAAAAGTATCTTCCGGAAGAACCACTTCAACTTGTCTGGTTTGCATAAGAATAATCTACCAGAACCTTGATAAAAATAGAACCAGATTTATCCTTTGTCTGCTAAAATGCAAAGTGCGGGATTGGTGATAAATGTCTGGAGATGTAATGGAACCGAAACCCAGGAAAGAATGTTTTGCTTCACCTGAGCTGGCTGCAGCTGCTTTGAAAAGTCAGTATTTCAGGATAACCCTGTTTTTGTGCTTTCTGCGATATTTTACCATTTTGAATTTTGTTGCCGGCGTCTGCTTTTTGATTCTCAGGCAGGTCGGGCACCCGGGCGATGCTTTTGCTGCAGCTTTTCTCTGCGGTCTGGCAATTTCGACCGGTCTGGCTTTTGCTGCGGCACGCCGACAGACGTCTGAACAACGCGGTTGGCTGGCTGCTGTCGATGCTCACAACGGTTCTGGCGGTTTGCTTATGGCGACCGAGGAAACTGGTGATACGGGCTGGCGGGATCGTCTGCCAGAACAGGTCGAAGTTCCTCTGCTGAAGCCGGTTGCGGGTAACAGATATATATCTGCCGGTATTTCGCTGCTTTTTCTGCTGCTGTCGCTGACCATTCCGGTAATCGGGCGTGATGCGCGCAATGACCCGCGCATCGAGCTGCAGGAGCTCGAACGTGTTGCCGCAGGGCAGATAGAGATACTTGCCGAAGAGCGTGTCATTTCGCCTGAAGAAGCCCGACAGCTCAACGAAACCCTGGAACGTATCGGCCTTGATTCGCAGCGTCATGATCCGGCTGCGACTTTTGAGGCTCTCGACCAGCTTCAGGAAAAACTGAAAAAACAGGCCGGTGCCAGCGTTGTAAAAAATCTTTCAGAGCGGAAAAGTCTGGATGATCTTGCTGAACTGGCTGAAAAAATGAGCAAAGCCGCCGGCAAAAATGACAGTCAGGTTTCAGAGCTTGCCAGAGCTGCCAGCAATGGTCTTGAAGAAGCGGCAGGCGGTGCCGGAATTGGTTCTGGTTCTGAGAAGCTGCAGAGAGCTCTTGAAAAGGCCGCAGCAGGTGGACCTGATTCGGCAGAAGCTGCCAAAGAGGCTGCCGAGGCTCTTAAGGAATACATTGAAGAGCAGCAGGCGAAGGCGGCGGCAGCAGCTGAGGCGAAAGCTCAGAGGCTTGCCAGTGCCCGTTTGATTGACCGAAAAACTTTCGAGGCTCTTAAAAAGGCTGGAAAAATAAGGCCGGCAACCGAGGCGGATCTACAACCAGGCTCACAGAGCGAGCTGGTTATGTGTGAGGGCTCTGGCAGCGGTGAAAACGGCAACGGGCAGCAGGGCGAAAGTCAGGGCCAGGGTGACGGTGTCGGGTGCACAGACTGGCGGTCAGACGGGTTCAGGCAGCGAAAGCGGCAGCGGTGCTTCGGGGCAGGCAGGCCGTGGCGGCGGCCACGCGCCGCTCAAGTTTGACCGCAAAAGCTCAGAACATAATGTTGAGTTTAAAAATGAGGTTTTGCCTGCCCCGAATGAGCAGGCTCTCGAAAAGTCAGTGGCGATTGGTATGAGCTTTTCTGCCCCTCAGACGTCGGCAGGGGCAGATAATCAGATGCCTCAGGCCGGAGTTGCCTGGCAGAAAACCTCTGAGGGTGGCGCCGAATCTGGTATAATTCTGCCAAAACATCGCAGTGCGGTAAAAAAGTATTTTGATCATGAACAGCAATAACTCAGGAGATAAACTATGACCGAGGCAAACAAACTGCTGTCGCAGCCCGAACTGGCAAAGGCGTCAGCACTGGCTCAGAAAGCGCTTGGTGAGCTCGACCGCATTCTGATCGGCCGCCCGGCTCTGCACCGTCTGGTGATGGTTGGTATTCTCAGCCGCGGTCACATTCTGCTTGAAGGCTTGCCCGGAGTGGGCAAAACCGCTCTGATCAAATGCCTTGGGCAGCTTCTCAGTCTTCAGTTCAACCGGGTCCAGTTTACTCCAGATCTTATGCCGGGTGATATTCTCGGAGCCCATATTCTGCAACAGAACAGCGCCGGCCAGCGCGAAATGGTTTTTCAGCCCGGCCCGATTTTTACCAACATTCTGCTCGCTGACGAAATTAACCGCGCGTCACCAAAGACTCAGTCGGCGCTTCTCGAAGCGATGCAGGAAAAGTCAGTTACACTGCTCGGCACTACCCGCCGGCTGCCGTTGCCTTTCTTTGTGCTGGCTTCACAGAATCCGATCGAGCTTGAGGGCACTTATCCATTGCCTGAGGCTCAGCTGGATCGCTTTCTCTTCAAACTCGAAGTTTCTTCTGCTTCAACAGAGACCCTGCGCGAAATAATCTCTTCTCGTCGCCACGGCGAACCGCCTGCGCCTGAATTTTCGCTCGCTGCCGCCGAGCTTTCCGAACTTTTTCGGGTGATGGATGCAATATATCTGCCAGGGCCGGTTGCCGATTACATTGCCCGGCTGGTGCACGCCACCGACCCGTCGTCAGTTACAGCCTCGGCTCATGTTAAAGAATTCGTGCAGTATGGGGCTTCGCCGCGCGCCGCGATTGCTGTTGCCGAATCGGCCCGCGGGGTGGCACTGCTTGCCGGCAGGCCCTCAGTCGGATTCGAAGACGTCAGAGAGGTTTTCGTTCCCGCTCTTAATCACAGGGTTCTGCTTAATTACAAAGCCAGATTCGAAGGGCAGACTAGTGCCATGATCCTTTCAGGGTTGTTGAATTCGCTTAAAGAAACCGACCTTGATTTTTCTGCCGGCGTCAATATGGCTGCGGAGAAAAAATGATGCTGCAGAGAAGGTTGCTCCCCATTGTTTTCTGCCTGCTGACGGTTATTCTGCTGGCATTGCCGCCGCAGGCAGCCGCAAACCAGAAAATTGACTACGATGGGCTCAGATTCACCATGTTGCCTGATTTCGAAGCCCGTACCTATTTTGGTTACAAATTTTTCAGGCTCCAGATCAGCAATCGCTCCGGTCGTGAGCGCCAGATCAAGCTGTCTTTGAACGCGGATTATTCACGCGATCTCGAGCAGATTTCCAAGACCCTGGTAATTCCTGCCTCTGAAAGCCGCGAAGAAGCTCTGCTGTTCCCGCTTGGCGATTTTTCAAGTGTCGGGATGGTGATAGAGGTTGATGGGCGCGAACTGGAAGAGAAGCTGCTGAAGTATCTGCGCAGCTACAAAAACTATTATGCAAAAAAACAGGCGCTGGTCGATGCAAAGATTCCCCGCAACGATTTTGAAACCGTTTTCGGGCCTTCGGGGATGGCAGCAGGTCTCAATCTCGAATTGAGTCAGTTTGACGGCAGTCTGACACAGCTTTACAGTAGCTGGCTGGCCTATACCCAGTTCAATCTCATCATTTATTTTGCCGAAAGTCTAAAGGAAATGCCCGAACCGGTAAGAGCCGCTATTTTCGATTATGTGCGGGCCGGCGGGGCGCTAATGGTTCTTGGCGAACCTGTTTTACCACCGGATTTTGTCAGGGCCGAAAACGCTGAGGCCCCAATTCTGACGGTCTACGAGGCAGGTTTCGGCAGAGTGATGGTTTTTCACGAAAATTTTATGCAGTTTGCCGTTGCGGCGTCAGCTTCTGAAATTTCAATGCCGGACGGTCAGACAATTCCAAAACCGGTCAGGGGCAGGTCGGTCAGCCTTCGTGGACTTGAAGTCTCTGACATCTTCTCAGACCGCTCTTTTCAGGATGATTCACCTCTGCCGTTCGACGAAGATGAGATTGAAACTGTTTCGGCGCGCTGGTTGATGCTGATCATCTACCTTTTTGCCTTTCTGATCGGGCCGGTGAACGTTTTTGTATTGCACCGTCTCGGGCGACGGATTCTCGTTTTTATAACCGTTCCGGTCGCTTCGTTTATCTGCTGTGTCTTTATTTATGGCTATTACGTACTTTTTGAGAGTTCTACTCTGCTGGGCAAAAGAAATGCGCTGATTCTGCTCGATGAGCGCGATAACCGTGCCGTAACTCTGGCTAACTACTCGATTTATTCAGCCCGCCGCCGGGCAGAAGGCTTTCGTTTCGACATGCAGACTGAGGTTTTTCCGGTAAACCGCAACGATTACCGTTCGAATGACTCCGGCAAATATATTGTGCTCGATGAAGACCAGCACCTGCGCGAAGGCTGGATCAAACCAAAGATACCCAGATATATGCATCTCCGCTCAATTCAGACCCGGCGTGAGCGTCTTGCTCTCACGGCCCGGAATGGTGGCCTTGAGATGATGAACGGTCTGGGCGCCGATATTGAAGAGGTGGTTCTCATGACCAGTGGTGGCCGGGTTTTTCGCAGCACGCAGGTGCGTGCCGGTGCCGCCTCTGCAATGGAAGAGGTCAGAGGTATCACAGCCGGTCGCAGTTCTTTGCCGGAGGCTGCCAAACGTGGCTGGTTCAATGTTATAGACCACATCAAAGTCAGCCCCTATGAGTATCTCAGGCCGGGCACCTACGTTGCCAGACTTGCCCGTTCACCATTTCTGCGCCAGGCAATTGATGAAGAGGCTGAAATGACAGAAAGTGCCTGCCTGATAGGTATTCTCAAGGAGGAACCGTCATTATGATGCTTTCAGTTGAGAATCTCTGTAAGAATTTTGGTGAAACCCAGGCGGTCAGAGGGCTGAGCTTCAGCCTTTCAGGCGGTGATATCACCGGCTTTGTCGGCCCGAACGGGGCTGGCAAGACCACGACGATGCGCATTCTGGCGACAATCGAAGATGCTTCTTCCGGGCAGGTCGAAATAGACGGGCAGTCAATAATAACGCACCCCGAGCGTGCCCGCGAACTTGTCGGCTTTGTTCCTGACTCTCTCCCACTGCACAGCGACATGAGCGTGCATGAATATCTCGATTTTTTTGCGCGCGCTTACGGTATCAAAGCTGAAAGGCGGCGTTCTCTCATCGAGGACCTTGAAGAATTTACCAACCTGACAGGCATCAGGGAAAAGCTTATAGTGGCCCTTTCGAAGGGTATGAAACAGCGGGTTTCGATTGCGCGGGCGTTGATAAATGACCCGAAGTTTCTGCTGATGGACGAGCCGGCGGCCGGTCTCGACCCGCGGGCCCGCATTGAATTGCGCGAGCTGCTGCGTGTATTGTCGCGCCAGGGCAAGGGAATTCTCATCAGTTCGCACATTCTCAGCGAGTTGTCTGAGATCTGTACTTCGACACTGATTATCGAGCAGGGCCGGATGCTTAAATTCGGCACTATCGAAGAGGTGACCAACCACGATCAGCCGACCAGAAAGCTGATTATCAGACCTCTTAATGACCCGGAAGGCCTGAGTCGCTTTCTTGTTCTCGAGCCGGGCGTCGAAAATCTTGTTGCCAACGGTAAAACATTTGAGTGTGACTTTGCCGGCAGTGACGAGGATGCGGCTGAAATCGTGGCGAGAGCTCTGGCAGCCGGGCATCGTCTTGTCGAGTTCAAGTTCAGACAGCAGAATCTTGAATCGGTATTCATGACCATTACCAGGGGTGAAGTGCAATGAGCAGCTTTCAGCATGTGTTTGACCGTTGCGATGACCTGTTAAACCCCATAATTGTTAAAGAACTGCGCCAGGTGGTACGTGGCCGTTTCTTCTGGGGAGTTCTGATTCTTTTTCTGATTTTTCAGTGTCTGGTATTGAGTTTTTCGATCGCTGAAAAGGGCATGACCAGCCGGCATGTCGGTGCCGAAGCTCTTGAATTTCTTTTCGGCATTCTGTTTTTTGCCAGTTATGTGCTGATTCCGGTTTTTAATGGCATGAAATTCGCGAAAGAGCAAACCGAAGGCACTGATGAACTGTTGTTCATAACTACAATAACTCCTGAAAAAATCATCATGGGCAAATTCGCTGCCGGCATGGTATTCATTCTGCTTATTTTCAGCGCCTTTTCGCCGTTCATGTTCATGACTTTCTTTTTGAGTGGCGTTGACCTTTCGATGACTCTTCTCGCCCTTCTGGCCGGCCTTCTTTTCAGCTCTATCGGCGCCATGGTGCAGATATGTTGTGCTGCCTTGTCTCAGGATACCCACTCGCAGCAGTTTTTCAGAGGTGCGGGCATTTTTCTTCAGGTCACCACGTATTTCAGTCTTATGGGAATGGGGTCTGAGATCATGCGCTATGGCGGCGTGCGTTTTGCCGGTTTTGTTGGCGGTCCGGGTCTGTATTCCAGTATTCTGATTATGTCTCTCTTTCTTATATACTTTCTTTTCAAGGCCGCAGCCGCGGTAATTCAACCGACTGGTGCAGATCGAATGCGGCCAGTGCGTCTTACTGTTACTGGCGGCTGGCTGTTGACTCTGGTCATTGCCATTTACTGGGCGTTTGAATTTTCAAGTGCCAGATTTATCATACTCTGGGGAGGAATAGTATGTGCCGCGCTGGTAGTTATGACCATGGTCACGGTATCTGAACGCGACAGTATTTCAGAGCGTGTAGCCCGCGACCTGCCTGCGGGGCCGACCGGGCGCCGCCTGGCTTTCATTTTGTCTTCCGGCGCCGCCGGTGGCATGGCATGGGTCGCGCTGATGACCGCTTTTACCGTGCTGGTGGTCAATGTTTTTGCTGGCACGACAAAAGTTCTTTATCGCGGTGATCTCAACGAAGCTTCGATAGCGATGCTGACCTTCATGAGCTTTACTCTGGGCTACGGTCTTTTTGCCGTTTTTATCAGGCGCGCTTTTTTCAGCAGTCTGGTAGACACACGAAACAACTGGGTCGTTATGCTGCTTGTATTTGTCGGCTTTTCGGTGTTGCCAATGTTGCTCGGGGTCTTTGTCGGCAGCAACTCTGACCTGATTATGATGGGCAACCCTTTTGTGGCATCTGCAAAGCTTGCAGAAGGCGTGCTGGTCGGCATTGGAGTTCTGTTTGCCGGTCTGTTGCCCAATTTTCTCTGGTTGAAGAGGCAGGCCAGAGAATTTCTGACCGCCGGTCAGTCTGATCGATGAGCAGTCTCAAGGAAACGGTAAGCGCGGCTGAGCTGGCCGGCCAGCGCTTCTATCTCAACGTTTCTTCGCGATTCTCCGGGTTACAGGGCGGTGGACGTTTTGGCCGCAATACCGGCAATTCGCTTGAATTTGTCGATCATCGTGAGTATCAGCCAGGCGATGATGTCAGGCACATCGACTGGAACGCCATGGCCCGTTCTGACCGCCTTACCGTAAAGCTTTTTCGCGAAGAGGTGTCGCCGCATCTCGATATGCTTGTCGATGCTTCGATGTCGATGCAGCTTGCAGGCAGCCGTAAACGTGAAGCTCTGTATGCGATGACGGCGATATTGCGAACTGCGGCAATTAACGCCGGTTACACTGTATCTTCATGGATCATTAAAGACCGCTGCCGCAGAGTAGAACCAGCTTCGTTGCCAATTCACGACTGGCCCGGCAATGACTGCGATTTCAGCGGCAATATCGGTCAGACGCTCGTCAGCTTTCCGCCGCTTCTCAGGCCTGCCGGTGTCAGAGTGCTGATCAGTGACCTGTTTTGGAACGAAGAGCCACAGGCAGTTCTGCGCCAGCTTTCTAATAATGCGGCTTTACTGGTTATCGTGCAGCTGCTTGCCGAACCTGATATTCTGCCGCCGCTGTCGGGTAATGTGAGAATTATAGACTGTGAAAGCGGTGAGGCGATCGAGGTGGTTGCCGAAGAAAGCCTGTTGCGTGAATATCAGGCAAATTTTGCACGACACCAGGAATACTGGAAACGGAGCTGCACCAGAGTTGGTGCTGTTTTTACCCGTTGCGTGGCCGGCAGCTTTCTTCAGGAAATGGTGCCGGAAGAGCTGCTGAAAACCGAAATTCTCATGGCCAGGAGCAGATGATGCCATTTTTCATGAGCCCGGCAGCTCTCTGGGGCCTGCTGACAATAAGCGTTCTGGCTGCTGTTTATCTTTTCAGAAGACAGGCCAGAGACGTCAAGGTGTCGTCGCTGATGTTTTTCGGACGCCGACAGACCCCGGCTGAAGGAGGTCGAAAGCTGACCGTGCCGCAGGCCCCTTTCATTCTGCTGGTAGAAATGGCAATTCTGATACTGCTGGTTCTTGCGGCTGCGAACCCGCGTGCCATTACCGGAGAAAAGCTGATTCCGGTGATTCTGATACTTGATGATTCTCTTTCGATGGGTGTAAATGCACCAGACAGCCCAAGGTCTGCCGCGCTCAGATATATTGAAAGGGTAGTTTTTGCCGCCCCTTCGACACGCATTACCATGATCAGAGCCGGGGCCCAGCCAGAAGTGATTGGCAGACACGACATGACGCCGGCAGAAGCCTCTTCGATGCTGGCCGAATGGCAGTGTAATTCAGCGGGTGCTGATCTTTTCAAGGCATTGCGCTATGTCACTGAGAGTTTTACGCCAGATATAAGCGTTCTTGTTTTTACTGACCACCCTCCCGAAAAAAGCCCGGAAGGGCGAATGCAATGGCTGTCTTTCGGCAAACCTCTGAGCAATGTTGCCATCACCGCTGTAAGTCGTTATTCGCTTGGTGGTGCAGACAGATGCTTTGTCGAATTTACGAGCTTCGCCGCAGAATCATGCCGGCTCGAGGCCGAAATTCTGTTGCCAGACCAGAAGCGCCTGATTGAGAGTATCGATACGATGCTTAAGCCGGGTGAAACCAGGCGCGTCAGATTTGTAATAAAAGATACTGCCCAGGCCGTGCAGGCACGAATAAAGAATGACCCGGTTTCTTTCGATAACACTGCCTGGCTGATGCCAATCAGGCGTACCCCGCTTACTGTTGCGGTTGATATTGGCTCGAAACCTCTTTTGCAGAATGTGATTCGGGCAATTGAAGCCTCCGGATTGGCAACAGTGGCCGGCTCGTCTTCGCAGTTGCTTTTTACAACCCGTCAGACTGTGCCTGTCGATGACAGTCTCTGGCAGTTTGTTTTTAATGTAGCTTCGCAGCCGGCCGCTTTTTCCGGCACCGTTTCTCTCGACAAGG
>ENA-UOWO01001764-UOWO01001764.1-activated-sludge-metagenome-genome-assembly--contig:-NODE-1764-length-28061-cov-35.094373_pt1 | contig 28061 bp, 31 predicted proteins | sample MGYA00238148_ERZ761564 | MGnify/ENA primary metagenome ERZ761564 (study PRJEB28885, sample SAMN05720194) | activated sludge metagenome | isolation source: Anaerobic digester | place: USA...
TTCATAGATCTTTATTCTAACCGAATAAAGATTGCATTTCAAAAGGGAATCGGGGCTAATAAATTTTACAAAAAAAAATAGTGAGGTAAATTATGATGCTTATAGTGTTAGGAATTTCGATGATTATTGGTGGTTGTGTACTTTTTTATGGTTCTTTTGAAAACTATAAAGAAGGCCTTACACAATATGCCAAGCAAGAACTATTTTGTGGCATATTGTTTACCATCGTGGGATTGGGATTATTAATACTCAACAAATATTTCCCAATGGGCAGTAATTAAAATAACCTGCCACCTACAGATTGTGGCCACCGAGAACGCTCTCGGCGGCTTTTTTATTTTGGATTTTTATTTTCTGGATTCCAGCTTTCGCTGGAATGACACCCGATTACAAATTTAGAAATTTAAAATTTAGGCATAATGATAAATTTATATTACATAAAAATAAAATTCAAAACTATTTTTCCTAAATCAAATAGTTACATCACGGTGTCATCCTGACGAAAGTCAGGATCCAGAAAGATTCTGAAAAAATTAGAACAATTCATTATATAAATCCTTCCAACCTGGATTAGCCTTTTCTATTAATTCTATTTTCCATTTTCTTTTCCAAAACCTAAGTTGTTTTTCTCTAATTAAAGCCGCATTAATGTCAGAATAATATTCATAATGAACCAATTTATCAACTTTATATTTTTTGCTAAAACCGTCTAATGCTCCTTGTTTATGTTGCCACGCTCTATTCTTTAAATTATTAGTCACACCAATATACAAGGTGCCGTTTTTACCACTGGCGTTGATGTATACCCAATAATTATATTTCAAAGTTTTGTTTATCATTTTCTTTTATTTTTCTCCAACCAACTTTGCAAAAGAATCTGGGCGGAAAGGGCGTCGAGACTGTGTTTTAGGACAGGTCGAGACCTGTCCCTACTAATTTTATTTTTATAAGCTTCAACAGTTGACCAGCGCTCATCTATTGTTTCTACTTTTAAACCAATCCCCTTTTCTAATTGATGCGCAAATTCAAAAACCACTTCAGTGGTTTGGCTTTTATCACCGGTTAACCACAAAGGCATGCCAATAATAATTTTTTTAACTTTTTCCTGTTGGCAAATTTTTTTTAAATCAGAAATAATTTTTTGCCAAGAAGAAAAATCTTGCGTTTTTACTCGCAAGGTTTTATAAGCAAAAGCCATTCGTCCCTCATCATCAGACATAGCCAAACCAATATTTTTTGAACCATAATCTATAGCTAAAATTTTCATAATTTTACTCTTTGGCCCATTGGCACATCTTTTGCTGTAACTGTTGCCGGCTTTTTATCTTCAACTTTAATTTTTGATAAATCATTTAAAGAAACTTCTTGGGGCGCCATTGGGGAAACTTTCTGAAAATCTTTATCTAAATCATTAATTTTATTGCTAGACAAATGTTTATTATGTAGTTCTAATTTGCTAGTGTCTATCTGGCCATCTTTAAATTTTTTCAAACAATCTTTACAAAAAACATTCAAATGGGCTTTAGGCACAAAAGTTAAATAAGTTTTTTTTAAACAATTATCACAAATTGCTTCCAAAACTTTTTCATCTTTAACAAAGGATTTTTTTTCATCTCCCGAAGAGCCCAAAGAAATATTATTTTTCTTAAAACCAGAAAAATTTGTGGAACCAGAATTGCTTTTATTGTACATTTTATCGGTGGTCACTCCGGCTTTAAAAATAACCTCGTCACCAGCCAATTTTTCCGATTCAGCTTGGAGTCTGAATGTTTCTTCCATGTTCAACCAACGAATAATTTTTTCTTCGACTTCAGCTTTGGGGTTAGCATAACGCTCGCGGCTAACCTTAATTACCTTCTCCATATTTTTTAAATTACGCCTGTCATTGGCCAATGGAGACATGGTGGTTGCCGAAAATGGTTTAGAATTAACACCATCGATCATTAATTTTAAATAAATTTCCCGATTATTAATGCTAACCAAATCTTCTTCTGTTAAATATGGTTCAAATTCTTTTAATAAGAAAAAAGCATCAGCTGCACCGACTCTGAAACAAACAATGGTTCCCACGTTACCAAAAATAGCATCACGAACTTTAGTGCTTTCTTTAGTGGATAATTGAGCAATATATTGATGGGATAAAATTAGACATAAATGATATTTTCTGGCTTCTGACAAAATATCTGCAAAAGATTCGGTGACAAAATTTTGCATTTCATCAACATAGAGAAAAAAATCTGCTCTTTCTTTTTCTGCGATATCCACCCGACTCATGGCTGCCAATTGCAATTTAGTAACCATCATAGCACCCAGTAAATTTGAATTATCTTCACCAATTTTGCCTTTAGATAAATTCATTAAAAGTATTTTTTCGTCATCCATAAACTTACGAATATCAATAGTAGATTTTGGCTGGCCAACAATATTTCTAATAATAGTTGAGGATAAAAATTGTCCGACTTTATTTTGAATAGGTTGAATGGCTTCAATACGAAAACGATCATTCCAGTTGGCATATTCATCAACCCAAAAAGATTTGACAATAGGATTAGAAACCTTATCAACTATTTTTTTACGAAATTCTTTATCTACTAAAAGCCGCATGATGCCAAGTAGTGTGTTACCTGGCACTTCTAATAAAGCCAAAATACAATTGCGCAAAATGTGTTCCATTCTAGCCGACCACATATTAGCCCAAATTTTAGTGAAGACTCCCATTAAACCATCAGAAACTAAATGATTATATTCTGGTTCAACATTTTCTAAAATATTAAAGGCTATGGGGTATTCCAAATCGGCTGGATTAAAATAGACCACATCGTTAATTCTATGGGTGGGAATACATTCTAAAACTTCTTGCACATCATCGCCGTGCGGATCAAGATAGGCCAAACCATGGCCATTTTCAATATCCTGAATGATCATGTTTTTTAAAAGCGTGGTTTTGCCAACACCGGTTTTTCCCAAGACATACATGTGTCTTCTGCGATCATCTAATTTAATCCCAAATTTTTTGTCTTGATTACGAAAATTAGTTTTGGCAAAATAGGTAATTTCATTATCTGAATGATTGGGCATAATTTTATATGGGTAAATTATCTGGAGGAATTTCTATTTCCGCAATGTCATTTTTCTTTTTATCTAAAACATTTTTAGCCACTGCATCGTTTGTGGCTGGTGTATCAGCATTAATGGTTGGTTTATTTTTTTTCAATCTTAATTCTTCTTTAGCTATGTCCTCTTCTGTTTCTGTGGGCAAAATATATGGTGCTTCAGCTCGTTTAGCACCAACTGACTTAATGGCTGCAGTTCCAACCCCAACATATGGGAAATGATATAAGGAAGCCAATTCTTCCACATTTAAAACAAATTTGCCACGATTTTCATTTATGCCAGCCCACATGCTTCTAGATTTATAATTTCTTAAAATTTTCTTTTGTAAATCATACAAACGACCTGGAAAAATCTTTTTTTCCCAAGGCTTAATACTAGTCATAGTCCCACTAAGCGGTTTAAAACCATTCAAACCCGCATGAGCTTTAAAAGCTCCCCAAAAACCAGAAACACCGGTGGCTTTATTCATACCAGGTTTTTTACCTAAATAAATATATCTTATTTTAGTTTGAAAACCAGTTTTACTAGCTTTATTTTCAATGGCTTCCACAGTAGCCCGCTCTGCTGGCGAAAGATAAAGCATTTTTGAAGGTAAATCATTTTTCTTTTCTTCCTTAGCTTCTACATTAGCATGGACAAATATACTATCTGCCATTTTTGTAATTGCATTACCAGTGGAATTTAAAAAACTATCAGCCAATCCTGATTGTTGTTTTTTCCCTTCTTCTTTAACACCCATAATTTTTTTGGCTTCTTTTAAAACACCAGGTTGCCAATCTGGATCCATAACTGGTTTAATAATTATTTGCAACCAACCCATTTCGCCTGGACGAAATTTACTAAATATTTCCAAAACAGAAGCTGTGGGGTCAACAATGGTTCTGGCCATGGCGTGTTCAAACTGCGGGTAGGTTTTAATAGGATAAGCTTCGTCTTTAAGTTCTTGCAATTGAGCACCCCATAAATCATAACCCAACTCTTTAAAATTTTCTGGGGTAATATCTTTGGTGTAATCTTCAATCAGACTAATTTGGGCTTCCGGATATTGAGCATAAATTGCCGCTTCCACTAAATCTTTAAGAATATCTTGGGCTCTAATAATATATTGGACATAGCCGCCCACAGAAACCAATTCTAAACTATAACAGACCTGAAATTTGCCATCCAACCACTTTTCGCTAAATGTTGGTGCGGCCACAATGCCCCAAAGTTGATTAAAAATTTGTTCAATAGCTTTGGGAGATTGCTCACTATTTCTTGGCGCATCAATAGCCAAACAAACATATTTTAATTTGCTAGCAAAAATTCCTTGACGAGAATTAAGCCAAATTAGTATAAAACCACTAACCAAAGCATAAACAACAAAAATAAAACCGCCATGGGCTAAAATAAAACCAAAGCTAGCCAAAGGATTATTGCCAAAGTCTACCTGGCTAAAATATTCTAAAAGTATTTCCATTGTTTGTCCACTAATTAATATTAGTGATTATAGCATAAAAATAAAAAATGGGGAAAAGTATTTGTCATTCCCGACCGTCTCGCCGATCCAAGGCGGGCGGATCGGGAATCCCAGCTATCTCAAACTGCACATTAAATTAATAAAAAACAAATTCTAAAATTATAAGATATTTAATAAATTTATTTTTAACTGCTATCCACGGGATCCCCGCTCCGCCCGTCCCGCTTTGGAGGCGGGATGAGGCCGGCGGGGATGACACACTGAAGCGGACAAATAAAAAAGACGTCCGTAAAACGACCTTTTAATTATAAAAAAACTTATTGTTTTTTAAACCAAATTTTACCAACTAAGGATTCAGCTGACACTGGACCTATAATTCTTGAATCTTTGCTAATAGGTCTATTATCACCTAGCACATAATATTCATTATTGGAGAGTTCTAAAATATTTTTATCAAGACCGATAGTTTTTATGTCTGCCCCTAAATAAGGTTCCAGCAATTTATAACCATCGGGATTTTGAGCATCATATAAATAAACAAAGCCATCCTTTAATTGAATTTTTTCTCCTGGTAGACCAATAATTCTTTTGATAAAATACTGCCTTTGATTGTCAGGGTTTTTAAAAATAACAACATCGCCACGATTAAAATTTTTATCAAATTTATTGATCAATAAATAATCGCCATTCTGATAAGTAGGTTCCATTGCCTGTTTTTCAGAAACAAAAGGCTCTACCACAAAACTGCGTACTGGTAAAACTATGACGAAAGACAAAACAACGGTAATTATTACAAAAACTATATAAATAGCTATATTCTTTTTCAAATTTGTCTGATAAAATTTTTTCAATAAAATATGAAATATCACCAATCCAAAGAAAATCTCAAGAACGGTAATGATAATGCTGTTTTTTGATATAACACTTATGATTACCCCAATAATTAAAATAAATATTATTTGCAACAAAGAAACAATAAGTGCTTTTTTATAAGTAGCCTCATTTAATCTAAATATTTTTGTGGTAGCATAAAAAAGTAAAGCATCTAAAGCCACTGTCACAATAAACAACATTAATAATATAATAATCATAATTTATAAAAAATTAATTGTTAACTTGTTTTATAATATATTTCCCATCTTTTTTTTCAAAATTATTTTCATCTTTCAATGCCAATTTAATAGTCGCTGGTTTGACCATTTTTTTATCTGACATAATTTTAATAATTTCTTCTTCGCTCAAAGCACCTTTTTCCTGCAGAATATTTTTAAGCACTTCACGCACATTGCCAGAAGTATAACCCCATTCTTTCAAACCATAAACACCTCTGCCAACCAAAACAAATCTTTGATCAAAAATCAATTCATTATGCACAGTAGCTGTTTTTACGCTTCTATGATCAGCCCAATTTTTATTGATAATCTCGGCGATATCTGTGAAATGTAAAGGTTTTTGGTGATGCAACATGACCAAATATATTTTACCGTTAATTCTTTTAGGATTAGTATATTCCCATTTGGATAAACCCCACTGATTAAATGGCGTGGTCGTAAATTTCTTGCTGGCATGCAAATAACTATTAATCACATAATTCAAACTATTATTACTCTTTTGCAAAAGCTCATTAATTTTATCTATTTTTTCTTTATAATAATCTGATTTAGTAAAATGTTCCAATAATTCTGTCTCGGGCATGACTGTATTTTTTTCTGTTAAAATATTTTCTAAAGTTAAAATAATTTCTAAAACCAAATCAAAAGTTGCGTCTAAAGATTTCCAACCATGTTCAAATTCGCTGTGGGCTACTTTTTCTAAACCACTTAAAAAATTGGCTAATAAAAATTGAATATAAACAGCAGATTCTTGCTGGTCATTGACAATATTTTTTAGTTTGTTGATTAAAAAAACTTCGGAAATTACTCCACCATATTCTATGACTAAATCCAAAATCAATCTATTAAAGGGTGCTACTATTTCTTCATATTTTTTATTCTTGACAATGTTTTTAATAGCTTGATTTTCTATCTGACGCACTCTTTCTCTGGTTAAATTAAAACGTTTACCAATAGCATCCAAGGTCAAAGATTTTTGTCCTTCAAAACCATAACGTAAACGCAAAATTTTGGCTTCTCTTTCGCCAATTAATGCTAATAATTCGTCAGTCATTTTTTGAGCATTAAAGCTAATCTTAGCCTTATTTCTCTCAATATCAGTAATTTTATTTAAAATATTTTCTTCCATATATTAATAAATATACAACATTTATTAAAATATGTCAAACGGCAGCATCATTTTAGCATTTTAACATATTAGTATTTTAACATAAAAAATAATTTAAGAATTAAGAATATTTAAAAGACTTTAAAAAAATAAAAAGGTTCAAGGCAGAGCCATTGAACCAACAAAGATCATTTGTGCTCTAGTCAGGAGACTGGAGCGAACACAGATCTATTTTTTCTTGCCAATTTTTTGCCAGACAATCAGAAGAGTTGAAGCAATAAATATAGAAGAATAAGTACCAAAAACCACGCCAATCAATAAAGCTAAAACAAAATTTTTAGTCGAATCACCACCCAATAAATACAAAGCCAAAAGCACCATAAAAACAGTTAAAGAAGTGCTGATAGAACGATGCAGAGTTTCATTAATAGCCTTATTAACTGTTTCCTCAAAAGTTTTTTGAGGATTACGAATCAAATTTTCACGAGTTCTGTCATAAACTACAATAGTATCATGAACAGAAAAACCCAGAATGGTTAGAAGAGCAGTAATAAATAATAAATCTATTTCGTAGTTTAAGAAATGACCGAGAATTGCAAAAACCCCAGTAACAATAATTAAATCGTGCAATAAAGCAATGACAGCACCCATACCATATTTCCAGGAAGCTACTGGCTTGGATATTTTTCTAAAAGACCAGGCAATGTAGAGAATAATAGCTAAAGAAGCTAAAATTAATGCCCAAACAGATTTATTTTTTAGCTCTTTTCCAACCATTGGTCCAACTGACTCAAATCTTTTTTCTTCAACTATTACACTATCTTCTGTGCCCAGACTATGAATTTCTTTTAAAGAACTTAAAACTTTTTGATGTTCTTCTTCAGATAGGCTCTTAGTACGTAAAATAAAACCTACCTCTGTTGGCTGAACTCTGACCTCACCAATATCTGGCATTTGTTCTTGAATTTTAACAGACAAGTCTTGAGCTTCAATTTTATTTTGACTAGTAACGGCAACCTCTAAAAAAGAACCACCTTTAAAATCTATGCCGGGTTTTAATTTCCAAATAAACAAACCCAAAAGACTTACCAACACCAAGATGCCAGAAAAAATAAAAAATTTATTACGATGTTTAACAATTTCTAAATGCATATTTTTTATCCAAATAACCACTTCTTATCACGAAGGGATTTAATTAAAACCAATTTTAATAATATTCTAGTTACTGTAATGGCAGAAAACATAGAAGTCAAAACACCAATGCTTAAAGTTAAGGCAAAACCTTTAACTGAAGACGTACCCATCCAATACAATATCAAACAAGTAATCAAAGAAGAAATATTGGAATCTTTAATCGAAGTCCAAGCCCTTTTAAAAGCTTCATCAACTGCGCTAGCTGTTTCTCTACCAGCTTTTATTTCTTCTTTTAATCTTTCAAAAATCAAAATATTAGCATCTACAGCCATACCAATAGACAAAATAAAACCAGCAATACCGGCCAAAGTTAAAGTCATACCAAATATTTTGTAAATGGCCAAGTTAATTAAAGTATAAAGAGCTAAAGCCAATACAGCAATTAAACCAGGTAAACGATATAAAAATAACATAAATAAAGCCACGGCAATTAAACCAATCAAACCAGCAAACAAACTTTTTTCTAATGATTCCTTACCCAAAGAAGCCCCGACTGTTTCTTGTGATATCAAAGTGATAGGCACTGGCAGGGCGCCAGCATTCAATCTTTCGACCAATTGTTTGGCCTCTTTAATATTAAACCGACCAGAAATTGAGGCCTTGCCGTCGGTAATAGCTTCTTTAACATTAGGCACAGAAATTGGCTCACCATCTAAAAATATAGCCACTGGTTTACCAACATTTCTAGTGGTAATCTCACCAAACATTTTTTTGCCTTCTTCATTAAATTCTAAACCCACTTCTGGTTCACCACTGGTAGAATCAAACTGAATTTGCGCTTTAGTTAAATGTTTACCAGATAACTCAGTGTTTACCCACTCATCTTGAGTTTTTAAACTATCAGCCGTGATGGTTTTAATTAAAATATGAGCCGAGTGAATTTCTAGACTATCGCCTTCGCCTCTAGTTTCTATTTTTTTAATAATATGATACCCAAAAGTTGTTTGAACCAACTGATTATAAACACCGGGGCTCTCCATTTTATCAAAAATAACATTATCAAACTCTGTTACAAACATTCCTCTTTTGACAAATCCCAAATCTCCACCACTAGAGGCTGAGCTATCTTCGGAATTTTCTTTAGCCAAGGTGGCAAAATCATTACCAGCCAAAGCTTTCTTTAATAAACCTTGAGCTTTAATTTCAGCGTTTTTATTATATTCTTCTAATTCTTTAGTTTGTTCAGCTGTTAGACTGGCTTGATAATTAGGATTTTGTTCTTTAAATTCCAAAAGCGGAGTTTCACCAATCATCTTAATAGCTTCGTTAACATCATTAACCCCAGCCAATTCTACAATCACTCGATAATTTTCACCCACTTGATTGGTTTGCACCAAAGGTTCAGAAACACCAAAAGCATTAACTCTTTTTTCAATAACATCTCTGACTCCAGCTACAGCTGAAGATGCATCTGCGCTATCAAGAGCTGAGGTGTCGGCGTTATAAACCAAATGAGCGCCACCTTGTAAATCCAAACCTAAATGAAATTTAAATTTATTCCAAAAATTTTCCAAGGGTGTACCTGTAGGAAGTTTAGGATAAACAATAAGAGCGCAAAAAATGGCTAAAACAAGAATAGCCATGATTTTTAATCTGTTTTGATTAGCTGTTGATAACATATTACAAGACTAAAACAAATCTACATTTTTTGAATGCTGTTTTTATTATAAGATAATGTTTTTTTTATGTCAAATTATAATTAAAAATTTATTAACAACAACTCATAAATTACAAGGCCTGTATAAATCTAATTTTAACTAATCTTTTCTAAACTCTTATTTATTTTTTTTATTCTTCCGTATTTCCAGTCAACCGCGCAAGTTCAGTTCTTTTTTTTGAGAGTTCTTCCAAGATTTCTTCTGGCCCATGTCCACAACTACAAAAATTTTCTCCTGTTACCCCATCAGCACATTGACAGTTTAAAAAATGCATTCCTTGATCACCTCTATCTACCAATTGCTTATTTTCTAGCTCTCTAATGTCTTTTTTTAATTTTTCTACTAAAGATGCCTGCTCTTGACCCATTTTTTGTTCATTTAAATTTGTCATAAATTTAATAAATTAATTTTTTAAATATTTAAATTTAATTGCATAACCTTATTTAATTACATATCTAAATTATAAAACAATTAAATATTATGTCTACTATGAATTTTATTTATTCTTCAAAGTAATATGCGGTTCAGAGCCATATTTTGGCAAAACCTGTTTAAATGTTTTTACTTTTTTAAACTTATTAAAACCAATTTTTATCATCTTTTCATCATTTTCTTTAAAACTTTGCTCAAAAATTTCCTCTTCATCTTGCATTGTATATTTAGACTCTAGCCCAATAATAGGAATTTGTAAAGACCAGGCCAAGGCATTGGCAGTAGCAAGGCCAATACGTAAAGAAGTAAACCCGCCCGGACCAGAAACAACAATAAGGCCTTTTAATTTGGTCAAAAGATTTTTTGCCCCTACAATTTTATCTATTTCTATTAATAATTTTTCTGCTTGTCTGTATTCGGCTTTAATTTTTTTATAAACCAAAATCTGGCCGTTTTTGTTTATTAAGGCTAGAGTAAAAAAATGCTGATGGGTGGGGTTTAAAAATAAATACATTTTTAAAAATTTTTAATTTTTAATTTTTAATTTAAAAATAATTTTGAATATTATAATTTTTAAAATTCAAAATTGTGATTTATTTCAAAATTCAAAATTAGATATTAGAAATTGTTATATACTCTCCTTCTTTCAAATTCTTGAGCGTCCACTGCCCTATTCTAATTCTTTTCAATTCTTTAACTTCATAATTTAAAGCCGTGCACATTCTTCTTATTTGTCTTTTCCAACCCTGATGTAGAGTAATAATAAATTCATCTTTTTTAATTTGTTTGACATTATCGGCTGTGGCCAAACCCTCGGCTAGTTCTATACCAGCTAAAAGTTTATCTAAAAATCTTTCCGTAATATTTTTATTAACCTTAACTAGATATTCTTTCTCATGTTCAAATTTTGGGTGAGTTAATTGTTCAGTTAACTGGCCATCATTAGTTAACATTAATAATCCGCAGGAATCTTTATCCAATCTACCCACAGTCCAGACACGCGGTTTTTTAGGCACTAAATCTGTAGCTAATTTTTCATCATCTTTTCTTTTTAAAGAACATATATAGCCCACTGGTTTGTTAAGTAAATAATAGACAAAATTATTTTCTCGTTTATCAGTGGCTCCAAGTCTTTGTTTTTTATATGTTATATAATCTTTTGTTTCATCAGCTTTATCGCCCAATTTGGCAATTCGGCCATTAACCTTAATAGCCCCGGACAAAATAAGCTCCTCGGCTTTGCGACGAGAAGCTATACCATGACGGGCTAAAATTTTTTGCAAACGTTCTTGCATTTTATTCTTTGCTCAAATTATCAATTAAAATTATTTTTTTACCTTCCATAACATCAAATAAAAATTTATCAGTGATCTGATTGCGGTAATGAAATTCCTGATTACTCAAGATGGTATAACGAATTTCTTGTTCAAAATCATGCTCCATTTTTTTTATTATTTTTTTTAATTTCTGATGATCAATGTTGCCAACTATTAACAAATCGGTTTTAACCCGGGGATTATCGACAAAAAAACCAGTTAACATTAAAAATTTAATTTTACCTAATTTATTAATGCTTTCGGCCAAAGATCTTTCCAAAAGCACGCGTGATTTTAAAATTAAATTTTTAAATTCTGGATACAGAATAAAATTAGTATTAACAGTATAATATTTTTTATTGTCTTTTTTAACAATTTTAGAGCTATCTATTACTGATTTAATGAGTCCTACTCGTTCCAAGTTTTCCAATTCTCTTCTAACAGAATTTATTTTCTCATCAATGGATCGCGAAAGTTCTCTAACAAAAAAATTTTCTTCAGGATGATTTAGAAAAACTTTTAATAACTTGACCCTGGTACGTGAGCCGAAAATATTTTCTAACATAAATTTTGCTTAATTAAGATATTTTTATTATAATACTTTTAGGTCTTAAAGTAAAGCAGACAATAAACAAATTGTGGAGGTAAAATGTCTAAAACAATTGCTATCACCTTTAGATTCAGAGGCACAAATATAGAAACGGGCCACAATCTTGTTCATCAAGAAACACATCATGTGCTTCGCTCAGATTTTTCTCGAAATTCTTTTTTACAAAAAGTTGATTCTTTGTTTCCTAAAAATCTTTGGGCAAATAAATGTCTAGAAATCATTGATGAATTATAAATCCACGCATAACCCCGTTATAACAACGGGGCTTTTTTATAATTCAAAAATTTTCTTCTGCCAATCGTCTCTTGCCAACTCTTCCGTTGTACAAGCATTATTTAATTTATAATCACCTATTTTAGTGCGAACTAATTTTTCTAAAAATGCGCCACAACCAAACGCTTGACCAATATCATGAGCAAGGGAACGAATGTAAGTGCCAGAGGAACAATGAACTAAAATGTCTAATGTTAAATTTTCAATGTCAATTTTTTTAATCTCAATTTTATAAATATTAATTTTGCACGATTTTCTCTCTATTTCTTGACCAGCGCGAGCCAGTTCATATAATTTTTTACCCTTAACTTTTTTTGCCGAGTACATGGGGGGAATTTGCTCAATCTCGCCGATAAATTCTTGCAAAATATTTTGTATTTTTTGTATGGACATATCCTTTAGGGACAGATCTCGACCTGTCCTCTCTACAATTTGCCCTTGCAAATCATAGGTATCACTCACTGCTCCAAGTTTTAAGGTGGCGATGTATTCTTTATCCAAACCAACAAATCGAGAAATTTCGCGTGTAGATTCCCGACCAATAGCAATCAAAAGCAAACCTTGGGCAAAAGGATCTAAAGTGCCAGCATGGCCAATTTTTTTCAGGCCAGTAATTTTACGCAATTGATCTATGACATCGTGAGAAGTCGGTCCAGAAGGTTTGTTAATTAATAAAAAATTTGACATAAAATTAAGCTCATTATAAGTTTAGATTAAAATAACTTCAAAATCAAATTTATGGAGGAAATATGACAGAAAAAATAAAAGCTTGAGGAGAAACTATTAAACCAACAACAACAAACCACCTGCTAAATTATATTTGCGTACACTGTAAAAAACAGGAATTATTGGCTAATAGCATAGAACGTTTTAAAGATGAACTAGTTGGCTTTAGCCCCATAAAACCCAATCCGGAAAACAGAAAATTATCAAAAAAGGTTTGTGGCATTATAATTTTAAAATGCCCATACTGTAAAAAACTAAATTGGCTCCATGTCTCTAAAAGCACCGTAGTTACTTATAAGAAATGGGGGCTTTGGCCTAGTGAATTTTAAAGCATCTCTTAAAAAAAGGGGTGCTTTTTTATTAATAAATTGCTTTTAAAAACAATTTTTGATAAAATAAAAATAGAACAGATGAGATCCCTCGGCTTCATCCAGTATTCTCTGGACTGCGCTCGGGATAAATTCCTTTTTTATATGATTGCTTACTTGTCTGGCTTAATTAAATTCAAAACAGAAAAATCTATAGTCCTAGATGTTCATAATGTTGGTTATGAAATTTTTTTAAGTCAGCAAAATTTAGAAAAAAATAAACTAGGCGTAGAAAAAAGTTTTTTTATCCACTTACATATGCGCGAAGACAGCTTAGAACTTTTTGGTTTTGAAACAGAAGAAGAAAAAAGATTTTTTGAACTTTTAATTTCTGTTTCTGGTGTGGGGCCAAAATCTGCCCTAGCTGTGCTTTCAATGGCTAAATTAAATGAACTTAAACAAGCAATTCTAAAAAACGACGCCACCTTGCTACGTAAAGTTTCTGGTATTGGTCAAAAAACAGCTGAACGTCTTATTGTGGAGTTAAAAAATAAATTACGAGAATTTGCTTTAAATGATGAGGACAAAAATAATAGCCATCAGGCTGGTTCTGACACTTTTAATGCTTTAGAATCTTTGGGCTATTCCACAAACGAAATTCGCGAAGCTCTAAGACAAATTGACGCACAAATTGAAGATGAAAATGAAATCATCAAATCGGCTTTAAAAATTTTGGGCAAAAACAAAAAATAAACACAAGGAGGCACAACACAATGACCAGCAATAATCTGTTTTATCTAGTCAGAAACAACGGCCCAGATACATTATGGGATCAACAAATAATTAAATCTAACTCCTTTTTTATCATTCCGGCCGCCAGTAGTACTGATATTAAATTACCGGGCAACTGCTCATTGATAACCACAAAGCCAGTAACTAAATGGCGAATCGTTAAAATGGTAAGAAAAATGACCAATGGAGGGTAAAATAATTGTCAACATTAAAAAAAATGCGTCCGAGGGGGGCGCTTTTTTATTTTTGCTTTTTTAGTCCAAAAATGCTAGGATTATCTCATGAAATTTGCAATTATTACAGACCAAAATTATCAAAAATCTTGGAATGAATTTGTTATAAAAAACAGCTCGCCAGCTGATTTTTTGCAATCCTGGCAATGGGGAGAATTTCATCAAAAAAAATTGCGAGAAAAAATTTTACGTTTGGCAGTTTATGATAGCACTCTAATGAACGCGGACGGAGCAGATGAAGGCGAATTAATTGCGGTGGCACAGTTTATTTATCAAAAATTACCATTGGGGAAAAAATATTTATTTTGTCCAAGAGGACCAATTTTAAAGTGTCAAAGTGTCAGAGCGTCCAGTGTCAAAAGTCAAAATGAAGGTATAATAAATATTTTATTTGAGGAAATAAAAAAGATGGCCAATGATGAAAAAGTGGTGTTTATGAGAATGGAACCTCCAGATAATTGTCATCTCGACGATCCGCCAACTAGCGGACGGGATCCAGAAAAAGAAGACTGGATTCCAAATCCTGCCTTGTTGGCAGATAAGCAAGTTTTGAATGACAAAACACGAAAACCAAAAATTCTTACACATTCTGTTAATCCAAAAAATACACTGTTGCTTGATCTGACAAAATCAGAGGAAGAAATTTTAGCTGGCATGCACCCCAAGTGGAGATATAATATACGTTTAGCAGAAAAAAGAGAAGTTAGTATTAAATGTCAAATGTCAAATTTCCAATGTCAAAATCAAACTTATAAAAATGAAATTGATGAATTTTATAAACTATTGCAGGAAACAGCCAAAAGAGATGGTATAAAAATTTTTAATAAAAAATATTATGAGAGTTTAATAGAATATTTTTATTGTCATTCCGACCGAAGGTCGACAAGTGAAACATTGTCGACCGAAGTGGAGCCTGCCGGCCGGCGAGGCGGGGAATCTAAAAAAAGATCCCCTGATCCAGAGTACTCGGAACTCACGATGACAAAAGGAATCGAAATTAGTCTCCTTTTGGCCATTTATCAAGATAAACCGCTCTCGGCAATTATGCTTTTGGGATTTGGCGATACTTTGACTTATTTGCACGGCGGATCTTCTAATGAAAATCGCGCGGTTATGCCTAATCATGCTATCCAATGGGCGGCCATAAAATGGGCTAAAAAAAATGGCTACAAATGGTATGATTTTTGGGGAGTGAATAAAACAAAAGAGCAAAAGGAAAAAGATAAAGAAAATAAAAAAAACAATTGGCAAGGAATAACCAGATTTAAGTTGGGTTTTGTTAATGAAAAAACTAGCCAAGAAATTAATTACCTTGGCGCTAGAGATTTGGTTGTTAATAAATTATGGTATAATTTGTATAGGCTGGGAAAATGGATTAAATTCTAAAAAATTCTTTTGTCATTCCGACCGTAGCGCCGAGCAAAGCGAGGCGCGAAGCGGAGGAATCTAAATTTAGATCCCTCGACTCAAAGCGACCAAAAAAGCCGCCCGGGATGACAAAAAATAATAAAAAAATTGGTCCTCATCGTTCAACGGATAGGACGCAAGATTCCGGATCTTGTAATTGAGGTTCGACTCCTCATGGGGGCAAGATAAAATTTTCAATTTGAGATCCTAGGTCAAACCGAGGATGACAATAAAATATGAAACAAAAAACTAAAAAAATATTTGATTTTAAGATTAAATTTAAAAGTATTTTTTTTCCTGTTTTAATGTTTGTAGTGGTAGTGATAATATTTTTAAAATTCTCAGAATTAAAATCAATTGGACAATTGTTTCAGAAAGCAAATTGGTGGTGGCTACTCGCGGCTTTGGGTTCGCAACTAATTGCTTTTATGTTTCAAGGTAATGTTTATCATAAAATTTTTGGACTTTTAGATTTTCATAAATTTAATTTTTTTAAACTTTTGCGAGCAGCTGTAACCATTGTTTTTTTAAACTTTACTATCCCCTCTTTGGGTTTTGCTGGCAATATTTATTTTTTAAAAATTTTAAAAAAACATGGTTTTTCTGAAGGCAAAGGACTTCTGGCCATAATTTTAGAATTTGTTTGTTTCTATTTATCATTTATTTTACTTTTAATAATCAGTTTTGGTTTTTTGTTTTTTAAACTGCACGTGCTGGGAAAAACTCAAGCTTATGCCATTTTAGGTTTTGCCGGTCTATTGTTACTTATTTATTCTGTCTTGCATTTCACCTTAGGCAACAAAAAGAAAGCTAAAAAAATAATTTCCTGGTTTGCCAAAAAAATAAATTATGTTGGGAAAGATACAAAAAACGAATTGTGGATTGATGAACTTTTGACTGTTTTTTATCAAGATGTCCGCCTTTTAAAACAAAAAAAAATACCTTTAGCAAAAATTATTTTTTTACAATTTTTTAGATTCCTTTGGGATTCAGTGACTATCTATTTATTGTTTTTATCGTTTGGCGCAGTGGCCCCAATCAGTTTGACAATTATTGCGCCAAATATTGGCCGGCTGTTTGGTCTATTAACTTTTTTGCCTGGTGGCATTGGCACTTTTGAGGGTTCAATGGTTTTAGTGTTTAATTCTTTAGGTGTGCAATTAGAATTAGCTTTGGCCGTAATGCTTTTATATCGTTTCTTTTCCTATTGGCTATATTTCCCCTTGGGTATTATTTTTTATAGACAATTGGAAAAAGAAGAAAATGTATTAACAGTATGATCGTGTTTTATCATAATATTATATTGGCCAAGTTTAAGAAATTTTCTCGCCCAAAAACTCGCCCCATGGACGCAGGATTCAAACAGTTTTAGTTCGAAAATTTGCTAACCTTAGTTTCACTATTTTTTTGATTACAATATAAACATGTTAAATCGAATTTTAAATTTAATTAAAAAAATATTGCCTAAAAAATTGCTGAAAAAAATTCTGCCAGTTTATCATTTTTTGTTAGCTAAATTAAGTGCCTTAATCTATAACTATCCAAGTGAAAAAATGCTCGTTATTGGGGTAACTGGCACAGCTGGTAAATCTTCGAGTTGCTATTTTATAGCTCAAATTTTAGAAAGTGCTGGCTATAAGGTTGGCCTGACCACGACCACGCTTTTTAAAATTGACACCCGTGAATGGTTGAATAATAAAAAAATGACCATGCTTGGCAGGTTGCAAACCCAAAAACTTTTAGCCCAAATGGTTACAGAAAAATGTCAGGTAGCCATAATTGAAACTTCTTCGCAAGGTATAGAACAATTTCGGCACATTGGCATTAATTATGATATTTTGGTTTTTACTAATTTATATCCCGAACATATTGAAAACCATGGAGGTTTTGAAAATTATAAAAAAGCTAAGGGAAAATTGTTTAAATATTTAACTAATTGCTCTAATAAAAAATTAATAATCAAAAATCAAGAATTAAATATTGCGAAAACAATTATCATCAATGGTGACGATGAACATGCAGAATATTTCTTGAATTTTAAAATAGATAGAAAAATAGTCTATGGGGTGAATAACGAATTAAGAATTATGAATTATGGAAAAAGTGTAGAAAAAATTTGTGCTGAAAAAGTAATCAAAGAAAATACGATTATTAAAACCATTATTCATAATTCATTATTCATAATTCATCTTTTGGGTGATTATAATCTTTACAATGTTTTAGCAGGTCTTAGTGTAGCTAAAATTTTAAATATTGATGAAGAAAAAATAAAAACAGCAGTGGCCAATTTAAAACCCTTACCCGGTAGGTTAGAATTTATTAAAAATAACCGCGGTATAAAAATTTTGGTGGATTACGCTTTTGAACCAGAAGCTTTAAAAAAACTTTATGTTGTGGTTAAAGATGTGCCTCACAATCATATTATCCATGTTCTCGGAGCTGCTGGTGGTGGCCGAGATAGCCAAAAAAGGCCTAAAATGGGCCTTCTGGCCGCAGAGAATAGCGATGTGATCATTATCACTAATGAGGATCCGTATGATGAAAATCCGCAAAAAATAATTGATGAAGTAGCTAAAGGGACTGAATTTCCCTCTACTTACCAAGGAGAGGACTCTCGTCACGGAGTGGCGGAGGGAGAGATTAAAGAAAAATTATTTAAAATTTTAGATCGTCGAGAAGCAATAAAAAAAGCGTTGGAATTAGCGCAAGAAAATGATTTAATTTTAATCACTGGTAAAGGCGCAGAGCAAGCGATTTGTGTGGCTAATGGCGAGATGATTCCGTGGGACGATAGACAAGTTGTTAGAGAAGAATTAAAAAAAATCTCACAATAATTACCTTATTAAAAAAATCCATCTTTAATCAAGAAGGATTTTTTAAATTTATAAATTAAATTAGTTATTTTTTATTACTTTTCAAAATTAGATAAAGGCCAATAAGCATAATTAATAACGGCCAAAAAATTTCTGCTCTAAACCAAGGCAAATAATAATATATTGGCCAAGGCAAAATTTGTTTTAATAGTAAAAAAGCACCTGCAATCAAAACAACAAGACCTAAAATTTTTCTACCATCATGTGTCTCTTCATTATATCTAGTTGTTTTAAATTCTCCAATAATTTCTTGGGTTTTGTTTTGTAGATTATGGGCAAAATCTTGAATTTCCTGTTTAGTATTTTCTGTGGGATTATTAGAAGGAATAATAAAAACCAAAATAATATAAAGAACAATAGCTCCCCCACCCATTAAAGCAAAAAGTATAAATAAAGCACGCACTACAAGGACATCAATTTCAAAATATTCTGCCAGACCAGCGCAAACACCAAAAATGATTTTGTTTTTACTAGAGCGAAATAATTTTTTAGGCTCTGGGGATTGATTGGGAAAATTACTTTGATTTTGTTCGCTTTGGTTTTCCATATAATTATAAATTAAAAATTAATGATAAAGAATATTTTTTTAATAAAAAATAAATTAAAAAAATCTGGAAAATTAAAATCAAAAGCATAATAATTACAAAACTACTTTTGCGTCTTTTATGACGAAATATTTTCATGGCTATTAAGCCCCCAAACGAACCACCGATTAATGACAAAAACCATAAACCATACTCTGGTAAACGCCACTCCCCTTTCACAGCTTTAAATTTATCTACAACAAAAAGGATAAAAGTGATGAGGTTAACAGCAACTAAATAATAAATAAATATAATAAACATGTTTATATTTTAGCATTTTTTTGTTTTAAATAAAACAAGGCGCACAAATTCACGCGCCTTAAATTTTCAGCTAAGGCCTTGGCAATGTGGATTCTTTAAAAATATACAGTCCGCCATTTATGTCTATTCTTGCGTCATAACTTACTAAAATTTCTTTGCCATTAAAGATAAACCAGTAACGCTGTCCATCAATCGGAACAAAGGAAGACGGCATTTTAATCTTCGCGTGTGCACCATTTTGTAAAATCAACTGGGCCTGTTGTGTTTTGCTTTTCCCAAACATGTTTACCTCCCAATTTTTTAGTTTAATTTTACAGCCAAATTTTGACTATAAAGTTTATAAATAAAGATTAACAAACAGACTAAAATTATCAAAATTAATTTAAAATTTAAAACAACAAAAAACCTTGAGGTCAATCAAGGTTTTTATAAAAATATTTAATATTTTTTTAACGTTTGCTCCACTGTGGCGCATGACGAGCTCTTTTAAGACCAAATTTCTTGCGTTCTTTTTCACGTGGATCTCTGGTCAAGAGCTTATTAGATTTCAAAACTGTTCTATAGTCTTCATTAAATTTTATTAAAACTCTAGCAATACCAAGAGCAGAACCTTCGGCTTGGCCAACCATGCCACCACCTTCAGCTTTTAAAGTAAAATCAAAATCTGTTAGTTTGCCAACAACTCTTAAAGGTTCGACAACTTTTTCTTTAAAAACTCCAAAATAAGTTATATAATCTTTGCCATTAATTTCTATTTTACCGCTACCAGGCGCATACATACGCACTCTAACTGAAGCTCTTTTTCTGCGACCAAGAGCGGAAGTAAATTTTTCATCAGCAACTATTTTGGCCATTGGTTTTTTTTCTAAAACTTTTTCTATGGGTTTTTCAGTTTTTGAAATAAGAGGTTTATGAATAACTGCTTTATGGGCAACCCTAACAGGCTCTGTTTTTTCCTTAACAGGTTTTTTAACTATCTTAGCTTTTGGTTTAGTTTCTTTCATATTATATATTACGAACTATACGAATTTTTAAAATCTGCGAATTATTACGAATATTTTTATTTGTAAAATTCGTAAATAATTTGTAATAATTCGTAACCTTGGTTAAGCAAATTTAAGTCTTTTTATCATTTCATCTCTCAATTTATTTTTAGGCAACATATTGTAAACAGCTTGAGTAAAAACTTTTTCTGGTTTTTCTGCATACATATCTTTCAAACCAGCAGATCTCAAGTGTCCCAAAAAATTAGTATGATGTTTAAAAACTTTTTGTTCTAATTTTCTACCGGTAAATTTCATTTTATCAACATTTTTTATAATCACATTAGCGCCCTTATCTTCACGAGGATTATAATCTACTTTGTCTTTACCTCGTAACATCAAAGACACCCCAGTCGCCAAACGACCAAGTATTTTACCTTCAGCATCAATTGTTTGTGTTTCTCTTTTGATCATAAAAAATTTTATTTTATTCACTTTATTTATTCGTATGTCTAGACAAATTCAATTAAAACCATTTCCGCGGCGTCGCCTTTACGAGCGCCCAACTTTAAAATGCGCACATAACCGCCTTTGGTGTTTTTATATTTAGGTCCAACAACTTCAAACAGTTTTTTAATGGCATTATTGGCTGTTATTTTTTTCATGATTATTCTTCTGTTGTGCAAATTATCTACCTTGGCGCGAGTAATTATTTTTTCCATCAAAGGACGCAATGATTTGGCCTTGGCTTCTGTAGTTTTAATTCTTTCATGCAAAATCAAAGAAGTCAGCAAATTTTTAAATAATGCTTTTCTAGGACCAGTTTTTCTATTTAAAATTCTTTTGGAATCTTGGTGTTTCATACATCTTACTCTACTTTACGCAAATTTTAACGCGATATAACGCCAATTAATTATTAATTTTATTCTTCTTTTTTCTTGCGAGCTCTTTTTTTAGGTTTTTCTTCAGCTTCCTCAGTAGAAATTTCTTCTTCAGCCTCTTCCTCTGATTTAGCTTTTATTTCTTTAACACTTTTATTACTTAATAAAAAGGAAAATTGTTCTACTAAAATTTGCGCAGCTTTTGTTAAAGCTTCTTCAGGCGTAATCGAACCATCTGTTTCCATGGATAAAATTAAACGATCCCAATTGGTCATATCGCCAACACGCATATTTTCCGTATCAATAGCCACTCTTTTAATTGGTGAGAAAAAAGCATCCAAGGCAATCATGCCAACTTCTTTTTCTTTAGTGTTCATTGATTCTGTTGGTAAATAACCGCGTCCTTTTTCTAACCAAACTTCTAAAGTAAATTCCGCTTTATGATCTGTTAATGTAGCAATCAATAATTCTGGATTAGCTATTTTAACACCGGCTGTTTTTTTAAAATCTCCAGCTTTAATTTCTTTTTCACCGCTAGCCACCAATTCCATTTTAATGGGTTCTTCAAATTCACCTTCAACTTCAAAACGAACTTGTTTTAAATTCAGACCAATTTCTACCAAATCTTCTTTGACGCCTGTAATAGTAGAAAATTCGTGTTCAGCGCCTTTAAGACGAATAAAAGTAATGGCCACACCTTCCAAAGAAGATAATAAAATTCTTCTTAAAGCATTACCAATTGTCAAACCAAAACCAGGATATAAAGGTTCAATAACAAATTTACCTTCATAAGGTGAATTTCCGGCTTGGAATTCTTTTTTTTGAGCAATGGGAAGAATGTTCATATTTTTTAATTTTTTATTGTCATTCCGACTGGCCCATAAGGCTGTTAGGAATGGAGGAATCTGTTTTTAAATATAGATCCCTCGACTCAAAGCGACCAAAACAGCCGCTCGGGATGACAATAAATATTTTGAATAAAAAATTATTTAGAATAAAACTCAACGATTAATCTTGGATCTATGCCAATTTCCAATTCTTTATCCGCTGGCAGAGATATAATTACACCTTTAGTTTCATTAGTATCCCAATTAATCCAAGAAGGAGCTTCTTTGTGGCTAATGTTTTTTAGATTATCAGCTAAAATACCTTTGTTCTTTTTAATGCTAATAACATCATTTATTTTTACTAAATATGAAGGAATGTTTAATTTTTTACCATTAACTAAAAGCAAATTGTGGCCTACAAATTGTCTGGCTTGGGGGCGAGAAGTTGCTAAACCCAAACGATAAACCACGTTGTCTAATCTTCTTTCTAAAAGTTCCACTAATTTTAAACCTGTATCGCCTTTGGCCTTGCTAGCTTCAGCAAAAACTTTTCTAAGTTGACGTTCCATTAAGCCATAAAGTAATTTTATTTTTTGTTTTTCTTGCAAATGCAAACCATAATCGGTTAATCTTTTATAACCTTTTGGCCCATGAGCGCCAGGTGGATAATTTCTTTTAGTCAAAGCACATTTAGCTCCGTCACCACGCAAGCCTTTGGTGCAAAGTTTAACACCCAGACGACGACATTGTTTACAATTTGGTTTAAGATTTCTAGACATATTATATTCTTCTTCTCTTTCTAGGACGACAACCGCCATGTGGCACAGGAGTTGTATCTTTAATAGAAATTATTTTTATACCATTAGTATCAAAAGCGCGCACAGCAGCCTCACGACCAGTACCCACGCCGGACACAAAAACATCTAATTCTTTAATACCCATAGTTTTAATTTTATCAGCTAAATTTTTAACAATAATACCCGCGGCATAAGGAGTAGATTTTTTTGGTCCTTTAAAACCGCTTTTACCAGCAGTTGACCACAATAAAACCGCGCCGTTTAAATCTGTAATGGAAATTAAAGTATTATTGTAGGTTGATTTAACATGAGCTTGACCTCGACCACCTCTTAAAAAAGGTGCACTTTTCTTTTTCTTTTTACCTTTAACAATAGTAATTTTTGATTCCTTGGTTTCCGGTTGTACTGCTTCTACTTCGGCGTTTGATTCAGCAATTTCTGCTTTTTCAAAATTTAAAACTTCACCAGTTTCGACTGGGGTTTCTGAAATATTTTTATTTTCATTAATTGTTTTATTTTCTTCTTTCATATTATTAGCACTATTAGCATTGTTTAAGTCTTTTGCGCGCTTGGTTTTCTGCCAGAACCAACAGATTTTCTGACATTACCTCTAACAGTTCGACAATTTCTTCTGGTAGATTGACCGCGGGCAGGTAAATTTTTAGCATGACGACTGCCACGATACGAACCAATTTCTCTTAAACGTTTAATATTGCTTAAAATATCACGGCGCAAATCACCTTCTACCCGATATTCTTTTTCAATTTTTTGACGTAAAACATTCAATTGTTCTTCAGACAAATCTTTGACACGAATATTACCATCAATTTTTGTCATTGCTAAAATTTTTTTAGATTCTGTTAAGCCAATGCCAAAAATATAGGTTAAACCTATTTCTATTCTTTTATCATTAGGTAAATTTATGCCTGCAATTCTAGCCATAAAAAATTAACCCTGTCGTTGCTTGTGTTTAGGATTTTTGCAAATCACAACCACGCGCTTTTTACGGCGTATGACTTGGCAATCTTTGCAAATTTTTTTTACAGAAGCGCGAACTTTCATATTTTAAATATTTGATAATTTCATTTTAATTTTACAAACGATACATGATTCTACCTTTGGTTAAATCATAAGGTGTAATTTCCACCTTAACCTTATCACCAGGAATCAACATAATTTTATTAAGACGCATTTTACCAGAAAGTTTAGCCACAATTTCTTGACCGTTATCTAATTTAACACGGAAAGTTATACTTGGCAAGGATTCAACCACTTCGCCAACAACCTCAATAAAACCTTTTTTATTAACCTTTAATTGGCTATTATCTTCTCTGGCTTGAAAGCTTGAATTATTAGTTAAATTGTTATTAGATGTGGCTTCATTCATTGATTAAATTTAAATAATTGAGTATAAAAAATATCCAGAATATTTCTATTCTTTAAAATTTATTTTTTATATTGTTTTTTAGGTAATTTATTATATGTTCAGTATAAGATAAAGTTAAAATACTGTCAAGAGTACTAAAAATTAAGACTCTAAAGTCCATCTTTACTTAAAACAACATTAACTTTGGTGGCCGAATTGGGAACCTTAGAACTTAAATTCCAAGAAAAAATAAATCTAACATCTTTTACTTTAGGTAAAGACAAAATATATCTTCTAGCCTCGGCTTCATTTTTACCTAAAATATTATTTTTTATCTCCTCTAAAGCCATATTCTCAGCCACTGGAAAAGTAGCTTTAATTTTTAAATCTACCAATCCCAAATCATAGTTAGCTTGAACAACTTCTAAATTTAGATCGCCCAATTCTCCTTCAGCAATTACTTCCCCCGATTTTAGATCTTGGGTCATTCTTTCTTTTAAAACTTGCCGCATGTGTTTATTGTCATAAGCAAATGTGCGAGCTTTTAATTTTAAAGACATTTTAAAATTGTCTGCTTTGGCATCTATCTCAAATTCTTTAGTTAATTCCACGATTGAAAAATTAATTAGTTGTTCAGAAATTACCAAATCCGGACTAACCTTTTTATTAATTTTTTCCTTTAAAATAACTTCCAAATCTTTGCTTAATTTATCTTGAGCTTTATTTAAATCATCTTCAGAGACTACACGCTCTGTCTTATCACTGCCCCCAACTGTATTGCCTGAGATTAAACCATAAATTTTTTCTTGCTTATCTAGAGGCAAACTACCAATATTTATTCTACCATTAATGTTATTACTGGCTGTGCCGGCTTCTTTGGCTTTAATAGCTACAGAAATTTCTCCTTGAATAACCTGACCTGTTTCATCAACTTTAGCGCCAGGAATTGTTGTATCGGCTGTTAAATGAAAAACCTTGCCATTGTCGCTAACTAAATCAGTGTCTTTGGTTAAAGGTTGCGATAAACCGGTTTTATTAGTCAATAGCACTTGTCCGTTAGCATAATCACCTAAATTTTTAGAACCAGTAGCTGAAAAAGTATCTTCTTTAGTTTCTTCAGCTGCTATAATTTCTGCTTTAAATATATTGTTACTTTCATTTACTTGCTCATTATTGGTATTCAATTGGACATTAAATTCTTTGGCCCTATCCTCAATATCTGGGATAATTAAAACTTTGACTCTGGCTAAAACATAAGTAAACAAAAGATAAACACCTAAAATTATTAGAGTTAAATAGATAATTTTTCTCCACCAGGTTTTTTTCTTGCCTGTTGAACCATTTCTTTTGGCTGGCATAGCTGAAGGAAAATTATGTTGCGGACGAAATGATTGGACATTAAAGGACATAGTTTTGTGAAAAAATTTTTAATTTTTAAACTCAAATTTTAAAATAATTTTTAATTTTTAATTTTCAAACCCACATTTTTGTCATTCCAGCGAAAGCGGGAATCCAGGCGAGATGAACCAGTCATTTGATAAATCTTGCCATGTTTTTTGAATTCCCAATCCGCCCGCCTTGGATCGGCGAGACGGTCGGGAATGACACAAAAAACAAAACCTTTTATTCTAATTTGGCTTTAATGCGTCTAACACCTGCCGAACTGGCTTCTTCTTTAATAATTTTGAATTTCCCCAGCTCACTAGTATTTTTCACATGAGGGCCACCACAAATTTCCCGACTGAAAGGAGGCCCCGCTTCTGCGGGGTTGCTAACTGTATAAACTTTAACACGTTCGCCATATTTATTCGCAAAAACTCCCATGGCGCCTTGATTTTTAGCCGCAACTAAATCCATTTCCGCACATTCTACTGGCATTTTTCTCTGAATTTGTTCATTAACAATATTTTCGACTTGAGCAATTTGTTCTGCGGTCATTTTTTCTTCATGCGAAAAATCTAAACGCAATCTTTCATCAGTAATGTTGGAACCTTTTTGAAACACATGCTTGCCTAAAACAATTCTTAAAGCTTGTAATAACAAATGTGAAGCAGTGTGATATTTTATAGCCATGGCACTTTGATTGGCCAAACCACCTTTAAATTTGCCGGCGCTCGCTGTGCGCGAAAGATCTTGATGTTTTTGCATTTCTGCTTCAAATTTTTTATCGAAATCTTTTTCAACTTCAACTTTTTTTTCTTTAGCCATATCTTTTATTACTTCTGAAGGCAAGCCATAAGTTTGATAAAAATAAAAAGCAGATTTTCCAAAAATAATATTTTTAGCATCTCTTACCTCTCTGCCAATTAAATATTTTTCTAATTCTTTTAAACCGATTTCTAATGTTTTTCTAAATTTATCCTCTTCTAAACTCAAATTATCCAAAACAAATTTTTTATTAGTTTCTAATTCTGCATAAACATTCTGCATATTATCAATAACAACTGTGGCAATTTCAGCACAAAAGTTTTTATCAATACCAATTAATTTTCCATGTCTAATTGCTCGACGGATTAATTTACGCACCACATAGCCTTGATCTGTATTTGACGGGGCAATACCAGCCGGGTCGGCCATAATAAAAGTAACCGCGCGCAAATGATCGGCGATAATGCGCATGGATTTGGTAATGTAATTTACATTTTGTAGAGACGCAAAATCTTGCGTCTCTACAAGACCATATTTTTTCCCAGACAATTCTTCAATTTTCTCAATTATTGGCCAGAACAAATCTGTCTGATAATTATCATCCAAACCATTCATAACTGCTAAAAGTCTTTCCAAACCCGTGCCATTATCAATATTTTTTTGGCTGGCAGATTTATATTTATTCTCCCCTATCTTTTCATACTGCATAATAACATCATTACCAATTTCCACCCAGTTTTTATCTGTTGGATCAAAAACTTCTGGCACAAAATTTTTATCACCAGTCCAGTAAAACATTTCTGTGTCTGAGCCACAAGGTCCAGAATTACCCGGTAATTCCCACCAATTATCTTTTTTAGATAATTTGGCAATACGTTTGTCGGAAAAACCAAGCTCTTGCCATTTTTGAAAACTTTCCGCGTCAAACGGCGCATCATTATCACCAACAAAAACAGAAACAGCTAAATATTTTTGATCTATTCCTAAATCTTCAGTGATAAATTTATAAGTTAATTCTATGGCTTCAGTTTTAAAATAATCATTTAAACTCCAATGACCAAGCATTTCAAAAAATGTGTGATGACAAGCATCGCCAACTTCATCAATATCACCAGTACGAATACATTTTTGTGAATTAACCAATTTATTACCAGCTGGATGTTTTTCACCCAAAAGAAATGGCACCAAAGGACTCATACCAGCGGTGGTAAAAAGAATGGAAGGATCATTTTCTGGAATTAAAGAAGCCGAGGGAATTTCGGCATGCCCATTTTTTTTGAAAAATTCAATGTATTTTTGACGCAATTCTTTGGAAGTCATATTCAATGTTGTCTCCAGTCTCCCTGCCTGCCGGTAGGCAAGCTGACTGGAGACACAATGTATTTCCGCTCCATTCAAAAAACCAGAGCAAACAAAAACAATTTTAATATATTAACATTTTACCAAAATCAAGATAAAAAAGCAATAAAAAAAATCACTTTTAATTAAAAGTGATTTTTATCTATATTTCTTTTATCCGTTAATTATTTATTGTCTAAATAAAATTGTTGCATTGCAGCGTCAAGTTTACACTCGCACACTGATTTAATTTTTGCATAG
>ENA-UOWO01001769-UOWO01001769.1-activated-sludge-metagenome-genome-assembly--contig:-NODE-1769-length-28043-cov-8.612370_pt1 | contig 28043 bp, 24 predicted proteins | sample MGYA00238148_ERZ761564 | MGnify/ENA primary metagenome ERZ761564 (study PRJEB28885, sample SAMN05720194) | activated sludge metagenome | isolation source: Anaerobic digester | place: USA...
ACCCTGCCCAATCCCCATCGGCAGCAACTGGTGGTGGATATCGGGGGGGGCTCCACCGAGTTCGTGATTGGCAAGAGCTTTCAGCCAATTGCCCTGGAGTCCCTGTACATGGGGTGCGTGAGCTTCTCCCTCAGGCATTTTCCGGAAGGGCGGGTGGATCGGCGAGGTTTGCGCGATGCCGAACTGGCTGCGCAGAAGGAAATACAGACCATCTCCCACGCCTACCGCGAGGTCGGGTGGGAAGAGGCGGTGGGTTCCAGTGGGTCGGCGAAGGCCCTTGTGGATATCCTCGAACTCAACGGTCTGTCGGACGGGGGCATCACCCGCAGTGGCCTGGAGCGTCTGCGTGCCCTGATGCTCAGGGCGGGCAACGTGAATAGCCTGCAGCTTGAGGGCCTGCGCCCGGATCGTCTGCCGGTTCTGCCAGGCGGGTTTGCCATCATGTGGGCGGTGTTCGAGGAGTTCGGTCTCGAGCGCATGACGTTTTCCGAAGGCGCACTGCGCCTGGGGGTGTTGTACGACCTGCTCGGTCGCTACCACCACCACGACCTGCGGGATGCCACCGTGGCGGCCTTCGTGGAGCGCTACGGGGTTGATGCCGCCCATGCCCGCCAGGTGGCCGAGACGGCGAGAGCCTTCCTGCTCCAGCTCGATCCCGGCGCGGCGGACGAGGAGAACGTGGACCGGCGCTTCCTGGAGTGGGCGGCGCAGCTCCACGAGATCGGCGTGTCGGTGGCCCACTCCAGCTACCACAAGCACAGCGCCTACATTCTCGGCAACGCCGACATGCCCGGATTCTCCAGGATGGACCAGGGGCGTCTTGCGCGCATGGTGCTGGCCCATCGGGGCAAGCTGGCCCGGGTCAGCGCCCTGGAACCCGATAGTCCCGAGTGGCGCCTCATCCTGTGCCTGCGTCTGGCCGCCGTCGTGCATCGTGCCCGCGATGGCCGCGGCGTGCCGCCGCTGCGCCTCCGGCGGGACGGGCGCGGCCACGTGGTGGTGGCCGATGCCGAATGGCTGCGCAACCTTCCCCTGACGGCGGCGGCGCTGGATGAGGAGGAGCGCCAGTGGCAGGCCATCGGGCTGCCGATGAAGGTGCGCCTCGAACGGGCATCGGCGCGCAGTCCGGCCATCACCTGAGGACGGCCCGCGATGCCGTCCGACCGTCCACCGCCGGTCATCCGGATCGATGCCGGCGGTAGCGGAATGCAGGTTGCCTTGGCGGGTGACTGGACCTTGCAAGGGCTCTGCCCCTTGCCCGAGGATCTGCGGCGTGAGCTTGCCGTGGCTCCACCCGAAGGCACCTGGAATCTCGCAGGCGTGACCCGCCTGGACAGTTTCGGTGCGGTATTGCTGTGGCGTCACTGGGGGCGGCGGCGCCCCGCCCGCCTGGATCTGCCCGAAGCGCTGGCACCGGTGCTGGCAAGGGCCGAGGCGCTTCCCGGGGGCGATCTGCCTGCGGAGCCCGGCTACCGCTTCCTCGACGGCACGGCCCAGCTGGGGCGTGCCGTGCATGCGGCCTTGCATCATCTTCTTGGTTTCGTTGCCCTGGTGGGGCACATCCTGATCGGGCTGGGTGGCCTGCTGCGGCGTCGTGATTACTGGCCCCTGCGCGAGATCTCGGCCAACTTCTACAAGGTCGGGGTGCGCGCCATGCCGGTGACGGCCCTGGTCGGTTTTCTGATCGGCGTGGTGATGTCGTACCTGTCCGCGCTGCAGTTGCGGGCCTTCGGAGCCGATGCCTTCATCGTCAACATCCTGGGTCTGGGGATCATCCGGGAGCTGGGTCCGGTGCTGGTGTCGGTGCTGGTGGCGGGTCGTTCGGGTTCGGCCATGACGGCGCAGCTCGGGGTGATGCGGGTGACCGAGGAGATCGACGCCCTGACCGCGATGGGGATCTCCCGCCATGTGCGCCTGGTATTGCCCAAGGTCGTGGCCCTGACCCTCGCCATGCCGTTGTTGACCCTGTGGGGATCGGCCGTGGCGATCCTCGGGGGGATGGTTTCCGCGTATGTTCAGCTTGGCATGAGCTTCGACTATTTCCTGAATGCCTTGCCGCGCGCCGTGCCCGCCGCCAATCTGGTCATCGGTTTGGGCAAAGGAGCGGTGTTCGGCCTGCTGATTGCCCTGGTGGCGTGCTACTTCGGCCTGCGTGTGCGGCCCAACACGGAAAGCCTGTCGGCCAACACCACGGCCTCCGTCGTGGCGTCGATCACCGTTGTCATCCTGGTGGATGCGGTCTTCGCCATTGCCACCCGGTCCATCGGTCTGCCTTACGGATGAGCACTTTCCCCGTCGAATTGAGAGGCGTATCCACCCGCTTCGGAAAGCAATGGATCCATCGGGGCATCGATCTGGCTGTTCCTGCCGGCGAGGTGGTGGCGCTGGTGGGCGGATCGGGCAGTGGCAAGACCACCCTGCTGCGCCAGATGGTGGGCCTGCTGCATCCGGCGGAGGGTGAGGTGAAGGTATTCGGCGAGCGTCTTGATGCTGGAAGCCGCCACGAGCAGTTGGCCCGTCGCCGCCGTTTCGGAATGCTGTTTCAGCACGGGGCGCTGTTCTCGGCATTCACCGTGTTCGCCAATATCGCCTTTCCCCTGCGTGAATTCGGCGTTCGGGACGAGGGGCTTCTCAGGGATCTGGTGCTGCTCAAGATGGCCATGGTCGAGCTGGAACCGGACGTGGCCTTGCGCATGCCTGCCGAGCTTTCCGGCGGCATGGTCAAGCGCGTTGCCCTGGCCCGCGCCCTGGCCCTGGAACCCGAACTGCTGGTGCTGGATGAACCCACCGCCGGTCTCGATCCGGATCTGAGTTCCGCTTTCGTGGAGCTCATCCGTTCCCTCCACCGGGCGCTGGGTCTCACAGTGATACTCGTCACCCATGACCTGGATACGCTGGCAGCCCTTGCGACCCGCGTCGCCGTGCTTTCCGCCGGGCGTATACTGGCCTTTGGCACCCTCGACGAAGTCACCAACGTGCGTGATCCCTTCATTGACCGCTTCTTTCATGGCGCCCGCAGCCAGGCAGCACTGGCGCGGGGACTGGGGGCCGGCTGATGGAAAACCGCGCCCATGCCATCGCCACCGGTCTCTTTGCCCTCTTTCTGAGTGCGGCGGTGGTGCTTGCCCTATGGTGGTTCTCCGACCGGCGCGAGGTCACCCGGGATCTGGTGCTGGTGAGCGCGGGTAGCGTCAACGGACTCAATCCCCAGGCGACTGTCCGCTACCGGGGCATCGTGGCCGGCAAGGTCGCGCAGATCGCCCTTGATCCGGCCGATCTGCGCCAGGTGCTGGTAACCGTGCGCATCCGTGCCGATCTGCCTGTCACAACGGCAACGCGGGCCCGAATGGCTACCCAGGGGGTGACGGGGCTGGCCTTCATAGCCCTGGATGACCCAGGCACCGTCACCGAGCCGCTGACGGGGAAAGGGGGGCTGCCACCGCGGATCCCCCTCGCGCCGAGCCTGGTGGAAGAGTTTTCGAGTACGGCTCTGGAAACCCTCCGGCAGTTGCGCGACATGACCGAACGCCTCGCGACACTGACCCGGGCAGACAATCTCAAGCGCGTGGACAACACCCTGGCCAGCCTGGAGGCGGCAAGCCGTGGATTGGACAGGACCCTGCAGGAGGCACCTCGTACCCTCGCCGCGGTACGGCAGGTCTTCAGCAAGGACAAACTGGCGCGGGTGGATCGAACCCTTCAGAACCTCGAACGTGCCAGCGCAGAGGCCGCTCCGCTGGCGATCGAGGGGCGCAAGCTGCTGGGCCGGTTGCAATCCCTGAGCGAACGCCTGGACAGTCTGGCGGGTGCGGCGGGGGAAGGGTTGACGGGCAGCACCTTGCCACGTTTCAATCTGCTCCTGCAGGAACTCACCACCACTTCGCGCCAGCTTTCCGAGTTGCTTGACGAGATCGATTCCTCACCCCAGATGCTCATCCTGGGGCGGGGCAAGCCACTGCCCGGGCCTGGCGAGGCCGGATTCAGGGAGCCGGCGCAATGAGTGTCTTTCCACGGGAGTTCCCATCGGCCATGCTGCGCGCCACCCTAGCCCTGATTCCGCTCACCCTGGTGACCGCCTGTGGCGGTCTGCCACCGTCGACGGCCACGCTTTCGGTGCATGATTTCGGCCCCCTTGAGGCGGTCGCACCGGAGCAGGCGGACTTTCCTTTGCGCAGCGTTGAGGTGGTTCCTGCCCCCTGGCTGGCGTCCAATGCCATGGTGTATCGCCTTGTCCATGTGCAGCCGACGCGCCGGCAGGCTTTCAAGGACAATCGTTGGGCTGCCCAGCCGGCGCAGCTGGTGGAACTGGTTCTCAAGCGGGGGTTGCACGCCGGAGAGTCGGCGCTCCCGGCGGGGGGGTGTCGCCTGCGGGTAGACCTGGATGAGTTCTACCAGCGCTTCGATTCTTCCCAGGCCAGCCGGGGGAGCATCGAGGCCCGGGTTGCGCTTCTTGCGCCACGGGCTGATCAACCACTGGCGGTGCGGGCGTTTACCCTGGATCATGTTGCGCCGACACCCGATGCCGCTGGAGGGGTGCTTGCACTCAGAGCGGCCACCCTGCAGCTTGATCGTGACATCCGCGACTGGCTGCGGGGCCTTGACGGGCGTGTCGGCGCAGGTGTGCGTGCCCGCTGCGGCGCCTGATTTTTTCGTGACCGGCAGGGACTTGCCGGCATTTCAATAGCCTGGAGGAGAACACCATGAATGCAGTGCCCGACCTCAATTCCGAACCTTTCCTGCTGCGTGCCGATGCCGACGGGGTGTGCACGCTCACCTTGAATCGGCCTGGCCAGTTCAATGCCTTGTCCCGGGAGATGCTTGAAGCCCTGCTTGCCGAACTGGAGGCCATTGCCGCCGACAGGTCGGTGCGGGTGGTCGTCCTCGCCGGTGCGGGCAAGGCCTTCTGTGCCGGCCATGATCTCAAGGAAATGCGCGGCAACTACACCAAGGCTTTCCATCAGGCCCTGTTCCGTCTGTGCGGCAAGGTCATGATGCAGATCGTCAACATGCCGCAGCCGGTGGTTGCGCGCATCCATGGCATCGCGACGGCAGCGGGCTGCCAGCTGGTCTCCATGTGTGATCTGGCGGTGGCGTCGGATGTGGCCCGCTTCGCCGTGTCGGGGATCAACGTCGGTCTCTTCTGTGCCACGCCGAGCGTGGGGCTGTCTCGCAACATGGGGCGCAAGGAAGCCTTCGAGATGCTCGTGACCGGTGATTTCATCGATGCCGCCGAAGCCCGTCGGCGCGGGCTTGTGAACCGCGTGGTGCCGCTTGAGGCGCTGGACGAGGAGGTGGCACGCCTTACGGCCTCCATCTGTGCCAAGTCTCCTGCGGCCATCGCGATGGGCAAGCAGATGTTCTATGGCCAGCTCGAGATGGGGCTTGATGCGGCCTATCAGCACGCGGCTGAAGTGATGGCCTGCAACATGATGTGTGAGGACGCCGCCGAGGGCATCGACGCTTTCATGGCCAAGCGCAAGCCCGTGTGGACGGGGAAATGAGGCCTGCGCCGGGCAAGCCGTGCTGATCGATACCCACTGCCACCTGGATGCCGCCGAGTTTGACGGTGATCGGGTGGCGGTGCTCGATGAAGCGCGCCGCGTTGGGGTGGGGGCCTTTCTGGTACCCGCGATCGGGGTGGGCAACTTTGATGCCGTGGCGGCGCTGAGCGCCGTCCATCCCGACTGCTGCCATGCCTACGGCATTCATCCGATGTATGTGCGGCAGGCGCAGGCATCCGACCTGGAATGCTTGCGTCAGCGGCTGGCTGAGGGGGGAGCGGTGGCGGTGGGCGAGATCGGGCTGGATGGCTTTGTGGCTGACGGTGACCTGCCCCTTCAGACTCGCTATTTCGAAGCGCAGCTCGGGCTGGCGCGGGAATTCGACCTGCCGGTGGTCCTGCATGTCCGCCGTGCCCAGGATGCCGTGCTCAAGCAATTGCGACGCTTCCGTCCCCGGGGCGGGATTGCACACGCCTTCAACGGCAGTCGTCAGCAGGCCGAGGCCTTCATCGGCCTGGGGTTCCGGCTTGGGTTCGGGGGTGCGATGACTTACAGCGGATCGACGCGCATCCGTGATCTGGCGGCAAGCCTGCCCCTGGAAAGCATTGTGCTGGAAACCGACGCGCCGGACATTCCCCCGGCCTGGGGGGCCGGGCAGCGCAATGCCCCGGCCAATCTGGGCCGTTTTGCCGAAGTGCTGGCAGGGCTGCGGGGGATCACGGTGGAGGAGGTGGTGCGGGTGACGGGGCGCAACGCCATGGATGCGATTCCCGGTCTGGCCCGCGTCAATCCTTTGCTGATGCCTGGGGTGTCTGACTGTGGGCGATGAGTGCCCGGATGTCGTCCTTCATGCGTGCGACGTCGCCATCAAATTTTTCGTAGTTCATCATCGAAACGCCGAAAACGTAGGCATACAGGAGCATGCTGCGGGTGGACGCCTCGTGCATCGGCACACCACAGGCCAGGAACAGCTCTCGGGCGCAACGCAGTCGCCAGGTGTCCACTTCCTCCACGATGGCTGCGGCCGCCTCATCGCGGCGGGCCCATTCGCGCATGGCCAGCTCGATGAGGATGCCCTTGCGGTTGCGGCTGGTGCTATAGACATCGATGACCCTGAAGATCTGTGCTTCCTCGCTTCCGGCTTCCGGGCGGGTCTGCTTGATGATGTCGCGGATGCGGCCGTCCTTCCAGGTTTCCAGAACGCCCGAGAGGAGATCCTGACGGTCTTTGAAATGCCAGTAGAAGCTGCCCTTGGTGACATGCAGCCGTTTGGCAAGAACCTCCACGCGCACCCCTGTGACGCCCTCGTCCGCGAGGGTGTCGAGGGCGGTCTGGATCCAGGTTTCGCGGTCAAGCTGGGCACGCGGTGTCTTTTCCATACGGCGTAGTATTGACGGTTTGAGAACCATACGGTACCGTACTGAAAGTGACAAAGCAAGGTAGCCTGTGAGAAGCTGGCAACTGCTGTACCGAACTGGTGTTCGCGTGTCGTCGCGCCCCAGCTCGGGGTCGGAGAAAAGGTTTGCGGGCGGCTCCCCTTGCGGGAGGCTTCGTATCGCTGCAAGCCCATAAAACTGGTGGAGAAATTCCAATTTCAAGGAGCACAGCATTGAAGATTCTGGTTCCCGTAAAACGTGTGGTTGATTACAACGTCAAGGTCCGCGTGAAGAGCGACGGTACCGGCGTGGATATTGCCAACGTCAAGATGTCCATGAACCCCTTTGACGAGATTGCCGTCGAGGAGGCCGTGCGCCTGAAGGAGGCCGGCGTGGCCACCGAGGTGGTTGCCGTGTCCTGCGGAGTGGGTGCCTGTCAGGAAACCCTGCGCACCGCCATGGCCATCGGAGCCGACCGCGGCATCCTCGTCGAGACTGACGCGGAGCTGCAGCCCCTGGCCGTGGCCAAGCTGCTCAAGGCCCTGTGCGACAAGGAGCAGCCCCAGGTGGTGATCTGCGGCAAGCAGGCCATCGACGATGATGCCAACCAGACCGGTCAGATGCTCTCGGCGCTGATGGGCTGGCCCCAGGCCACCTTTGCCTCCAAGGTGGCTGTGAGCGCGGGCAAGGCCACCGTGACCCGTGAGATCGACGGTGGCCTCGAGACCCTCGAGATTGCCCTGCCGGCCGTGGTTACCACCGATCTGCGCCTCAACGAGCCGCGTTACGCGACGCTCCCCAACATCATGAAGGCCAAGAAGAAGCCGCTTGAAACCATCAAGCCGGCTGATCTGGGGGTGGATGTGACGCCCCGTCTGACGACCCTGAAGGTTGTCGAACCGCCGAAGCGCAGCGCCGGCGTGATGGTGGCTGACGTGGCTCAGCTAGTCGACAAACTCAAGAACGAAGCGAAGGTGCTGTGATGACGGTTCTGGTTATTGCCGAGCACGACAACGCGTCCCTGAAGGGCGCAACCCTCAATACGGTTACGGCTGCAAGCCGGCTGGGTGGTGACATCGCCGTGCTGGTGGTGGGCTCTGCTGCGGGCGCCGTCGTCGAGGCCGCCGCGAAGCTGGCGGGAGTGAGCAAGGTGCTGGTGGCCGACTCCGCCGCCTTTGGCGACCAGTCCGCTGAAAACGTGGCCGCCCAGATCCTCGCTGTCGTTGGTGCTTCTGGCGCATCCATCAGCCACGTGCTGGCACCCGCCACCACCTACGGCAAGAACGTGCTGCCCCGTGTCGCGGCCCTGCTGGATGTGGCCCAGATCTCCGAGATCGTGGGCATCGAGTCCGCCGACACCTTCGTGCGCCCGATCTACGCCGGCAATGCCTTGGCAACGGTCAAGTCTGCCGATCCGGTCAAGGTCATCACCGTGCGCACCACCGCTTTCGAAGCGGCGGGCGACGGCGGGGCGGCGACTGTCGAGCATGTCACTCCGGTGGCCGACTGTGGTTTGTCGAAGCTGCTCGGCCGTGAGCTCACCAAGTCGGCCCGTCCCGAGCTGGGTGCCGCCAAGATCATCGTTTCCGGCGGCCGTGGCATGGGCAGCGGGGAGAACTATCAAGCCATCCTCGCGCCCCTGGCCGACAAGCTGGGGGCCGCCCTGGGTGCCAGCCGGGCGGCAGTGGATGCGGGATACGTGCCCAACGACTACCAGGTGGGGCAGACCGGCAAGATCGTAGCGCCCCAGCTCTATCTGGCCGTGGGCATCTCCGGTGCCATTCAGCATCTGGCTGGCATGAAGGACTCCAAGGTGATCGTGGCGATCAACAAGGATCCGGAGGCGCCGATCTTCCAGGTGGCCGATTACGGTCTGGTGGCCGACCTGTTCGAGGCGGTTCCCCAATTGACCGCCGCGGTCTGAGCCGGCGAAACGACCCCCGGGGCTGGCCCGAGTGAACCTTCAGCCCGACCTCTTCTCCGGAGCCTGGCATGTCTTTGCCGCGCTCTGCGGGTTGGGGGTCGCGCTCTGGATCGCGCGCACGGCGCCATGGCGCCGCCTGCTTGACGGGCACCAGCTCAACGCCATCCTCGGCGCGGCTGTCATCCTCACGCTGCTGTGGAGCCTCAACGCCGGGGTCTACCCCGGGCTGAACCTCCATCTGCTGGGTGCCATGGCGGCAACCCTGATCTTCGGGCCGCAGTTGGCCCTGGTGGTACTCGGCCTGGCCCTGGCCGGCGTGACCCTCAACGGCAGCGTCGAGTGGGGCGCCTACCCCATCAACTTCCTGGTGATGGGCGTCATCCCGGTGGCCTTCGGCAGCCTCTACTTCACCCTCATCGAGCGCTGGCTGCCGCGGCACTTTTTTGTCTATATATTTGTCAATGCCTTCATCGGCGCTGCGGTGATCGTCCTGCTCCAGGGCCTCGTCGCATCGCTGGCCCTCTTTGCTGCCGGTGCTTACCCGGCAGACAAGCTGCTGTCCGAATACCTGCCTTTTTTTCTGCTGCTGGGGTTTGCCGAAGCATGGCTGTCGGGCATGGCCCTGACCCTGCTGGTGGTGTATTGCCCCGAGTGGGTGGCGAGTTTCGATGACAGAAGTTACCTGATGAACAAGTAAGCCGGCCTGACGGGTCGTAAAACCTAAAACAACATTCCGTGGAGAAAAAACAATGAGCAGTTATTCCGCACCCATTCGCGACATGCAGTTCGTGCTGCGCGAACTCGCCGACCTGGACGCCGTTGCGGCCCTGCCGGGCTGCGAGGACGCCTCCTCCGATCTGGTGGACGCCATTCTTGAAGAAGCCAACAAGTTTGCCAGCGGCGTGATCGCCCCCCTCAACTGGATCGGCGACCAGGAAGGCGCCACCTGGGACAACGGCGAGGTGCGTACCGCCACCGGCTGGAAGGAGGCCTACACGCAGTTTGCCGAGGCGGGCTGGACCGCACTGGCCTGCGAGCCGGAATTCGGCGGCCAGGGCCTGCCCAAGCTGGTCTCCACCGCGGTGATGGAGATGTGGAAGTCGGCCAACATGGCCTTCTCCCTGTGCCCGATGCTGACCAACGGCGCCATCGAGTCCATCAAACTGCGGGGTACCGACGAGCAGAAGGCGCTTTATCTGCCAAAGATGGTGAGCGGCGAATGGACCGGCACCATGAACCTCACCGAGCCCTCCGCAGGCTCCGACCTGGCCGCCGTGCGCACCCGCGCCGTGCCCCAGGGGGATGGCACCTACAAGATCTTCGGCCAGAAGATCTTCATCACCTACGGTGAGCACGACTTGACCGACAACATCATCCACCTGGTGCTGGCCCGTCTGCCGGACGCACCGGAGGGGGTGAAGGGCATTTCCTTGTTCGTCGTGCCCAAGTTCCTGCTCAAGGCCGACGGCACCCCCGGCGAGCGCAACGATGTGCACTGCGTGTCCATTGAGCACAAGCTCGGCATCCACGCCAGCCCGACGGCCGTGCTGGCTTTTGGTGACAACGGCGGGGCCATCGGCACCCTGGTGGGGGAGGCCAACCGCGGCCTCGAGTACATGTTCATCATGATGAACGAAGCCCGCTTCGCCGTCGGCATGGAGGGCCTGGCCCTGTCCGAGCGTGCCTACCAGCAGGCCCTGGCCTATGCCAAGGACCGCATCCAGGGTACCGAGGCCGGTGTGCGTGGCGGCCCGAAGGTGAGCATCATCCATCACCCGGATGTGCGTCGCATGCTGATGAGCATGAAGTCGCAGATCGAGGCCCAGCGCGCCCTGGCCTATGTGGTGGGTGCGGCCACTGACATGGCCCACCACCATCCCGACGAGTCCGTGCGCGCCCAGAGCCAGGCCTTCATGGATCTCATGATCCCCGTGGTCAAGGGCTGGCTCACCGAGGCCTCCATCGACATCACCTCGACCGGCGTGCAGGTGCATGGGGGCATGGGTTTCATCGAGGAAACCGGTGCGGCCCAGCATCTCCGTGATGCGCGCATCACCTCCATCTACGAAGGCACCACGGCCATCCAGGCCAACGACCTGATCGGTCGGAAGATTGCGCGGGAAGGTGGCCAGACCGTCAAGTTGGTCATCGCCGAGATGCGCCGGGTCGAAGCCCAACTGTCGGAGGCGGCTGGCGAGGAGTTTTCCGCCATCCGCAAGTCCCTCTCTGCGGCCGTGACTGCACTGGAGGAGGCTGTCGCCTACATCGTCGCGACCTACGGGAACGACATCAAGGCGGCGTCGGTGGGCTCCGTCCCCTTCCTCAAGCTGCTGGGCATTGTTGCCGGCGGCTGGCAGATGGGGCGTGCTGCGCTGGTGTCGGCCCGTCGCCTGGCCGAGGGCGGGGGCGATGCGTCCTTCTACACCGCCAAGATCGTCACCGCGCGTTTCTACGCCGACCACATCCTGGCCCAGGCACCCGGCCTGGCCTATTCGGTGGTCAGCGGGGCCGCGGGTGCCCTTGCGCTGACGGAAGATCAGTTCTGATCCTCAGCCAGTCCCGTCTGGAAGCAAGGGGGCCGTAAGGCCCCCTTTCTTCATGCGTCGGCCTCGGGCGAGACCGTGCCGTCCGTCATGCCGACCTGTCGCAGCAATGCCTGCCCCATGCGAATCGGGGTTCCGTCCTCGATGCCCGGGCACAGCGCGAAGCCCGGTGGCACGAAGACAATGATGGTTGAGCCATGCTCGAACCAGCCCATTTCCTGCCCCTTGGCGAAGTCAGCCTGCGAGGGGATGTGCTTCGGGCCGCGGTAGCCCGGACGCAGCAGCCCATCAAGCCAGTGCAGGCGGATGCTGGCCACCAGAATGGCGGCCACCGGGACAAGCGTCAGCACGGCCCCGCTGTCCTGGAGGCGTGTCCGGATCACCGCCCGCTCGTTCTTGCAGAAGAGTCTCTCGACCCGTTTGAGGGCCGCAGGATTCACGTTCCAGGTGTCACCGGAAAGGTAGGTCACATGTTCCACGCGGAGGTCGGCCGGAGCATGGAAGCGGTGGTACATGCTCGACTTGAGACGCAGGGTGACATACAGACCATCCCGGTAGGTTTCCACCTGCTCCGCATCCCCGAGCAGGTCCGTCAGGGGATAGGGTGCGCCCTTGGCCTGCAGGGCATTGATGCCTTCGAGGGTTCCGCAGGCGCCGACGATGGCATCGCAGGGGCTGCTCAGCACGCCAGGGGTCGTGTCGATGGTCCGGGCGCCAGGTTTCAGTGCCCGGGTAAAGCAGGCGTGCATGCTGCGGAATTCCTGATCGCGTGCGTCCGACAGGTCCAGATCGGCAAAAAGTCGCCAGATCCGGATGGAGAGGGCCGCAACCACCGGGTTCTCGATCTTGCTGAACCAACCCATGAAGCGGGTGAGGAGGGCGCGTGGCACACGATTGGTCAGCAGGAAGTTGAGGTCTTCCTGATCAAGGATGCGGGCGGCGGGTTGGCGATGGGCAGGCTGGTTTTTCATGGCGCTGTAACGGGGGTCGGTTAAATCAGTCATCTTTCAGTTGTGGAGTAAGTGCCCGTGGAAGATGCGTTGGTATTGGCTGGTCTGGGGGCGCTTGCGCTGCCTGGCCTGGTTCTGAAGGCGAAGCGTCGGCTGGAGTTGTCGCGGGGCAAGCACCCGTCCCTCACCGGCCACGCCAAGATGTCGCGGCGGGTGGCGAAGCTGCTGCCTTTCTATGAGTACGATGAGACGGGGTTCTTCAATTCCGATGATGCCCCTGCCGAGGTCGTGGCCCGACGCCGCGAGGGTTTCTTCCGGCTGGCCGGCATCTACCAGCAGCGCTTCGCGGCAAGCGCGGCGCTGACGGCTGAAGCCCAGGAGGCGGTGTCGGACCTTCAATTCACCAGCGCCTATCGCGTCCCTTTCCAGTACAGCCGTTTCCTTCGCCAGCATCTGAAGGGCGGTGCCTTCCTCAAGGCCTCGTCGGGGGTCACCGTGACCGACCTGGATGGCAATGTCTTCTACGATCTGGGCGGCGCCTATGGCGTGAATGTGTTCGGCTATGACTTCTACAAGGAGTGCATGGCCCTTGGCAGCGAGCGGGTCGAGGCGTTGGGACCGGTGCTCGGGGCCTACCATCCGCTGCTCGCCTACAACGTGAAGCGCCTGCAGGCGATTTCCGGGCTGGATGAGGTGTCCTTCCACATGTCGGGCACGGAGGCGGTCATGCAGGCCGTGCGCCTGGCTCGCTACCACACCGGCCGGACCCATCTTGTGCGTTTTTGCGGGGCCTACCATGGCTGGTGGGGTGAGGTGCAACCCGGGGTCGGCAACCCCACCGCCGCCAACCAGACCTACACCCTCAAGGACATGCACGCCGACGCCCTGCGCGTGTTGCGCCGGCGCAAGGACATCGCCTGTGTCCTCGTTAACCCGCTGCAGGCTTTGCATCCCAATGCGTCCGCACCGGGGGATTCGTCGCTGGTGGACAGCAGCCGGCGGGCCGGCTTCGACAGGGCGGCCTACTCGGCGTGGCTGCGCGAGCTGCGCCAGGTCTGCGATGAACGGGGCATCGTGCTGATCTTTGACGAGGTCTTCGTCGGCTTTCGCCTCGCGGCCGGGGGCGCCCAGGCCTACTTCGGTGTCCAGGCCGATATGGTCACCTACGGCAAGACCCTGGGTGGCGGCCTGCCCGTGGGGGTGGTGTGCGGCAAGCGGAACCTGATGAAACGCTACCGGGATGACCGGCCGGCCGACATCTGCTTTGCCCGTGGCACCTTCAACTCCCATCCCTGGGTCATGGGGGCCATGGCCGAGTTCCTGGAGCGCATCGAATCGCCGGAAGTGCGGGCGCTGTACGACGGGCTGGACACCCGATGGAATGCACGAGCGGCCTGCATGAACGCGCGTTTCGAGGAGGCGGGCCTGCCCCTGCGGGTGGCCAACCTGTCCACCATCTGGACCGTGACCTTCACGCGGCCAGGGCGCTACAACTGGATGCTCCAGTACTACATGCGTGCCGAGGGGCTGGCCCTGAGCTGGGTTGGCAGCGGGCGCTTCATCTTCAGCCTCAACTACACCGATGCCGATTTCGCGGAAGTGGTGGAGCGCGTCGTTGCTGCTGCGCGGCAGATGGATGCGGATGGCTGGTGGTGGAATGACGGAACGCTCACCGACAAGGCTATCCGCCGGCGCATCCTGAAGGAGATGCTGGTCCATCGCTTCCTGAAGTAAGCGGTTCGGCGCCGTCCCTCCCGTTGTGGAAGGAGGGCGGCGCCGGGGAAGGGATCAGGTGGCTTCGCGGGTGCGCAGATCGCGCAGCAGGAGCAGCGGAGCCCGGTGGTAGAGCTTGATATCGTGATAGGGGTCGGTGAGGATCTTGGTCAGCCACACCAGCCCGGTCTGCACGTCGCGGATGAAGAACAGATGCACGGTGCGGAACAGCAGGCCGCCGACACCGAGGCTGAGCCACAGGATGCCCAGGTGATCGATGTAGCCACCCATGTCCGTGTGGGCGTCGAAAAGACCGAACATCGTCGGGTTGAGCCACAGGGCGGGCGGGATGAAGGCCCAGATGGACAGCAGCACCACCTTGCGCTTGAGGTTGTAGCCCACCTTCACGGCTTCCTTGTACTCGTTGCTGACCTTGTTCTCCTCGTCGTAGCCAAGGGGCTCAAAGAAAAAATGGCCGGACTGGCGCGTGACCATGGAGATCAGCCAGCCGATCAGTGCGGCTTTGACCGGGTCTACAAAGAGCAGGGAATAGGCGATCAGGAAGCTGATGGCACTGATCAGGTGCAGGGTCTGGTTCACCCGGCTGTGGTGATAGAAGCGGTGGTCGTCCCAGCGCTGGGTCTGCAGTGCGCACAGAAAGTCTTTCATGGAGTCTCCCTTGAGTGTCGAAATGGCCTTCGCGGCAAGATTAAGAAGCTCGCGTTACCGGGCGGCTGCGAAATTGTTAAGGCCGCGTGATCTTCTGCACCTGTGTTGACCCGGGCTGCGGTGGGTAAAATGCCGACCTCATCTTCGGGGCAGGGAAGGGGGATGCGATGAAGGAACTGCGCCGCCTTGTTTGGTTGCCCGTGGCCCTCGCGGTGGTCGGGGGCGTTGTTGCCCACCGCCATCCGGAAACCGGTCAATGGATCCCCCGGCTATTGCTTGCCGCTGGCGGTCTGTCCCTGATCGGTCTTGCCTGGTGGCGCTGGCGGCAGCGGGCACGGGCACGCTTTCTGGCAGGCTTCCGCTTCCCGGTGGGCCTCGTGCGCAAGGTCCGCGAACGCTACCCCCACCTCAGCGACACCCAGGCCGAGCTGGTCGTCAGGGAGCTACGCACCTTCTTCCTGGTGGCCCTGGCGGCGCAGGGGCAGATGGTGTCCATGCCGAGCCAGGCAGTGGATGTGGCCTGGCACGAGTTCATCCTGTTCACCAAGGGCTATCGCCTGTTCTGCCGTCAGGCTCTGGGGCGCTTTCTTGATCACACGCCGGCGGAGTACATGGCGACTCCCCGGAGCGCGCAGATCGGCCTGCGGCGCACATGGCTGCATGCGTGTCGCCTCGACGGCATCAACCCCCGCAAGCCCGACCGTCTGCCCCTGCTTTTTGCCTTGGATGGCCTGCTTTTGATTCCTGACGGTTTCCGCTATGCCCTCAACTGCATGGGGCCGGACGGGGCGCAATCAGGCGATGCCTACTGCGCCAGTGACATTGGCTGTGGGGGCGGAGGCGGGGGCTGCGCCGGTGGGTCTGACAGTGGCAGTGGCGACGCGGGCGACGGTGGTGGATGCGGTGGGGGCGGCTGCGGCGGCGGTGACTGAGCTCGCCTGGGGTTTAAGAGACATCATTCCACACAATTCGTAACGCATGCATCAAGCGCATTAGCTGCACTCTTCTGACGAAACGGGTGTGCCTGGCGAAGCCCTGCCAGAGGGGCTTGACTCCGGGCTCGGCGTCGCCTTTGTGGACGAGGAGTGGCCCCATGGCGAGATGGCGAATTGCTTCGTGCAGGGCGGGCGTTTTTCGTGGTCGGGGGACTTTTTGGTCAGCGGCCACGCGGCCTGCCATCCGGCCGTGGATGAAATGGTGTGGACGTATTGGGTTCGGAGCCGGTGCTTTATCCGGCAGGCCTGGACCTCAGCTACTCCGTTTCCCTCGGGCCACTCCCTGAACGAGATGTCACTGCCAGGAGTATCCGCAGTGCAGCTACGCAGCCGAACGACACCACCAGGACCGTGACCCAAGACCACTCCGGGAATAGGTAAGACGTCGTGGTCACCAGAATCAAGAAAACGAGTACAAAGAACATGCGCTGTGTCCTGGTAAATGGAGGGGTGACTCCGGTATCAGAATTCGGATTTGCCAGCCCCGAGCCCCTTCTCTTCATGGGTTTGTCCATCACGAATGTGATAGACGCGTTTGAAGGTGGGGATGATTTTTTCATCGTGGGTAACGACGATGATGGCGGTTCGAAACTGCTGGGCCATGTCGTTGAGAATGCGTACGACACTCAGTGCCCGTTCGCTATCCAATGGGGCCGTCGGTTCATCAGCGAGGATCACCGGCGGTTGATTTGCCAAGGCGCGTGCAATTGCCACGCGTTGCTGCTCGCCACCGGAAAGCTGGGAAGGCTGTGCCTTGGCACGGTGACCAACATCCAATGCCTCGAGTAGTTCATTTGCCCGATTCCGCGCTTCACCATTCGGCTTGCCGGCCAACATTGGCAACAGGGCCACGTTGTCGATGACGTCCAGAAAAGGAATCAGGTAAGGCGCTTGAAAAACAAAGCCAATCCTGTCGCGGCGCAGGGCTCTGAGGTCGGGGATTTTCCAGCCGTCTTCGAAAATCACCTCGTCGCCCAGGGTCATCCGGCCGGCCGTTGGCTCGATAACAGCACCCAGGCATTTCAGCAGGGTACTCTTGCCCGAACCCGACGGACCAATCAGACCAACCACCTCGCCCGGTGCAACGGTCATATTGACGTCTTTCAGGGCGTCGACCGCGGCATTGCCTTCCCCATAGCGCTTCCGCAGGCCCTCGATGTGAATTCCAAAACCTTTCACATTAGCCTCCGATGGCCGTAGCGGGGTCGACGCGCAAAGCGACTCGGATGGCGAGCGTGCTGGCCAGTGCGCAGATGAACATCACAACGATGAATCCCCGTACCGTATCCCCTTGCTCAAGCAGGACGAATTTCGGGAAAAATGGCGCCCAGACGGTTGCGGCGGTCTTGCCGACCATGAAGCCAATGACGCCCAGCCCCATGGCCTGCTGCAGGATCATGCCGGCAATCGTCCGGTTGCGGGTGCCGATGAGCTTGAGTACCGCTATCTCCCGTATCTTGCCGAGCGTCATCGTGTAGATGATGAAGGCGACGATGGCGGCGCTTACGATGGACAGGATGACCAGAAACATGCCGATTTGTTTGGCCGAGGTGGCAATCAGCTTGGATACCAAAATGTCTTCCAGCTGAGCACGGGTAAAGGCCTGTAGGTGCTTCCAGCGGCGAATCTCACTCGCCACATGTTCCGGGTCGATGTTCGACGCAATCTGAACAAGCACTGCATTGACGTTGTGATTGGCGTTCTGCGAAGCCAGGATGGCATCAAGCAGGCCCGGCACGCCGGGTCGATTCAGGACCGGATTGGCAATTGTGCGGGCACGCTCGTTGAGTATGGCGTCGTTATCCTTGAGAAACTGGGCTTCCTGCGCATCCTTGAGCGGGATGAAAACCATCGGGTCGCCACCCGACGACACCATCCGCCGGGTCAGGCCAACCACGCGATAGTCGTGGCGGCGGATGCGTAGCGTGTCGCCCAATTGAAAGCCGGTCTTCATATCGGCCACCGCTTCGTAATGGCTGCGGGTTATCTGTCGGCCGGCGACCAGGTAACCGGGCTCGCCAGGTTGCCCGGGCTCAAAGCCGACCACCATGGCCCGCACATCGGTGTTGCCAACGCGAACCTGCATCGTCAAGTAAGTGACATTGGCCGCGCGGGAAACCCCTGGCTGCGTCAGCAAGGCACGATAGACGTCATCACGCAGGTTTGATGACTCGGCGTAAGGCCCCTGGGTGCCCTGCTGCACCACCCAAATATCAGCGCCACTGTTGTTAAGCAGCGCCTTGGCGTCGTCGACCATGCCACGGTAAACGCCGGCCATGGTGAGGGTCACGCCGATCAACAGGCCCAGTCCGATGCCGGTCAGGACGAACTTCGACCACGAATGCAGGATGTCCCGCCCGGCCAGGCTAATCACTTGGGCTTCCCAACGAGTTGGTTGACAACCTGGATGCGTGCGCCCTCGCTGAGCTCACGATCGCTATGAACAAGCACCTCGTCGCCAGCAGCCAGGCCATCGAGAATCTGGACGCTGCCATCAAGACTGGTGTTGCCCAACTTCACCGGGGTCAGGCTGAGCTTGCCTTCCTTGAGCGTCCAGACGCCGCTGCCCCGGGGCATCTGTTTGATGGCGGCATTCGGGACGATCAGTCCGGATTGAGCTGCCCCGGTCTTCACCGTAACTTCAGTCATCTCGCCCAGGCTCAGGCCTTTGGGAATGTGCTCGAACGCGATAAGAGCGATGCGCTCTTCAGTTACGCTGTCGCTCACCGGCTCGATGCGCGCCACCTTGCCAGGTAGGGGCGTCGAGACATTGCTGCGCAATACAATTTCTGCTGCTTGCCCGACTGCCAGCCCCCGCGAGCGCCCCTGGTCCAGGCGTGCCTTGACCCAGAGACTGTCAGGCTCAACCAGGCGGAGGATCGCCTGGCCGGCAATCACCGTCGAGCCAGGTTCCGTATCGCGGCTAATCACTAAGCCATCCCGTGAGGCGAGAAGGCGTAGATTGCCGCGTTGCTCTCGTATGCCATCCTGGTCCGCCTTCAGTCGAAGTTGTTCCTGGCGAGCACCCTGCAAGCTGGCTTCGCTGACCTCAACCAGTGCCTGAGCCGCATCGAGCTCCTGCTGCTTGCCTTCTACCGCGCTGGCGCTGACAAAGTGCTTTCCACCCAGATCGCGATAGCGTTGGGCATTGAGTTCGGCGAGTTGCCGCCGGGCTCGCGCATCCTTGCATTGCGCTTCGGCGGCGCTGACGGCACTGGCGGCCCGAGCGTAAGCGGCTTCCGCCGAACGAAGGCGCTCATCCAGGTCAACCGGGTCGATTTCGGCCAGCAGTTGCCCACCCTTCACCATTTCACCCACATCCACATGTACGGCCTTTACTCGCCCGGCGGCTGTTGGCCCGATGAGATAACTACGTCGTGCTTCGACAGTTCCGATGCCAAATATCGCTGGTGACAGCGAACCGGCCTCCACCCGGAGTGTTGTGACCTGGATGGGAGATAAGGGCCCGGAGCGGGCGACAACCCAGCCAAATCCGCCAACGAGTATTGCGGCAAAGAGCCCGAGTCCGAGTTTGCGGGTGAAGAGCCGGCCCGGTTTCATGGTCTGGCTCCCAGGCCGGCAAGGTAGAGGTGTAGAACACCAACTACCGGATCCTCGGTATCTGATGGGACGCCCCCGAGCATGGATTGCATCACCAGACCCTGGATGGCGCCGAGAAATAGCGCTGCGGCAGCCTGAACGTCGACATCATCTCTTATCAGCTGCGCAGCTTTGGCTCTACCCAAGGTTTCAGCCAATGTCTGTCGATAGTGCCGCATGATTTCATGAACACGCTGCCGTACGGGGGTGCTCTCCGGCTGCTGGAGTTCGGCAAAGACCAAGCGTGGAACACCGGGAAACTCGCGAATGAATATCACATGCGCCAGGAACATCGCTTCCAGCCCCTTCAAGGCATTGGGGGCCGACACCTGCGCATCCCCGAGCCTGCTCATCAGCTGCGTCTCTATCCACTCTATGACGGCCAGTCGAATCGCCTCTTTGTTTGGAAAGTGTCTGAACAGCGCGCCCTGCGTCACATTCATCGCCTTGGCAATATCCGTCGTCGTCACTTCGGCTGGGTTTCGGTCGGCTGCCAGGGCCACGACCGTGGCAATGATCTCAGCCTGCCGGGACTCGGTTGATTGGCGAGAGTTGACGGGCATGGCTGTTTGTATGTAATAAGTTACTTACAATCATAGCCAATAATCAGTCAGGGCTGATGGGCGACCGCTAAAAAGAGCATGCGACTAATTGTCGCAGTATCACGATTTTCTGATATTCCGTTCCATCGTGAAAGTGACGAGTCTCTGGCGGCTATGCCCAGGTTGAGGAGATCGAAACCAGGTGTGGTAACCGAGCCCGCTCGGCGGGCCTTTATCGTGCTAGTCAGTTGAGAAAGCCCGCCGGCGGCATCCCCAGCGGGCGGGCTGCGGCTGGTGGGCTTTCTCGTCTGCCTTCCGGCTGCGGGTGGCGCCTACAGGAAGCGGTCGAGCAGACGCTTGCTGTGGCTGTCGAGGGCGTACCGGTCGCGGATCAGGAAGTTGATGCCGCGGCTGTCGGTGATCATCAGGGCAGGGGCGGCAAGGCGGCGGATGTCCTCTTCGCCCTTCAGGACCATGCTGGTGCGGCCCCGGTCGGTTTCCAGATCCCAGGTGCTGGGGGTAGCGAAGCTGGAAACGTTGTGAATGCGCTGGATCACCGGTATGAACTCGCGGCTGGCCATCTCGTCGGCGATCAACTGGCGGCTGTCGTCGGGCAGGTCGGAAAGGCGCTCGATCCAGGCCACTTCCTCCCCCTCGGTGTTGATCAGGCCGATGTTCTCGGCCGGGGCGGCGATGGGGAAGGCGCGCACCGGGGTCACCAGGTGGGCCTTGCCGTCCGGGTCGGTAAACACGAGCTGGCCAAAGCTGTTGCGGGCAATGTTGAGATTCTGCTGGGACATGACGGGCCTTCAGGCGGGAGCGTGTTCGCGGTGCTGGGGGACGCGGGGCTCGGGGCCGATGGCGTCGTCGTCCAGCTTGCGGGTCTGGGCTTCGTAGAGGCGGAAGTAGGCACCCTGCTTTTCCATCAGGGTATCGTGGTTGCCGATCTCGACGATCTGCCCCCGGTCCAGCACCACCAGCCGGTCGGCCTTGCGCAGGGTGGAAAGACGGTGGGCGATGGCGATGGTGGTACGGCCGCGGATGAGGTTCTCGAGGGCGGCCTGGATTTCCATCTCGGTCTCGGTATCCACTGCCGAGGTGGCCTCGTCGAGGATCAGGATGCGCGGGTCGATGAGCAGCGCGCGGGCGATGGAGATGCGCTGGCGCTCGCCCCCCGACAGGGCCTGACCGCGCTCGCCGACCAGCGAATCGTAGCCCTGGGGCAGGCGCATGATGAAGTCGTGGGCGTGGGCGGCGCGGGCTGCGGCGACGATCTCGTCGCGGGTGGCGTCGGGCTTGCCGTAGGCGATGTTCTCGGCAATGGTGCCGAAGAACAGGAAGGGCTCTTGCAGCACCAGACCGATGTTGCGGCGGTATTCGGAGACCGGCACCGAACGGATATCCATGCCCTCGATGCGGATGGAGCCGTCGGTCACGTCGTAAAAGCGGCAGATCAGGTTGACCAGGGTGCTCTTGCCCGAGCCCGAATGGCCCACCAGGCCGATCATCTCGCCCGGGGCGATGTTCAGGTCGACGCCGCGCAGGATGCTGCGGTTGCCGTAGCGGAAGCCGACGCGCTTGACCTCGATGGCGCCGGTGACGCGGGGCAGGTGCTGGGGCGTGGCCGGATCGGGCACGCTGGAGACGTGGTCGAGGATGTCGAAGATGCGTTTGGCACCGGCGGCAGCTTTCTGGGTCACCGAGACGATGCGGCTCATGGAGTCGAGGCGGGTGTAGAAGCGCGAGATGTAGGCCAGGAAGGCGGCCAGGGTGCCGACGGTGACGTCATTCTCGGACACCAGCCAGATACCGAAACCCCACACGATCAGCAGGCCCACTTCAGTAAGCAGGGTGACGGTGGGCGAGAACACCGACCACACCTTGTTCACACGGTCGTTCACCGCCAGGTTGCGCCCGTTGGCTTCACGGAAACGGGCAACTTCGCGCTTCTCCTGGGCAAAGGCCTTGACCACCCGGATGCCGGGGATGGTGTCGGCCAGTACGCTGGTGACTTCGGACCACACCCGGTCCACCTGCTCGAAGCCGTAGCGCAGCTTGTCACGCACGGTGTGGATCAGCCAGGCGATGAAGGGCAGCGGCACCAGGGTGACGAGGGCCAGCCAGGGGTTGATGGACACCAGGATGATCGCCGTCATGGTGATCATCAGCACGTCGGTGGCGAAGTCCAGCAGGTTCATGGACAGGAACAGGCAGATCCGGTCCGTCTCGGCGCCGATCCGCGCCATCAGGTCGCCGGTGCGTTTGCCGCCGAAGTACTCCAGGGACAGGCCCTGCAGGTGTTCATAGGTGGTGGTGCGCAGGTCGGCGCCGATGCGCTCGCTGACCAGGGCCAGGATGTAGGTCTTGGCCCAGCCCAGGCCCCAGGCGAAGACCGCGGCGATCAGCAGGCCGCCGAGCATCAGGGTGACCCGGTGGCCGTCGATGGGCGCGCCGTTCTGGAAGGGGATCAGCACCTCGTCCATCAGCGGCATGGTGAGGTAGGGGGGCACCAGGGTGGCGGCGGTGGACAGCAGGGTGAGCAGGAAACCGGCCAGCAGTTGCCCCCGGTAGGGGCGGGCGAAGCGCCACAGACGGAACAAGGTCCAGGTGGACGGCGGGGTGTGGATCTCCCGGGCGCAGGTGGGGCACTCATCGGTGCCCGGCGGCAGGGGCGCATCGCAGGTCGGGCAGGTCAGGGGCTCCGGCGGAGTCGGCTGACGGCCCGCCAGCACGCATTCGAGCTGGGCCTTGAAGCGGTCGGAGAGGTTGCGCGCAGCCGGGTCCTGGGCCAGGGTGAAGCGCCAGCCTCCCAGCTTGCAGGCCGGGTTGACCAGATCAAGGGCGGCGACACCACCGTGGTCCCGGTGGCGTAGCTGCATCCCTTCTTGGAAGGGCCAGGACTGCCACGTTCCGGCGGCGTCGTCCCAGGCCATCAGGCGGCGATCGGTCAGGGCCACGATGCCACTGCGAAACTGCAGCTGGGTGTCCAGATCGAGGCTCAGGCTGGCCAGAACCTTCTCGTCGGCGGCCAGTGCGGCGTCAAGCCGGGGGCGCCAGGTTTCAGGAACGGCTGGTCCGAGGTAGTCGGAATAGGCGGAAGGCAGGTGTGTGGACACGGAATTCATTTGGGGACGCGATGTGGCCGGGGAAAAGGGCCTAACAAAAGGGCCACAGAAAAGGGCCGGCGTGGGGCAAAATTGCGTTCGAAGTTTACTGACTCGTTACAGGCGCGTACACCCGGCGATCAGGCAGAATCGCTGGCTGATCGATATTTTTTTCTCCGGTAATCCAACCGGCAACTACCGCGTTAAGCGAAAGTTCAGTTTTTGTTTCACCGTGCCGCTACCCAGCTCGTCACTTCCACCGCCTTGCCCATGACCAACAAAACGATCGAATTCCTGAACGTGCTCCATCTGCGGGGTCCGAACATCTGGACCTACCGTTCCGTCCTTGAGGCGTGGGTCGATATCCACGACCTGGAAGATTGCCCGTCCAACGTCATCCCCGGTTTCTATGAGCGGCTCACTGCGATGCTCCCCAGTCTGGTGGAGCATCGCTGCAGCATCGGTGAGCGGGGTGGCTTCCTCAAGCGGCTGCGGGATGGTACCTGGCCGGGGCACATCCTCGAGCACGTGACGCTTGAGCTGCAGAACCTGGCCGGCATGACCGGCGGTTTCGGCAAGGCCCGGGAGACGTCAATCCGTGGTGTGTACAAGGTGGTCATCCGCGCCTGGCAGAAGGATGTTTCCACGGCTGCCCTCCACATGGGCCACGACCTGCTGATGGCGGCGATCGAGGATCGCCCCTATGACGTGGACGCTGCGGTGCTGCGCCTGCGTGATCTGGTCGATAGCTACATGTTGGGCCCGAGCACCCGCTGCATCGTCGAGGCCGCCGCCGACAAGTCCCGCCGCATCCCCTTCATCCGCCTGCTGGCGGAAGGCAATCTGGTGCAGTTGGGCTATGGTGCCCGCCAGCGTCGTATCTGGACGGCGGAGACCGATCGCACTCCGGCTATCGCCGAAAGCATCTCCCGCGAGAAGGATCTCACCAAGAGCCTGCTCGCATCCTGCGGGGTGCCCGTGCCCGAGGGCCGCATCGTCGATGGCGTCGAGGATGCCATCGAGGCGGCGGACGACATCGGCTTCCCGGTGGTGATCAAGCCCAGCGACGGTAACCACGCCCGCGGTGTGTTCACCAATGTGCGCAGCGCCGACGAGATCCGCGAGCTCTACCCCCTGACCGCGGCCGAAGGTTCCGAGGTGATTGTCGAGCGCTTCATCCGTGGCGCCGAGCACCGTCTGCTGGTGGTGGGCGGCAAGATGGTTGCCGCCAATAAGGGCGACATGGTGTCGGTGGTCGGCGATGGCGAGCACAGCATCGACGAACTCATCGAGACCCAGATCAACTCCGACCCGCGCCGGGGCGTCGAGCACGAGTTCCCCCTCTACCTGATCAAGCTCGACAACTACCCCGCGGCGCAGATGGAGGTGGCCCGTCAGGGCTTCACCGGCGCCTCGGTGCCGGCGGCCGGCCAGGAAGTGATGATCGTCCGCACCAGCAACATGGCCTTCGACGTGACGGACGAAGTCCACCCCGACACCGCCGAGCTGGCCTGTCTGGCGGCGCGCATCGTCGGCCTGGACATCGCTGGCGTCGATCTGGTCTGCGAGGATATCTCCCAGCCCCTCGCTGGGCAGCAGGGGGCCATCGTCGAGGTCAATGCCGGCCCCGGCCTGCTGATGCACATCAAGCCGGCGGTCGGTCAGCCGCGCCCGGTGGGCGAGGCCATTGTCGATCACCTCTTCGCGAAGGATGAGGATTCCCGCATTCCCGTGGTCGGCGTGACGGGCAGCCGCGGCAAGACCCCGGTGGCCCGGCTCATCGCCCACCTGCTGCGTATCTCGGGCCAGTACACGGGCCTGGCCTGCAGCGAGGGGGTGTTCCTGGATGGCCGCCAGGTGGAAACCGCCGAGGGCACCAATTGGGATGCGGCCGAGCGCGTGCTGATGAACCGCTCCGTTGAGGCCGCGGTGTTCGAGAACAGCTGCCGCAGCATCCTGGCCGACGGTACGGTGTACGACCGCTGCCTGGTGGGCGTGGTCACCAACGTGGATCCCGAGCTGCATTTCGGCGAGTTCTACATCGACAGCGCCGAGAAGGTCTGGAACGTGTTCCGCACCCAGGTGGACCTGGTGCTCTCCTACGGGCTTGCCGTGCTCAACGCTGAAGACCCGGCAGTGGTCGAGATGGCCGAGCTGTCGGACGGTGAGGTGATCTTCTACGGGGTGGATGCCGATGCGGCTGCCATTGCCACTGCGCGGGCCGACGGCAAGCGCACGGTCTATATCCGCGACGGGGCCATCGTTCTGGCCAGCGGCGCCAAGGAAGATCCGGTGGTTCGTCTCGACCGGATCGCCATGCTGGCGGGCGGTGCCGCGGCGCAGCCGGGTGTGCTCTCCAATCTGCTCGGCGCCATTGCCGGGGCATGGGCCCTGGGCATTTCGCCGGCCATGATCCGCGCCGGCGTTACCCCCTACGATCCCAAGGCTCCCCTGCGCAACGACTGAAGCGCACGTCCAACCGAACCCGAATTCCGGCCGGCCTTACCCGCGCGGCCGGTGACAATAAGAGACAAGGACTGAAATCCATGGAAGTTTCACGCATCCGGGCTCTGCGCGGCCCCAATCTGTGGAGCCGGCACACCGCGATCGAGGCCATCGTGTCCTGCACCCCTGCCGAATGCGATATCGACGCCGTGCCCGGCTACGAGGCGCGTTTGCGCAATCTGTTCCCCGAGATGGGCTTTCTTGAAGCCGAGAGCCATCTGGGCACCATTTCCGTCGCCCACGCCCTCGAGATGGCCGCCCTCGGCCTCCAGGCCAGTGCGGGTTGTCCGGTGACCTTCAGCCGCACCTCCAAGACCCTCGAGGAGGGTGTCTTCCAGGTGGTGGTCGAATACACCGAAGAGAAGGTGGGGCGGCTTGCCTTCGATCTGGCCATCGAGCTGTGCCGTGCCGCCGAGAGCGATGGCGCCTTCGACCTGGCCAGTGCCCTGGCACGCCTGCAGGAGCTGGACGAGGACGTGCGTCTCGGGCCTTCCACCGGCTCCATCGTGCAGGCCGCAGTGGCCCGGGGCATTCCCTATCGGCGCCTCACCGAAGGCAGCCTGGTGCAGTTTGGCTGGGGCAGCAAGCAGCGCCGCATCCAGGCCGCCGAGACCGATCTGACCAGCGCCGTGGCGGAATCCATCGCCCAGGACAAGGAGCTCACCAAGACCCTGTTGCGCGCTGCCGGCGTGCCGGTGCCCCTGGGGCGCTCGGTGACCAGTGCCGAGGATGCCTGGCTGGCTGCCCGCGAGATCGGCGGGCTGGTGGTGGTCAAGCCCCGCGACGGCAACCAGGGCAAGGGCGTGGCGGTCAAGCTGCGCACCCAGGAAGAGGTGATGAACGCCTTCCGCGTGGCCGAGGAGATCAGCGACGATGTGCTCGTCGAGCGCTATCTGCCGGGGCACGACTATCGCCTGCTGGTGATCGGCAACAAGCTCATCGCCGCCGCCCGGCGTGACCCGCCGCTGGTCGTGGGTGATGGCAAGCGCACCATCCGCGAGCTGGTTGACCATGTGAACAGCGATCCGCGGCGGGGGGTGGGCCATGCCACCTCCCTGACCAAGATCCGCTTCGACGAGATCGCCCTGGCCACCCTGACCAAGCAGGGCTATGACGCCGACTCCGTGCCGCCCAAGGGCAAGCGGGTGATCCTGCGCAACAATGCCAATCTGTCCACGGGAGGAACGGCCACGGATGTGACGGACGACGTGCATCCGGAGGTGGCCGAACGCGCCATTGCCGCGGCCCGCAACATCGGCCTCGACATCTGCGGCGTGGACGTGGTGTGCGAGAGCATGCTCGAACCCATGGAGGCCCAGAGCGGCGGCATCGTCGAATGCAACGCCGCGCCCGGCCTGCGCATGCACCTGCAGCCCTCCTACGGCAAGGGGCGTCCGGTGGGCGAGGCCATCATCGCCAACATGTTCAAGCCCGGCGAGAACGGTCGCATCCCGGTGGTGGCGGTGGCCGGCACCAACGGCAAGACCACCACCGTGCGCCTCACCGCGCACATCCTCGGCGTGGCCGGCAACCGGGTGGGCATGACCAACTCCGACGGGGTCTATGTGGGCAAGCGCCGCATCGACACCGGGGACTGCAGCGGCCCGCGTAGCGCCCGCAACATCCTGCTTCATCCGGATGTGGATGCGGCGGTCTTCGAGACCGCCCGTGGCGGCGTGCTGCGCGAAGGCCTGGCCTTCGACCGCTGCGACGTGGCCGTGGTGACCAACATCGGTATGGGCGATCACCTGGGTCTGTCCTACATCAGTACGGTGGAAGACCTGGCCGTGGTCAAGCGCGTGATCGTGCAGAACGTGGCGGCCCACGGTACGGCAGTGCTCAACGCCGCCGATCCCATGGTGGTGAAGATGGCCGGCGCCTGCCCGGGCTCGGTGCTGTATTTCGCCGCCGATCAGTACAACCATGTGCTCAATACCCACCGGGTGCAGGGCCACCGGGTGGTGTTTGTGGATGGCGACGCCATCGTCGCCGTGCAGGGCGAAGAGAAGTTCCGCGTGCCCCTGGCCGGCATCCCCATCACCCGCAACGGCACCATCTCCTTCCAGATCGAGAACGCCATGGCCTCCATCGCCGCTGCCTGGGCGCTGGGCCTGCCGGTGGATACCATCCTCAAGGGCGTCGCCACCTTCGTCAACGATGCCGCCACGGCGCCGGGGCGCTTCAATGTCTTCGATTACAAGGGCGCCACCCTGATCGCCGACTACGGCCACAACCCGGACGCCATCCAGGCCCTGGTGCAGGCCGTCGAGAGCATGCCCGCTGCGCGCCGCTCGGTGGTCATCAGCGGCGCCGGTGACCGGCGTGACGAGGACATCCGCGAGCAGACCCGCATCCTTGGCACCGTCTTCGACGATGTGGTCCTGTACCAAGACGAATGCCAGCGTGGCCGCGCGGATGGCGAGGTGTTGGCCCTGCTGCAACAAGGCCTGGTGGATGCCCCGCGGACAAAGAACGTCTGCGAGATCCGCGGTGAGTTCCTGGCCATCGACACGGCGCTGGGGCGCCTGCAGCCCGGTGACCTGTGCCTGATCCTCATCGATCAGGTGGAAGAGGCACTGGAGCACATCGCCAAGCGTATCGCCGAGGCCTGAGTCCGGCCC
>ENA-UOWO01001771-UOWO01001771.1-activated-sludge-metagenome-genome-assembly--contig:-NODE-1771-length-28040-cov-14.051742_pt1 | contig 28040 bp, 28 predicted proteins | sample MGYA00238148_ERZ761564 | MGnify/ENA primary metagenome ERZ761564 (study PRJEB28885, sample SAMN05720194) | activated sludge metagenome | isolation source: Anaerobic digester | place: USA...
AGCAAGATATTCTTTTTCAATAAATTGTTGATATTTTTGTAATCTTGGTTGCATATTTTTTTATCTTATATTAATTATATTATCACGTTATAAATTAAATATAAAGTTTGATATTTTGCGGCAGAATGTTACAATAAATATATAAATTTTATATATGGATAAATTAAATCAACCGCTCACAAAATTGGATCCCATTTTTATTAAAAATAACATTAAGGTTATAACTTTTGATGTGGATGGTGTAATTTTATCCAAGGGTACTTTTGTTAAAGAAAGTGCTGACGGGACGGAAGTAGTTATAAAAACAAAAAAATTAAGTCCCAAGATGCTAAAGATGATTGAAGAGTTAAAGAAATATTTTTGGATTAATTTTTCCAGTGGTAAAGCCATGCTTTATTTACAGCACATGTTGGGGGATATCCTCTGGAACAAAGTTTCCTTATGTGCTGAAAATGGTAATTTTATATTAATAAATGGTATAGTAAAACAATTAGTTGAATATGATATAGAATACTTTCAAAAAATTACTAACATCCGCAACGAGCTAAAACAGCTACAAGCAAAAAACCAGCAGAGTATCTGTGGTTTTGAGCCCAAGCATCTTATTATTACGGTCTATACTACCAAAAAAATTCCAGCCATAGAAGCTATTGTCAAAAAATATGATCAAGAAAATGAACTTTATTGTTTATGGACCAATGAAGGTTATGATATTGGCCATAAAAAAACCAACAAGGTTAATGCTTTACGTTTTTTGGTCAAAGAATTAAAAATTCAACCCAATCAAATGATCACCACTGGCAACAATTTGAATGATAAAGAAATGTTGGCCTATGGCATCGGGGTAAGTGTTGACCCGCACAGAGTAAATGGTAAATATGCTATACCAAAAAAACAGGGTATACTGGGGGGAGAAGTATTGGCCAAATATCTTTTGCAAATAATGAAATCTTAGTTTATAATAATTATTAATAATCTAAAATTTATGTCTAACAGCGCTAAACGTGCTTACGACAAACAGCAGAAGAAAAAAGCCAAAAGAGCTAAAAATCTAGCCAATAAGACAAAAAAATAAGCAACACAAAAACGCACACACAATTGATTAGTGCGTTTTTAGTTTTAAGTTAAAAATGGTAAGATAAAGACATGAAAAAATTTATTTTAATTGATGCCAACTCTTTAATTCATCGTGCCTTCCACGCTTTACCACCCCTGCTTACCAAAAACGGTGAATTGGTGAATGCAGTTTATGGTTTTGCCACCATTTTTTTAAAGAGTTTGAAAGATTTTAAGCCTGATTATGTGGCCTGTTGTTTTGACGTTTCTAAAGACACTTTTCGCCGTCAAGAATATGAGCTGTATAAAGCCAATCGTCCCGAACAACCTTCTGAGTTGTATGAGCAAATGGTTTTAATTAAGCAGCTTTTAGAAGCCTTTAATATTCCGGTTTATGAAAAAAAAGGTTATGAAGCTGATGATGTTATCGGCACTATCAGTCAGATTTTAAAAACACAACACACTGACATAAAAACCATTATTGTCAGTGGTGATCTTGATGTTTTGCAATTAGTCAATAAAACCACAGAGGTTTACACTTTAAAGCAGGGTATTTCTGAAACAGTCATTTATGATGAACAGGCTGTTTTTGAGCGTTTTGGTTTTGAACCAAAAAAACTGGTTGATTACAAGGCTTTGCGTGGTGATCTATCAGACAATATCCCTGGTGTTAAAGGCATCGGAGAAAAAACAGCCCTAGATTTAATACAAAACTTTGGTTCATTAGACAAAATTTATATTGCTGTATCTAAAGGAGAGAATGACAAAATCAAACCAGCCGTATTTCTAAAATTAAAGGAGCAAAAAGAACAAGCCTATCTTTCACAACACCTGGCACAAATTTTATGTTCTGTTCCCTTAGACTTTAATTTGGCCGCTTGTGTTGTGCGTGACTTTGACACTGAACACGTGGTCAAACTTTTTCAAGCTTGGAATTTTACTTCTTTAATTAATAAAATTCCGCAAGCTGAAAAAATGTTGTATGCCAAACAAGGTATGTTATTCAAATCTGCAAACAGTGACGTCGAAAAAGAAGGTGACACCACCACAGTTCATACTTTAAAAGATGGTTATCACTTGGTTGATGACCAAAAAACTTTTAGTGCTTTTTTGTTAGAGCTAAAGAAACAACCTTCCTTTGCAATTGACACAGAAACCGATGGTCTGAATCCGTTTGAAAATAATTTATTGGGCATTTCTTTTGCTTGGGTGGAAAAAGAAGGCTGGTATGTGACTACTGATGCATTGTCCGCTGACGAAAAATTGACCGCTAAACTAAAAAATATTTTGGCAGATGAAAAAGTAAAAAAGATTGGTCATAATATAAAATTTGATTTGGAGGTTTTGGAACAGGCCGGTTTTAAACTTGTGGGTTTATATTTTGATACCATGATTGCTTCTTATTTGCTGAATCCTGGCACACGCCAGCACAATCTTGAAGACCTGTCATTTGTAGAATTTGGTTATAAAATGCAACCGATCACAGCTTTGTTTGGTGAGAAAAAAAGCCAGCAGATAAATTTATCTGTTGTAGATAAAGTGGCAGTGGCCAATTATTCTTGTGAAGACGCCGATCTTACTTGGCGGCTTTATTTTCGTTTATCAGAAAAACTTGACGATGTTGTAATTGAAGGTGTACTGCAAAAAATTGAAATGCCGCTTATCGCGGTTCTGGCAGCTATGGAAAAAAATGGTATCAAAATTGATATTGATTTTCTACACACAATGAGTGCAAATTTTTCTTTGCGTCTAAAAAATTTGGCAAGTAAGATTTATAAATTGGCTGGTGTTGAATTTAACATCGCCTCGCCTTTGCAACTAAAAACTATTTTGTTTGAAAAACTAAAAATTTCCACTGCTGGCATTGGTAAAACTAAAACCGGTATTTCAACCGCTGCCGCCGAACTTGATAAATTAAAAGGCCGGCATGAAATAATTGATTTGATCATGGATTATCGAGAACTATCTAAATTGTGTAACACCTACCTTGAGCCGCTACCTCTTTTGGCAGATAAAAATTGTCGTGTGCACACCTCGTTTAATCAAACAGTTACTGCGACTGGTCGTCTGTCTTCCTCTGAGCCAAATTTACAAAATATTCCTATTCGAACTGATTTGGGTCGTGAAATTCGGCGTGCTTTCGTGGCCGCAGAAGGTTATCAAATTTTATCAGCTGATTATTCGCAAATTGAGCTGAGAATTGTGGCTTCGTTAGCGAATGATAAAAAAATGTTGGCCGCTTTTCAAAACAATGAAGATATTCATACTGCCACTGCTGCCAAGATTTTAGATATACCAATAGAAAAAGTTACCAAAGAAGAACGTCGGCAAGCCAAAGCCGTTAATTTTGGTATTGTTTACGGTTTGGGACCCCGGGGGTTGGCTGAGGGCACGGGCATTAGTTATGAACAGGCGCAAGAATTTATTGAACGTTATTTTGATGTTTACAGCGGAATTAAAGAATATATTGAAAATACCATTGCTTTGGCACATGAATTGGGCTACACGGAAACATTATTTGGCCGGCGGCGCTATTTGCCAGAAATTAATGCGCACCATCCTCAGTTACGTGCGCAAGCCGAAAGAATGGCAGTTAATCATCCAGTTCAAGGTACTTCAGCTGATTTAATTAAGTTGGCTATGATTAATATTGACCAGCGTTTTAAAACTGAATTTGTAGCTGGTGAGGTTAAAATGTTATTACAAGTGCATGATGAATTAGTTTTTGAAATTAAAGATGATTTGGTGGTTTATGCTAGCCGTTTGATTAAAGAAGCCATGGAAAATGTTTACCAACTCCGAGCCCCAATTAAAGTTGAAATTGCGGTTGGTAAGAGTTGGGGCGCAGATAAATAGATGGTTTGACTCTTTGTTTTTTTCTGTTAGAATGTAGGTAATGACGAGTAAAATTAAAAAAATATTTATAATCAGTTTAATATCAATTGCGGTCTTAGCGATTGGTTTTTTTATTTTAAAAAAATATTTATTTAAAAGTCAGCAGTTAGTTGATTTTTTGCCAGCTGAAACCTTGGCTTATTTTGAATTTAATCCACACGATAAAAATTTAATTGAACTCCAAAATCAAAGTGTTAAAATTGCCCTTAATTTAGAAAAAATGTGGGCTGGCACCGGTTGGTGGGGTGATTTAAAAAAGACCGCTGTGCTGCCGCAAATTGAAAAAATTGGTTTAGTATTTTTTAAAAATTCACAGCAGAAAATTTGGCTTCTTAAAACCAAGGGTGATTTTCCAGAGGCTCTGTTACCACCCAGTGTCTTTGTACGAATTTTAGATAAAAACATTCTGGCTTTTTCGGCGGACAATAAAATATTAAACGATTTTATTGAGACTAATAAAGTTTTACCAGCCACGGATACACAAAAAACTATCTATAATAAATTTAGTGCCATTAAATTTTTTAACGCTTATCTCTCAGCAACGTACTGGGTAGAACTGGGACAAAATAATTCTGATTTAAACAATCTGTTTTTTAATCAGTTGAACTTAAATTCTGCCACGCCACTATATTTTAGTTTGCGTGCCGACGACAGACAGGTGGTAGTTAATGCACAAGCTGTGGGCAATAGCACCTATCAATCAGTTGATATTTTGGCCAGTGATAGAAAGTTGTGGCAAAAAGTTTTGGGACAAGATTTTTTTGCCGCCTGGCAAGTGGCAGACTTAAAAACCACCATTACTACGTTAGAGCAAGAGTTAACCTCAAAATTAGGTGCCAAAGAATTTAATGCTCAAAAAGAAGAGTGGGCTAAAAAGTATAATTTTGTCTGGGATGATTTTTATGATATTATTAGCAACCCGGCGGTTCTTTTTTGGAAAAATAGTTTTAGTGACATCTGGATTGGTAAGAGTCCAACAAATACGCCAATGGTTGTATTAATAAAAACTGATGATGCACAAAAAATTAATACTTATTATCAAAAATTAAAAGATTTTTTTTCTTATTTAATAGCTTTTGAACATCCCAGTGCCACAGCCGTGCTTTTGAAAGATGGTACAAAAATAAAAAAGTTAACGGCCGACCCAACGCAAATTAAGTGGCAAACAGGTGGCCAGTTGGAATATTTCCAGAGCGATGAAATAGTAATTGCTTTAATCAAGGATGGTGCTAAAATTTATATGGCCAATGATGTTGATTTTTTAAAGAATTTATTTTATACCAACACGTCGTCCACTTCAGTATGTCCTGATTTTATTGGTCAAGAAATTGTTTATTATCGTACTAAAACAGCTCAGTCGGTGCCATTAAAGTTTTTAGATCAATTAGTCTTAACAATTGATCGTCACGATGAGGGTATTAATATTAAGGGTTGTTTAATATGGTAAAAAATTTATGTTAAAAATAGTTATTGATACTAATGTTTTGATTGACGCTTTGGCTGATCGTCATAGTTATACCTGGCGTATTTTGAAATTGGTAGAAAAAGGCGAACTGCAGGCTGTGGCATCTGATAAAATTATACAAGAATATCAGCTTGTTATTGATCGTGAGGTGAACAATGATGCTGATAAGAGTGAATTACAAAAATTTATTAGCCAGGTGGAAATTGTACCGGTTACTCAGCATGTACGGGTAGTGCGTTTTGATCCCGAGGATGATAAATTCATTAACCTAGCTTTATCAGCTCAGGCCGCGTATATTGTTTCTTCTGATTCACATCTTTTGGAAATTGGGTCTTATCGCGACATTAAGATTTTGAAACCAATTAATTTTTATTATCTTTATCAAGGTGCGGCTGATAGCGACGGTCAGGCGGCTTGGGCCGATATTTTTAGGGGTTTGTTTAAATAATTTTTATGAAATTAGTTTTGGACATTGAAACACAAAATTCCTTTCAGGATGTGGGCACACGGCTCAATCTTGGTTTGTTAAAAATTTCTGTAGTTGTCGCCTATTGGTATCCCGAAGATAAATATTATGTTTTTACTGTTGACCAGATGGAGCAGCTGGAAAATTTAATTTCTCAAGCTGAGTATCTAATTGGTTTTAACACCATCGGTTTTGATTTGCCAGTTTTACAACAGTATATGAAAAATCTTAATTTATTGGATAAAAAACAAATTGATATACTAGCACGTTTGGAGGAAGTTTTGGGTTACAAAGTCAGTCTAGATGCTGTGGCGCGGGCGACTTTGGGTGCCAAAAAAAGTAGCTCTGGTTTGGAAGCTATAAAAATGTGGCGTGAGGGCCGTATTGATGAATTAAAAAAATATTGTGAGCAGGATGTACGTTTAACCAAAGAAATTTACGAATTTGGCAAAAAGAATGGTTTTGTTAAATTTAATGCTGGCTGGGAAGAGTATGAAGTGCCGATTACTTGGGAATAATGTCATTAATAAATTTAGTACTATTAAAAAATTCTTCTATTTTTAGGAAGGATTTTTTAATTTCAGTAGATTTTTGAATAGATACGCCACGGTTAGTGGCCCGACTCCACCTGGCACAGGAGAAATATATTTTGTTTTAATTAAGCAACTTGGGTCAACGTCCCCAAATATTTTTTTACCAACTCTGTTTATACCAACATCAATAATTATTGCATCTTTTTTTAGCATAGCTGGCTTCAAAAAATGTTTTTTTCCTAAGGTCACAATAATAATGTCTGCCTTTTTTGTCATTCCCGAACATGATTGGGAATCTAGAATCTTTTCTTTCTGGATCCCCGCTTCTGCGGGGATGACACAGGCAAGGTATACTTCAACTTTAATTTTTTGTCTGCGCAATTCTTGTCTCAGTGGTTCAGCAAATTCTTGGCTATGACACAAGATGACGGCTTTTTTATTGGCTAGTTTTTGTTTAGATAATTTTATTAAATGGATGATTGACTGGATGGTTGGTGAAATAATCCCGCCTTTGTCATCCCGAGCGGCTACTTTGGTCGCTTTGAGTCGAGGGATCCGTTTTTTAGATTCCTCCACTTCGCGCCTCGCTCTGCTCGGCTCTTCGGTCGGAATGACAGAAAAAAATTTTAATCCGTCAACATCCTTCCAAATGCCAATTTCTTGAATTATCGTATTAGTCTTAAATTTTTTTGGTAAAGGCAATTGTAATAGAATAGCAGTTATTTTTTTATCAGCATTTAATTTTTGAATTAAAGCAATTATTTTTTTTTCAGTTATGCTGGCCGGCAAAAGATGTTTTTGAAAAATCACACCCAAATCTTTGGCGCGTTTTTCTTTAATGGCCACATAAATTTTTGAGGCTGGATCATGCCCAACTAAAATCACAGCCAAAGTTGGTTTAACTTTTAATTTAGCAATTTGTTTTTTCAAACCCAAAAGCATTTTTTCTGCCTCGGCTTTGCTATTTAAAATATAATTATTATCTTTATACATTAAAATAATACCTTAAATTTCTTAGTTAACTGTTGCACTTCCTTTAACACATCACTGGTGTTTCTTTTTTCAATTAAAACCTCATAAACCCATTTGGCAAGCATTTTCATTTCTTTTTCTTGCATCCCGCGAGTGGTACAAGCTGGTGTACCAAGGCGAATACCCGATGGTTTAAAAGGTGAACCTGTTTCATGTGGAACAGTGTTTTTATTACAAACTATGCCAGCTTTGTCCAATAAAACAGCAGCGTCGTGGCCATTTATATTCTTATCTCTTAAATCAATCAAGAGTAAATGTTTGTCTGTGCCATCATTTACAATTCTAAAATCATATTTTTTTAGCTCACTGGCCAAAACTTTGGCATTTTTTAGCACTTGTTTAGCATAATTTTTAAAGATCTGGCTTTCAGTTTCTTTTAGACAGACACCAATCGCGGCAATAACATTATTAAATGGTCCGCCTTGCAAAGCTGGAAAAATAGCTCGATCAATTTTTTCTTTTAATTCATCTTTACAAATAATAATTGAACCTCTTGGCCCACGTAAGGTTTTTTGGGTGGACATGGTCACCACATCAGCATAAGGAAATGGTGATTTTAAAGCTTTACCAGCCACCAGTCCCGCTTCATGAGCAATATCAGCTAAATAATAAGCGCCGACTTTTTTAGCAATTTCTGCTATTTTTTTATAATCTATTTCTCGTGAATAAGCCGTGCCGCCAGAAATAATTAAATTAGGTTTTTCTTTTTTAGCCAGTTTTAAAATTTTATTATAATCAAAAATTTCTGTGTTTTTTTCCACGCCATAATAACTGACTTTAAAAATTTTGGCTGATAAAGCAATTGGTTTACCACTCGGTAATTTCCAACCATGCGATAAATGTCCGCCATCGGTTAAATTCATAGCTAATATTTTTTGCCCGGGCTGAAGCAAACCTGTAATGACTGCCAAATTAGCAATAGATGCAGAAACTGCTTTGCAATTCACATGCCAATCTTTTTCTTTTAAGCCAAAAACTTTTAAAGCTCTCTTATTAGTTAAATTTTCAATCCCATCAATAATTTCATTGCCTTGATAATATCTTTTACCAGGTTCGCCTTCAGAATATTTATTAGCCAAAACAGAACTTAAAACCTCCTTGACATTTTTGGAGGCGTAATTTTCCGAAGCAATTAAGGTAATTTTTTCCTGCTGACGTTTGGCTTCTTTTTTAATTAAATTATTAATTTCTTGGTCCATTTTTTAAAGATATGAATAATTAAATTTTATTGCCCTTACCCTCGGTAGGAATCGAACCTACATAACCAGCTTAGAAGGCTGGTGTTCTATCCATTGAACTACGAGGGCATAAGTAATAAAACTTAGAAATAATTATTATTAAAACACTGTTTTTGGGTTTGACTATGACTACGGCATAAAGTCAAACCCGTTCTCACCATCGCAGACAAAGCAGTTTGTCTGCTTTGCTGGCTCGAACTCCATTGCCCGCCCAGCACTTTCAGTGTGGGCGGATCCGCTCACACCACAGGTGTTGAGCGGAAACTACGAGGGCATAAGTAATAAAACTTAGTAGTACTTAATTTTTTAAATTATCAAGACACGCCGGACAATGTTTATGCATTATCCGGCTATCTTTTTTTTAAAAAATTAGAATTTGACAGCGACCGCTTCTTTTTCTTCTACATTGACCACTTCATAAAAATCATACTTTTTGAAATTCAACATACCAGCCACCAAATTGTTTGGGAAGACTTCGATTTTGGTGTTGAAATCGCGTACATTGCCATTGTAATAACGTCTGGAAGCCTCAATTTTATTTTCTGTATCAGTTAAATCACCCTGCAGTTGCATAAAATTTTGGTTGGCTTTTAAATCTGGATAATTTTCAGCCACTGCAAAAAGTGATTTTAAGACGCCAGAAAGTCCATTTTCTGCTTCTGCCATTTCGCCTGGGTTTTTCGCGCCCATAGCGCGTGAACGCATTTCAGCCACTTTGGCAAACAAACCACTTTCGTGTGAAGCATAGCCTTTGACTGTTTCCACTAAATTCGGGATCAGGTCATGCCGACGTTTTAATTGCACATCAATATCACTCCACGCCTCCTTGGTTTTGTTGTTGAGGCGCACTAGACCATTATAGACGCCAACTAACCACACCACAACGACGGCAACGATGACCAAAATAACATAAGTTAGGGTCATATTTTTGCTAATATTCAGCTTAAAGTTGCTTTAAAAAATAACTAAAGACATTTTTTAAACTGATTAATTTATATTTTTCTATAACTTTATTGTAGTTTAAAAATATAATTTTAGCAAATGGAATCCTGAGTGTTTTTTTTATTTTTCATCAATCAAATTTGTGTTATAATTATTAAATAGTTATAGAGTGGGGAAAAAATAAAATATTTGTTTTTTAATTTAATTGAATTGTGCTATAATTAGTTATACTTAAGCCATTATTTTTTTAAAATATTTATGAGTTTATTTGGTTCTAACAAACTGTCTTATTTGGGCGTAGATTTAGGCAACGCTGGTATTAAAATCGTAGAGTTAAAAAATGAAAACGGTCGTCCGCGTCTGGTAACTTATGGTTTTGTAGACATGTCAACCGAAGTGATTAATTATTCCACTGATGCAATGGAAGACATGGTAGCTCAATTGATTAATCAAATTTGTGCCCAAGCTGGCACTGGCACCAAAAAAACCATTTCTTCTTTGCCAAGTTTTTCTGTTTTTTCTTCGGTTATTTCTTTGCCAGAGATGAAAAAAAACGAGCTGGATCAGGCCATTATGTGGGAAGCCAAAAAGTTTTTACCTTTGCCCATAGAAGAAATGAGTTTGGATTGGAAAATAATTGATCGTCAGGAAGTCAAAAAGAATGGCAGTAATCATGACAATAAAAATACAACTGGTCCATTTGGTGATAAACAACCCGAAAAAAATAAATCAGAAGATCCACTCACTAACAGCAAAATTCATTTAAAAATTTTATTAACAGCTTCACCCAAAAAGAATGTCAATCGTTATGTTAATATTTTTAAAAAAGCCGGTTTAGATTTAATTGGTTTAGAAACCGAAAGTTTTGCTCTGGAGCGTTCATTAATCGGTTTTGAGGAATCACCCACTATGGTTGTTGATATTGGTGCCATCACTTCAGATCTTACTATTATTGAAAAAGGCATTCCGGTATTAAACCGGAGTGTTGACAGTGGTGGTATGGCTATCACTCAAACCGTGGCACGCAGTTTAAACATTACCTTAAAACGCGCTGAACAGTTTAAACGTGACATTGGTTTTTCCAATACGGGTGCCCAAAGTATTCCCAAAGTACTTGAAAACGCCATTGAACCAATTATTAATGATATTAAATATTGTTTTGATCTTTTTTCTTCACACGAGGAAAAAGGGAAAAAAGTTGAGAAAATAATTTTAACTGGCGGTTCGGCTTTTTTACCCAACATCTCAAATTTTTTAAGTAATTTATTAAATATCAAGGTTGTTATTGGTGACCCTTGGGCGCGTGTAATTTATCCAGTCGAACTCAAACCGGTTCTGGATGAGTTGGGACCACGTTTTGCTGTCGCTGTTGGGCTGGCCATGCGAGAAATAGAATAAATTTTTTCCACAATTAAAATATGACACAAGGTATTAACCTTTTACCGCTCGAAGAACGCTCTAAAGAACTAGAAGAAGAAAAAGAGCGGCAAAAAGCCAGAGAAAAATATAACCCCAAGCTTTCCAGCCCGACTTTTGTAGGTGATAACAGACTGGCGAGTTCATCATTGCCACGAAAAAATTTATTGGCTCGTTTTAATGATTGGTGGCGGGGCAGAAAAGAATTAAAACAATTTCGTCAAGCACAAGAAAATAAAATGAATAAAACTGTGACAGCAGACAAACCTTCCGTACCTGCACCAACCAGGGTATTTGTGGCTGCCAAACCGGCCGCACCAGTTACATGGCCAGAGAAAAAGACAGAAATTCCTGTTAGCCAATCATCCCCACTCGCGGCCCCAGTGATTTTACCTCCACTTACGATGTCCAACAACCCGATTAAGTTACCGGATTTACCACTACGCCCTTCTAACAGATTTACAAGTGGTGATAAAGTTCCGGCGGGTATTGATGTTAATTTAGCTAGCCCAGAAAAATGGTCTTTTAATTTAAGTCAAAAAAGTAAAATTGTTATTTGTTTTTTTTGTCTATTATTATTAGTGGTGGGTATTGCTGGCAAATCTTTTTTGTTGCGTAAACAAATTAAAACGTATCAAATTATTTTAACAAACACTGAAGATAAAATTTTGGCTTTACAAGAAAAAATTAGTCTAACTGTTAAGGATAATAAAGATCCACTGTTGCTGCAGGCACATTTATTAAAATTGGATAAAAAATTAGATGCACACATTTGGGCACATAAAGTTTTTGATTATTTGGAAGCTAATACTGCCAGTGGAGTATATTATGAAAGTGTAAATGTTGATACTTCCGTTGGTAGTTTAGTTTTAAATGGTGTGGCTCTGGATTATGCGGCTGCGGCTCAGCAAGTCTTAATTTTTAATCATGATAAAAAAAATATTTTAAAGGTAGATTTATCAGACATGACAAAACAAAAGGAAAATTTAGAGGATAATACGGATAAAAAAAACCACGTGGAACCGCGCGAATTGATATATTTTAGTCTTGATATGTTGTTGAATTATGATTTTTTTAATTTAAATACTACCACACCAGCCACTACCACTCAAACAATAATATGATTTTAAACCAAACACCCTTAAATAATAAAGACACTCTACAGGCAGCCAAACCCGTATTGGCAGACAAAAAATTGACCAGTTTGACTGATAAACTCTTTAATCGTCTATTTTTTATTATACTTTTTGTAGGGATTATAGTGTTGTTCTTGGTGGGTTATTTTTTCTTTATCAGACAATTTTCTAGTCAATTAGCCAGTTTGAAAGATAATCAAATTCCACAACGCCAGCAAGTGCTAAACAATTTAGAAAAACAACTTATACAGTCAAATTTGATCAATACATTATATACACAATTGAATCCTATTTTGTTGGAAAAAGCCAATTTAATGTTACCAAGCTCACCTAATTTGCCCGACTTGTTGGTTAATTTGGATGCCCTGGTTGCCAGTAGTGGTTTTTCTTTGCAGTCAATCAATTTAAAAATAACAGATGAAAAAGGTCAAAGTCTAGATGAACTAAAAAATATTATAAAAAACAGCGCTGGTGATTTTGCAGTTGCAAATGATAATGTTAGTGATACGACTACGCTTCCCGCCGTCATCGAATCATCGGATGATGCGGCTATTTCTCAACAGACAAAAAACATTGATATAAACTTACAAATTAAGGGTAGTGGTTATGCTGGTTTCCGCAAATTGATTTATCAGTTGGAACATAATTTACGTTTATTGGATGTTCTTAAGTTTGATTTTTCACCTGCGGATGATAGTTTTAACATCACTTTGCGTAGTTATTATTTATAATTTTTTATGGCTAGTAAAAATAAAAAAACAATTATTCAAGTAGTTATTATTATAATTATGTTCACTAGTGCCGGAACTATATTTTATAATAATTTTGTAAAAGAAAAAAACCAATCCGCGGATATTGAAATTGTCGCGCCCGATTTGAGTGAGGACAGTGAAGATAATTTTGAAGATGCTATTCAAATTTTTGATAAAGAAGCTTTTAAAAGTTTGATTAAATTTGGTGATTGGCCGCTTCAAATTGTAGATAAGGGTCGGCCAAATCCTTTTTTAAAAATTTAATTTTATTATGATCAAATCATCATCAATTACCAAAATATTAAAAAAGCTCCAGGATAATAATGTGATTGGTCAGGAAAAAACTTTGGAATTATCTAACCTCAATTCAGTTGAGGATGTTTTTGTTGCCTTAAGAAAAGACACCACCATTAATCAAGAAAGTTTATTAATGGCTGAAGCCGCATATTACCACTTTAAATATATTGATTTATTGGGTACTGAAATTACACGCGATATTGTTAATATATTACCGCAGGATTTAGCTGAAAATTATAAATTAGTTGTATTTGGTAAACACGACAAAACCTTACAGGTCGCCCTCACCAATCCAGCTGAATTGAAAGGTCAGGAGGCGGTCGAATTTATCGCGCGCCAGAATGGATTAAATGTGGAATATTATTTAACCTCGCTCGCTTCTTTTAATCAGGCCTTTAAACAATATTCAGTTTTAAAAACAGAAGTCGAAAAAGCCTTGGATGTAGCCGAAGACAAAATGTCAAGACAACAAAAAAAGACTGAAGAAGCAGATTTGGCCACCGACAATATTGAGGTGATAAAATCAGCACCAATTTCTCAAATTGTTTCTGTAATTATTCGGCATGGTGTGGAAGGCAAGGCTTCTGATATCCACATTGAACCATTTATGGATAAGTCGAGAGTTCGTTATCGTCTTGATGGTGAACTGCACACTTCTTTGTTGTTACCAAAATCAGTTCATGCCGCAATTATTTCACGCATCAAGGTGATGGCCAATTTAAAAATTGACGAAACTCGCGTACCACAAGATGGACGAATTCGTTTAAACATCAATAACAATAATGTAGATTTTAGAATTTCAACCTTGCCGCTTTATGATCAAGAAAAGGTTGTTATGCGTATTTTGGATACATCATCCGGAGCTTTGACCTTGGAACAGCTTGGTTTTGAAGGTAGGAATTTAGAGATTATGAAAAATAATATTGATAAACCGCATGGCATGTTTTTGGTGACTGGGCCAACAGGCTCCGGTAAATCCACCACTCTCTATTCAGTTTTAAATATTTTAAATCAGGAAAATATCAATATTACCACTCTTGAAGACCCGGTTGAATATTATTTGCGTGGCGTAAACCAGTCACAGATTAATCCTGATGTTGGAGTGACTTTTGCTAATGGTTTGCGTTCCATTTTACGTCAAGATCCCGATGTAATTATGGTGGGAGAAATTCGCGACAGTGAAACGGCTGAATTAGCTATTCATGCCGCGTTAACTGGCCACATTGTTCTTTCAACTTTGCACACCAATGATGCTTTTGGCGCTATACCCCGTTTAATTGATATGCACGTAGAACCGTTTTTGCTCTCTTCCACTTTAAATATCATTATCGCACAACGTTTAGTACGTAAGATTTGTGATAATTGTAAGGAAGAAATCAAGTTGCCGGATAAGTTAGTGGATTTTGTGTGGGATGAGTTTACCAAAATTAATAAAAATAATTTATCAGCAGATTTATTAGTTTTGCAAGATAAAAAAGATTTAAAATTTTATCACGGTAAGGGGTGTTTGCGGTGCAATAGTTCTGGCTATGCTGGTCGTTTAGCCATTGCTGAGATTTTGGATATGACAGATGAACTTAAGCAGTTGGTTTCTTCTGGTACTTCTCTAGAAAAAATTAAGCAAGAAACAATTTTAAAACAAATGATTACCTTACAGCAGGATGGCCTACTCAAAGCTATTCGTGGTATGACCACGGTTGAAGAAGTGTTGCGTGCCACCAAAGATTAGAATTATAAAATTATCATTTATGTTAAATAAGAAGAAAAAAAAATATCCATCCAAAAAAAATACAGCGTCAGTTGTTAAGAAATCCAAACATATTTTTACAATTTTATTAGTGGAAGATGATGATTTTTTATTGAATATGTATCGAGTCAAGTTGGAGCTAGAAGATTACAAGGTTTTAACCGCTTCTAATGGTGAAGCTGGACTAGCCTTAATCAAAGATAAAAAACCGGATTTAGTTTTGTTGGATATTATTTTGCCAAAATTGAATGGTTTTGAGGTTTTAAAGGTCACGCAACAGGATAAAAATATAAAAAACATACCAGTCATTATTCTGTCAAATTTAGGCCAAAAAGAGGATATAAAAAAAGGTTTGAAATTGGGTGCGCGTGATTATTTAATTAAAGCTCATTTTTTACCCTCAGAGGTAATTGAAAAGATTAAAAAAATATTAAAATTTTAAAATATGTCAGTGGCTGAAAATTTTAAATTTAGTGGCTTATTGGTCAAGGCAGCCGAAATGAATGTCTCTGATTTACATTTATCAGCTGGTAGTACAGTCAAGGCGCGGATAGATGGAGAACTGGTGGATTGGAATGAGACTATGGTCAATCAGGAAATGATTGAAAAAAATCTATTTAGTATTTTGAGCGATGCCCAAAAAAACGAATTTGAAAAGCAAGGTAGTTTATTGTGGACTTTTGGTTTTGCCGATAATTTACGTTTTCGTGTGCAATTGTTTAAGCAAGAGGGAAAACCAACAGCAATTTTGCGCTATATTCCCAAACACATTAAAAGCATAACCGAACTATGTTTGCCACAAATTCTAAATTTATTAGCTGGTTTGGAACGTGGTCTAATTATTATTAGTGGTACCAACGGAGCTGGTAAAACAACCACAGCTATGGTTTTGTTAGAAATTATCAACAATCAGTATAATAAGTCCATCGTCACCATTGAGAGACCACTTGAGTATTTATTAACTAATAAAAAAAGTTTGATTGAACAAAGAGAGGTAGGAGTTGATGTGGCGAGCTTTGCGCAAGCCAGCCATGATTTATTATTAGCTGATGCCGACGTGATTTTTTGTAATCGGATTGACGATGAAGCCACAGCTGCTAATTTGTTAGAATTGGCGGAAAAAAGTTTGGTTATTTTGGAGCTTGGTTCCCAGGATGTTTTGGATTCTTTATCTGATTTTTTGGCCTTTTTCCCAGCTATTAACAAACATGAAAAAAGACAAATTTTTTCTAGAAATTTAATAACGATTTTAAATCAGGTGCTGATAAAAAGGCGTAATGGTGGACGTTTACCGGCATTAGAAATTATGCTTAACAACAACGCGGTTGCAGCGGCCATTGCTGATGATCGGGCTAGTCGTATTCCAGATATTATAATTATGTCTGGCCATGAGGGTATGATTAGTCGTGAGCGCAGTTTGGCTGAATTGGTTAAAAGTGGTGAGGTTTTAATGGATGAAGCCATGAAATATGCTCGTAATAAAGATGACTTTAAAGAAATGATCATGAAGTAAATTATTATATTATGCCATTGTTTGAATATCATGCCAAAACTTATGACGGGCAGACCACCAAAGGTATTATTGAAGCATTTTCTGAAATAGCCGTGGTTGAGATTTTGGCTAAAAAAAATTTATTACCCATCAGTATTAAAGTTAAAAAAGAAAAATCTGTTTTTTTGGCAAATTTTGAATTTCTTAATAAAATTGGACCCAAGGATTTAGTTTTGTTCTCGCGTCAGTTGGCGGTTATGAAAAGTGCTAATTTACCTTTGGTTCAAGCTTTGAGAATTTTGGAAAAACAGACTGCTAACCAGCGTTTAAAATTAGCCATTGTTGAAATTGCCGATGAGGTTGATGGGGGTGCACGTTTGTCTCAAGCCCTGTCTAATTATCCAAATATTTTTTCTGATTTTTTTATTTCTGTTATTAAATCTGGCGAAACTTCCGGACGTCTTGATGAGGTTTTAAATTATTTGGCTGATCAACAAGAAAAAGATTATGATTTAATGAGTAAAATAAAAGGCGCCATGATTTATCCTGCTTTTATTGTGGTTGGTCTATTGGCTGTTGGTATTATTATGATGATTTTTGTGGTACCCAAACTCACTAGCATGCTGCAGGAAACCGGTGGTCAATTACCAACATCAACCAAAATGTTAATTGGTTTATCTGGTTTTCTGGTCCACTATTGGTGGATGATATTAATTGCTTTGGTATTAGTAATAGGTGGTAGTCGTTTTTATGTCCGCACCAGTCGGGGAGGTATATTATTTGATATCTTAAAGATAAAAATGCCCATTTTTGGCAAACTTTTACAACATATTTATTTAGTTCGTTTTACTAGAAGTTTATCCACCCTTCTGGCTGGTGGTGTTTCTTTGGTTGAATCTCTAAAAGTAACCAGTGATATTGTGGGTAATGCAGTTTATCGTGATTTAATCGATCAGACTGTCAAAGAAGTACAAGATGGCAATCCGGTTTCTGGTGTTTTTATGCGTTCTCCAGAAGTACCAGTGATGATTTCACACATGATGAGTGTTGGTGAACAGACCGGACACTTGGATACGGTCTTAGAACGTTTGACCAATTTTTACGCACGCGAAATTGATAATTTAGTTACCAACCTGGTCAGTTTAATTGAACCCTTGATTATGGTGGTATTGGGCGTGGCTGTGGGTGTAATGGTAGCAGCCATTATTATGCCAATGTATAATATGGCTTCCAGTTTTTAACTTCATTTAAACAAAAATTAAATTTGTGTTATAATAAACTAAAGGTCAGATCATGTTTATTACACGAGATTTTGAAATCTGAATCTTTAAAAATTGTTTTTTAAAATTAAAGGATATGAAAAAAAATATAAAAGGCTTTACTTTAATAGAACTTTTGGTGGTCATTTCAATTATTGGTTTATTGTCAACTTTGGCCATGGTGGCTTTGACCAATGCCCGTATTAAAGCTAGAGATGCGCGTCGTGTTTCGGATATAAAACAGATACAAACCGCTTTGGAACTTTATGCTCAAGATGCAAATCGCTATCCAGCAATACTTCCATCAGTCGGTTCCGTTCTAGCTTATAGTGGCAATACATATATGGGTAAAATACCGGGCAACCCCAGTCCTAATGGTTGTGCTTACGGTTATGGTGGCGGTAGTTCCACTTACGTGCTGACTTTTTGTCTAGAATCAAGCGTTAGCGGCTTAGGTACAGTCAACACGCACACTGCCAATCAAGATGGTATGCGATGATGATCTGGTTTTTATAATTTTTGTGGATGTAAAATTGATAACATGGTCATTTTTGTGTTATAATAATAATAAATTGTGGATAAACTAAACATCCTTTGTAAAAGGTCGAGTCTTGTTTATCACAGAAGGTTTTAAGGTCTAGACTTTAAAATATTTATTTTGAAAATTAAAAAATATGAAGAATACAAAAAAAGGTTTCACTTTAATTGAACTTTTGGTGGTTATTGCCATTATTGGTTTGTTATCAACTTTGGCTGTGGTGGCTTTAAATAACGCCCGTGCCAAAGCCAGAGACGCGCGTCGTGTTTCGGATGTAAAACAAATCCAAACCGCTTTGGAACTTTACGCGCAGGATGCGAATGGTTATCCAACAAACTTGCCATCAATTGGTTCAGCTATGGTATTCAGTGGTAATACTTATATGGGTCAAAGACCAGGCAATCCCAGTCCTAATGGTTGCGATTATAGCTATAGTGGCGGCGGTTCCACCTACGCGATTACTTTTTGTCTGGAATCAAACGTTGGTGGATTGAGTACAGCAAGTACTATACATACTGCCAATCAAAACGGTATTCAATAATTCTTTTTTCTAGCTAGAAAGTTAACCCCTCACCTTGTTTAAGTGAGGGGTTTGTTTTTCAGCTTTTGGTTTGCTATACTAAAGCTAAGAATTCAATTTTTTATGAAAAAATTGCTTTACAAAAATTACTTTTGGTTTATTTTAATTTTTTTTGTCACCTTGGCGGTTTATATTTTTACGCTTTGCCCGACCATTTATTTGGAAGATTCAGCCGAATTTGTAACTGTGGCTAAAACTTTAGGTATTGCGCACCCTTCTGGTTATCCGTTATATATTTTAATTGGTAAGCTTTTTACTTTTTTACCGTTTGGTAGCTCGGCTTTTCAGGTTAATCTAATGAGTGCCTTTTTTGCTAGTTTGACAAGTGCTTTTTTGTTTTTAATTTTGCAAAGAATCATTAGTTATTTCCATAAAAAAAAGTCGCTGATAAAAAACATTTTTATTTTAGAATATTTAACGCCGGCCACCAGTGCTTTAATTTTCGCCTTTACTGGTATTTTTTGGTCACAAAGTGTGGTGGCTGAGGTTTATACTTTGAATGCTTTTTTGTTGGCAGCGATTATTTATTTATTATTGGTGTGGCAGGAAAAAATACAGATATATAAAAATCATCACACTAAGTCACTATATTTAGAGCGAGAAAATTATCATTGCGGGCAAAATGATGGAATTCCAGTATTCAATGAGCAGGACGACAATAAGAAAACAGACAAATTAAAAAACAAAGCTGATAAAATTTTACTATTTTGTATTTTTTTATTTGGTCTTTCACTTGCCAACCATCAGATGATGCTGCTTTTGGGCCCAACTTTTTTTCTATTTGTTATTTTAAATTATTGGCGAATTATCAAGGATTACAAATTTATTTTTGCTGGTGCCTTTTTATTTTTTTTAGGTCTTTCGCTCTACTTATATCTACCCATTCGTGCCTATCAAAATCCAGCTTTTAATTGGGGTAATCCACAAAACGTGGAAGGTTTTAAGAATCAAATTTTTCGTTTGCAATATAATGATTTAAAGTTTTCAACTGCTAAATTTTTTGATGCCAAAAAACTACCATTGGTGGATTCTTTTTTTCAAGAAATTTTGGCGCAATTCACTTTGGTAGGTGTTATTATAGCTTTTATAGGCTTTTTGGTTCTATATTTTAAAGACAAAAAGATATTTTTATTAGTTCTGGGTATATTTTTAAGTAACAGCTTGCTGATTATTTTATTGCGCGCCACTGAGTATTCTGCCATGAATGAATTTTTTTTCCGGGTTTATTATTTGCCAGCTTTTATGATGGTGGCAATTTTTTTTGCTTTGGGTTTGTGGTTTATTTTATCTGTCGCCTGTCGAGTGTTAAATAAATTTAAAAATTTAATGCGGTCATTAGTCTTGGGAGTGATAATTTTATTGCTTATTCTTTTACCAATATCATTTGTTTTGAATAATTGGCATCTTAATGATCGGAGTGATTTTTGGTTGCCCAATGATTGGGCGCGGGCCACTTTAAATAGTTTGGATAGAGATGCTTACGTTTTAATTTATAATGATCAGCCGGCGTTGGATAGTATGATTTTTTCTTTGTACTATATGCAGGCAGTGGAGCACTTAAGAACGGATGTAAAATTAGTTGGTATAGCCGGCATTCGGGGTATTTTTTATAACGTAGCATATTATGAAGGTATGGAGGATTTTTTTAAGTGGACCGAACCAGAACAGCGCGCCAGACTGGCTACTTATTTGTGGAACACAGCACAAAAAGACAATTACAAATCAGCCTATCTTCTGTATCCCTTAAACAAAACTACCGACGATGGTTTGGTTACACGCTCTAATGGTTTAGTTTATAAAATATATAAAAATTTAGATGAGGCCAAAAAAGCCCAAGCTGCGCCCGAACATAACTATAATTTTAGAAATATTGTTTATCAGCCTTTAGAGTTTAATGTTTATTACAGTGATTTTGTTTCCGATTATTTTTTGGCTCAAAGTTGTTATTATATGGAAAGTGGTCAAAAAGATCTAGCGGTTGATTTATTGGTTTCAGCCATAAAGTATGACGCTTCCCCGATCTCTCTTAATTATCAAAGCTATATCAGTCATCGTAGTTTGTGGTTGGGAGAAATAGAAAGTAAGAAGTTATTTAAAAAATAGCCAGTCATTTTATGTCACAAAAATATCCTGATAAAAAAATTATTGCTGTTTTGCCAGCCTATAATGCCGCCAAAACTTTATCAAAAACTTTAGATGACATCCCAACGGGGTGGGTTGATGAAATAATTTTAGTTGATGATAAAAGTTCTGATTGTACAGTTGAATTGGCGCGCGGTCATGGTTTGGTTGTGTTGGAACATGAAAAAAATCTAGGTTATGGTGCTAATCAAAAGACTTGTTATACCGAAGCTTTAAACCAACAAGCTGACATTGTCATTATGATTCATCCAGATCATCAGTATGATCCGCGTTTGGTACCTGATTTGTTATTACCTTTGCTGCGTGGTGATGCCGATGCTGTTTTTGGTTCGCGCATGATGCGTCCGGGCGGGGCGCGTGAAGGTGGTATGCCCTGGTGGAAATATGTGGCCAATATCGCTTTGACCAAAATAGAAAACATTGTTTTGGGTTTAAAATTGACAGAATACCACTCTGGTTTTCGCGCCTATTCCGCCCAGGCGTTAAAAGATGTTAATTTTTTGTCTGCGGCCGATGGCTTTGTTTTTGATACCGAAATTATTATTCAATTAAAAATTAAAAAATTAAAAATTTTAGAAGTACCAATTAGTACGCGTTATTTTAAAGAAGCTTCGATGATTGGTTTTAAAAAAAGTGTGTTTTACGGCTTAGACATTTTAAAGAATTTAGGTCAGTATATTTTTATGAAGTTTGGTTTTGTTAAATATAAAAAATTTGAATAAATTATTTATTTCTCTTACTAAATTGTCATATTTTTATGAGGTGTAATAGTTTTTGTCCTCCCCTTGACAAGGGGAGGCGCAGGAGGGGTCTACTCGCCGATAGGCGAATATGGACAGAAATTAAAAATAGATACGCCTATCGGCGATTTTACCTCCCCTCACCCCTCCTTGTTAAGGAGGGGATAACCACAAATCAGTATATTTAGTAAGTTTGTAAAGCCTTAAATTTATGAAAAAAACACTGTCTTTAGACTTTATTATTATTTTTATTTTTGGCTTTTTGTTTTTGATGAGTTGGGACCATGCTGCTATTTTTAATTTTATTGTTTTTTTTGGATTATGCCTAGGTTATTTATGGTTAGATAAGAAAATAATTGAAATCACCACAGAAGTCCACACAGAACAATTTTGGCGTTACAAAACAATTCTCTTCTTTTCAATTATTGGTTTTTTGTTGTGTGTAACTTTGGTGCCCAATATTTTATTGCGCCACGAAGATCCAAATTTACCTATTCATGATAATGTCCAGCAAATGGAGCCGGCGATTGAATTTTTATTACACGGCAAAAATCCTTATACAGAGAATTATTTTGGGACTGAGTTGGAAAAATCAGCTTATATTTTTACCACCCAAGGCAAAGTTTTACTTAATCCAGCACTTTTTCACGTCATTAAGTTGCCTTTTCATATTCTTTTTTCTGTTCCTTTTCAGGTTGTTGCCAGTCAAGTTTTTGGCTTTTATGATGAACGAATGACTTATCTTTTTTTGTTCATCATTTCTATTCTAGTTTTATTTAGCTTACCAATAGATAAAAAAAATAAATTTCCGCTTACAGCTTTTTTTGTTTTAAATCCATTATTTTTGCCGTTTTTTATTTCTGGTCGTGATGATGTTTTTGTTTTGACTTGGATAATTTTAACCATTTGGCTGCTTAAAAAAAATAAGATTTTACTTTCATCTTTAACTCTGGCCCTGGCCTGTTCTTCCAAACATTCGGCCTGGTTTTTGGTTCCATTTTACTATGCTTATGTTTTTTCTTGTCTACAGCTAAATGCGTCAGCCATAAGTTCTAAAGTAAGTCAAAAAATAAAATCAATTATCAGTAGTTTGTGGATACTTTTTCAAAAGACTTGGTTGTTGCCAGTGGTTTTTCTTTTAATTATTGTGCCGTTTATTGTCTGGGACCCAGTGGCTTTTTATCAGGATATCTATGCTTATCCGGCTGGTACTCTTATAACCAGTTATCCGATTAATGGCTATGGTGTTTCTGTATTGTTTTATAAACTGGGCATTGTTGAAGAAATTACTGATTATGTGTCACTCTGGGTTTTACAGATTCCACTTACTTTAATTCTGTTTTATTTATTGATCAAAAAACAGCTCAAGCAAAATAGTTTGTCGCGCCTAGTTTTTGGTTATGCTGTGTTAATTTTGGTTTATTGGCTTTTTGCCAGATTTTTTCATGATAATTATGTTGGATTTACCAGTCAGCTTTTTTTAATTGCATATTTTTTATAATTTTACTCCTTTTTACTTTGTAGATAGTGATTGATTACAGTTATGTTAAAAGAAATATTATCCATAAAATTTGTTAGATTTTCTATTTCTGGCGTGGTTGCTACCTTGGTAGACGTGCTTTTACTTTATATTTTGGTGGAATGGCTGGAAGTTTGGTATTTGATCGCCGCTGTGCCTTCTTTTTTGGTTGGTTCTTTTGTTCACTTTTTGATTTCATTTGGTTGGGTTTTCGAACATGAACGTGAAAAAAGATTTTGGCATAAATATCTAAAATTTACCTCTATCCATATTTTAAGTCTTGGTATCAATCTGGTTTTAATGTATCTTTTTGTCCAATTTTTTCATACACATTATTTAATTGGCAAAGCCGCTGCTGTAATTGGCAGTTTGGCCTGGAATTTTTGGGGTAATAAAAAATTTACTTTTAAATAACATGATTTGTCCAGTTTGCCACAGTCAAAATATAATTTTAAAATATCCTTCCAACCTTAAAGAGGTGGGCCAGTTTTATCATGTCACCGACAGTCGTCTGGGTGTGCATAGCGATGTCTTTTGCTGTTTGGACTGTGGTTTAGCTTGGGTGTGTGATAGCAAAACAGTGGCGCGGGTGATTTCGAGTTATGAAACGGAAAATTTTGATGAAACATATGAAAAAGAAAGAGAAAATAGAAAAAAAACAGCTGATATTTTGGTCAACAAAGTAAAAAAGATAAAACCGCAGGGCAAACTCCTTGATATTGGTTGTTATTCTGGAATTTTTTTAGAAGCAGCTCAAGAAGCTGGTTATGAAATTTTTGGTATTGAAGCCTCTCGTGGCGCCCTAGCTTTGGCTAGACAAAAAGTTAAGGGCGACTTGAGGTGTGGTATGGCCGAAAAAATTCTTGTGGATTTTCCTGATAAAAGTTTTGATATTATTACTTTGTTTGATGTTTTGGAACATTTGCCTGACCCACAAAAAGTTTTAACTTTGATACAACTAAAACTTAAAGATGATGGACTTTTGGTTTTTTCTACACCTGATTTTTCCAGCCTTCTTTCTAAAATACAGGGTAAAAAATGGCACGCACTTTTACCACAACACCTTTTTTATTTTTCTATAAGAAACATTAAAATCATTCTTTCTCAAACCGGATTTAAATCAAAAAAATATTGTTATATCGGTAGACATTTTTCTTTTTTTTATTTATTACAACATTATTTAAATTCTCATCGCAGCACGAGTAAGTTTTTTCTAAATTTTATTAGATCTTTGGGTGTAGCCAACTTAACAATTCCGATTAATTTATTTGATCAGCTATTAATTTTTGCTACCAAAAAATAATATGTTTTTGATTTATTTTTTTATTTTTATTTTTGGTCTTTGTGTTGGTTCTTTTATCAACGCTTTGGTTTATCGTTTACAAGAAAAAATGCCATGGATCAAGGCGCGTTCCATTTGTCCAGAATGTAAAATACAACTAAGTTGGTGGCACAACATTCCGCTACTTAGTTTTATTGTTTTACGTGGTCAATGTGCTTTTTGTCAAAAAAAAATTTCTGGGCTTTACCCATTAATAGAATTTTCTGTTGGAATTTTGTTTGTCATTGCTGTTATTTTTTTTGACGGGCACATTAGCAGTCTCTTTTTTGAATTTTTTATTATCATCATTCTAATGACGCTTTTTTTGTATGATTTAAAATATACTTTAATTCCAGACATAATTTCTTTGCCAGCCATAGGGGTAATTTTAATTTTTCAATTGATGCGTTTATTTTTTATGAATCAGTTGAATATAAATAATTTTTTATTTATTTTTCTTTCTGCTATAATTGGAGGTGGCTGGTTTGCAGCACAGTATTTTATTTCACGTGGAAAATGGGTGGGAGGAGGCGATATTCGTCTGGGAATTTTGATGGGTTTGATATTACCTTGGCCACACATTATTTCTGGACTGTCCCTGGCTTATATTGGTGGAGCTCTTGTGTCTTTGCCGCTCCTATTAAGCCACCGTAAAAATTTTAAATCCGAGATTCCTTTTGGTGTTTTTTTGGTACCAGCGACAATAATTATTTTTTGGTGGGGTGATAAAATTGTCGCCTGGTACTTAAATTTAATTTAAATTATTTTAATGATTAATAAAGAAAAAAATAAATCAACCGGTTTTACAGCTTTGGAGTTAATGGTGGTAGTTGGAATCATGGTGATGTTGTTGGTAATTACTTTGCCAAACTTTAGTGACTTTAATACCAACCAAACCGTGGATACTGAAGCTGATAAACTTTTTTCTGTTTTGCGCCAAACTCAGATTTGGGCTCTTACCGGGCAGACGGTGAGTGGCGTGCATTATAATTATGGTTTGCACCTTGTTTTGTGCACATCAGGATCGGTTTGTCATTATGTTTTATTTAATGATATTGATAATGATAAACTTTATGACGCTGGTGAGGTTGTACTGAATGGCGACAGAGTGTTTTTAAAAGGTGCTTACACGGGCTCTATTATGCCAGTTATAAATAATACTTTAGATATTGTTTTTAGCGCGCCACTGGGTACGATTTATTTTAATGGTGAGCCTGCAACTGACGAAGCTGCGATTATTATAAAAGGTTTAAATACCAGCCGTCACCGTATTATTACGGTGCGCGGTGATTCTGGACAAATCAATGTAGAGTGATTTATGTATATTTTAAAAAATAATCAGCAGGGCGTTACTTTGTTAGAGACAATTTTTGCCTTAGCTGTTTTAGTAACCGGTATTTTAGCTGTTTTGACTTTGGCCACCTCTTCAATTTCTTTATCACAATCATCCGAACAAAGTATTGTGGTTACTAATTTAGCTCGCGAAGGTCTGGAAATTGTACGTGAGATCAGGGATTATACCAAGGGTGGCGATTTAAGCAAAATTACTGGCAGTAGTTTTTTTGATGCCAGCATGGATAAGTGTTATTTTGTTGATGTAAACGAGGCTGGTAATTTTAAATTACAAACCGCGAACAGTTTTACTTGTACAAATCTTAATTCATTATCTACTTGTACCAATTGTTTACTTTATAAAGATCAAACTTCAGGTAAATATACTCACACCAGTGGTGGTGTGGTTACTGTTTTTAGACGGGCAGTACAAATTAAAACAATTTCTACCACAGAAAAAGAAGTATTATCAAAAGTTGTCTGGACTGAGCACGGACGAAGTCATAGTTTTTTATTAGTTACAAATTTAACTGATTGGTAAAAAATAAAAATGTTTTTTTTAAGCTTAAAATTTAAGAATAATCGTGCTCTAAAAGGTTTTACTTTGATGGAAATTTTGGTGGCCATGAGTATTTTTGTCATGGTGGCTTTGGTCAGTTTAAGTATTCACAGCTTTATATTGCGCGCTTCACAAAAAACTATTGCTTATAACCGTGCGCAACAAGATGTCCAAATGATTATGGAATCTTTGGCAAAAAAAATTCGTACTTCACGCGTTGATTATGCAGCCTATGCTGGTGGTGTTATAAATTCAGGTGGTGAAAATAATTTACACCTGATTGATTTGGCAGATAATACACATTCTTTTTTTGTGGAGAACCAAGAACTAAAAGTGCAGTATGGCAGTGCACCGGCGCAGACCATACCATCTGATTTAATTAAAATTATTAATCTAAAATTTTATATTCAGCCGTTAAGTTATCCATTTGATATTAACGAACCCCCAGTTACTCAACCGCGAGTAACCATCGTCATGCAGGTTGAGGCCACCAAAGGTGGACAAAAAGCTGGTTTTACCATTCAACAAACAGTACCACAAAGATCCGGTGGCCTTACGCCTTAAAAAATTATGCCTTTTTTATCAAAACAATTTAAACAGCAGCGTGGCGTGACCATTCTCATTGCGATTGTTATTTTGGCGTCTATTATTATCTTGGTGACAGCAGTTTCAGATCTGGTGGTGCGCTCCAGTCAAACAGCTCAAGATATTGGTTTTTCCGAGGTTGCCTATTATGCAGCTGATACTGCTGTTGAAAAAGCCCTGTATGTCATTGAACGCGAGCATAGCGTGCTTAATCTTGCCGCTACAAACATTTCTTTGGCTGATATTTCTGGTGCCACCTGGTCACGGCAGGTTACCGCTTTAACACAAACTAATATAGCTTGTGCATCAGTGACGAGTGGGCTGTGTGTTAATGGTGATCAATTAACTGTAAAACTTGCGGTTGATAAGTCTTTTCAGCTCGACCTGGATTTTAGTGGTTTGGACTATTCAACGGCTATTAATTTTAGACAAAATTTTGGTGCCCCAGCTGCACTGGTTGTTTTGGGTAAGGATGGCGCACAAAATACCTTTGAATTAGGCCCGGGTGTAGAGAAAATTATTGAATTATCCAACACAGCTTTTGTGCGTCTTATTAATCAAGACACAACCAGTTCGGTTGAAATTCAACTTAGCCCCTCTGGTGGTAGTGGCAATATTCCTATTGGTATTATTGTGCAGTCAACCGGGACATACCAAGATCAGCAAAGACAAATCCGTACACAAAGATTAAATTGGCAGGTCTATTAATTTGGATCAACATAAAAACCGACTTAATTTAACATAGTCGGTTTTTTTATGTTTTTTTAAATATTTTATTCAGTTACTTGTACCTGAATTATATCGGCTACAAAAGTTCCTTGATTTTTAATATTATTTTGACTAAAAACTACGACGGTTTGTCCGATTTTTAAATCTTTTAAGGTCAGGTTCTTTTTTATCGGTTGTGTTTTTGTGGGGTCACTATCTAAAACCATAGGAAATTCCAGTGCGGAAATTTCTGTGTTGGCAAGCACTTTGACTGTGAGCAATGAATTTTG
>ENA-UOWO01001772-UOWO01001772.1-activated-sludge-metagenome-genome-assembly--contig:-NODE-1772-length-28035-cov-4.951001_pt1 | contig 28035 bp, 23 predicted proteins | sample MGYA00238148_ERZ761564 | MGnify/ENA primary metagenome ERZ761564 (study PRJEB28885, sample SAMN05720194) | activated sludge metagenome | isolation source: Anaerobic digester | place: USA...
AGGGGTTTGGGGAACAACCCTTTTCAAAGGGTTTTCCCCAACCGCCGCAGGCGGCAAAACATTCCCCCTCTTTTTTCTGCTTCTTCGCTTTTCCTTCTTCTTTCTTTCCCCAACCGCTTCGCCGCGACTCTTCCGCGACCGCAGCCCCCGGCGCTATAATCAATTGACTCTTTTTGCCGGAGGGAAACCATGAACAACCCGGAAGCAACCAAAGCCGCGCTCGATATCCTCAGAAGCGCCGACACGTTCCAGTGGCACACCATCACCCTGCTCGCTCTCGTGGTCTATGTGTACACCAACGAAATCTCGAAGAAGAACTGGAAAGGCGTCGCCGCCGGGCTGTCCCTTTACATGGTCCACTGGTTCTTTGAAATCGGCAACGCTCTGGTTCAACATTTCTCCGGCCACGCCCTTTGGACCGCCCCCGCCGGCACTTCCTTCCTTATCCTCGTCGGCGTCAGCGTCGAACTTAGCCTCATGTTCTCCATCGCCGGACTCGCCCTGTCGAAACTGCTCCCGCCAGACCCCAAAGCGAAAGTTCTCGGCGTCAACAACCGGCTGTTCTTCGCTATCTTCAACGCGGCCTTCTTCTCCGTGTTCGAAATCTTCTTGGCGAAAACGCCCTGCTTCGTATGGATTTATCCGTGGTGGGGCGCGTTCCCCGTTTTCGTGACCGTTTACATCCCGTTCTTCGTCGTTTCCATGTTCTGCCACGACTGGCAACCCGCCACGCAACGCCGCTTCATCGGCGCAATGTTCGCCCTGAACGCCGCGATGTTCATCACGTTCGCAATCTTCCTGAGATGGATTTAATCCCTCCACGCCCGCGCATCGGCGATAATGTGAAAAGTTTGGGAAAACGGGTTTGGGGAAACAACCCTTTTCAAAGGGTTTTTCCCCAATCGCCGAAGGCGAAAAAACCTTCTTTCCGTTTTCTCGCTTTTGGCTTTATGATCCGGATTCATTCCGCCCCGCCGCCGTCTCGCCATCCCCCGCATTGTAAACACATTTTCCTGTCTATATAATTAACCCTGCCGCGCGAGCCGCCGGCGCTGCACTCGCTCCGACTATTCCCGCCTCGCGCCAATGTGAATACAATGCTTGACGCCGTCAACTCAAACATCTTCGACAAACGCTTCGGCGACCCCGACGACACCATCGCCGCCGTCGCCACCCCGCGAGGCTCAGGAGCCGTCGGCATCGTCAGAATCTCCGGCCCGGACGCCGTGTCAGTCGTCGCCAAGCTCTTTTCACCCGCGTCGCCCTCCGCCCCCTACCCTCCCCCTCCACGCTCACTCTCCCTCGGACTCATCTCAGATCCCGCGTCCGGCTCCGTCATCGACCAAGCCCTCGTCGCCTTCTTCCCCGCGCCTAATTCTTACACCGGAGACGACGTTCTCGAAATCTACTGTCACGGAGGCTCCCTCGTCACTCGTGAAATACTTTCCGCCGCCGTCTCCGCCGGCGCTCGCCCCGCCCTCAACGGCGAATTCACCTGCCGCGCCTTCCTCAACGGAAAACTCGACCTCACTCAAGCCGAATCCGTCAACGACATCATCTCTTCCCGCAACCGTCCTTTCCTCCTCTCTGCCGTCAACCAGCTCTCCGGCTTCTTTGGCAAAAAAATCAAAACCCTTCGATCCCGTCTCGTTGACACCCTTGCCTCCATCGAAGTCGTTCTAGAATATCCCGAAGACAACATTGATAACCCCAACAGAACCGCGCTTCTGTCCGTTTTGCGCGATTCTGTTTCCGAATTACGCAACATTATGGGCTCCTCGGCGTCCGCTCACATATCTAATGAACCCTTTAATGTCGTATTAATAGGCAAACCGAACGTCGGAAAATCCAGCCTCCTCAACCGCATGCTCGACCGCGACCGCGCGATTGTAAGCGATATTCCCGGCACCACTAGAGATGTCGTCAGCGATCTTATCTCAACACACGGCCTCGATTTTCTTATCTGTGATACCGCAGGCATAACAAAAACAAAGGATATTATAGAATCAATAGGTGTCAAAAAGACTATTCAAGCATCTCAACGGGCTGACGCTATTATCGCCGTCTTTGACGGCTCCTCTGATTTTGACGTTAATGACTCCGAAACTATCTCCATCGCTTCTATTGCCCCCTTCTCTATCGCAGTCATCAATAAATCCGATCTTGCACAGTCTCTTAACACCGACTCTATCTATTCTGCATTTCCAAAACATAGGATTATCTCCGCCTCAGCTAAAACAGGAGACGGTATTCCAGCCGTCTATGAGGCTTTGCTCGCTCATTCAGAAGAACTCTTTTCTTTCTCCGCAGACGCTCCGATTATTAACGAAAGAAATAAAATCTCTTTATTACAAAGCATTTCTTCTCTTGAAGACTGCCTATTGAACGTCGACTCCGCCCCGGATGACATCCTCTGTGTCGATTTGAGGGCCGCTATCGAACAATTAGGTCTCATTACTGGCGAAAATGCCACTAATGACATTCTGGCGTCAGTGTTCGCCAACTTCTGCGTGGGAAAATGAATAAAGACAATAATTTTGACGTTATCGTTGTCGGAGCCGGCCATGCAGGCGTCGAAGCCGCCCTCGCTGCCGCTAGACTCAATCTCGACACGCTGCTCCTTTCCATCAACCTCGATACCATCGCCCTCATGCCCTGCAACCCTAGCATCGGCGGTCCCGGCAAAGGCCACATCGTCCGCGAGATCGATGCTCTCGGCGGCGAAATGGCTAGAAATATTGACGAGACTCATATCCATATTCGTTGGCTCAATACCAGCAAAGGGCCTGCCGTTCAAGCCCTCAGAGCGCAGGCAGATAAAAAACATTATTTGTCCAGAATGAAACGCATTCTTGAATTACAAAACCACATATTTTTACGCCAAGGCATGGCTGAAAAACTCCTTACGCATGAAAATCATGCCTCTGGAGTTCAAATCGAAACAGGTGAATGCTTCTACTCAAAATCTGTCATTATTACCACAGGAACCTTTCTCAACGGCCTCATTCACATCGGCGAAAAAACCTTCCCCGCAGGCCGGCTCGGAGAGTTTGCTGCTGTCGGACTATCCCAATCTCTTCTTGATGCCGGCCTCGAACTGGGCCGTCTCAAGACCGGAACCGTCCCACGCTTGAATGCCAGACAAATCGATTTTAGCAGGTGCAGGGAGCAAAAACCATCTTTTGAACCCCTCGCCTTTTCCCACTTTTCTCCCCGCTCCGTCAGACCTAATCAGGTTTCATGCTGGGCAACTCACACTACTTCCGAGACCCACGACATCATCCGGAGCAACTTCCACCGCGCCCCCCTGTTTTCCGGCCAAATTAAGGGAACGGGCGCAAGATACTGCCCTTCCATCGAAGATAAGGTTAACAAATTTCCCGACCGCAACCAACACCAAGTCTTTCTAGAACCTGAAGGTTTAGATACTAATGAGATATACGCGCAGGGCATTTCCACCAGTCTTCCCATCGATGTTCAGTTAAAGTATTTACGAACGATTCCCGGCCTCGAACAGGTTGATATCATGAGGCCCGGCTATGCAATCGAATATGACTACGTTGACCCGATACAACTGAAGCCGACGCTTGAGACGAAAAAGGTGGCCGGATTATATCTCGCAGGCCAGATAAACGGCACCAGCGGCTACGAAGAAGCGGCCGCTCAGGGCATCGTGTCCGGTATAAATGCCGCCGCGTCCATTCTCGGACTCGATCCTCTCATTATTGGCAGGGATGAAGGCTATATCGGCATTCTCATAGACGACCTTATTACTAAAGGAACGGAAGAGCCGTACAGAATGTTCACGTCCCGGTCAGAGTACCGTTTGACCATAAGATTTGATAATTCGGACACGAGGCTGGCCCGCTACGGGCATAAATACGGCCTCATCTCAGACGAACAATACGAAAAGATTCAAAATGATAGAAAAACTATCGATGAAGAAATTGAGAAATTGAAAAAGTTCCACGTGAAACACTTCGATACCCTTGAGACCGATGACCCCAATATCAACCTTTATTCAAAATTCTCAGGCAAGACACTCCTCCATGCCCTGAAGTCTCCTCAAGTCAAATTGGTCGATTTGCCCGGCATGAATGATGGCTTTTCTCTTCCCACTGACGACGATATAAAACGGCGCGTTGAGATCGAAGTTAAATACGAGGGCTACATCTCCAAACAAGCGCGTCAAATTGAGGAGTTCAATAAATTCGATAAAATGCGTATCCCCGAACAGTTTGATTATAATTCGGTAAACGGGATTTCGACTGAGGCCCGGATAAAGCTTAATAAAGCCATTCCGATGACTGTCGGCCAAGCCACAAGAATCTCCGGCGTCACGCCTGCGGATATCATGGTTCTCGCATACTACATCCGCCGCTCCGAAAAATCCTGACTTCTTTCAACCTCTATATTATCTTTTTTATATTGACTTCCTCAAACCGTTTTCTGATATAATTCTCCTGAGGACGCTAAACTAAGCATCAGTATCGGCAAACCTTTGAGGAATCATTGATATGATTGATGAAAATATTCAGGAAAGAGACTTCATCGAAGCTTCTTTCACATCTTTTTTTGACCAATTCCCTGAAATCGGCAAATCAGCGCATGCCTTTTATGAATTCTATCTACTACTTAAAACATGGAACAAAAAAATCAATCTTGTGTCCGATATTTCGCTTCACAATTTCGTGTTTAGACATGTTTTAGACTCTCTTTTCATACTGAAAACGAAAATTCTGCCTGAAAACCCTAAAATTGTTGATATCGGGTCGGGTGCTGGCTTTCCGGGGCTGTCATTAAAGATTGCTGTCACCGATATAAAACTGATATCTATTGAATCCATCGGCAAGAAAACCCATTTCCAGTCAGATGTCGTCGAAAAACTATCCCTTTCCGACACATATATAATTAATGATAGAGCAGAAGCCGTTGCGAGAGACGAAAACTGCAGGGAACATGCTGATTTAGTTACCGCGAGAGCAGTTGCCTCAGTCTCCACTCTTGCCGAACTGGCTCTCCCATTTGTTAAAATATGTGGAAAAGCAGTTTTTTATAAGAATGCGGACATCGAACAAGAGCTTTCAGAGGGGAAAAAAGCTATAGAAACGTGCGGAGGAAAGGTATCTGACATCATTAAATATAGAATAAATGACGACGATCCAGAAAGATGTCTCCTTATTTTAGAAAAAGTAGAGGCCACTCCGGATAAATATCCCCGCAAACCCGGCATGCCTGCTAAACGTCCTATTAGTTGAAATAGTGAAATCCTGCTTATTTATCTAAAAGTTTTATAATTGTTTCACGTGAAACAATTTCTTCAGCAGAATTTAAGGTTCGGTTTTCATCATTACCTAGCCTATTCATATAATCACAGAAAAATATGCTTGTTATCAATTCATTATACTTTATAATTTTATCGTGATTTATCGGTTTCCTCACAGCACTTAAAAATATGATGGTAGTAAATCCTTAATATAACTGTGCGTTGGTGTCTTTCAACTGCTTTATTTTTTCGATATAGACTTTTTTTTCATGCTTTGATATACTTGCATCGCTACTCTTGAAGCATTCGGAGGAAAAAATGGAAAGAGAAATTCAGTTAGTTGAAATAGAAAAAATTATCACTAATCCTTTTCAGCCTCGTAAGGATTTCGATAATGACGGTATCAAGGAGTTGAGTGAATCAATAAAAAAACATGGCGTCATTCAGCCGGTAATCGTGAGAAGAATCAACGACGGTTTTCAGTTGATATCCGGAGAAAGAAGGATGCGCGCGTGCAAAGAAGCGGGATTGAGCGAAGTTCCAGCTATCATTATGAACATCGACGGGGTCGATGTCGCTGAAGTCAGCCTTATTGAAAATATGCAGCGAAAAGATTTGAACTGCATAGAGGAGGGCATCGCGTTTGCCATACTCAAAAAGAAATTCGGAATGACGCAGGATGAGATAGCTGAGAAAATAGGCAAGAGCAGGCCCTATGTCACAAATACTATCCGTCTTCTTGAGTTGCCTGAAGAAGCGCGCAATCTTTTATTTGAGGGCAAGCTTAGCGCGGGCCACGGCCGCGCGCTACTTTCTCTACCCAATGTTGAGTTGATAAAAGAAGTGACCGTCAGGATACTGAGAGAATCAATGTCAGTTCGTCAGACAGAAAAACTGGTTCAAGGAATATTGAGCGGAGAAAAGATATCTAAGCCTCGCAAGCAGAAGCCGGTCAAAAACTTCAAAGACGCGCGTCTGTACTTCAACGCGGTTAAGAAAGCATTGAAGGATATAAAGTCCGCCGGAGGCAAGGCGGACATTATAGAAAGAGAGACTGAGGACTATCTTGAGATAGTCGTGAGGATCCCGCGCGGCGACACTATGGCGAACAGCCTAGTGTCTAAGGAAGTGGACAGTGTAGATTGATTAGAATCATGCTTAAATATATCGACATAACCCTGATTGACCCGAATCCGTTCCAGCCGAGAACCTACTTCGACGCGGAGGCTATAGAGTCTCTGCGTTGTTCGATTGAGAAGCATGGAATACTCGAGCCGCTGATTTTAAGGGAGAGCGAAAACGGCCGGTATCAATTGATTGCCGGCGAGCGGAGATTCCGCGCCGCGCAGAAGGCCGGATTGAAGGAAGCTCCCGCGATTATCCGAAACAGCAAAGACGCTGAAATGCTCGAAATAGCGCTTATCGAAAATTTACACCGCGAAGACATGTCGCCCGTCGAAAAAGCGCTCGGCTTTAAAAGACTCCTCGAAGACTTCTGCTTCACGCAGAGCCAGATATCTCAAGTCATGGGCATGTCGAGATCTGCGGTTGCGAACACAATCAGACTTCTTGATCTTCCTGAAAACATACTTGAATCCATCAACAAGAAGGAAATCACTGAAGGACACGCGCGGGCGATTCTTCAGATCAAGGATCCTGAAAAACGAGAAATGGCATTAAGTCGAATTATCAGCCGAAGCTTGACGGTCCGGGAGGCTGAAGAGCTTTCCAAGCTCATTTCAAAGTCTTGTGAAAATTCCGAAAATGGAAGAAATGGGCGACAAGCTGAATATGAGATAAGGCTAATTGAGAGGTTACAGGAAATACTGGGAACAAAGGTACACTTGACCCACACAGGAAATATAGGAAAAATCGAGATAGAATTTTATGACGAAGAAGATTTAAACCGTATTGCCGAAATTCTCGACGTTGACTAAATTACGGCGAAATAATCTCAAAACATATTAATATTACCTAAATTAAAGTAAATAATGAATAATTGGCGTTTTAATGCTGCGCAAGGTAACGGAATGTTTCGCAACAATACTGAATATTACAGATTAAATAGGTTTGTATTAAAAACCGTGTGTTGCAAAACACGTTGATGCGTGTTTTTTGAAATGCCGTTTTTTTGCTTTTTTATAATGTTATGGTATGCCTCTCTTTATTGCCACATCTAAAGCTTTGCGTTTTTCCTTACATCAATTTACTAAATGCTGCCTCGGATGTTGTGTTACCTATGTATCCGAACAACTATAACCATGTTTCCGGTCTATACATTCGACGCTTCAACGCGAGCGATGCCAACATGCTGGGATATTATGCCACTCAAAACAAAACAACAATGGCTGTGAGGACAAAGACATAGGTATCAATCGTGTGGTGTAGCGAAAAGAGGGTACAGGCATCGTAAAAGATGTGCGCTGCCAGTCCCCTTTTTTCGCAATTCGCGGCAGGAATCTGCGTTTCCATCCCTATGTGGGAGCCGGGAAACCTTAGCCTGATCGCACGCTTGATAATGGAGATTAAAAAATGGATATATCGCTACGCATCATAACGCGTCAAAGAATATCACAAAGCGCGTTTCGTTAGTCGCTAATGTGTTTATTGTCGGTTTTGATGGACTTGCGATTTAATACGGCGGAAGGATTCTAAATTGCATTTCTATATGATAAAACATGTTTGTGTATATCGAAATGTTTTCGGATTAGATTATAATAAATATATTATTAAGGAGGTTGCTCATGTGCGAAGCTACGGCCTTTAAGGTATTGTCTGACACATCCGAAGAGAAGATAATGGAATCTGTCACCAAGATTCAGATTGAAGGCGAAAGGATTTTGATTGATGATCTTTTCGGAGACAGGAAGGAAATCATAGGAGTTATCAAGGAAATCAACCTCGTCAAAAACAGAATAGATATAATTTCGGTCTGATTTTCTAATATTTAGCTTTTTTAAATGGTTTTTTTACTGTTCTTGATGAAAACATTTCGCAAAAACAAGATTCTCAAAGTCATACCCTGAAAACGCATTCGTCAGTTTACAGCAAGCTTCGGTCAAATCGAAAAACGCTGACTCTTTTTCGCCCACCTAAAATTGTCGCATATTATCCGGCTTCGTCGCTAAAATCGACGAACCGGGGCGATTGTTCATAGCAGCGAACTGATTCGTTGCCACCTCTTTATTTTTTTCATAAACCGTAAGTTCTATTCGCTACAAAAATGCGCCTTGCTGTCCGCGTTTCATCCGCTCTGAAAATCGCTCTCGAATACTAATGATGGATTGGGGGTTATATTTGGTCGAAGTCTGACGCTTCATTACTGTGCGAAAAGCCGGCATCTTCTTCGCTGAGTTGCGCGCTGCTACCCCCCGATTTTCCCTGAGGTCGAGGATTAAGGTTCGACATAAAAAACGGCATTTAATTTGAGCCGCCGAATAGCTGTAATGGAATGAAGGAGGGCAGGGGAGTTATTTCAGGTTTCAAATAGCCGGGCGCAACAAATGCATTTTTTCACAAACTATTGAACTGAGGGCTGGTTTTGAGAATAATTGACCTTGCCCGGTCGCGCGCGTTTGCGGCTCGCGCGGATTTCTGGGAGCGTCTATTTGGTTAAGATCGGTTAAATCCGAAAAAAATATTTGGGGAGGCAATCTTATGGCAGACCTGAGCAATGTGAAGATGGAAGAACTCGTGAAAGGCCTAAGCAAGATCGCGAAGAAAGACGTCGAAGGGAAATATTCGTTCGACGTGACAGTGTTTGACGACGCCGGAAATGAATCCCTCAAGTGCGGAATCGTGTTTGACAACGGCGCGGTCGAAGTGCGCGACGGCGAGAGCGGCGAAGATGACGCCGTTCTGTTCCACATCAAAAAGGGCGGAGTCGAAACGATGAAGGCGATGCAGATCGACGGACTCGAAGCCGCCATGCGCTTCATGTTCGACGGCTCCATCTACACCACCAACCCGGCGGGAGCCGAGAAGTGGTTCCAGATTTTCGAGCTCGGCGAAGCGGCTCTGGAAAAAGCTCTGAGCTAATTTATCGCCCGCAAAAAAGCGTCAACTAAAGGCCGGAGGGAGAATCTCTCTCCGGCTTTTTTCATGTCGCATACGCCTGATATACGCTTTCGGAATGAAGTTATTAACATGTTTGCCGTTGGGGAGCTTAAGGGAAAACTTTTCATTGCGCGCGCCGAAGCGCGCGCGTTCGCGTCTCCGCTTCTCCACGCTCTTTAAAATGATATTGTAAAAGCGCCTGATTGGAATTTTGTTCATATGCCAAAATCCCAATGACGGATTCATGTTTATTTTAGTTTTGAGGCGAGGATGCGGGCGGCGCGCATTGCGATTGCCATGATGGTTATCTGTGGATTGACGCCGAGGGAGTCTGGGATGGCGGATGCGTCCATGACGTAGAGGCCCTTGACGTCGTGAGATTCGAGTTCGAAGTTGACGACGGAGCGTCGCGGGTCCGCGCCCATAGCGCAGGTTCCGAGGGGATGGAAGGCCATTACTTCGAGGTCGGAGGCTTTGAGCCGGACAGATTCGAGTTTGCGCAATGATTCCGGGCTGTTCACGACGGGGACAGGGTGGAATCCGGTGAAGATGCGTTTGGCTCCGGCGGCGAGGTAGATTTCCGCTATGCGGGCGACAGCGAAGCGGAGGTTTTGCGCGTCGCGAAGGTTGAGTTGGTAGAAAGCGTTGAAGGGGTATCCGAAGTGGCCGGGGATGACGCGTCCGGAGGAAGTGTCGGACACCATAGCGCCGAAGGCGGAGAGGCGGCGGTAGGCGGCGGCGAGGTCTTTGAGTTCGTGTCCGACGCCGGGGAGCGAAGTGGTCATGACGCCGGGATTGAGGAAGATGCCTTCGAGCGTGACGCCGCGCGAGGCCCATTTATCGATGAAAGCGCCCTGAGAGATTCCTATGTGGCCGTCGACGATTTCGTTCATTTCGGCGACGACTCGGCCGGCGGGGTGGATGCGAAGACCCTTTCCGACGCGGCGGGATGAATTGGCGAGTTTTTGTTTGAGCAGGAAGGCGGGAGTGCGCAACGCGCCCATAGCGACGACAACGGAGCGCGCGCGCGCCTCGAACGGGCCGTCAGGGCCTTCTCCGGCGACCCCTGCGGCGCGCCCGTTTTCGACGATGATCCGTTTGACGCTGTGTCCGGTCAACAGAGTCGCCCCGGCGTCGACGGCGTCCGGCACAAATGTGACGTCCATGCTCTGTTTGGCGCCTTCGGGGCAGCCGAACGCGCAGCGCCCGCGCATCTTGCAGTCGCGGATATTGTGAACGAGCGGCCTGATTCCGACGCCGAGCGCGTCGCAGCCCCGTTTGAGCACGCGCCAATTGCCGCCCAGCAACTCGACATCCGCCGGCTTGGCGTTTATCCTTTGCTCGATCTCTTCGAACAGGGGAACGAACTCCTCGTAATCCGGGCCGCCCCACGCGGCCACTTTTTCACGCGGCGGCCTGAAACACGTGGAAGAGTTGATTGCGGTGGTTCCGCCGACAGCGCGGCCGACGGTGATGGACACCGGGGGCCTGCCGAGCGCGACTGTAGTGGCCCCGCTCAGATACATATCCGAGATGGCGTCCACAAAGCCGCCGAGGTCGGACGGCCTGAACAAGCGGCCCTCTTCTAGCATCAGCACATCGACGCCCGCGCGCGCCAGAGACGCTGCCGCGACCGAGCCGCCCGCGCCCGTGCCGATCACTATCGCGCCGCTGTCCCTCAGCCTGACCGTCATTCGCAACCCTCCTCGCGGATGAAGCCGACCGCGCGCGCCGCGCTTTCCCTGTTGAAGAAGGGCAGGGCGGCAAGGATTTTCACCGCGAACAACAGCAGACGCACTTCGGGCAGCCAATGGCTTTCCACTTTCTGCAGCGTCACAATCCGCCGCTCCCTCGGCAGCCTGCGCAGCGTGACCGGCCTGAACAGGATATACATCGGAGACAAGTCGAGCGCCCGGATCATCACGCGGCAACCCAATCGCGACACCGGGTCCTGCGCCGCGAACATCTTGCGCGCGTCCGCCAGACACTCCTCTCTGAAATCGGAAAAGCCCAACTCGAACGCGCCGCCGGGAGGAAACAACGCGTCGCCTATCGCCGCCAGAGTGTCCTCCTCATCGCGGGAGATCAGCCTCGGGCCGGGAGCCGCGAAAAACCACATCGCCGCCGTAAACAAAAACAACGGCCCGTCCGTCATGAACCCCACAAAGTGCGCAAGCTGCCCGTTCCCTATGAAAAACGCCAAATAGAACGCGGACGAACAGAACTTCGACAGCAGCAACACCGGAACAAGAAAGGCGTTGCGGCGCAAGTCGAGGTATGCCGCGCGGCATATCCAAGTTATCATCGCCATCAGGGAAAGACTTAGAGCGAGCCAGAATTTGCCTTCCGGCCCTTCCGCCGGGAGAGGGTAGAGGGGCAAGGCGGGAAAAACCTTGGCAGATAACGCATTGACCGCCGGAGCTATTCCACTGCCGAGAACCAAAAAAAACAGTCCCGCCAACGCGTACATCCACGCGCTGATCAGCATCCATACCCTGAACGCCCGCTCCGCGCGAGTGTACTCCGGGCCGACCGGCGGCGCCGCGTCCAACTTCTCTGTCCCTAAACGACAAATCATTTCACCGCGCAACATATCACCACCCGCCTCGCATGTCAAGGAATATAAACCCGAAAAAAACATTAGAAAAAGTTTTCGCTTTTGGCGAACGTGGAAAAAACTTTTCCAATTTTGCGCGCATGTTCATTTTGTCCGCCGCGCCCCGTCTCGCTTTTTTCATCTTCCTCATCTCATGATGCGCGCAACCTCGCCGCATTCTGCCTCGCGCGTAGATTTCGTCACGGCCTTCGGTACGCGCAAAAGCCTTTGCCTTTTCTTAAGATGGTTGGCATACAATAATTAGCCCAGCCTGAACCGGCATTCCCGCCCCGTGCCGAAATACTCCTCCTTTTTCGCAAGATTCTTACATGATTCATTTGGTCGCCGCGCATATTGCGGAATATGAAAACAGGATGTCAGTTGCAAAGCGGGTGCTCACTCTGGTTTGCAGCAATTCAATACAACTCAAATCAACTCGAAGAAAATTTGAAAATGGTTGTTTTTTCCAAAATTCCATTTTCTGAAACCCTTTACGTCTTTTGCATCGTCATTGTTTCCATAATGTGTTTATGGGCCCGTAGCATCTTTATGATGCTTTGTGATACTTGGAAGCCTGTCTTTTGTGTGTGCAAAAATCTGCTTATGCTGGCTTATTATTTACTGCCGTGATGTAATATCATGATGAATTTCTACGATTGTAAATGATAGGCATTGGTTCGTAATGCTTAAATAAACAAAAACCACAAACGCAAATCAAGAGTTTTTAAAGCATTGGTGATCGGCAAGCGATCTTGTCTTAAAGCGTTCTACGGCGTGTTTTTATAGAACATTCTTTGTATTCGTGTTGTCGCATGAGATTCGTGTCCAACGTCATCAACAAGGCATTAAAACGCGTGAAACCATAATTTGCGCTGTAAACAAATATGTTTTTGGCGCGCGATTGCTGTTATTTGTTCTGAACGCTATAAGTCAAGTAAAAAGTTCGGTCTTTCGGCACATTTGAGCCGGTGGATGTCTGAAAAACAGTGAAACCGACAGATGAAAGACGACCGGTTTGTCTGGTAAGCCCGGCCCCGATTTTCACCTTATCCTTGTTGAGATAAGAAAAAGACTCAACGCGAGGCTGAGCCGTGCCGAGCGCGGTGTGAGCCGTTGAATAACCATCCGTGCAGGAAATGCGGGAGACAAGCGCGCGGGCCAGCCATACGTCCGCGAACACCCGACCGATTTCGAGGTCGACTTCCAGTTCGTCCGGGGTCGAGCCTGTCCGAACCCTGTATATCGCGTCCGCGCTGTAATAGAAATTTCTTTCTCTGTAATATTCGCCGAAAGAAGCTCCAGCCTCGAAATCAAATGAGCCGTCTCCGGGAGAATTCAGGTACTGCTCGTCATAGCTTCCGGGTATGCGAACTCCGGCGATCAGAGCTATTGCCGAGTGTTTGTTGTGTATCTGCTTTTTATACCTTACGCTCAGGTCGGAAATCCCCCGTATCCTGTGCGAGGTTACGCCGGGGATAGGATCGCGGGATGAAGTTGTCGAATATCCGGCAAGCACGCTGACATCCGAATCATTGCCCAGTCCGGCGTTGTAGTAGGCGAGGAACTCAAGCCTGCGAGCGTGGTCGTCTAGGTCTTTCTCATTTCCGTCCGGGTTGAGATAGGTGTTGAAATGGGTATAGGCGGTGGTGAGAGCGAACTGAGAGCGGCCTTTTTCCTGAACCCACGGGCCTGCGGCGGCTACAGAACTGATGGCCGCTACGAATATGAGAGCGGAGATAATTTTTTTCATTGCGCCTCCATAATAGCGCTGTTTGCGTCAGACGGTTTTTTTCCGTCGCCGTTGATGATAGATAATACATAAAAAAATAATTCCGGGCAATACGGAGGGGATAAAGCGCGGCGGGCCGACCGAATATCTTTTTGTATCACCTTCGGAGCCGCTTGCGGCGAAGATGAAAAAAACATTATCAAAAACCTTTTTTTGCCTGAATTTCCACTTCTTTTAACCTTCTAAGACAAAGAATCTCGCTATGATAGGACAATAAAAACCGGCTCTTGGATTATGTTCGAAACTCATTGCTAAATGCGCGGCAATTTGTTATTATATCGTTCACCCTCGAAGGTTGTCACACAGACATGAAACAGACAAGAAACAGGGCGCGCGGCGGGGACACAGCGGGGGAAAGCCTTTTGGGCGAGAATCGAGTGTTGTAAAATGTCTCTGGACGATATCTGGAAAAAAACCGTCGAGGCCCTCGAGTCGAAGATAAACCATTCGGTTTATATGCTTCTCATCAAGCAGATCGCTCCCGTGTCTCTCGATGAAAGCACGCTGTATCTTAAAATCCCCGGAACGATGTCGATGAGCTACCTTGCCGAGCACAAGGAAGAGATTGAAGAAGCGGTTTCCGAAATACTGGGCATCAAGATCGATGTTGTGGCGATACAGGACGAGTCGCCGGAAACAATCGACGCAAAAGCGTCTCGCAAGCAGTCTGCCGCGCTAGAAAAACCGGCCGAGCCGCCTCATCCGTCCCGCATCGGAGCCGCTCCCCATCTCAATCCGAAGTACACCTTCGATAATTTTGTCAGAGGCTCTACAAATCAGATTGCATACAGCGCCGCCCGCGCCGTCGCCGAGGCTCCCGGCAACGTCTATAACCCCCTATTTTTCTACGGCGGCGTCGGCATTGGCAAAACCCACCTCATGCAGGCTATCGGCCACTATATTGCTTCGACCCGCCCGAATCTGATTATTGCATATAAAACGACAAATTGGTTCATCCATGAATTCACCACCAGCATCCGCGAAAATCGAATGCATGATTTCCGAAATCACTATCACAAAATAGATGTTCTTCTTCTCGACGATATTCAATTTATAGAGGGCAAAGAAGCCACTCAGGAAGAATTTCACCAGATTTTTAACGATTTTTATGAACGAAAGAAGCAGGTCGTTTTAACATGCGACCGCCCGCCGAAGGATCTGCCCAAAATCGAGGACAGGATAATCAGCCGCTTGAGTTGGGGTCTTGTTTGCGATATCCAGCAACCTGATTTTGAAACCCGCGTTTCGATTATCAGAAACAAGCTCGACATCGAAGGCAATTATCTTCCTGAAGACATCATTAATTACATCGCCGAATATATCAGGACCGATATAAGGATGCTCGAAGGCGCGCTGAACAGGCTTTTCGCTTATTCTAAGGTATCAGGCAAGGAAATAAACCTCGAAAGCGCGGAAAGAATAATCAAGGATATCTCTCCTGAAAGCAAAAAAGAAGCTGTGACAGTTCAGAAGATTGTTAAGATAGTGGCAAACCACTACAATCTTGACGCGGCGGCCGTACTTGGCAAAAGCAGAAAGAAAGAACTTGCTCTAGCCCGCTCTGTCGCTATGTATCTTGCTTATGACATAACAAAACTTCCCCAGAGTTCCATTGGAAACGAGTTCTCCGGGCGAGACCATTCGACCGTCATATATTCATTGGAAAAAATCAGGTCGGAGATGGAATCCGACCCGGAGTTCAAGAAAACCATACAATATTTAAAGGATAGAATAACCGGTTGAAAAGCCGTCAGTTGATGTTGAAATGAAAAGCGCCCTCACGCAAACTCGCGCAACCCCCGGTGAAATACACCACATTAATGCACTTTTCATAAAATTATCAACACCTATTTTCAAAAGAATGCGCTTATATTAGAATATATTTTTAGTTTTACACAATTGCACTGCAATATTAATAATAATAAGTTAAAATATTTAAAAGAACTGACAAAGGAAAAAGCGGGTAAAGGAGTTAAAAAGATGAAATTCTTCTGTTCGAGGGACAAGCTGATAAAGAACTTACAGATAGCGCAGAGGGCTGTCGACGCTAAGAGCCAAGCTGCTGTCTTGAGAAATGTTCTCATGGACGCGTCTGGCGGGAAACTGAACCTTGTCGGGTACGACCACCGAATGGGGATCAGGACAAGCATAGACTGTCAGATAGACACAGAGGGCAGCATTACCGTTCCATGCGCGCTCCTGATTGACATTTTAGGTGTCATGCAGGAGGAACAGGTCTACTTCACTCTTGAAGACAGCTCAATGAAAGTGGAGTGCGGAAGATCGAAGTATAACCTTTCGTGCATTTCTGCGGACGATTTCCCTCCTTTCCCGAAAATTGAAGGAAAAGACACATTCGAGATGGAAGCCGGCGTGCTCGAAACAGGGATTCGCCAGACAATATTTGCCACCAACCCTGACGACCACAGGGCTTTCATGGGCGGAGTCCTTCTCAACCTTGAAAAAAATGAAATCAAATTCGTGTCCACTGACGGGCACAGGCTGGCGATGAGAAAGTTCGACGTTCCCGGCGGCGCGCTGCCGACGCAGAAAGTGATAATTCCGACAAGGACGCTCAACGAGCTTCTTAGGATTCTGCCGGACGCGGGCGAGGAAAAAGTAAAAGTCACCGTCGACGTGAAATCAATATCTTTCACGCTGGACGGCGTGTTCGTCACCTCCCGGCTCGTCGAAGCGGAATATCCCAAGTTCGAAAAAGTCATACCCACCCGCGCGGAAGGCCAGTGCAGAATCAATAGGACTCGCATGATAGGCTCCGTCAGAGGCGCTTCCATCATGGCCAGATCAAAGGAAAACAGGGACCTCATCGAGATAAATGTCACCGACGACAGCATAAAATTCACTTCCAGCACGCAGGACGTGGGCAGCGCGAGCGAAGAACTCGAAGTCGTCAAGAAGGGCAAGGACATCCGCGTCGCTTTCAACTCGAAATACATACTTGATTTCCTCGGCGCGGTGGAAGAGGACGAAGTGGTGTTCGACTACACCGAAGAGCTTGATCCCGGCCTCTTCCACACCGATATGCCCGGATACACATACGTCCTGATGCCGATCAAGGTTTAATGGCGGCTGAAAAACGCCCACAACTCAAGAAGTTCGGGTCTGTTCTGGACTACATAAAAAAAGTCTACGGAATAGACGAGAAAATTGAGTTGCACGAAGCCGTCAAAGACTGGCAGAGCATAGCGGGAGCGGACTTGGCGAAACATTCCAAGCCGCTCTTCTTCCAGAATCGAATTCTCTATATCGGAATCGAAGGCTCCGCATGGGCGCAGGAAATCTCATTCCGCAAACGAATGATTATCGACGGGGTGAACAACCGCCTCGGCCGCCCACATGTCAAAGACATCCGAACTCAACGCCTCGACGATAAAAACAACCGCCCATCAGACCGGAAAACCAAAAGATAACAGCTTCAAAAAGTCGAAAAACAGAGGTGGTTGGGGTAAACCCTTTGAAAAGGGTTGTTCCCCAAACCCCATTCCCAAACGTTTTACTCTAGCGGCAAAGCCGGGGCTGCGCCCCCGCCTTTGCCGCTAATAATAATAAGCGATGTCGAAAACCGAGCGAAAAAAGGGGATTGGCAGCGCGCGTCCCAGCGATGTCTGTACCCTCTTTTCGCGAGCACGGAGAATAGACTTTGCGCGGCTCACACCCCCAAAGCGAGTTTGGGGATGGCGCCCAAGCACAACAAACAGACCCTTTTATACTGCCACTTAATAGAAATTAGTCATTACCGGTCTCAATGAGGGTGGCGCCTTCAAGCGTTTTTTGCTTGTGGGTGCATATCATTTGCCGTCACCCACAACATGGTTGTGGGTGCCACCCAGTGGCTAATTTCTATTAAGCGCTACGTTAATACTTCAATACACCTTATTTTCGCCCCGATAACGCGCGCAGCATTTCGCGCGCTTTGGACTGCGGCGATTCATCGCCGCTTTGCTTTTCCGGGAATTTGTTCCCGGCTTTCCCTCTCTCCCCCCGCTCACAAAACAACAAACGCCACCCTACCCAACACAACCCGAAAAGCGGGCACAGGCAGCCGCAGAAACCGCGTTGCCAGTCCCCGTTTTTCGCTCAAAGAGCAACATTCAATTGACAATAAGCCCGCCCGATATGATATAGTGGAGCCATGCAGAGAACAGCAAGAATACCGGAGACGATGGCAGGCGGGTGGGTGTTTCTTGTTTTTCCTAACAAGGAAAAACAGTATAACATGACATATTATCAAGAGTATGGCGGGTAGTGTTGTATGACTTATGCTTTGACCGACAAACAAAAAGCGTTGTTGCGATATGCAGCGTCAAAACATGTTGTGTATAAAAGGATGCGCCGCGCCGCGTTGTTTGTTATGCTCATCGGGCTCGTGTTTTTATCATATTCTCTATTCAGTTTATTGGATTCCAAGAGCAATTCAATCATTCTGGAGTTTTCTTATAAACATGAGTTGAAAAGGCATGTTTTCATGATGTTAATCTTGGTTATGTATTTGATCGGGATATTAGGCGGATATATTCATCATTTAAGATTATGCAAGTTTTTCTTGGAAACGCGCGACATATTATATAAAAATGGCATAACAGCAAACAATATGCGCAATGGCAACGTTAGGAATGAAATGACGCTTGCCAAATCCGAAGCTGATTCTAACGACCCTTCTTTTTTGTCAAACAAGCAACTCTCTTCTAGCATTCTTATAGCAAATAAATCATTAAAAAACGGAAGGGCATTTATTATTTGCTATGCCGTATTAATAACAGCTTCTTTCATCGTTTTAGTGTTTATCGTTAATCTGCTGCTGACAATGAAAACCGATATGATTATAGAAGAAATCAAAAGGCTCTCGTTATTGAAAAATGCTATGCTATCTGTTCTCATGATAATAATCCCAATTTTAGCCTGTTGCTGGCAAGGCAGAGAAAACAGAATTTGCGGCGCGTTAAACATGATGACGAGCGCGCTCGATGAAATGGATAAGAATATTGACAGATTTAGAGACGAGAATCAAAGCGAGAAATGAAAATATTGCCTAACAGCATAAAAGTAAGGTGGCGGAATATGAAAATGCGAAATGCGGCATTGGCGTCGCTTATTGTTGCGTTGGCGATCGTTTGCGGTTGCAGATCCGGCGCTATCGGTTCTTCTGGCAAAGACATCAAGAAAAAAGCCACAACCGAAAAAGCGTCTTTCATTGAAGCGGATATCAAGAGCCATATATCGTTGAAAAAAAATGGAGGGAAATTATTCAACCAATATTACATGCCCATGAGAGAATCGAGGAGTTTTCTAGAAGTAAAAACATCATGTGATATTTATTATGACAGGGATGGCGACGATTATTGCTTAAATACAATTACTTTTCTTACCGAAAAAGACGGGGAGTATCTAAAAAAGTGGTCATACTCAGATATTGAAGGAAGCATGGTTAAATTAGACGAAACAAGAGACTACATTTATTTCTTCACACGGGGCTGTTGCGGAGCTCCCAACATCATAAAGATATACAATAGGGAAGGAGCCTATTTAGGCGAGGCATTAGGAGACATCGGTATCGGTGATTTAGAAACGATTTGGCATGTCAGAGAAAATAATAACAATTACGCAAGAAACGTATTGCTCGGCGTTAACGACGATGAGTTATTCATGATTGAAAAGTATTCTGGTATTATTTACAAAAGCGCGTTGCCGGATGATATTACGCTCTTATTTCCAGTTGTGGAGTTTGCCGACAACGAAACGATATCGCTTTACACGTTTAATAAAGATGAATGCGAAGTCGAGGCTTGTTTTAAGATAAACAAAGAGAAGAAAGTTCTCACACACAAAGAGACGAAAGTTGTTTATTGCTCAGAAACAGATTCGAAATAAGCAGAGAAGCAGGGAACAGGAGAAAGCAATCTCATTCCCGGCGAAAAGCGGGTACTGGCAGCCGAAGAAGACGCGTTGCCAATCCCCGTTTTTCGCTATGCTTTGACATGATAAGCGCCAAAGACGGAGGCGCAGCCCCGGATTTAGCGCTTGAGTGAAAAGTTTGGGAAAAGGGGCATGGGGAAAGAACCCTTTTCAAAGGGTTTTTCCCCAAACGCTAGAGGCGAAAACTCATCCCCAACTCTTTCATCTTTAAATCGTTTTCCCGATAATTCGCGTTCAATCACATTTTCGAGTAGAGGAAGTCGGGCATGTGGCGAAGAGCGATGCCGACGGCGCGCCATTTTGGAGGGATGTAGGCGATGGATTTGCCGCGAGCGACGGCGTCAACGATGTGTGTGGCGGCGATTCTGGAGGAGCACAGCCAGAACATGCCTTTCTGGCCTTCTGTCAGAGGCGTGTCCACGAAACCGGGTCGGATGTCGGTGACGAATATGGGGAGTTTTCTTTTGCGGGCGTTGAGGCGGAGCGATTCGAGGTAGACGCTGGCGAACGCCTTGGTTGCGGGGTAAGCGGGGTTGCCCGGCTCGCCCCGGAGCGCGATCACGGAGGACACACCCGCGAGCTTTCCATAGCCCTGTTTCAGAAAATGCTTATAAGCAACATTGCACATGGCCGCGAACCCCGTCACGTTGATGTCGATGGTTTCTTTCTCAGGCTCCCAATCCAGATCCCTGTTGGGGCGGCCCGTGCCCGCGTTGATGACCGCGATGTCCATGCCGCCCATCTCAGCGATGAGGGCCTCGAACTCGGCCATCGCGCTCTCCGGCGCGGACGCGTCGAACGCCCGCGTGTGGCATTCCCCGGACATGCAAGACCTGACGGTTTCGAGGTTATTGCTGTTGCGCGCGGTGATGCCGACGACGCAGCCGCGACGGCTGAACTCGTCCGCGACGGCCGCGCCGATTCCTTGGCTGGCTCCTATTATGACGACTTTCTTTTTCTCGCTCATTTTCGCGCGGTCTCCTTGTGGCGCGGCGTCGGTTCAGCCGGGCTGGCGTTTTGCCACTTCTTCGAGGAAGCGTATCGCAAACAGCATCGCGCCCATAAGGGCGGCGACGGCAAGAACGGCGCATCCCATCATGAAGAACCGCATCTTCCCGCCCAGTTCCGGGTCGGTCAGGATGGAGTGGCTCTTTTTGGTCGACACTCGCTTCTTGAGGGCGTCGAACTGGGCCTCGAAGTCTTTGAGCGCGCGTTCTGATTGCGGAGAGGGCGGTTTCGGCGCGGCGTCGGATGCGGTGTCTATAGCTGCGGCGGGAACGCGCAGGGCGGCTGTGCCGCTCGTTGCGGCTCCGCATCCCGGACAAAACCTGAATCCGGGCGACAATTCCGCTCCGCATTGTGAACAATATCCCGGGCCGGTCATTCTGCGGCGTCCTCTCTCTTGGCTTCGGCTCGATTATACCGCCGGAGAGCGCGAGTGTAAAACGGGAAGGTTGAAGCAATTAAAAATGAAAGAGTTGGGGAGGAGTTTTTTCGCCTTCGGCGATTGGGGAAAAACCCTTTGAAAAGGGTTCTTTCCCCAAACCCCCTTTCCCAAACTTTTCACTCTGGCGCCAAAGCTGGAGCTGCGCTTCCATCTTTGGCGTTTATCATGTCAAAGCATTGCGATAAAAGGGGGACTGTCAACGCGTCACGCGCGGCTGTCTGTGCCCGGTTTTCGACAAAAACGAAAAAACCGAGAGTAGTTTTTTCGCCTTTGGCGATTGGGGAAAAACCCTTTGAAAAGGGTTCTTTCCTCATGCCCTTTTTTCCTAAACTTTTCACTCTAGCGCCAAAGTTGAAGCTGCGCTTCCAGCTTTGGCGCATATCATGGCAAAGCATTTCGAAAAAAGGGCGCTGGCAACGCGTCGCTCGCTTGCCCGCCCGGCGCGCGCTGTGTACAATTCTTTCAAGTATTGCCGGAGGATATGTCATGGACTGTCGAACGAGCTTAAAAACAGGCGCGGACATCACGTCCGCGATGAGGGCGCACCGGGTGGCGGACGCGATATCGGCGGGGGTGGAGCTTGGGGTGTTCGACGCGCTTGCCGCCGGAGGCCTGACCGCCTCGGCGACGGCCCGAAAGATAAAATGCTCCGCGCGCGGCTGCGAGATTCTCATGAACGCGCTCGCGGCGGTCGGACTGCTGAACAAAAAGGCGGACGCGTTCAGCCTGACTCCTCTTGCTAAAAAGCATCTTACGTCCGGCTCGCCGGAAACAATGGCGAGGATGATATCCCACTCGACGAACACGCGGCGGACGTGGATCGACCTGCAGGACGCGGTGAAGACGGGCAGGCCGGTTCCCAAGACGCCGGAGCGGATGAAGAAATCGCGCGAGCGGATGCAGGATGAGGTCATACTGGCGATGCGGGCCATGTCGCGCGGCCCGGCGGTCGATCTGGCGGCGGCGCTCGACCTCTCCCGCGTCGAAAGCGTCCTCGATGTCGGCGGCGGGCCCGGCTCTTTCCTTTTCGCCATGATCCGTCGCAAGCCCTCCATCCGAGGCGTCATATTCGATCTGCCGCAGACCATCTCCATCGCTGACCGCGTCATCACACAGGAAGGCTTCTCCGGCTCCGTCGGCACGATGTCCGGCGACTACAATGTCGACGACTTCGGCGACGGCCTTTTCGACCTTGTCCTGATGTCCAGCATCATCCACATAAATTCGCCCGCGCAGAACAGGAAGCTGATAAAGAAGGGGTTCCGCGCGCTGCGCCCCGGCGGCTCGCTCGTCATTCGCGACTTCATGCTGGACGACACGAAAACGGCCCCGGCGGACTCCGCGCTTTTTTCGGTGAACATGCTGGTGAACACCGAAGGCGGAGCCTCGTATTCCAAGTCGGAGATACGCGGCTGGATGGTGTCGGCGGGGTTCGAGCGCGTCCGTTATTTCGAGCTGCCACAGCGCGCGGACATTTGCGTCGGCTTCCGCCCGGCGGCGAAGAAGTCGGCAAACCCGAAGAAAAAACGATAGCGGCGAAGGGCCGTCCCGAGCCGGACGACGGCCCCCTCCCGCCGAAGGAGCGGTTATGAAGGAAAAAATTCTGGCGGACTTCCACCGCAAGCGCGCCGGGCGCGTCATCGAAAACATGAAGCGCAGGAACATAGACGGCGCGTACTTCCCGGACAGGCGCGGGGCTATCTCGCACATCTGCGGGCTGATCCCCGCCGGGTCCACCGTCGGGCTGGGCGGCTCCGTCACAATCGTCGAGTCCGGGCTGGTCGACGCCCTTCGCGGGCTGGACGCCAAGTTGCTGGACCGCTACAAAGACGGCGTCTCCCCCGAAGAGGTCTTCGAGATGCGCCGCCGCGGCATGACCGCCGACGTCTTCATAGCGAGCTGCAACGCCATTTCATACGACGGCAGGCTCGTCAATCAGGACGGCCTCGGCAACCGCGTGGGCGGCATTATCTTCGGCCCGGAAAAAGTCATCCTGATGGCGGGCATGAACAAGCTCGTTCCCACCGTCGAGGACGGCGCGCGCCGCATCAAGGAATACGTCGCCCCGCTTAACAGCGTGCGTTTCGGCGCTGACACGCCTTGCGCGCGAACCGGGTTCTGCGACGACGCGGCGTGTTTTCCGCCGTCGAGAATCTGCAATCAGTTGACGATCATCGAGGCGAGCGCGGCTCCCGGCCGCATCACTGTCGTTCTCGTAGGCGAGGAACTCGGATTCTGACCATCCGTCCAACCCCCTCAAAGGAGGCTTGCTTAATGGCAACCACCAAGAAAATCAAAACGATAGGCGTCCTCACCGGAGGCGGAGACTGCCCCGGCCTAAACGCGGTCATCCGCGCCGTAGTGAAAACGGCCTACGGGCATTACGGCATGGAAGTCCTCGGCATCCGGGACGGCTTCGAGGGTCTCATACACGGCAAACAACACATAATGAAACTCACTCCGGACGCCGTGCGCGGGATCCTGCCGCGCGGCGGAACCATCCTCGGCACCACCAACAGGGGAAACCCCTTCGCGTTCGTACCCGCAGGCTCGAAGGCCAAACCGAAAAACATGTCCCGCGCCGCCATCGCGAACTTCAAGGAACTCGGACTCGACGCCCTAGTCGTTATCGGCGGCGACGGCTCTCTAGGCATCGGCCTCGACTTCTTCAAACTCGGACTCCCCGTCGTCGGCATCCCGAAAACCATAGACAACGACCTGTCCGCCACCGACTACACATTCGGGTTCAACACCGCCGTGAACACAGCCACCGAGGCCATAGACAAGCTGCACACCACCGCCGAAAGCCACCACCGCATCATGTTTCTCGAAGTGATGGGGCGCAACGCCGGCTGGATCGCGATGGAGTCCGGCATATCCGGCGGCGCGGACATCATCCTGATACCCGAAATCCCGTTTGACATCAAGACGGTCTGCCGCCGCGTCGAGGCCCGCAGCCGGCACGGAAGGATGTTCAGCATCGCCGTCGTCGCTGAAGGAGCCAAACCGCTAGGCGGCAAAGAGGTCTACGCGGACGAAACCGCGCGGCGGCTCGGCGGCATCAGCCACTCCATCGCCCGCGACGTCGCGAAACTAACCGGACATGAAACCCGCGTCACAGTGCTCGGACACGTGCAGCGCGGCGGCTCGCCGTCCGCGTTTGACCGCCTGCTGGGAACCCGTTTCGGAGCGGCCGCCGTCAAACTCGTCGCCGACCGGCAATTCGGCCGCATGGTCTGCCTGCGCGGCATGAACATCGAGTCCGTCACCCTCGAACAAGCCACCGGCGTTCTCAAAACCGTCCCGCCGGACGGCGAACTCGTCCGCGCCGCGCGCGACGTCGGCATCACTCTCGGAGACCCCGCCCGCGACTGAGCGCCGCGCGCGCGACCGGGAGCGGAACGCCTTTGCGTTTTGCCTAACGGCGAATATTAAACATTGAAAGGAGCCGGTTTTGAGAGGAACGAAGTTCATCAAAACCGGCGCGCCGGGAGTTTTTTTCGGAAGGGGCGCGGGGAAACCTGTTTTTTGCAAAAAAATGGTTTCACCGCAAACACATGGAAAATTCTTTAAACATAATCATAATCAGCAAGCATAAGCGCCGCGCGCGGAGCGCCGCGCCGACAACCATCTCCGGAGGATTTGCGAAATGACTTTTCAGCACATTAAGATAGAGACGCGGGACGCTGTGGCCGTCGTCGTAATAGACAGGCACGAGAGGCGCAACGCCCTCGCCGAGCAGACCATAACCGAACTCGGAATCGCGTTCGACCAGTTCGCCGCGGACCCCGCTGTGTCCGCCGTTGTCATCACCGGCGCGGGAGACAAAGCGTTCTGTATGGGGGCCGACCTCGAAGAAGGGTTCGACGCAGCCGGAGACGTCAAAAGCATCGTGCTTGCCGGACAGGCCGTGTTCCAGAAAATCGAGCGGTTCCCCAAGCCGGTGGTCGCAGCGGTTAACGGATACGCGCTCGGCGGCGGGTTCGAGCTGATGCTCGCGTGCGACATGTCAGTCGTCGCGGACAACGCCCCTCTCGGACAACCCGAATGCGGTCGCGGAGTCATCCCCGGCTGGGGCGGCACACAGAAAATCCCCCGCATCTGCGGCAAAAACGCCGCCCTAGAACTCTTGCTGCTCGGACACCGCATCCGGCCAGAAAAAGCCCTTGAACTCGGCCTCATCAACCGCGTCGCCCCTAAAGAAAAAGTCCTCGAAGAAGCCGTCGCCCTCGCCGCCCGGCTCGGACGTCAGCCCGCCCACGCCGTCGCCCTCATCAAAGACGCCGTCTCCCGCGGACTCGAAACCTCCCTCGACAACGGCCTCGCCATCGAAGCCGATAACTTCGCCAAAGCCTACGCTCATATAAGCGCGGCAGCAAAAGACGTCAAAGGCTGATTTATAAAAAGAGCCTCCGGCGGCCAAAGGGAACCTTTTGAAAAAGGTTCTCTTTGGAATCTCTCCAAAACTTTTCGATGCGCGGCGAATGATGTCGCTGCGCGACTTCTAATCCGCCGCTCATGCGATAATAGTCTGTGAAGACACTTTCATTTGAAGAAGGCGTGATCTGAGCGAGAGTTATGCAAATCTAAAGTTGAACTTTGGATTTGCATAAAATGGGGCGCGCGCGTAATCAGAGCAAAAGCTTTCGCGCAGGTTTATATACATTTACAACACCCCCAAAGCAAGTTTGGGGGTGGCACCCGGACGTTCGTATCTTTTTCAACAGCGCCATTACCACGAATACTCAGCCAGTGAAAACGCACAATTTGGAGTGCGGCGATTCATCGCCGCTCTGTAAACAGGCGATTTATCGCCTGTATTTGAAGCGACTGAAGTCGCTTCTATGAAAGCGGCGATGAATCGCCGCACTCCAAAATTAGGCTTCATGCGCTAAATACTCATTAAACAAATATGCCGGCTGGACTAACTGAGTTTCAGGGATAATCAGGTTTTCTTTTTGCCGTAATTTCCGAAGCGAAAACCTTTTTTAATCCTTCTTTCTCTTTCCTTTTATCATGATCGCGGATTCATGTTAGATAATCGGGGTTTCCTGAAAGAGGGTTTAAAGCGTGTTTTATGTGGTTATTCAAAAGTCTTTTCTATGGCAATAATTTAAAGGAACATGGTGAGTCGATAAACATTCTGTGGCGGAGTCGTGCTTTTCTTGGAACCGAAAAGGTGGACAACGAGGTCTTTTTCGCAAAAGCGGGAAATGAAAACACGGAGCGCTTTGACTTTAAAAAGTGTTAACAAGGGAGATGTTGAAAACTTGTCGGCATAATGACGCGCAAACTACCGTGATTATGAATTTTTTGCTGATAAAACGAAAAAATGTTGAAAATGCGTCTCAACAGCGCCAGTTTATACACAACTTTTCAACATTTCCACAAAAAGGCATGTTTGTTTACAAAAAACTGCGTGTTAAAGTTCTATTCAAAAAACCTATACAATCCCAATTTGTGAAGCACGGAAGCGCAGCGGGCCGCGTATGCGGCAAAGGGGTATTAAGCATACAAAAACTTTGAAAGCCGCGAAATCCGGCGCATTTTGATTATCGCAAATAAACGCTTAAACAAGGGCCGCAAGCGTGTGTTTTTAGGGGCCGCAAAACACGGCAAATTAAATTTATAACGCAAAGACAAGCGCGGACGGATATTGTATTATTTTGTTGTACTGCAAAACTCAATATTTTGAAAACATGATTGTTGCGGCATGGAGGACGGCGAGATGAAGGTAACCAAAGACAGATACAGCTTAAAGATAGACGGGAAAAGAGTTTTTATATGGAGCGGAGCGCTTCATTATTACAGGCTGCCTGAGCCGGGGCAGTGGAAGAAGATTCTCAAGCTGATGAAGGATGCGGGGCTGAACGCGGTGGATGTGTACTTTCCGTGGAACTATCACAGCGAAAAGGAGGGAAAGTACGATTTCACGGGGAACAGGGATGTTGAAAGGCTGATGGACGAGGTCGAGGAAGCGGGGTTGTATCTGATCGCGCGGCCGGGGCCGTATATATGTTCTGAGATAGACGCCGGGGGGTTGCCCGCGTGGCTGCTGGCGAAGCCGGCTCCTGTTCTGCGCTGCCGGGCGGACGGGAAAGTGGTTTATGACGAAATCTACATGCAATATGTGAGGGAATGGTGGGAGAGGATAACGCCGAGGATAGCGCGCCGGAAGAACCTTATACTTTTTCAGGCTGAGAACGAGTTCAACCTGCTGCCGCATCTTAAGGGGCCGATGTCGACAATTGTGACGCAGATAAGGAAATACGATTCCTCGTTGTTGTTCAAGCTGGCGAATTCGGACGCGTTTAATTTCTTGAATTACAAGATTTTGCCCAAGCTGTCGCGCCAGACGTCGGAAAACTCGGAGCCGAATCCGTATATAGCGAAGCTTTGCGAATGGTCGAGGGAAATGGGCATCGAGGTTCCCATCTTTCATAACGACATACTGAGTTGCGGAGAGAGGCAGACGGATGTCGATATGATGGCTATAGACGACTATCCGATAAACGATTTTTTCTCGGATTGGAGAGACAAGAGGCATATATTCGCGAAGACGGACATCATAGAGGAGGGACATGAGGCGTTTAAGAGGGACGAGCCTATCTTCGCCGCCGAATTTCAGTCGAGCTGGTTCGATTCTTGGGGAGGTCCGGGATACGACAGCGTAAGGGCGTTGCTGGGGACGGACCAGTTGGATTTGGCCACGAAGTCGGTTCTGGCCCAGAGGGCGACGCTGATCAACTATTTCTTATTCGCGGGCGGGGTCACATGGGGATATCTGGGCAGCCCGGACGTTTATACGTCGCACGACATGGCGGCTCCGATATCTGAATGCGGGCAGGCGACGGAGCGGTGGCATGTCGTGAAATGGCTGATAGAAGAAGTGACCGCGCTGGGCGAGGATTTCCTCGAAACGGAGACTGTGGAAGGAGTAGAGCATC
>ENA-UOWO01001775-UOWO01001775.1-activated-sludge-metagenome-genome-assembly--contig:-NODE-1775-length-28013-cov-8.088168_pt1 | contig 28013 bp, 21 predicted proteins | sample MGYA00238148_ERZ761564 | MGnify/ENA primary metagenome ERZ761564 (study PRJEB28885, sample SAMN05720194) | activated sludge metagenome | isolation source: Anaerobic digester | place: USA...
AACGTCCCCCCCGACGCGGCGCTGGCCTCGGTGCTTTCGGTGGCGCTGGGGTTTTTGGCCGGCCGCGAGTTCGACACCTATGTCGAGCGCGAGGTGTGCAACACCGTCGCGCTGCTGGTCGCCGTCGCTCTCGGCCTGTTCGGCCGCGCCCTGGACCGCGGGATCCGCCGGCTCAACACCCGCCTCGAGGGCTGGACGACGCTCCGGCTCCAGTCGGGCGAGACGGCCTGGCCGTTGGCCGTCGGCCACTCGCTGGGCGGCTTTCTGACCTTCGGCAAGGCCTTCCTGTTCTGTTTCATCGTCACCTGGCTCGGAGTCGATCCGCTTCGGGCCTTCACCCGCTCGCTGAGTTTCGGTCAGAACACCGGCTTCATCGTCATCCAGGGCCTTCTGCCCGCCGTCGGCTTCGCCGTTCTCGCAGGCATGTGCATCAAGGACCGACGCGAACTGCGCTGGTTCCTCGCGGGAATCGCCCTCTTCGCCGTTCTGCCGGCCTCCCTCTGGTTCGGCTGGATCGCCGCCGCCGTCGTCGCCGCGCGCGTCATCACGACCGAGCATGGAAGCTGAACGCGTCGCCGCCGCCCCGCCCGCCTCGCTCAGCCGGCTCCGGCTGCTCCAGGTGGCCTTCCGGAGTTTCTTTCTCCAGGCCTCCTGGAACTACCGCGGCATGATGAACATGGGATTCCTCTATGCCCTCCAGCCCGGCCTCGACCGGATTCACCCCCCCGGCCCGGCCCGGCAGGCCGCCTATGTGCGGCATCTCGAGTATTTCAATACCAACCCATATTTTTCATCCCTCGTGATGGGAGTCGTGCTTTCCCTCGAGGAGCGTCACAGCCGGGGCGAGATCGATGCCGACATCATCCACGACGCCAAGGAGGGCCTGATGACGGCCTGTGCGGCGGTCGGGGACGGCTTCTTCTGGGACTCGTGGCGCCCCTTCGTGGCAGCCGCCGCCCTCACCCTCGCGTTCGGCAATTTTTTACTCACCCCCATCCTGTTCCTCCTCGTGTATAATACCCCCCACCTGTATTTCCGATTCCGCGGAGTGTTCTGGGGGTACCGGCTCGGGACCGACGTCATCAAGCTGCTCAAAACGTTTCAGATCCAGCGGGCGAGGCTGGCGCTCCGGTATGCGACCATCGCCCTGCTCTGTTATCTGATTCCGAACCATGTCAACCTGCACACCCCGTTCCTGCTCTCGAATCTGCCGCTCGAGTTCTTCTACATCGGGGAAAAGCTGGTCCAGGGGTTCGGGGCCGCTCTGCTCGTGGGTGCCGCGGCGGCGGGGTATCGCGCGAAGGTCGATGTGCTGATGATTTCGTTTCTGCTGATGGTCATAGCCCTGGTGCTCTACCACTGGGGAATTCTCATCTGAAGGGTCCGAGATGAAGCGCAAGGAAGTCGAGATAAAGAACAAGTTCGGACTGCACGCCCGGCCGGCATCGCTGCTGGTCAAGCTCGCATCGACGTTCGAGTCCGAGGTGCAGCTGGTAAAGGATGACACCGAAGTCAACGCGAAAAGCATCCTCGGCGTCATGATGCTCGCCGCCGGCCCGGGCCACACGGTCACGATCATCGCCGACGGACACGACGAGGAAGCGGCCGTCGAAGCCATCCAGGCCCTGATCGACAGCCGGTTCGGCGAGGAAGAGGCGAGCTGAGCCGCGTCCCATGAGCGAACCCCGATCCCCCATCCAGCTTTCCGGCATTGCCGGCTCCACGGGCGTCTGCCATGCCCGCGCCTACGTGTACCGACGCCGGATCGACGTCGTCAAGACACTCGTTCCCCCGGAACACCTCGACCGCGAGCTCGAACGGCTCGAGGCCGCCATCACCCTGACCCGCCAGGATATCCTCGCGGCCCAGAAAGAGGCGCTCGAGAAGCACGGCGAAAAATATGCAGCGATATTCGAATCCCACCTTTTGATGCTCACCGATCCCCAGTTCAAGCCCCAGATGGTCCGACGGCTGAAGGCCGAGAAGGTGAATGTCGAGAGCATCGTCCGGGAAACCGTCGACGCGCTTCAGGCGGCATTCTCGGCGATCGAGGATCCCTATCTGCGGGAACGCGCCATCGACATCAAGGACGTCGGCGACCGCCTCCTGCGCCATCTGATGGGCCTCGACGGCCCGGCCAAGGAGATCGGGGACGAGCCGTTCGTGCTGCTCGCGAACGAGGTCACCCCTTCGGAGCTCCTCGACTTCGCCAAGGGAAAACTGCGCGGCGTCTGCCTCGAATCGGGCGGAGTGACCTCCCATGCCGCGATCCTCGCCGGCGCCCTGGGCATCCCCTCGGTGTTCGGCCTCGTCGACCTCGCCCGCGTCGCCCACACCGGAGATTCTATTCTGGTCGATACACGACAGGGAGGCCGGGTGATCCTCCACCCCGCCCCGGACCAGATCTCCGCGATCACCGCGCCGACGGAGCCGCCGGGCACAAACCCGGAGGTCGGGGGAGAGACGACCCGCGACGGCGTTCGGCTGGCCCTCGGGGCGAACATCGCCCGCGTCGAGGAGCTGAAACTGATGACCGGCCGCGGTATTCACCGGGTCGGCCTGTTCCGGAGCGAGTTCCTGTTCATGGAAAGCATGGACCTCCCGTCGGAACAGTTCCAGGAATCGATCTACCGCCAGGTCGTCGATGCCGCGCCCGACATGACCGTCCTGCGCACCATGGACATCGGCTCGGACAAACCGGTGAAGTACATCCCCTTTCCCCACGAAGTGAACCCGGCGATGGGCTTCCGCTCGATCCGGTTCCTGCTCTCCCGCCCCGATGTGCTCGAACCCCAGTTGCGCGCCATGGTCCGGGCAGGAGACGGGCGCAACTGCCGCATCATCTTCCCGATGGTCTCGACCCCGGCGGAACTCGAGGCGATCGCTGCCATCTGGAAACGCGTCCTGGACCAGATCTCGCCGTCGAAACCGCCCGAGTGGGGCATCATGGTCGAGGTCCCATCGGCGATGTTCATGATGGAACAGATTGCCCGGCATACCCGCTACATCAGCATCGGAACGAACGATCTGCTCCAGTTTTTCTACGGGATCGACCGCACCAACGAGCGGCTGACCGACCTCGCGAACCCTCTCTGCATTCCGTTTCTCCGGCTCCTGTTCTACTGCGTTGCCGCGGCGCGCGGGGAAGGGATCAAGGTCGGCCTGTGCGGGGAGATGGCCGCCAGTCCCGCCGGGTTCCTCACTCTTGCCGGCATCGGCATCGAGGAAATGAGCATGCGCCCCTCGGCCGTGACGGCGATGCGCCGGATGATCCCGAAAATTATATTGAGAGATATTGTCATTTGCGTGCAGGAGCTGCTCGCGGAGGGACGCCAGGTGGATCCGGCCGCGGAATACGCGCGGCTGTTCCCGGATCTCGCAGGTGATCTGAAGCCCGTCTGAATGGAAATCCCCTCTGGCATTCACGACGGTTTTCCGGTAAACTGCCGGATGTTTGGACGATAGGTGTCTCGTCGGTCCTTGATGAAGCTGCTGGATATATTCCCTCGAACCGGAAAAACGGGGGCCATGAAAATCGGAGGTCGCTATGCAGTGTCCCGGCTGCGGGTTTGAAAACGAAAACGACAACAAATTCTGCAACATGTGCGGAATGGCGCTCCCCGCGTCGGGCGGCGGCACGCCGACCCCGCTCGAACGGGCACCCCTTGACCTCGATCTCTCGCTCGATCTGTCCGACGCGGGCACCGCGGCGCCCCCCGCCCCGGAAGGCCCCGCCACCGGCAGCCTCGAGCTGGGCGGTTTCGACCTCACCCCGCCTGCCCCCGGCAGCGTGCCCGATCTGTCGCTCGATCTCGGCCCGGCCCCGGCCGGTGCCGCAGGCGGCTCGCTCGATCTGAGCCTCGATGCCGGCGCCGACGTCAAGGGCGGCTTCGATCTCTCCTTCGATTCGAACGCCACGCCTTCGGGCCTGGAGCTCGACACCCCCTCGCCCCAGATGCCGAACCTCGACCTCGGCACCCCCCTCGACGCGGGCGGACTGAAACTCGACCTCGCCGAACCCGCCGCCGAACCGTCGGGCAACCTCGACCTCGGAGCGTTCGACACCCCGGCCTCCCCGGCATCACAGACAGCGCCCGAGCTGAACATCGATTTCAATCTCGGCTCCGACCCGCTCTCCGTCGACCTCGCCGCCTCGGCCCCCCAACCCGAGCCCGAGCCGGCCGCAACGGCGTTTTCCGCCCCCCCGGCCGAACGTTCGGCAGAGCCTCCGGCCACTCCGGCCCCTGCCACCGAGGAGCTGTCGTTCGAAATCAGCGGCGGCTCTGCGGAAACCACCTCCTTCGACTTCGGCGATCTCGATGCCGCCCCCGCAGCCGCCCCCGTTGCCGTTGCGGAGCCAGCTCCGGTCGCCGCGGAAGCGGATGCGGACTTCCTCGACCAGTTCATTCTCCAGCCCCAGCAGCCGGCCCCCAAAGCCGCCGACCGTGAGCGCACCCCTGCGCCCGCCCCGGAGCCCGAACCGGCGATGGACATCGTGATCGAAGCCGACACCCCGGCTCCGACGGAACCCGAGGAGAGCCAGACGGCGACGCTGGACGTCGACGAGGATCTGGCCGGCCTGTTCATGGGAATCGAAGGGAAGGCGCCCCCGAAAGCCCCGCCAGCCCCGAAAGCGGTCCGGCCCGTTGCCGCCCCAAAGGCCGAGCCCGCACCCGCGGCAATGGAGTTCGACTCGACTTCTATAGATTTCGATATTGATCAATCGCCGACAACGACTGACGTCCCTGTTACCGTCGTCGATGCCGTTTCCCCCGAATCCGTCACCGAATCCGATTTCGATGTGGCCGGTGCGGCGGAGCCCGCCCCCGTTCTCGAAGAGATGCCGCCTCTCACACCCCTGCAGCAACTGGAGGAAAACCGGCGCCGGCTCGCGGAGACGAAGGATCCCGACGAGCGGTATTCCCTCGTTCTCGAGATGAAGGAACTCGGCATGGCCGAGGCCAACCCGGACTTCGTCCGGCTGCTCGGGGACGAGCTGAAAGACATCCGCGAGATCGCCGCCGAGTATCTCGGCGACGTGGCCTGCCAGGAGGCGGTGCGCCCCCTCATCCAGTGCCTCGCCGGCGGAGACCCGTCGATCAAGTTCATCGCGGCCCGCTCCCTCGGGAACATCAAATCCGAGGAAGCCGTCATCCCGCTGATCAAGCTGCTCGAAGAGGACAACGACGATCTGCGGTATGTGGCCCTCGAATCGCTGGGCAAGATCGGCGCCGTCTCGGCTCTCAAGGCCGTTTCCGCCTTCCTCAAGAGCCGCAACCACGATCTGCGCTACATCGCCTGCGAGGCGATCGGCAACCTCCACGAGCCGCAGTCGGTCAACATCGTCCTGCCGCTGCTGAAAGACCCCGACTTCGAAGTGCGGCTCAAGGCCATCGAGGCCCTCGGCCGGATCGGCTCCACGGCCGCCTGCGATCAGCTTCTGGTCATGCTCGGCGAGGACAACGAGCGGCTCCGCCTTGCGACCATCCAGGCTCTGGGCCAGATCAAGAATCCCAACGCCGTCGACGCGATGATCGACATCTTCCAGGTCAGCACCCCGCAGATCAAGGAAAAGATCATCTGGTCGCTCGGAGAGATCGCGAGCGATCGCGCCGTCGAGCCCCTTCTCGCCCTCTCCCAGAACTTCAATCCGCGCCAGATCCAGCTCGCGATCGAGGCGTTCGCGAAGATCAAGTCTCCCAAAGCCTGCCGGTTCGTCCTCGGCATCCTCGACCGCGCCGACAAGACCGTCCGCCTTCGCGCCATCGATGCCCTCGGCGAGATCGGCGAGAAGGCCACGGCCGGCAACCTCGTCCCCTTCCTCGACGCCCCGGAACCGGAACTGAAGATGGCCGCCGCCCAGGCGCTGGGCAAGATCGGCAACCCCGTCGCCATCGACCCCCTGGTGAACCGCCTTTCCGACTCGGAACGCGACGTCCGGCTGCATGCGATCGAGGCTCTCGGCCTGATCCGCGGCGCCAAGGCGATTCCCGCCCTCATCCGCTCCCTCGCCGAACAGGACGACCAGATCGTCGCCAAGGCCGAATGGGCCCTGTGCGAACTCGAGGAGATGGCCGTCGAACCCCTGACGAAGGCGCTCGCCACCGAGCAGACCGCCGTCGTTCCTTCCGTGGTCCGCGTTCTGGGCCGTATCGGGAACATCCGCGCCATTTTCCCCCTCATCAAGGTCCTCGAGACGGCCGGCGACAGCCTCAAGCGCACCGTCGCCGACAGCCTGCTCACGATCGACCGCCATCTGACCGAGTCGAACCCGATCTCGGTCATCCTCAAGGAAGGGTATGCCTGGGCCCAGTTCTCGATCGCCGAAGCCCTCGCCCAGATGGATGACGAGCGGGCTTTCGCGCTTCTGATCAAGATCGCGAAGGAAACGCTGACCGAAAAGGATTTCAAGAAACTCGCCGGCATCCCCGACAAGCGAATCGTCGAGTGCAGCACGCAGATCCTGCATCTGATCAAGCTGAACGTGGCCCAACTGTTCGCCAAGGTCGGCAACGACAAGGCGATCCCCGTCATCCGCGACTTCTTCGCCCAGGGTGACGCCGCGCAGCGTCAGTGGTGCGTCGAAGCTCTCGGCGGCATCCAGACCGAAGGGGCGCTCGACGCCCTGATCGACATCCTCAAGAAGCCCGAGTTCCAGATTCCGCTCGATCTGCTCAGCAAGCAGCTGATCGCAAGCAAGAGCCGCAAACTGGTCGAGAAGCTGCTGCTTGCCGCTTCCCACCCCGCCGAGCCCGTGCGCTACGCCATCGCCTCGGTTCTCGGGGAAACCCGCGACCCGCGCGCCATCCGCACCCTCTCCCAGTTGGTCAAGGATCCGGCCGACAAGGTGCGCGGCGCCTCGATCGAGGCCATCGGGAAGATCGGCACCACTGCCGCCGTGCCGCCGGCGATCGAAGCCCTGAAGGACGCCGTCGAGGCCGTCCGGGCCAAGGCCGCCCAGGTGCTCGGCGAGCTGCGCGACACCGCGGCCGTCGAGTTCCTCGAGAAAGCCACGAACGACACCTCCGAGCTCGTGCGGCAGCTTTCGGTCAGGTCGCTCGCCCAGATGGCGGATGCCCGCGTCCCCGACATCATCATCCGCGCCCTGTCGGACAAGTCGGCCGTCGTGCGCGGCACCGCGGTCGAGATGCTCGGCCAGCGGAAAGACCGGGTCGCCCTGCCGCACCTGATCAAGTCGCTCGAGGATTCGGCCGAATCCGTCCGGGAAAAGGCCGCTGCGGCGCTCGCCATGATCGGCGACACCCAGGCCGTCATGCCGCTGCTCGCCCGGCTCGACGATCCATCCCCGCTCGTTCCGCTGGCATGCAGCGAAGCCGTCGTCAGCTTCCGCACCCGCTCGTATCCCGTCCTGGTCGAGGCCCTCAAACACACGGAAGAACGGATCCGGCGCCATGCCTGTGACCTGCTGATCCGCATCGGCGAAGACACGCTCGTCCAGAGGCTGCTCCGGCTCGTGAACGACCGGAACAACTTCCTCCGCGAAAACATCGCCCGCATCCTCGGCCGCATCGGCGGGGCGAAGGTCGTCGATACGCTCGTCGCGCTTCTCTCCGACCGCAACGGCTCGGTCCGGCGCACCACCGCCGAGGCGCTGGGCGCCCTGCGCGACATCCGCGCCATCGTCGCCCTCAAGAAGGCCGAACGCGACCAGACCCGCGAGGTCCGTCAGGCCGCTTCCACCGCCCTCCAGGAAATCTTCAAGGCCAACAAGCTGGCCTGACCCGACCCCCAGGATGGGGGAAGTGGGCCGGCGGCGCCCGGATGCCGCGGTTCAGCAGGACCCCGCACGCAATACAATACGGCACGGAATATTCCGTGCCGTATTGTATTGCGGGAAAGAATTCAGTGATGCGGATTCTTCGAGACCATCGCCAGTGCCCGGATCACCGCCTCTTCGGCGAGCAGCCGGTTGTTCGCATCCGTCAGGAAGGCATCCGGCGGGGTGAACGCATCGAACTTGCCGCCCACCCAGTATTTCGGCGGCAGGCTGTTGAGCGCGATCGCGACGGTGTCGAGAACACAGTCGTGGCACTCGCACATCTCCCATCGCTCGATCATCCCCTTGACGACATCGAGGATGAGCGGCATCCACATGTTCTCGAGACGGGTGAAGTCGTATCTGTTCAGGGGCGGTTGATCACGGTCTATCATGTCGGCATCCCTTCGGGTTCCACGGCGACACTGCCGACCAGGGCCGGCAACTCGGCCGGCTCGATCTGGCGATGCCCCGGGAACGAAACATCGTAGACGACGACCTGCGCCGAGCGCACGCCGTTGTACTCATTGGCATCGACGCTGAACACCAAATCGCATGCCCCGTCGGTGATCTGATCGACGTCGAGGAGACGGCCCAGACCGAACCCGATGCCGAACACGGCGGCACCGGACGGCTTGCGGAATTTGAATCGCAGGTGATTTCTCGTCTCGCCGACCTTGCGGATCTCGTAGAACGGGACCTCTCGCGCCGTGAAGAGCGGGGCCGGATTGTCGATCCCGAAGGGGGCGAACTTCAGCAGGTCATTCAGCAGCGCCTCCCCGACCCGCTCGATCGGCAGTTCGGCATCGATCAGCCACTCGGCCTGGAGATCCGCATCCGTGATGTTGGCGGCGGCATAGGCACGCAACGCGCCCCGCAGCGCCTCGACGGCATGGGAAGCGACCGTCAGGCCGGCAGCACCGACGTGGCCTCCATATTTTTCGAGATGCGCCGCGCCCGCATGGAGCGCGTTCATCATGTTGATCCCCTTGTAACTGCGCGCCGAGCCGAGCCAGCGGCCGTGATCCTCGAGCAGCACGATCACCGGCCGGCAGAACTCGAGCATCAGCCGGGTCGCGACGATACCGGTCACGCCCTGGTTCGGGAACGGCGCCGCCACGAGAAACAGCCGGTCGTTCGCCAGATCGTTCTGCCGCAGCAGATGCTCCCGGACGTTCCGGTAGCACTCCTCGGCGAGCCGCTTCCGTTCGATGTTCAGTTCGAACAGCTCCTTGGCGAGATCACGGGCCCGGTCCGGGGCGTCGGTCGTCAGCAGATCGACCGCGATCTGGGCGGTCCGCAGCCGGCCCGAAGAATTTATAATTGGAGCTATATTGAAGCTGATATCCCGCTCGCTCACCGTGCGCTGCCGCCAGCCGAGCATCGTGAACAGCTCCAAAAGGCCCTGCCGGCGGGTGTTCGAGACGAACTTCAGGCCCATCTGCGCGATCGTGCGGTTCTCTCCCCGCATCGGCACCATGTCGGCGACCGTCCCGATGGTGAGGATATCGAGCGCCCGCTGCCACAGCGCCTTCACCCCGGGATCCTGCGCCTCCTGCAGTTTCAGGAACATCACGACGAGCTGCTTCGCCCCGCACAGGGCTGCCGGCAGGGCGAACGCCGCGGCCATCTCGGACTTCTCCGCCTCCTTCAACTCGGGAATGACGGATTCGGCCAGGCTCGTCAGGCACATCTGGGTGGTGCGGCCGTCTCCCACCGGCAGTTTGTGCAGTTCCGGCAGCAGCTCGAACAACTGGGTCCGCTCGGACGGGCTGAAGAACAGGATGACGGCTCCCTGCATCGAACCGGCGTGCACGTGCCGGAGCCGGGAGAATCCTTCGCGCGGATGGAACCGGAGGACGTCGACCTCCTGGCCGTCCAGGGCGAAGGCGACGACCGGTTTCGTGACGCTTTTTCCGACGGCAAGCTCGATCGCGAGCGACAGCTTGAGCGACACCCCCACTCCGGCCATGTCCTTGTGCGGATACATCGAGTCGGGCAGCTTCGGATCGATCAATGCCACCGCTTTCGGCAGCACCGCCGGCGGCTCGTGGTGGTCCGTCACGATCACGTCGATACCCGCCTGCCGGGCGTACTCGATCTCCTCGACATTGCCGATGCCGCAGTCGACCGTCACGATCAGGCCGATCCCATCGCGTTTCGCGGTGTCGATGTAGTCGCGGTTCAGGCCATACCCGTCCTCGATCACGGGAATCGTGCAGTCGGCGCGCTGCGTGTATTTCCGGAGCGTCTCGAGCAGCAGCACCGTCGAAGTGATGCCGTCGACATCGCGATCCCCGTAGACACGGATGCTCTCGTCAGTTTCTATAGCTTTCAGAATACGATCGACCGCCGGGCAGATCCCATCCAGCAGGAAGGGGGTCGCCAGCGTCCGGCTGCGCGGCTCGAAATAGCGTTCGATCGCACTCTCGTCACGGATGCCGCGATTCCAGAGGATTCTCAGCAGGAGTTCGGGGAAACCGGTTCTCCGACCGAGATCCTCGATCCCGGCCCCGTCAGCGGATATCAGGTTCCAGTGACGGATCATGAGTACCCCAGCTCGAGAATGGATTCGACGGTCTTCTCATCCTGCAGCACTTCCATGAACGCCGCGACGATCTTCGGATCGAACTGGGTGCCGGCGCATTTGAGCAGCTCCTGGACCGCCTGTTCCCGGGGCACGACGTTGCGGTAGGCGCGCTTGCTGGTCATGGCGTCCCACGAGTCGGCCACGCAGACGATCCGGGCCAGCAGCGGGATGCTCTCGCCGCTCAGGCCGTCGGGATACCCCTTCCCGTCGAACCGCTCGTGATGGTGCTTGATCAGCGGCACCTTCTCTTTGAGGAAGCTGGCCGGCTCGATGATGTTGGCGCCCCGCACCGGGTGCGTCTTGATCAGCTCGAACTCGTCCATCGTGAGACGGGAGGGCTTGTTGATGATGTTTTCGGAGATGCCGATCTTGCCGATGTCGTGAAGCAGGGCGCCGATCTGGAGATTCTTGAGCGTCTCGGGCTCGAGCCGCATCCGGCGGCCGATCTCGACCGAGAAGGCGGCGACCCGTTCGCTGTGGCCGCGCGTGTAGGCATCCTTCGCGTCGAGCGAGTTGGCGAGGGCGCGAACCGCCGACAGGTAGCTCGCTTCCAGATCCTCATACAGGCGGGCGTTGTGGAGGGCGATCGAGATCTGCGCGGCAAGCGTCACCAGCAGGCTCAGGTCGTTGTCGTCGAAGATCTCGCCCGACAGCTTTTCCGAGACCGACAACACGCCGATCGCCCGCTCCTTCACGATCAGGGGCACGCACAGCGAGCTTCTCCCCGTCACGCTGCCGGCGGCCGTATCCGCCAGGCCACCCCGGGGATCCGGCTCCGGCTGGGAGGGCAGATCGTTGATCATCAGCGGCTCGCCCTTCGCGAACACCTTGCCGGCGATTCCCTCGCCGACCTCGATCGGCCGGGTGGCATACTCGGGGCTCAACCCGCGATGGACGCGGACATGCAGTTTTCCCGTCTCCCCGTCGTGCAGGATCAGGGAGATGGAGCGGACCCCGCCGAGCACGCGCGAGGTCTGGTCGACGATCATTTCGAGCAGACGCTGGATGTCGAGTTCCATGCTCAGGTTGCGGCCGATGTCGTGCAGGGTGTTCAGCTCGAGAATCTTGCGGTTGAGATCCTGGTAGAATCTGCCGTTCTTGATCGCGACGCCGGCCTGCGTCGACAGCGTCTCGAGAAGCGCCTGGTCGTCGCCGGTGAACGGCTCGCCCGAGATCTTGTTGCTCGCCGAGAGCACCCCGACGACCTCGTCGTTGATCTTCAGGGGAACGCACAGAGAGCTGCGCGGGATGCGGGTCACCTCGAGCAGCCGGGCATCGCCCTCGGGAACGTCGTTGATGATGACCGGCTCGCCCGACTGGCAGACGCGCGCAGCCACGCCATCCCCGATCGGCACGCGGCGGGTCGGCGGCAACAGTCCGACATCCAGCCCCTTCGCCACCCGCACCATGAACTCGTTCGTGCGGCGGTCGATGAGCATCAGCGAGCAGCGCTTGACCCCACCCAGCACCGAGATGGCGGTGTCGACGATGCGCTCATACAGCTGATCGAGGTTGAGCACCGAGTTGATGGCGCGACCGGCCTGGTGCAGCGTCGAAAGCTCGAAGACACGCCGGTCGAGCAGGGCGTTCTTGTGCCTCAGATCCTCGAGATGCAGGCCGATCGTCTCGGTCATGCGGTTGAAGGCCGAAACGAGGGATCCGACTTCCGAGTCACCGGTGGATTCGAACCGGGCGTTGCCGATATTCCCCTCGGTGATCCGCTCTGCAGCATCGATCAACGTGCGCAGCGGCCGGTTGATCATGATCGCCAACTGCCAGGCCCAGAAAAACGCGAGAATCGCAACGAACAGGGTCACCAGCAGGTTGTCCCGGATCACCTCGTTTCGGGCCGCCTCGAACCTCGCCATCGAGAACGCGAACCGCAGATACCCGACCGCCTCGGCCTGGCCAAGCGCTTTGACGGGCTTCTGGATGATGAAGGTCGGGGGAAGCCGCACCGAGGCGTCCTTCCGGTCCCGCCAGCCCTGATCGGCAAAGGCGATCTCCTGGAACTGGCCGTCGAGCACCGCCACCGAAACGATCTCGTTGTCCGGCAGCTCGGGCGAGGTCAGTTTTTTGGCGATATCGCCCAGCCCGGCGGCGTCATGGGAAACGATCATCCGCGGAAGCAGGCCTTCCAGGGTTTTCCCCAGCCGCTGGCTCTCCCGCGCGATGTGCTCGGATGCGGCCAGATGCAGCCGGTCGAGTTCATACCAGGTCGCCAGGCCCATCACGACGAACACCAGGACCAGATTGAACAGGAAAATGCGGTATTTGAGATCGAGACCTCGAGTGACGTTTCCTGCGGTCATGTGCGTGTCTCCCCGGAATCGGCCGCGGCGGCGGATGTGGCCGCGGATGGCACCTGGATTTCCCGGTGCAGGAATACCACCATCGCCTCCACCATGGCCTGGAGAGCCGGCCACGGCGGCTGCGGAATCGTCTGAGCCCGCCCGGCGTCGATCGCGGCCTCGTGGGCCGCCAGGAACGTTGCCGGAGCTTCGCCCGCAGGGCGGGAGAGATACGTGATGCCCCCCGGGAACCGGGCCGTCGTCGCCCCGAAATCCGTCGTCACGAACGCCTTTCCCTCGAGCCAGGAAACGAGCGTCCGGTGCGGGCGGGGGCGCACCTCGGACTGGAGGAGGAGCAGAACGGCGCGGTGATCGGCCGAGGCGAGCGCCGTTCCCGTCGCTTCGAACAACGGCATCTCCAGCAGCGGCATCCGCACGTCGGAAAGCAGCGCGAATCCGTGATCCGACTGCCACGCCCCTGCTTCCCGCCGGACATCGCCGCTGATGGCGGGATCGGCAAGACCGCCGCGAAGCGGCTCGACGACGAGGCGCGGAAGCCGGCGGCCCGACCTGCCCGCCTGGAACACCGAGAATTTCGACGGGAGCGGCTGGAGCCAGCCCGAAATCAGGAAATATACCGTGCCATGCAGGATCATGCTCCACCAGGCTTCCGGTGCGGGCGCGCGCAGGATCAGCCAGCAGACCCACGGGATGCCGATGCCGAACGCCAGCGCAAACCGCTTCACCAGCGCCATTCCCCCGAATGCGGGGATGCGCGGCGCAACGTAGGCGTGAACCGTGTGGAAACAACGCGCGGCATGGAGGACCAGCAACGCGGGAAACAGCATGCGAACGGCTCCGAAGCGGCCGGGGTCGGGGGCGAACGATACCAGAAGCAGGAAAGCCAGCGCAGCGGCCGTCAGAAACGACAGCAGCCGCCAGGCATGATGCAGCGTTCCGAGCGCCCGTCGCCCTTCCTCGGTGATCTGGATGTCGTCCCAGCCGTGGAGCGTGTCGAGGCGGATGCGCCCAAGCGCGTAGGCGTTGATCGCATCGCCCATGAAGGTCGGCGCAAGCAGAAGCGCAACCAGGATCTGGCTCCAGAACCCATCGACCCAGCCGGTGCGGCCGAGCAGAACCCAGCCGGCCAGAATGCCGGCCATCGTCGAGAAGTTGCTGCCGATGCCGAGGATGAGGGTCGCCTTGAGCTTGTCGGCACCGGAACCGGGGTGGGGATCTGGAGTCATGATCCCCTATGGTATCACTACGAGGAAAGAAATGCACCGGGAACCCCACGGGTTTCGAATCGAAACCCGCCGGGAAAAGATCGGGAAAATTGCCCCCTTGAAGTCGGCCGCGGGATGTGCTATGATATTGCCACGTTCAACGGGGCGTAGCGCAGTTGGTAGCGCGCATGGTTCGGGACCATGAAGTCGCTGGTTCGAGTCCAGTCGCCCCGACCGGACAGATCCGTTCGACATCCGTGTCGGACGGATTTTTCCTTTTCCGGCAGCAGCTTGGCGGAACACGACGAATGTGGTACCATCCTTCCCACATTCTCGGAACCCCAAGGAGACGGACATGACTTTTCGCTCCCACTCGAATCCTCTGCCGACGCGCATCGGCCTGGCCCTTGCCGTTGCCGTGCTGCTCGCCTGCGCCGTTCACGCCATGCCCATCCGGGTCATCGGCAAGGTCGAATCGCTGTATCGCGACCGGGCGTCGATCCTGATCCTCCACGTGCCCGCCGCCGCTTCCGCGCCGGCCCAGCTCGCCCCCGGCAACTACGTCAGCTTCAACCTGCCCAGCGCGAAGCAGCAGAGCCGCCCCAAGCGCCCGATCCAGTATGGCAACGTCATCGCGGTCGACCTGCAGGGCAACGTCGCGACCGAATATGCCGACCAGACCGCCGCCGCCCCGACCGACGGCGCGAAGGATGTGCTGATCTGGAACGCCCTGTATGCCGAACGCGTCAAGAACGCCAGGGACTACCTTCCCGAAGAGGAAGGCGGCAAGAAGGGCAAGTCGAAGAAGAAACGCGAGAAGGAACAGCCCCAGATCTGGACCCAGGAAGAATCGGTGCGCGGCAAGGTCGTCCTCAAGAAGAATAACGTCTATATCAAGGAAGACCACCTGCGCCCCCGCGATCTGGGCCTCCAGGTCATCGACGCCGACTGGGCCACGAAGCTCGAGGCGCTCAAAGACCAGCGGGTCGTCCTGTTCGGCACGACCCACCGCGTCAGCGCAGCTTCGGGCACCTTCGAGATCCGGAACGTGATCAAAGTTTATCCGAAGTGATATAATAGTTTACAAATTACAACGACACCGCCGGAATCCTTCAGAGGTTCCGGCGGTGTCGTTTTTCCGCGCATCCGCGGTCTGCGGGCGCAAGCCCATCAGCCCTTTCGGAATCCCATCAGGAGGCCGGCGGCAAACGCCCCGGCAAACGGGAGGTTGTAGGTGAAGACGGACATCAGTCCCGCCCAGAGCTGCTCCATGCCCGACGGCGGCACCGTCTGCCGGATCTTCTCCCAGTCGACGGTCACGTAGTTGTTGTAGGCGAGATACTGGATCGACATGAAGATCATGCCGACGACCAGGGCAGCCATTTTCGCGAATTTCTTGAGGGTGTAGCCGACGCACCAGCCCGCGATGCCACCGAAACCGAGCGTGGTGACGAAGAAGTTGACCTCGGGCGGAAGCTGGGCGAGCGGGTTGGTCGAACTCGCGGTTGCGGCCGTAGCCGAGCCCACGGCTGAGGCTTCCCCTGCCGCAGCGAGAAGAAAGCAGACCATCAGGGGGGAGGCGGCGCGCCGGACGAACCTCGACAGGCGGGATTCCGTCATTTGACCCCTTCCAGTCCTGCCAGGGCGTTCAGTCCGGTGACCCGGTACAGACCGCTCTGCGTGCCCACCCAGAGCAGATCGCCCTGGACCGCCACGGCCGTCACGGGGCCGGCCTTGATCCCGCCGAGTTTGCCGGCGAGATCGACCCAGGTCGTGTCGCGCAGGATCGCCAGGCCGCGGTTCGTGCCGACGACGAGACCCGCATCGCCCGGCAGGGGCGCGATCGAGGTGACGAGGTTGCCCGGCATCGGGCTGTTGCCCGGCATCGACTCCTCGACGATGTTGTTCCCCCGCTGCACCCATTCTTTATGCGGTGCGGTATAGTTCGTCCAGGACGAGCCCATGTCGGTGATCGAAAGGCCTGAGGTGGTGCCCACGGCCATCATGCCCTTGTAGGGAATGATTGTGGTGATGTTGTTCCCGATCAGCTGGCAGGTGGACGGATTCGGTTTGATGTCCACGAGGGAGTTGCCCATCACGGTTTTCGCCGGGCCGCTGTGATTCACGAACATCTGGCTGTTCAGCTGGCCCATCCCGAGCTGCATGCCGACCCAGAGATTGCCCTTGCCGTCGAACCCGACCGCCGTCGCCTCGTCCGAGGTGAGACCGGCATTCTCCTTGCCGAAGGCCTGAAACGCGCCACCCGCCGAGTATTCCAACCCGTGAGCCGTCGCGACGGCCATCTGGCCTTCTTTTGCCGCCACCGAGCGGGCGCGGGAGCCTGACAGCACCTGGCTCCAGTTGTTCCCGTCGTAGCGGGAGACACCGCTGTCCGTGCCGATCAGCAGATAGCTTCCGGCGGAGGTGAGAGAGGTGATCTCGTTCGAGCCGAGGGCGTTCGTGTTCTTCGTGACGTGAACCTGCCAGTTCACCCCGTCATGCCGGGCAAGACCGCCCTTGGTGCCCGCCCAGAGCTGACTGCCGAACACGGCAAGGGCCGTGATGTTGTCGTGAGGCAGCCCATCACGGGCGGCGAACAGGTCAACCTTCGGGGCGGGGGCACCGGCTGTCGGTGCGGTCTTGGTTCCACACCCCGTCACGGTCAGGATCAGAGCCAGCCCGCAGAGGGCGAGAAACAGCCCTGCAACGCGCATCGGCGCAGGTTTCGTCATCGACAATCCTCCTCGCGCCGCCGGAACGCGGCCCGGCGGGCAGTGCATGATGGGCACAAAGATACCAGACGGGATACCGTCGGTCAAGCCGCGAACCGGCATGGGAAGCAGCTTGACGATGATCCCGGCCGGTGCTAGACTTCCTCGTCCCGCGGAAGGGGGCTGGAGAAGACGCATGACGACGGATCACAGCAGGAAACGCCTCACGTTTTATCCGATGGCCGAGCGCCACAACCTGGTCAGACGCGCCGATTTCGGTGCGGTTCCCGCCGAGACGCCCTCCGTTCAGGGGCTCATCGACTGCATTCCGTCGATCCACGCCGGCAAGGCGTTCCGCAAGGCCATCGACGCCATCGTCACCGCCCGCCAGAACGGCCGCCCCGTGCTGCTGGGCATGGGCGCCCACGTGATCAAATGCGGGCTGGCACCGCTGCTGGTGCGGCTCATGCAGGAATCGATCATTACCGGTATTGCCCTGAACGGGGCCGGCTCGATCCACGACTTCGAGCTTGCCGCGTTCGGCGAGACCTCGGAAGACGTGGCGAAAGAGCTGGCGCGTGGCCGGTTCGGCTTCGTCGAGGAGACGGGAGCCTGGATGGGCGCCGCGATCCGGGAAGGGGCTTCCCGGGGCCTCGGGCTCGGTCAAAGCTTGTATGCCGCGATGGATACGGCTCCCGAGCGCTTCCCCTTCCGTCACGAGAGCCTCGTCTGGCAGGCAGGCCATCTGGGGCTTCCCTGCACCGTCCACGTCGCGATCGGCACGGATTTCATCCACCTTCACCCGGCGTTGGACGGGGCGAGCCTGGGCGCCACGAGCTTCCGCGACTTCGAGATCATCGCCGATCAGGTCTGCGAGCTCGAAGGCGGCGTCTACTGGAACCTCGGCTCGGCCGTCGTGCTTCCCGAGGTGTTCCTCAAGGCCGTTTCCAAGGCACACAATCTCGGCCGGCATCTCGAAGGACTCACCACGATCGACATGGACATGCTGCTCCAGTACCGGGCGACGACGAACGTCGTGAAGCGGCCCAGCCTGGGCGTCGGCCAGGGCTTTCACCTCACCGGCCACCACGAGATCATGGTTCCGCTCGTCGCCCTCACTCTCCTCGAAAGGCTTCGCCCCCAATGATCACCCGTGCCCGCCTCAAAAGCGTCCTGACGAAGTTTTCCCACATCCGTCTCGCGGTCCTCGGGGACGTGATGCTCGACGAGTTCGTGTGGGGCAAGGTCGAGCGCATCTCGCCCGAGGCTCCCGTTCCCGTCGTCCAGATCAAGCGCGAAACCTGGCGCCCCGGCGGCGCGGCGAACGTGGCCAGCAACCTGGTCGCCCTCGGCGCGAAGGCCGACATCTTCGGCATCATCGGTGACGACGGGGCCGGCAGACGCCTGGTCGAATCCCTCCAGGCCGAAAAGATCGGCACGGCGGGCCTGATCGCCGACTCCGGCCGCCGCACCACCGTGAAGACGCGTGTTCTGGGCCAGAACCAGCAGATGCTGCGCATCGACCGGGAGTTCACCGACCCCATCGATTACCGTTGCCAGAAAGACCTGGCAGCCTCCCTCTGGAAACAGGCCCCCGGCCTCCAGGGCGTGATCGTGTCCGACTACGCGAAGGGCGTGATCGTCGAGGAGCTGCTCGGGCAGATCATCGAGCGGTTCCGCGGCGCCGACAAGCCGGTCACGATCGACCCCCGCCCCAAGAACGGACCGCTCTACAAGGGCGCCTCGATCGTCACCCCGAACACCCGGGAAGCCGAGGAGCTCCTCGGCCGCAAGTTCGAGACCGAGGAGGACCTGCTGAAGGGCGGCACCGACCTGATGCGCCAACTCAAGCTCGATGCGGCCCTCATCACGCGCGGTGAGCACGGCATGAGCCTGTTCGAGCGCGGGAAGAAACCGCTCACCATCCCGACCCGCGCCCGGGAAGTGTTCGACGTGACCGGCGCCGGCGACACCGTGATCGCGACGTTCAGCCTCGCCCTGGCGGCGGGCTGCCCCATGGCCGAGGCGGCCGAGATCGCGAACCTCGCGGCCGGCGTCGTCGTCGGCATCGTCGGGACGGCCGTCGCAACCCCGCGGCTGGTTCTCGAACACTACGACCGCATCACCCTCGAGAGCCGTGAAAACGGCCTCAGCGCCTGACGAGAACGGGAGCGAAACCGACGATGAATCCTGTGGATGCCTTCTGGAACGAGGATCTGGCCGCCCTGCGCCGCACGCTCGGCAGCATCCGGCCCGCACTGGGCGAGACGTTCGGCACAGCCGCCGCACTCCTCTGCGACGCCCTCAGGCAGGGCCGCCAGGTGCTCGTCTGCGGGAACGGCGGCTCGGCGTCGGATGCCGAGCACATGGTCGGCGAGCTGACCGGCCGGTTCCTGTACGACCGGCCCCCGTTGGCCGCCGTTGCCCTGACCTGCGGCTCGGCTGCGATCACGGCCATCGGCAACGATTACGGCTACGAGGAGATCTTCCGGCGCCAGGTGCTCGCCCTGGGCCGGCCAGGTGATATACTTATAGGTATATCCACCAGCGGCGGCTCGAAGAACGTCCTCCGCGCCGTCGAGGCAGCCCGTGAAAAGTCCATGAAGGTCATCGCGCTGACCGGTCCCGCCGACTCGAAACTGTCGGCCGCCGCCGACGTGACGCTCCGCTCGCCCAGCCCCGAAACGCCCCGCATCCAGGAGATCCATGCGATCCTGATCCACAGCCTCTGCCGGGCCGTCGAGGCGACGCTGTTTCCCGAACGGGCAAAACCTGCCCTGCCCGATCGGCAGATCCTCGAAGGGGAGGCGATCGATCTTCTCGCTGCGGCCGCGCCGGCGGTGAAGCTGAACATGGTGTTCACGAACGGCTGCTTCGACATCCTGCATCCCGGCCATGTGTCGCTGCTCCAGGCCTGCCGCGCCGAGGGCGATCTGCTGGTCGTGGGACTCAACTCCGACGCGTCGGTGCGCCGCCTGAAAGGCCCGACGCGGCCGTTCCACCCGTTCGCCGAACGGGCGGCGGTGCTCGCGGCCCTCTCCTGCGTCGACTACGTGATCGGCTTCGACGAGGACACTCCGCTCGAGCTGATCACGCGCCTCGTTCCGAAGGTGCTCGTCAAGGGGGGCGACTACACCCGCGAGACGATCGTCGGGGCCGACGTGGTCGAGAAAGCGGGCGGCCGGGTCGTCGTGTTCCCTCTCGTCGAAGGCCACTCCACCACGAGGATTCTGAACTCCCATGGCCACTGAACGCGGCTACACCGTCCTCGGCGTCGTTCCGGCCCGCCTCGCATCGACGCGCTTGCCCGAAAAGATGCTTGCGGACGTCGCAGGCAAGCCCCTGATCGTGCGCACAGCGATGGCCGCGGCGGCCAGCGGCGCGTTCGACCGCATCATCGTCGCCACCGACAGCGAGCGCATCGCCGCGGCCGTGACGGCCGCGGGCTTCGAGGCCCGCCTGACCGACCCGGCCCTGCCCTCGGGCACCGCCCGGACCGCGGTTATATCCGATGACGTATTATACGACGTCTACGTGAACGTCCAGGGCGACGAGCCGCTCATCGACGCCGAGGGGCTGAATCGCCTCACGGCCGCGTTCGGCGACCCCACGGTCGGGATGGCGACCCTCTGGTTCCCCCTCGCCGAGGCCGACCGCGACAACCCCAACGCCGTCAAGGTGGTCGCCGACGCCCGGGAGGACGCCCTGTTCTTTTCGCGCAGCCTGATCCCCCACCCCCGGATCAAGGACGGCTTCGCCCCCAGAAAACATATCGGAGTCTATGGATATAGGCGGGAAACACTGCGCCGGCTCGTTTCCCTGCCCCCCTGCGACCTCGAGCGCATCGAGAGTCTCGAACAGCTCCGCGCCCTGTATCACGGCATCCGTATCCGGCTCGTGCCCGCTTCGCGCGAGACGCTCGGCGTCGACACGCCGGCCGATCTCGACCGCGTGCGGGCGGTCTTCGAAGGGAGGGCTTCCTGATGTCCCGCTTCGTTTTCGTCACTGGTGGCGTTCTGTCCTCGCTCGGCAAGGGAATCACCGCCGCGTCGCTCGGCTGTCTGCTGAAGGCGCGCGGGTTCAAGGTCACGATCATGAAGTGCGACCCCTACCTCAACGTCGATCCGGGAACGATGAGCCCGTATCAGCATGGCGAGGTGTTCGTCACCGAGGACGGGGCCGAAACCGACCTCGACCTCGGCCACTACGAGCGGTTCATCGACATGAACCTGACCCGGTACAACAGTATCACGACCGGCCAGGTCTACTCCCAGGTCATCGCCAAGGAACGGCGCGGAGACTACCTCGGCGCGACCGTCCAGGTGATCCCCCATATCACGAACGCGATCAAGGAGATGATCAACCGGGTCGCCCAGATCAACGACGCCGACGTCACGATCGTCGAGGTCGGCGGCACGGTCGGCGATATCGAGGGCCAGCCGTATCTCGAGGCGATCCGCCAGATGCGCAACGACATCGGCCGCGACAAGGTCTGCTACGTCCACGTCACGTTCATCCCCTACTCGAAGGCGATCGGCGAGATGAAGACGAAGCCCACCCAGCATTCGGTGCGCGAAATGCGGGCGATCGGCCTCTCCCCCGACGTCATCGTCTGCCGCACCCAGAAGCCGCTCACCGCCGATGCGCGCGCCAAGCTGTCGCTGTTCTGCGACATCGATCAGGACCACGTTCTCGAGGCCCGTGACGTCGACTGCCTCTACGAGATCCCGCTCGCGATGGAGGAGCAGGGCCTCGCCGATCGCGTCATGAAAAAGCTGCGCATCGAGGGCAAAGCCGCGCCGCCCGCGAAAGCCCTCGAAACCTGGAAACAGACGATCGTCGACCGGTTCCGCCGCAAGAAGCCGCGGAAGGTGCGCATCGGCCTCGTCGGCAAATACACCAAGATCGCCGACGCGTATCTGAGCGTCATCGAGTCGATCACCCACGCGGCTCTTGCGAGCGAGGATGCCGGCCTCGAACTCGTCTGGGTCTCGGCCGAACAGATCGAGCAGGAGGGCGCGACGAACCTCCTCTCGGAGCTGCACGGCGTCATCGTCCCCGGCGGCTTCGGCGATCGCGGCGCCGAAGGCAAGATCCAGGCGATCCGGTACTGCCGGGAAAACCGCATCCCCTTCCTGGGCATCTGCCTCGGCATGCAGTGCGCCGTGATCGAGTTCGCGCGCAACGTGGCGGGCCTCGACGGGGCCCATTCCAGCGAACTCCATCCCGAGACGCCCCACCCTGTGATCAGCCTGATGCCCGACCAGGATGGCGTCCTCAAGGGCGGAACGATGCGCCTCGGCACCTACCCCTGCCGCCTCGCCGAAGGAACGCTCGGCGAGAAATTGTACGGCACGACGCTCGTCTACGAGCGGCACCGCCACCGGTTCGAGGTGAACAACGAGTACCGCGCCCGCCTCGCCGGGAAGGGGCTGACCTTCTGCGGCACCAGCCCCGACCAGCGGCTCGTCGAGGTGGTCGAACTGAAGGAACACCCCTACTTCATCGCCTGCCAGTTCCACCCGGAGTTTAAATCGCGACCCGGGAAGCCGCATCCTCTCTTTTCAGGGCTGTTCGAGGCCGCCCTGGCCAGAATGACATCCGACGGAAAATAATATCATGAGCAATACATTCCCACATTTCACCCTCCGCCATCATGCCGCCGGCGCTCCGTTCTTCCTCATCGCCGGCCCCTGCGTTCTGCAGGAGGCCGAGGAAGCGCTTCTCATCGCCGAAACCGTGAAAAACGTCGCGACGAACCTCGGCCTGCCGGCCGTGTTCAAGGCGAGCTTCGACAAGGCGAACCGCACCTCGGGCGAAGGCAAGCGCGGCCCCGGCATGGAAGCCGGCCTCGCCATCATGGCCGAAGTGAAACGCCGGACCGGCCTCCCTCTCCTCACCGACATCCACCTGCCGGAACAGGCAGCCCCCGCTGCCGCGGTGTGCGACATGCTCCAGATTCCCGCCTTCCTCTGCCGCCAGACCGATCTTCTCCAAGCCGCCGCCCGCGTCTGCGGCTCGATCAACGTGAAGAAGGGCCAGTTCCTCGCCCCGGCCGATACCCGCCACATCGTGACCAAGATCAAGGCCGTGCGCCCCGATGCCGAAGTGATCCTGACCGAGCGCGGCACCTCGTTCGGCTACGGCAACCTCGTCGTCGACATGCGCTGCCTGCCCATCATGAAGAAGTGGGCCGACGCCGTCGTGTTCGACGGCACCCACTCGCTCCAGCTCCCCGGCGCGTCCGGCGACCGCACCGGCGGCCAGCGCGAATTCATCCCCTGCCTCGCGCGCGCCGCGATGGCGACCGGCAGCGTCGACGGCGTATTCCTCGAGGTGCATCCCGAGCCCGCCCGTTCCCCGTCCGACGCCGAGAACATCCTGCCCCTCGACCGCCTCGAACCCCTCCTGCGCGAGTTACTGGCCATCCGCCGCGCCATCGTCACCCCTGCCGGAGCCTGATCCCGGCCCAGCCTGACGCCTCAATGGGATGCGGGGGCCGGCTCCTTCGGCAACGGGGTGCCGGTGACTTCCTTCATCCCCGCAAGCTCCTCCTCGAGGGATTCGAAGCCTTTGCCGATCACCCGGCGGGCATCGGTGACGATCAGAAACGCCACCGGGTCGATCTGGTACACCAACTCCTCCAGATGGGGTAGTTCACTTCGGCGCACCGCCGTCAGCAGCACGTCCATCGGCTTGTTGGAGTAGGCGCCGCGCCCCTCGAGATACGTGACGCCGCGGTGCAGCTCCTCGATGACGCCCCAGCAGATCGTCTCGGCCTGTTTCGACATGATGAGAACCTGACGGTAATCCCCGCTGCCCTCCATCACGCGATCGATCGTCTGGCTCACGATGAACGACTTGATCAGCGCGAACAACGCGAGATTCGGCCCGTAGACCAGCGCCGCCACGGCGAGCACCGCCGCGTCGCTCCAGAGGAACGTCGTCCCCACCTGGATGCCGCGGAACCGCAGCAGAAGCTGGGCCAGGATATCCGTCCCGCCCAGGGTCGCCCCGCCCTTGAAAATCAGCGCCCCGCCCAGGCCGGTCAGCACGCCGCCGTAGATGCAGGCCAGCATCGGATCCTCGGCCAGCCGCGTCACATGCATCCAGGACGTCAACACGTCGAGCAGCGCCCCCTGCAGGATGATCGTGACGACGGTCTTCCCGCCGGCCCCGATACCGACGATGCGGCTCTGAATGGCGATCAGAACGACATTGCAGAGGATCACGAACAAACCGATCGGAATCCCGAGGCTGTGGTAGAGAACCGTGCCGAGGCCGACGAGACCGCTCGGCACGATGTGGTTCGGCACGAGGAAAAAGGCCTGGGAAATCGTGGCCAGGATGATTCCGGCACCGATCGAGAGCGCGTTGTTGAACGTGACATTCTGGCTGAGGCGGGTCATGGAACCTCCTGATTCACCGCCTCTTTCGGCTCGAAACGCGATTTTCTTGAGCCCCCCCGCGTCAGGTGGGCAGCACCCCGGCCAGGAATCGCGCGGGATTCTTCTCGGTGAGCCGCCGGATATCCGACTTCAGGAACCGGACCGGGGCCCAGAAGATCCGCCGCGCGCCTTTCGTATACCACTCGATATAGCTTTTCTCGGTCCAGAGGAACCGGCCCATATACCAGTCGGTACCGTACAACAGCCGGTCCTGCACGACCGGCGTCCGGAGCGCCGCGAGGATGCCGGCGAAATACCGCGCGGGCCGCAGGAACATCTCGGCGTCGAACGAGATATCCGAGTAGAGGTTCGGCCATTCCCGCATCATCTGCTTGATCTTCAACTGCCAGGGCGTGTCGGTCCGGTCGAAATGCGCCAGGTTCAGAACGAGCTCCGGGAACCGCCGCAGCACCGGCTCCCACAGTTCCGGCGCGGCCAGGTCGTAATAGCCGTCGTGGCCCGGCAGGCCGCCGCGCTCGCAATGGGTCGTGACCGGGATCCGGTGTCGCTGGCACCAGTCGTAGATCGGATACAGCCGCTCGTCATCCGGCTCGAACCCCATCACGGGATACACCTTCACCCCGAAAAACCGCCGTTCGGCCAGATGCCCGATCACCAGGTCGGCCACCCCCGGCCGGCGCGGATCCGCTCCGATGAAGGGAAGCAGCCGCCGGCGGTTCGCCGCCTCGTTCACGGCCGCCACCGCCGCGAGCGTGTCACGGATCTGCTCGTTCCAGTCCTTCACGTCCTTTTCGGGATAGGCCGAATCGTAGGTCATGTCCACCATCAGGGGCGTCGCCATCTCGATCCCGGCCTCGTCCATCTCCTCGATCAGATGTCGGGCGATGCTCGCCGTGTCGAGATAGGCAAAGCCCAGCCACCGCTCGAGCCGCACCCCCGGCATGAGAATGGCCCGCACCAGCCGGTGCAGAAGCCGGTGCCGCTCGTTCCGGAAGTTCAGCGAAAACCGCTGCCGGAACCCGAGCGGCACGCAGTCCAGGGTGAAAATGTGGCAATGACAATTTATCTTCATGTATATATTATTTTCATCGTTTCACCGTTTCGCCAACGAAGAACCCGATGACGTTCCGCCATCACACCAGCGTTCCGGCAGCCAGGTCATTTCGGAAGCGGGGCGGCGGATGAAGCGGCGAAGGAAGCCGAGGCGACAGGCAAAGACGTCGGCTGGGAAGCTGTCCTGCCGGCCTTCCGTTCCTCTTCGGCGATGAAGGCGGCGACGGCGAAATTGCCGGCCGCGATCGCCGCCTGACGCGGCGTCTGGCCGATCGCGTCTTTGGCCAGCGGATCCGCCCCGGCACGGAGAAGAAACAACGCCACCGCCTCGTATGACGTATCGGAAACGGCCACCGCGTGAAGGGGCGTCGCTCCGACATGATTGGCGGCATTCACCGAAGCGCCCGCTGAGATCAGCCGCTTGCCCGTCGCAACCGCTTCTGCCGTGTCGGTTGCCTCGGCGATGAGATGCAGCGGGGTGTTCCCCTTGGCGTCCCGGGCGCCGACGAGAGCCCCGCGCCGGATCAGTACGTCGGCAGCGGCAGCGTTCCCGAGTCGGGCGGCCTGATGGAGCGGCGTGAGGCCGTTTCCGTCGACCGAGTTCACGAGATCCGAGCCCGATGCGAGGAGCTCGGTCAGAGCCGCGCAGGCTTCATCCTGCACCTCGGGGTTGTCGAACACGAACTGGAGCGGCGTCTTCCCATCCTCGGTCCGGGCCCCGACATCCGCCCCCGCCTCGATAAGGGCCCGGGCGATCGCGACGTTTCCACGGATCGCCGCGTAATGCAGCGGCGTCACCTGCGTCGCCGTCTTCGCCCGCACCACCCGCCGGTCGGCGGCGATCAGCCGCGTGACCGAGGCCAGATTCCCCCCCGCAGCCGCCTCGTGGATCTCGGCCGCCCCCAGCGGCGCCAATCCTCCGAAGACCAGAGCCGCAACAACGATATATTTTGCCTGATATTTCATTATCTCCCCCGTTTCCCGCGAACGGTTTCCGGAATCATCGTGTTCACAGAACGACCAGCGTCACGTTCTTCGAGAGGGCAAGGCTGTCGCCGGCATTGATGCGGTGTTTCGTGCCCGATTCGATCCGCTCGCCGTTCACCTTCGTGCCGTTCGTGCTGCCGAGATCCTCGATGAACCAGGCCCCGTCGACGAACACGACGAGCAGATGCTTGCGCGAAACCCCGGCATGGCCGTCGAACAGCTCCTTCCCGAGCGCGCTCCGGCCGATCACGTCCCCGTGCCGCACTTCGAGACTCAGACCGCTGAAACTCAGCATAAGGAGAGGATCCGAGCGGTCGAGCCCCGAGCCCGGCGGCACGTTCGCGAGATCGCCGAGACACCACGAACACACGAGGCACTCCTCCTCATTCTCGTGGCCGCAGGCGGGGCACACCCTCTTCATCTTCATCGCCCCAAGGTATACCACGCCCCCCCCACCCACTCAATACCGCCACCGGAAACGGCCACGCTCGAGGGATTGAGAACGCTCATCACAGAGGGCACGAAGAACACAGAGGCTGCACGGAGAATGTTCAGATCCTCTGTGAATTCTCTGTGCCCGCTGTGTTCTCCGTGATGAAGCTGTTTTTCGGGGCTTTCTTCCTGCAGATAAACTGGTGGCCCCAAGCGTTCGTATCTCTCTCAGCTTTTCATCTGCGTTCATCTGCCCTCCATCTGCGGATGCGTTCTTGAAACTGAGGAATAGTTCAACGGAGGATCGTTGTGGTGCAATCATCTCGTGGTGAACCATCGTTGTCCCGCGGTGAATTACCCCGGGTTGCGGGGAGGACGGGGCCGGAGTAGACTTGGGGCATATTGTCCGGACGCCCCGACAGGGCAGTCCGACCACATCGAGGGAGGGAATCATGGAAATCAAGTTCGGAACCTCTGGCTGGCGCGACGTCATCGCCGACGGCTTCACGTTCGAGAATGTCCGGGTGTGCACCCAGGCGATCGCCGACCATCTGAAGGCCAACGGGAAGACCGGCGGCGTCGTGATCGGCAGCGATACCCGCTTCCTTTCCCAGAAGTTCATGGAAACGGCGGCCCGGGTTCTTGCCGCGAACGGGATCAAGGCGTTCCTCTGCGTGCGCGACACCCCGACCCCCGTCATCAGCTTCGAGCTGCTCCGCCGCAAGGCCGCGGGCGGCATCAACTTCACCGCCAGCCACAACCCGCCCGAGTATCAGGGTCTCAAGTTTTCGCCCGACTGGGGCGGCCCGGCACTTCCCGAGACGACCGGCGACATCGAGAAACGGGCGAACAGCCTGATGAAGAACGGTCCGGTCCACGACATGGACATGCCGACGGCGCTTCAGAAGGGGCTGATCGAGAAGATCGACCCGATGGAGACGTATCTGGCCGAGCTGCGGAAGAAGGTCGATCTCGCCGCGATCCGGAAGGCGAAGCTCAAGGTGCTCGTGAACCCGCTGTACGGAACCGCCCGCGGCTATCTCGACACGCTGCTGAAGGAAGCTGGCTGCGACGTGACCGTGATGAACGACAAGCTCGACCCGTATTTCGGAGGCCAGCCGCCCGAGCCGTCCGAGAGCCACATTCCCGACATGATCGCCCTGCTGAAGAAAGGGAAGTTCGATCTGGGCCTCGCGACCGACGGCGATGCCGACCGGTTCGGCGTTCTCGGGCCCGACGGACGGTTCTTCGAGCCGAACCAGGTCCTGGGGATGCTGCTCGACCATCTCAAGACGACCCGCAACTGGCCGGGCGGCGTCGCCCGCTCGGTCGCCACGACGCACCTCGTCGACGCGGTGGCCCGGCACCACAAGCTCGAGGTGTTCGAGACCCCGGTCGGGTTCAAGTTCATCGGCGACCTGATCAGCAAGGACAAGATCATCATGGGCGGCGAGGAGTCGGCCGGTCTGACGATCCGCGGCCACGTCCCCGAGAAGGACGGCATCATCGCCTGCCTGCTCGTCGCCGAGATGGTCGC
>ENA-UOWO01001780-UOWO01001780.1-activated-sludge-metagenome-genome-assembly--contig:-NODE-1780-length-27955-cov-5.744480_pt1 | contig 27955 bp, 57 predicted proteins | sample MGYA00238148_ERZ761564 | MGnify/ENA primary metagenome ERZ761564 (study PRJEB28885, sample SAMN05720194) | activated sludge metagenome | isolation source: Anaerobic digester | place: USA...
TATGTAATCTGGAAGATAAAAATTTCCTAAATCCCCATCTCCAGTTTCATCGAGGTTTTCGGTAAAAAGATACACATCATATAGAGTATCAATTCTATATTCATATTCAGTAATTAAATTACCGTGATTCTTATTTATATAAGTATCAATTCCCTTTGAAGATGGTTTGCCCTGTTTATTATAATATATAGGGTCTTTATGTTGCTGCTGTGATAAAAATGATAAAAATAATGAAGCAAATAATATTAAAGCAAATATCTTTAAAGAGGATCTCATTTACGTCTCCATTTTCCTGATTTATAATATTCTCCTTCTTCGTTTAAATAAACTTTTCCATCTTTTGCCATTGACCATTTGTTGTGAACTTCGTCTAGATCATAAGGCAAATCATCCAAGTCAAATTGACTAAGTTTTTGTTTTGATTTTTTGCGGAATTTACCATTCGCAATTTGCTTGTCCTTCTTTTCGGACGATCCTGCGATCCCGACAATCGGGGTCTTACGATAGGATTTACTCATAACTAATTTAAAGTTATTTTTGGTAAAATTAAATAATTTTTAGGGGATTTAAAAATTTTCGGGGTTAAAATCATGTTAAAATTGAAAACCTTTTTATATTTATTCATATACGCGTGCGGGCCCGGGTACGGGTATGGGAGCCTTTCCTCTGGAGCTTAAGTACTTATTTTATGATGCTCGGGGCCCCGGTTTTAAACCCCATGTTAATTTTCTGTTAAAAAAATTTTTTAGTCTCACAGATTTTTATTATATTTGCAATATAAATTGTTCTTTGATATGAATAAACCCACAGACATGAGACAAATCGTTGATAATGAATTGTCTATCCATGGTATCTCGGTCAAAAAGTGGAGTAATCAATCTTGCGGGACTGCATTTATGGAGACCCGAGAGGTAAAAATTCCACACCCTGTTGATTACGATACCTTAGGAGTTTGCTTCCATGAAATTGGCCACATTGTTCATGGGCATGACGAGAAAAGTGGTAAGACCCGGTACGTTGAGGAGTATGAAGCAGAACAATTTGCTATTCAGAAACTCAAGGAGTATGGATTTTATAATAAGCGATATGAGTATAGAGCTATATCGTACGTTCTTTCAAAGATTGCTCAGGCTCGAAATCGCGGTCATAACATGAAGAACGTTCCAAAGGAAATAGTTCGATGGACTGGACTTCAGGTTAACAAATGGAACAAGGCAAAAAAGGTTTTTGTTTGTCGAAATTCCTATAAACGTAGAAGTGACATTAAAGTTTATTTCCGATGACAACAAAAGAAACTGGTGGTGTTAAAATCCGAAAAATTGATAACAACCATTATCGTTTTTTGATTGAAGCCATCATTGTTAAACAGAAGCATCATAAGCAATGGATTATAATAGTCAAAGACAATTGCCTTGCTTATGGTACCACTCCCATAGAAGCAATAAGAAATTTGGGATTGAAAAACAATATACGTTATTCTAAAAACTTGAAGAAAAATGAAAAGAGCCATTCCAAAAGCGTGGACAACGTGGTTTGAAACCACTTACCACAAAGATGGGCAGAAGTTTTCATACACAACTAAAGTTCATACCAAGATTCATGACCGAATTCATGAAGAAGCTAAAAGGCTTGGATATTATGCACAAACATTGATGTATGACAAAACAGTTGAGTGGCCGTTTGGTTTGTATGCCGAAGTAATTAAGACAACAAAATGATACTAAAGGGAAAAACAAATTGGGAAATATTTTACGCTAAATGTAAGAGAATTCCCAAAACATTTAAAATAATCAAGTATGCCTTATTGATACAGTTAATTATAAATGTAACTGCTATAACAATAGGAAGACACGGATTTAAAATGTATGTGTTTGTTATATTTTTGGGGTTTGTGACACTTTTTGTTGTAAATTTTATGTTTACTTCTAAAAAACTAAATTCATGGTAGGATATATAATAAAATAAATTTTAATGAAAAAACAACTTTTAAAAATATGGTATTTTCAAATCGCGTCAGGTGGACGTGATACAAGTCCCATGTGTAATGAGAGAGAACAATTCCGACAACGATAGATAACTATTAAGAACGATATATTGGGCCTCTCTTAATAGGGAGGCCTTTTTTATTTTAACAAATTTAAATTTTAAAACGATGGCAGAAAAGAAGTTAATGTTCTACAAGATTGATGGAACAAAGATCGAAGACGTAAATCAGTACGTTAAGGACTGGATAGCACAGTACCCACATTCTGAAATTACAATTGGATGTGACTCACAGGCCTATGCTAGATACGTAAAGTACTCAGTGGTAATTGTTATGCACGTATTCTATGAGTCAAAGGAACAAAATCCAGATAGAGTAGGACACGGAGCACACGTTATTTCTGCTACTATTATAGATAGAAGTAAGGGTCTTAAGACAGACCTTTACACTAAGCTATGGGCCGAAGCTATGTACACTGTAGAAGCAGCTCAAATGCTTGACGATTGTACAAAGAAGATTAAGATTCACCTTGACTACAACAGCAAGGAAGAAGCTTACTCTAACGTTCTATACGCATCCGGAATAGGATTCATAAAGGGAATGGGTTACGAAGCTTGTGGAAAGCCATACGCTTGGGCAAGCTCGAATGTAGCCGACCACCTTTGTCGTTAAATTAAAAGCCTTAGTTCTCTAAGGCTTTTTTTTATGAATAAATAAAATAAAAATGAAAAAGTTATTAGGAGTTTTATTACTATCATTATTGATGATGTCTTGTGCACCTACAAGAATGTTCTATGTGATGCAGAAAGACTATTCTCATTATGATACCGCCATGATAGATGTTTATACTTCATTAAAAATTATTGGAATGGATTCAATTAATATAAATGACTGGTCTACAAATTATGGATTAGTAGGAGATAATATGAAGTTCAACCAATATATTTTATTATCTTCTCAAGATAAAGATAAAACACATTATTATATGATATTTACAGAATTTTATAATGATATTGATTCAACATATAATTATAAGATAAGATGTGAAACAAAAAATAAAAAGCTTTGGCCAGCCAAATAATTGTTAAAAAATGTTAAAATTAACCCTCGAATTTTTTAAGTTCGAGGGTTTTTATTATATTAGCACTATAATTCACACACATGACAGAAAAACAGATTATAAAATTAAAAAGGGATTTGCAAAAATTCGTTAAAGATGCTTCCGACGAACAATTTGCAGATTTCAATTATTATCTACGAAGCGTCAGTGGTTATAATGACCGATTTGTAACCATGATTGAAAATCGCAGACGAGCCAATAAGAAGCAATTTAAAATAGGCGAGGTTGTTCATTATCAAGGAAGCGATCAAAGAGTTGATATAAATGATGAGTGGGTTATATTAAAAATAAATAGAACCAGAGCTCATTGTAAAAATATGAAAACCAATCGTGTATGGAGCATGCAACTTTCTAATTTGGTTGTCTGGTCAACACTTGATGTATTTGAAAAATTAAAATAACCATGTTTATACTTACATCGATACAAGAATTTGAAGGAAGGAAAATAGGATTTTACAAAGATTATTCTGAAGTACCTAATCGTTTAACGAGAAAAGCTGTTAAACTCCTTCTTAGAAGAGGAACTCCTGGATTTGCAATTTTTATTACATCTGATCGAGTTGAAAAAGGAACATTTCAGATTTATTACAATAATACGTCCTTTCATTCAAAGAAAAATAAAATTGATGGAACTGAATATATCGGCTATGTCACTATTTAAAAAAAGAAAAAAGAAGAAGTCTGAATCAGACAAGTGCATGGATGATTATATGAAAAAAATATCCGAGATGCAAGATAAGTTTTTAAATGAACTTAAAAAATAAATTATGGCAACAAAGATCACACATGAATTTATTGAACTCCTTGTAAAGGCAAAGTGTTCGAAGACAGGAAAGGAATTCACTGTTCCGGTAGGAATTTGGGACATTTATTCTCATGAACAGGAATGTGAACTTTGTGGTTCACATGGAGAAATGACTGTTGATATACACTGTCCAGAATGTGGACAGACTCATTCACACACACTTAAAAGCTGGTAATATGAAATTCAGAATGACAAACTTCAGTAAAAATGTAAGAGTCGATCTTAGTGATCGCGAAGTACATGTTCCTAAAAAGGAAAAATTTAGAATTGTAAGAGAACCTGCAGAAATCGCTGGAGAACCTTGGAATTCTGAATCAAACATTACAGTCTTTTTTGGATTGGGTGCCGTTATATCCTTAATCTTTATGATTATTGCCATTATCGGAATGAATAATGAATGGCAGTCTTTAGGAATTTGGTGTTTAATAACATTCTTAATGTGTTGTGCCACATTAATCGCAAGTTTTGCAAAATATGGTTTTAAATGGCAATCATACATATGGGTGTTTAACTCTATCTTATGGCTGTTGAACACAATATCTCACATGTAATGGAAAAAATTCTAGTTATAGTAAGGGGAATTCCCGGATCGGGCAAAACAACATTTGCTAAACTTCTTGGCCGTGCAATTTGTACTGCTGACGACTATTTAACACGAAATGGAAAATATGAATGGTCACGTGAAAATACTGGAAAAGCCCACACTTGGTGCCAGAAAAAGTGTGAAAGATTCATGAAGGTTGGAATAACTCCTGTCATTGTAGCCAATACATCTACAACAGAAAAAGAACTACGTCCTTATTATATTTTAGCAAAAAAATATGGGTTCAAAGTATTTTCAGTAATAGTAGAAAATCGCCATAACGGCATAAATGAGCATAATGTTCCTGAAGAAACTCTTGACAAAATGATCAATAGATTTGAAATTAAATTATGAAAAACACATTTGTCTTTGATGGAAAAGAATACACCATCATTAAAGAACATAAAGGAATCACCGATGAAACACGCGAACGAGAACTATTTGCATGGAGACCTTGGTGGGTTGGCAATAAATTTCGTTGGTTAAAGAAAATAAAGATTCGGGAACGCCTTGAGTTTTATCGTGGGTCCTCATTTGATGACGGTTGGACATATCAATCGTACTGGAATAATTGGGAAAAAGAATGGTCTGCTGAAGAAATTTTATCATAAAAATTTTTATTTTTAAAAACTTTGTTTTATATTCGCTAACAAATTTAATCTGATGGGTAAAGAAAAAACAGCTGTTGAGAAGCTCTATGATGACCCCAAGTCAAAAGGATTTGTAAATCACTTAATAAGAGCTTACCTCCCAATTAATAAACCTAAAAAGGTTTGGGAATTTCCAGATTCCAAAAAATCCTACAAATGTAACGTATGTGGGCACTCATTAATCGATCTAGGTACTGTCTTAGGAAGAATGTATACTTCTGAAGATTACATGAAAGATACCATCGAACAAATGCGAAAGGAACTCCAGGGAGAAAAAATTGAAAGAGAAGATCGCGCAATTATTAAACATATTACACACGGAGCAATACAGGCTTGGCAGGGTGAAAAAACCACCACATTCCTTTGTGCCGACTGTATAAAAGACCTTTTGGATATGGTTACAACAGGCATTCTTCGAGATGATAAAAATATTGTATGGATTACTCGATCCATGCAAAGAGAACAAGTTTTTGATCATTTCAAGTCAAGCCCTGTAGTTACCAATCCAGAGAAAGAAAAATTGAATGAAATTCACAAAAGGGCTGACCAAAAGAAAATGACCTTTGGCGATTTACAGGTTTTACAAGACTTAAAACAGCGTATGGAAAAGGAGGAAACAAAATGAGAAGAGCATATCATGATTTGGATTTATTGAAGAGGATGGAGTATTTTTTGGCGTAACTCTTGGATTTGATTTTACTGCTGAGCATGAATGGGGAATTGCCGATATGAAGAGAGTTCTTGAAATTCCCGAATTAAAGAAATCAAATGTCGGTATCAAATCAAGAATGATTGGTATGAAACACCCTGAAACTGTTATTCATTATAAAGAAGACGGGAAGTATACCTATCTATATATGAGACAGAAATATCCCTGGGAAAAAGAAACAGAACCCCGACTTCCTGATTATTGTCTCAAAAAAGAAGAACTAGATTGGATTATAAAAGACAATCAAACCAGAGAACCTAAGAAAGATGAAATCATAACTGCTTGGGACAGCAAAGAATTTGGCATGCTTACTAAAGGAGAAGAAAATCGGGTCAGAATAAAAGAACTCCATGAGGCAATATTGAAACATAATGTTGCTCTAACTTTTCTTAACTTAAATGGAAAAAATCCATTTGCTAATGCCTGCCTATCTCTTCTTATAGTTGACAAGCTTCCCAAAGATACTCTTGCAGCAATGAAAGAAGCTGATGAAAATACTTTGGAACTTGCTTTTATAACTAAAAAGCTAAACCTCGATCAAAAATTAAGGAAGTCTGGAAAGTTTGGGGATTATGGTTTGCATTGTGCATCACCTCATTTTATAAGTTCAGAAGAAAAAAGACAGTTAAAAACCAAATATGATGTTAGTGTTTGGATTAATTCATCATCATTCTATGGATGGTGTACTGTTGAAGAACTTGAAGAATTAATTAAAGATAAAAACCTAACAGTCGAAGAATTTAAAAAGAGAAAAGAAGCCCAGAAGAATGGCTAAAGACAAACCTATAAAAATTATTAGTGTTGACCACAGAGATGAAACTGCTGTGTGGTCCGTTTTGTCTGCTGTTGATAATATAAATGAATACCAAAAATGGGCCAAAAAAATTCCGGCTATGAAGTTTCCATCTGACTGGAATGTTCAAATAATTCCGCCATTTGGTGGTGCGATTGTACGATTTACAGTTCAAAGAGATGGCAGCAAAAATAAGGTGAGTGTATATTTAGATTGTTATGATCGTTTAGGTGCAGTTGGGCAACCCTATTGGGAATTATATCCATATAAAGGTGATACTTATCGATGTGCTATGGAGGATGTAGATGAATTACTGGAGATTATTGAGTATGCCTTGGGAAATAAGAGAAAAAGTCTTAACAGAATTTTAACAGAAAAAAGTTAAAAAACTGTTAAAAAATTATTATATTTACAATAAATATTTTAAAAAGAGACCTATGAAGATTGTGTTGAATTCACAAAATGATGATCTTCTAAATGAATTTCTGAAACTATCAAAGAACAATAATGTTGAAATTATAAATGCTAAAGCCGAGAAATTTTTGTTTGATTGTATTTCTGTTGGAGATGTAAGTGCCTTTATAATAGACAATTCTTCTGAGTACTCACAGAAGGCGATAGATTTCATAAAGAAGAAACATCCTTATATTCCCGTAGTGATAATCGGGAAACAAGAAATTGACAAAATTAATAATGCTGATATTTATATTCCTCTCATAAAAGACATACCTTATTTTTATTCTTTACTAACAAGAAATGTCATTAACTACGAAAAGAACTTTAAATCACTACAACGCTTAACAATAAAAATCTCCAATAAAATTGAATTTGGAGAATGTATATATGATCCGAATATTCGAACGTTGTTTTATAATGGAGCGGCAGTAAATAAGTTCTCTGAAAAAGCAGGAGGCATAATTGAGATATTGGCTGCCAATTACGGAAAACTTGTTAGAAAAGAACTAATACTTGAAAAAATTTGGCTAAAAACTGATTATTTTTCCAGCCGGTCTATGGATGTTTATGTGACTAACATACGTAAGATTCTGAAAGCCAACAAAATTAATATGCACATCAAAAATGTTTCCAAATCAGGTTTGATATTAGAATGAATATGGCACGCAAAACGCGACACAAGTACCAGCAATGGTATTAACACCTGAAGAAATTCGGGAAATTACAGAACTAGCTTCAAAAAAATTAAAAAGAAAAACGAACATAACTAAATCTATGTCCGTTGCTTATCATCAAATAATTGCTGATGGAAAAAATGTTTCTGATACTATTGAAAGAATAGAGAACTTCCGTCGCACACTGGCTAATAATACAAATTCATCTATTAACGATGTTAAAATAAAAAGAAGTTACTATAATAGTAATACGATCACATTTTTTGTCACAAGAGAAGAAACTATCGAAGAATTTAATAAACGAGTTGAAATTTCAGCTTCAAAAAGAATAAATACTGCTAATAGAATAAAAAGATCAAAACTTATTGAGGCCGAACAAGAACGTGAACGAAAGAAGGCCATGCTGATAAAAGCAGTTGAAGAATTGGGTCCTGAGATTTATGAAATTTTTGAAGAGATAAAACTTAAAGAGCCCAAGTAATGGAAGGTATATTAACAAAAGCGGAACGCGAAGAGCTGTTTGAAAAGATCAAAGCAAAAATGACAAGAAAAGATGTCACTCTTGAATTTGGAACTGTTTCTGCTGATGCTATATTTCGTAATGCAACAATAGATCAAGCGATAAAGAGATTAGAAAAAGTCCGTAATGAAGTTTCGATTTCACACACTGTTCCAGTAGATCAAATAAGAACATCTGTTGAAGCTTGGCAACGAATAAAATTATATGTAAAACGTCCTGAAACTGATGCTGAATTTTTAGTAAGAGCAAAAAGAGAAGCTAACCAAAAAATCAACAGTATCAATAACGATCGCAGAAAGAAAATTTTACAAGAAGCAAAACAAAAAGAAAAAGATAAGAAAGAATTAGCAAGAATAATGGCTAATTTAGGTCCAGAAATATACGAAGTGTTCGAACAAATTAAAAAGGAAGTATAAAATACCGTTCAAAATGCCCTCCGGGGCATTTTTTATGCAAAAAAGTAACTTTTTAACAATTTTTAACATTTAGAATTTTACCGTGTCAGCAATTTTGATTATATTTACCTTAAGAAAATGGCCTAGCTCCTTTGGATTATAGCCCAACGAGAGACCAGGAACGATAAAAAGTTGGAAGTTCGAATCTTCCCACGGCCACAAAGAAACAACACACACAATGAGAACATTAATAAGCATAGTAGTAATAATCTTGGTAATCAGATTCTTTGGTTGTAAAACAAACGAAGAAGTTAAGGTTCCTAAGATTGATACTATCGAGGTAGCTTTAGAAGATACTACATCAGTAATGGTTTGTACACGTGAAGGATGCAAAAATGTTACTATGGAAGATCGAAAAAAAGCTGCTGAAGAAGCTCAGAGGATTATTGATGAAATAATGAAATAATTACACACATGAAAAAGTTAATCGTTATCTTAAGTTTAGTTCTTACTTCAATAGTAAGTATGGCTCAGATGCCTTTTTTCTCTGACTCAAATACATACATATCTACTTTTAATAAAAATGTTTATGGGCAGAGAATAACTTATCAACCAGAAGTTACCTTTACATTTGAAGGTAATTTGATGATCACAACAATGAAAGATCAGAAAAGTAGATTTCGCTCTTTTGGCGAGATCGAAACTGGTAATGATGCCGACCATACATGGAAAACTTATCAGTGTTTAGATAATAGTGGTTCAAGAGTCAATTTAACATTTGCTTTTGATAAAGCTTCTAAAACTCAAGTTATAATAATATTTTATAAAGGAGAAACCTATGATTATTTTGAAGTCGAGTCTTGAAATGCTCCTGTAAAAGATACATTCATAACTGATAACATCGAAAGTCTTGGCGTATTTGGAGAAAAGAATGCTGAAGATATTTCAATGGATGAATTTAAAGCAAGAGTCAATGAGTCTGGAAAGCTTGTCGGAATTGATAATTTAGGAGAGAAACTAGAACCCATCATTAAATCGGCAGTTATAAATGAAATTGCTAATGGCGTAACATCTGCCGATAACAAACCTAAAAGATGGCAAAAAGGTAGCTCTGTAGATGACCCTCATATTATCATCGAAAAAAAGTAAAAAATATTTTTGAAATACAAAAAAATTAATTATATTAGCAATCAAAACAAAATCATGAAACTTACAGATATTCTTAAACCCAAATCCAGAGATGAAGTTGCCAGTGAATTTTGTCAAAAGTATCAAATAAATCGAAAGGAATTACAAAGATTTTATAATGGTATGAAATGGCACAGCGGAATTACATCTTGGATAAAGGCCGTGTTTATGTGGGTCTTTGGATTGTCAATGATAGTCAATTTTATCATGGCTCTTTCCGATAAGTATTTTTGGTTTCCGATACATCAAACCAGAAGCATGTTAGCTTTTATCAATATTTTCTGGGTTATTTCATGCTTTGTCGTAGCATTAATTATTATTGTTTGGGGAATAATGGTATTATATCGATATTATAATCAAGAAGAAAATAATGGCTGGAGGTAATATGAACACACACGAAACATCAAAAGAAACAACGGCAGTTATTGAATTACTTCAATCTACGCTTGCAGGAAAACTTGACCCTTCGTCCAATTTTAATCCTCAATTTCTGGCCGAGGCAATCGTTGAAAAGTTAAATTTCAATCTTTCTCCGATAGAAAGAAACGCCAAAAAGGTTGAGGACGCTATTCGTTCATTTGAAAAAATGATCAGTGATATCGACGAAGACATGGATAATGAATTACAGCAGCTTGGAAAAGATGAACTTCTTGTGAAGAATTTTGTCAGAGGTCAAAAAACAGCTTGTGAGAAACTTAAAGAATCTCTAAAAGAAATATGAAGACACATTTACTAAAAGGAAAATCACAAAAAGAAATAATCAATTCTTTTTGCACACAACACAACATCCAATCATATGAATGGTCTGAATTCGTTACTAATCTAGAAAAGGTGCCTGTTCAAAAGCATCTTCAGTTATTTTGGACCATTCCTTTATTTTTTGTTGGAATAACTGCATTGTTTACATCGTTTGGATTTTTGTTTGATGATCAATTTCCTGTAATTTATAAAATAGCAGAAAAGGTCACTCCAACATTTATTCAAAGATTTGTCAATATATCTTATGCGTTGATATTATTTATAATTCCTTCAGGATTAATAACAATACCCATAATAAAATGGGGTAAAACATACGGATGGGGATGAAACTAATTGGAAAATCCAAGTCTGACATTAAGTATGATTTTTGCAAAATGTACAATGTTCCATCATCAAAACTTGATGAATTAATAAAACATTTAAAATACAACATTTATATGGGCGAAAAAACAAAGTGTTTACTTATCGGAATTCCATCTATCTTAGTAGGATTAACATTCATTGTGTCCTTTATAGCCGCAATGACAATGCATAAATATCCAATGATCTATCCATTTAAAGAGGCTAGTTTTTATCAAATGTTTGTTGATATAATTGCTATAGTGGCTCAACTTGGATTTGCATTATTCATGATAATAGGTCCTTTAGTTTGGATGAGTAGAGTATTTGAATGGGGAGATGATTAATAATTTTTATATGAAACAATATACAATAGACGAATTAAAGAAAAAGAAACTCATTATATTCGAAGCAATAATGGGTTCTCATGCTTATGGAACAGTTCTTCCAACTTCAGATAAAGATATTCGTGGAGTTTGGATGCAACCTCTTGAAGAAATTCTTCAATATGGCTATGCCGAACAAGTTGCAGATGAAAAGAATGACATAGTTTATTATGAACTTCGCCGATTCATCTCTCTTCTTCGTGACAATAATCCTAACATTGTAGAAATTCTTTTTGCACCAACAGACTGCGTGCTCAAAACCTCGCCTGAATGGGAAATACTTAAAAGTTGTGATAAGAAATTCCTTACTCAGAAATGTCGTTGGACCTTTGCTGGATATGCAATCGATCAGATAAAAAAAGCCAGGGGTTACAACAAGAAAATGAACTGGGAAGAAGCTCAAATGGTTCGTAAAGGTGTCCTTGATTTTTGTTACATTCTTGATGATGGAGGGTCAACAACTCTTCATGATTGGCTTATAAGATATAATAGCTCTCGTATTGATCTTTTTGATCAAAGGGATTTCAGTCTTGCTGCTATAGATCATGCAAAAGATGTTTATGCCATGTATCAAGTTCCTGGAGGAATTGTTTCTGATGTCAATGTTGCTAATGACGTTCAACTATGTTCCATTCCAAAAGGACAGCTTCCTGTTGCTTATTTAACCTTTAACAAGGATGCATATTCAACTCATTGCACTCGTTACAAGGAATATCAAACATGGCTTAAAGAGCGTAATGAAGACCGTGTCAAAATGAACAAAGCACATGGCAAGAATTACGACTCTAAAAATATGATGCATACATTTCGCTTACTTAAGGTTGCGATTGAAATTGCAAAAACTGGAAATCTAAATGTTCGCCGTTCTCCTGAAGAAATAGAAGTTCTTATGAAAATTCGTCACGGAGAATATGAATATGATGATCTTCTTCGTGAAGCTGAAGAAATGATAACAAAATTAGATGAGGAGTATGACAGATCAGCATTAAAAGATAGTGTTGATGAATATTATGCCACATCTATTTTACTTGAGATGAGAAAGAAAAGATATGGAATATAAATTATATGATCTGAAAACAACACTCTATGAAGAACAAAATCCTGATAATTTACAAGATGATTGGGAACAAAAACAGGAACAGAAGTTTTTTCAAGAGCAGATTGCAGAAAATATAGATCGTGTAAGTAAATTATTGGAAGGCAGGCGTCATTCAGTTCCTGCCAGTTTTGTGGTTGTTGGACAACAGATTTATGAGTTATTATTAATGATGCAAAAAGAAGAAAATGAACAACTTTCCCCTAGTAGAAAAACTAATAAAAGAACTAAACGAGTCAAACTCAACACTAGAAAAAACAAGGGTTCTGTCTAAACCTGAATTTAATGATCCGTTTGTAAAGGAAATTTTAAAAGCTACTCATAACCCTTTCAAACAATATTATGTCACCCCTGATAACTTAAAAAAGAGATCAGATTTGGTGGCTTTGTTTACTGAGTATGAAGATATTTTTGATTTGCTAGATGCTCTTAGTTCAAGAAAAATTACAGGTCATGACGCGATATCAGAAGTCAATGCTTTTATCAAAGCAAATATTGAGCATTCTGAATTGATTTATAACATCTTTGATCGCAATCTGAAAACCAGAGTGTCAGAAAAAATAATCAATAAAGTATTTCATAATCTAATACCATCATTTGAAGTTGCTTTGGCAAATAAGTATGATGACAAACTTGCTGCTAAGATCGATTTTACAAAAGAAGATTGGTATGCAAGTCGTAAACTTGATGGATTAAGATGCATTTGTATTGTTGATGAAAAAGGTATTGTCAAAATTTATTCCAGAAGTGGTATTGAATTTTGGACATTATCCGTTGTAAAAGAAGAAGTTAATAAGCTGAACTTAAAGAATATTGTTTTAGATGGTGAGGTTTGTATTGTTGATGAAAACGGAAATGAAAATTTTCAAGCCATTTTAAAGGAATATAACCGTAAGAATCACACCATCAAAAATCCCCGATTCAAATTATTTGACATGATTCCCTTAAATGAGTTTGTCAGTAACAAGGGAAAAATTCCATTTTCAACAAGACAGAAAAATTTAGAGTATGCTATTTTTACCCAATCCAATTATACCGGAAAGGTTCTAAATCTTATTCCTCAATGGAAAGTAGAATCAGGAGAACATCTTGTTGAACTTACAACCTTAGCAGAAAAAAATGGATGGGAAGGTATAATGATTCGCAAAGATATTCCTTATGAAGGTAAACGTTCAAATAACCTATTGAAATGCAAGAAGTTTTTGGACAATGAATACATAGTAAAAGGAGTCGAAGTTGGTCCTTTCAGGGTCATTGTTAATGGTTTAGAGGTCACTGAAGAGGTTTTAAGCAATGTAATAATAGAACACAAAGGTTGTGATGTTGCTGTTGGTTCTGGATTCTCTATTGACCAAAGAAGAAGATATAAAGAACACCCCGAAGAAATAATTGGAAAAGAAATAACCGTTCAATATTTTGAAGAAACAAAGAATCAAGATGGTGGATTTAGTTTGAGGTTTCCTGTTGTAAAAGCAATTTATGAAGAAGGGCGAAAAGTTTGATATTCAATCCATTGATAGAGATAAGGTAGTTCTTATTTTAAAATGGTGCGAAAACAAATTTGGGAAATCAACACATTATAAAAGATTTCCCAAACTTCGTGTTTATAAGTCAAAGGGAACCGCAAATCCTGATTATCGAGATACTGGATTATTAGGAGAATTTCATAATGAAACAATAAAAATATTTTTAGGCTCTCATACAAGTGCAAAACAATTGTGCCGAACGGTTATTCATGAGTATAAACATTACTTAATGGGCCTAAAAGAATTTTATCAGTTGTATGGTAAATTTGTTAAAAAAGGAAAAAATTTAGATTATATTGAAGATCATCATCCTCATGAAATATTAGCAGAACGCTTTGAAAAAAGATGGGCTGATTTATGCTTTAAAGAACTAAAAAATAAATTATATGGCAAACAAGGTTAAACCAATTACACCCTCAGAAGTTCTTCAATCCAAACAGGAATCTATACCTGATGAAGTATTTCAAGCTGTTAACGAAATGATCACCAAAAAATGGGATGGCTATTCTGCTACTTTCCGTGAGGAACATTTATTAGCTCATTATTTTTCAATAGTTGGTGGCGGACAATTAGACAGTGACAGGCAAAAAATTTATGATAATCACTGGCTTGATTTTGAAGATATTTATCGCAAAGCCGGGTGGTCTGTAGAATATGATCGTCCTGGTTATAATGAGAGTTATCCGGCAACATTTACGTTTAAGAAAAAAAGAAAATAATATGATACCAAAATTTAAAAATCGACCAAATAAATCCTATAATATCGATGGAAGAGAAGTATGGGATTCACGTTCTGCTGCCGTTAATTTAGCCATTTTAGTTTGGACTCATAATTTAGAAGGTCCTTACGTTCTGGCTTCAAAACGTGGTCCTGCTGCAGCAGATAACAGGGGAAAAATGAATCTTGTTGCTGGTTATTTTGATTGGGACGAATCAGGAGAAGAAGCAATTTATAGGGAATCTTGGGAAGAATGTGGAATTTATCTTCCTGATTTGATTAAATCAGCTGAAGAGATAATATCAAATGACCTTGATAATCCATGGTACACAAATACAAAGCCAACAGAAAATAGGCAAAATATATCATTGAGATATGGTATTGCAATGATTTTAAAAACAAACAACTTGCCGATTTTATCAACAGAACACAACGAAATCCCAGGAGAGGTTGAAGACCCAATATGGATGCCTATCGAAGATATTGACAAATATAATTGGGCTTTTAATCATGATAAGGTTATATTTGATTATTTCAAGATTATTGAAGGGAAGATGGGATAAATAAATAAAAAAGCAATGGAAAAAGAATATGGTTCCGTAACATTCTTAAATTCAATAAAAGATACCTTTCCATATGTAGAAGCTGCTATTATGATTCTAGATAATAACTTTAATTGGTGGAAATCAAATTATGAGTTACTAGAAGAAACTTTAGCTAATGAAGTAAGAGGAATTGCTAAAAATCCTGTTGAAATAAGAACGAGATTCACTGTTTATAGTGGTCCAGATGAATTAGTTGAAGCAGTTAAATGGACAGGCCCTGCTATTGAATTTACATTTATGGAAACTTCACCTGATGTTGTTTTAAAAACCAAAAATAAAATTGGAAACACATGGGAAGGACATAGATTAATTACAGAAGATAATAAATTATTTGTTTTATTTGAATAAAACTATTATCTTTATTATACATAAAAAACAAAACATGAATAATGTCAGTTATAAAAGAATTATTTACTGAGAAGCTTCGTCCTAAAAATCTAAATCAATTGATTGCGCCAGCACGAATAAAGGCTGAGCTTGCACAAGGACTAACACAAAATATCTTATTGTATGGTTCTGCTGGTACAGGGAAAACATCTTCCCTGTTTATTTTAGCAGAAAATCACCCATATCTTTATATTAACGCATCTTCAGAACGAGGAATAGATGTTATTCGAGAAAAAATATCTAAATTCTGTTCCACTATATCATTAGAGGGAGGCTCTGAAAATCTTAAATGCGTTATATTAGATGAAATAGATGGTGCCACCGAGGAGTTCTTTAAGGCCCTGCGATCGGTTATGGAACGATACGCATCCACATCAAGATTTATAGCATCTTGTAATCATATTCAAAAGGTTCCAGGTCCAGTTCAATCACGATTTCATCTAATTTCTTATGACGCAATAGATAATGATGAAGAAAAATATTTGATTGAAGAATACAAAAAGAGAATAGCTAAAATTTTGGATGCTATAAAAGTAACTTATACTGATGAAATATTAACTAAGTTTGTAGTTAATGATTTTCCAGATATGAGAACTCTTGTTCAAAAAATACAAAGTTTTTATTATAGGGGAATTAAAGAACTTGATCCTCGAAACTTTAATATAAATTTTGATTTTAAAGAGTTATTTGATCTTTGTTTAGCAAAACCAAATCCTGTAGATAATTATAAGTTTGTGGTTAATCAATATGGAAACAAAGTTGATGAATCACTTGCTGTGTTAGGAAGGGACTTTCCTGAATATATCAAAAATAATTATCCAAGTAAAGTGGATCGAATCCCTCTTGTAATTATTTGTGTAGCCGAATATCTATATCAAAAAGAATTTGTTATCGATCCGATGATTACTTTAATGGCTTGTGTATATAAAATACAAGAAATTTTAAAATGAAACGAGATCAGATATTTGAATATTTGATACCTATATGGATAAACATAAGTATGTTATTTTTTATTGCTGTTTTTACTTATATAACGATAGAAGAACCTGAAGCTTTTTGGGGGCTTTTTAGCATTCTTTTGGTTTTTTATTATGTTTCCAAAACAGAATTAGGACTAATAAACATGATTAAAAAAATATCAAAGGAAAGAAAATCTTTGGCTGCTTATAGAGAATATTCAAAAGGAAAAATTAATCGAAGATATTGTTTAAAAAGGCACAAAGAAATAAAATTGGATAAAATATTGCATCATTTAAATAATAAACCAAAGTTTAGATCACCGGGAATTTATGTAGTTGAGATGGATGAAAGCCGAATAATACACGTTCCTCCAGCTGCTGTATGGAATGCTCAACATATGAACAATGTTTAACAGTTTTTTAACAGAAAACATTTTTGTTTTTAACTTTTTTAAATTACATTTGACTTATGAATATTCAAACTAAATATGATTCAGGAGATACTGTATTTTTTATAAAAGCAGGAAAGAAAAAAGGAGATGTTAGCATACGTATGGCTCAAGTTATAGGATTTTCTGCTATTCATCATAATGGGCATAATGTAGAAATTACCTACAACATTAAGGAAATTTATACCGGATTTGGTTCATCAAATGAAGAACATCAGATAGATGAGGATTTTTTATACCAAAATGAAGGAGAAATACTTGCCTTTTTTAAAGGAAATATACGAGCTTTTTTAAATAAAAATAAAGAATTTAATGGTAGAGTTAAAGAACCAGAAAAAGACGATTTACCGTTTTAAAATATAATTATGACTAATGTAATATTCGATTTATCAAACATGTTTTTTCGTAGTCTCTTTATTGTTGGAGGGTACGGATCAAAAAATTATTCATTCGATAATCAGACAGAAGTGGATCAATTAATGAGAAAAGTTTCTACTGATGTATCATTTATAATAAGACAACTAAATCCATCTAGAGTAATTTTTGCTCTTGATTCCAGATCTTGGAGAAAGGAAATTTCCATTGATGAGAATGATGGTTATAAAGCCAATCGAGAAAAAAGTGGAATGATCAATTGGGACAATGTATTCAACACGATGAGGGAATTTGGAGATATTTTAAATTCCAATGGATTTATTGTCACTAAAATTGATTCAGCAGAAGCAGACGATATCATAACTTTATGGAGAGACAAGTTATTATTCGATCAAAATCAGCATGTTATTATTGTTTCTGCTGATGAAGATGTACGCCAATTGGTTTCATTTTTTCCATATGAACCAGGAAAAATGGTTTTCTCAACAGTTTATAATCCATTTTCTACAGGGAAAAATGCAACAAAGAGATTGTTTGTTTCAAACCACTTCAATGAATGGATTGAAAAGCAAGATGGCGGTGATATTTTCAATAGAGCTATTGATGTTGACAAAGAAGATTTTAAAAAGCTACGAGACAACGAAAAAGTTAGTGTTGAAGAAGTAGATGGAAATTATATAGCCATGAGAAAAATATTCTGTGGCGATGATGGTGATAATGTTCCATCGATTTATTCATGGCTAAATGACAAAGGAAAAACTGTTAGAATTACTGAATCCAAATTTCAAAAGATTATAGATTATATTGGAGCAAAGGATTATCTTGATTTAGTAGAAAAGGCCCCAATTATTTATGATCAAATAACAGAAATGGCCGGCCACACACCTTCATTTCGAAATATTGTTGATCGCTTAAATAGGCAAATTAAATTAGTTGTTTTAGCACAACATGTTTTTCCTGATGAAATAGTACAAAAATTTCATCAAGATGTTGATGAACAACTAAGACGACCAACAGTACATCCACAAAATTGGAATATGAATTCCTTATTAGAAGGTACCAGATATGTACGAAATAATAGTGGAAATGAAGCTTCTATTTTCAAAGAAATTGACAGATTAAATACACAATTATTCTAATGAGTATAGAGGATTTGCAATATGATTGGGAACACAAACAAGAGATAATCTTAAGAGGAGAACTATATGTTGAAATTGTTGAATCAAAAGTAACAGGAGAACCCTCTAAAAGATTAATTGAAATATTCTCCAATCTAATTGTTGAATCCTTAAAAAACTTTCAATTTTCCTATAGTTCATATGATGATTTATATCAAACTGCATTCTTACAACTTCTTTCATATTGGAAAAATTATAATGAAAAGAAAGGAACAGATCCAAAAATGTATATGATGCAAATAATTAAAAGCGCATTGGCTTGTGAATATATGAAAATAACAAAATTAAATAAAACAAATATTATATGCCTACAGGATATACAGCAGGAATAATAGATGGAAAAATAAATTCATTTTATGATTTTGCTTTAGTCTGCGTAAGAGCCTTTGGAGCAACGATTCATATGAGAGATGAAAATCTTAATGTAAAATATGAACCTGCCAAACCTGATCCATATTATGTAGATCAGGTTAAAGAAACAAGAGATAGAATGGTTGAAATATTTTCAATGACTGATGAAGACATCATCAAAAGAGAAAAGGCAAAAATTACAAATACAATACAATATCATTCTGAAAGAATTAAAGAGATAAATATTCTTCGAGAAAAACTTGAAAAACTTCTTAGCGAAGCAAAAAAATATGACCCTCCAACTACTGAACATGTTGAAATAAAAGAATTTATGATTCAACAATTAGAATCAACTATTGAACATGACTGTGATACTAAATATCACGAAGAATATTTAGAATTGGCCGAACAATGGAAAAATGATCCTATTGATCCTAAGTCTATTAGAAACTCTATGTTAGATGATAATAATAGAGATATGCAACATGCAGAAGAAAAGCTAAAGGAAAACGAAGAAAAGTGCAAAGAAGCAAATAAATGGGTTCAAGTATTTTTAGATAGTATTAAAAAATGAAAGATCTACAAAAACAATGGGAAAATAAACAAGAAAATGAGGTTTTTAATCCTCAAAATCTTGAAGAAGCATTTGAGTGGATGGATAAACATATGCCCGGACTTTTCACTAGTGTCAGAGAAACATCAACTGCTGGATTGCATCATGGTGCAGGAACTTGGCTAAGAAATAATTTACATTTATGGGAAGATTGTGGTAAACCTTATAAAGAGAGAACCCCTTTGTCAAGATGGTTTAATGATAATGGTATTTTTCATCCTGATGACATGAGCGGAATTTTATTTGATTCCTTAGAAAGGCATTTAAAAGGGGAAGATCTAAAATTAGAAGAACAATTTAAATTTTATATAGATTATTGGAGTAGGGTTGACCCCAACGTTAATAAAGGAGGCATGTAATGAAACCATTATTTATATTGTTTGTAGAGATGGGGACAATGTCCGCTGTAAAAGCTCGAGAGAGAATGACAGAGGCAAGAGATTATTTACAAAAACAAATAGGTGAGGATTTTAAAATAATAATACTTCCAACAATGAAAGGACCAAGTCGAGTACAATTTTACCCCCCTGGAATAGAGATTGATGATTTTTCGGAAGATTTAATAAAAGAATTGGCTAAAAAAACATCACTAAAAAATGTTAGAATTCAATTAAATAAAAATTTAACAGAAAATTAACAGATTTTGGAAAACTTTTTGAGCGAGCTGCATAAAATAAGTAACCTGGAACTCCAGGAAAAAACTATCTAAATATTATATACCTTTATCCGGAAATGGAACTCTTTGAACTCACAAAGATCATGTTTGAAAAACCAGAAGAATACTCTTCGGTAACCCCTGGAGATAAGAGAAAACACTTCTTCATGATAAATCGAAGAATGGCGATTCAACATCCTGAAGAAGCTCAAGCTTTACAACGTCTTAAAATAAATGAAGCAGCAGTTGTTGATTTCTGGCAACGATTTCTTATTCGAAAATATAAAGGAAAGACACCTTTTTGGATGTTTATTGCTGGTGTTAAAAAGAAACAAGAAGAAAAAGAAAAGAAAATAAACATAAAGGAATCTGTAATAAAACAATATGCTATTAAATTTGGTTATGACTTAAAATCTGTAAGAGAAGCTATTGAAATTTTTCCAGATTCAATGAAAAAAGAATTACAAAACTTTGAAAAAATATTAGAATCATGAGTGAATTATTACAAAAATTGACATTAGTATTTATGATATGGGAAGTTTTGAGACTTTTCATTAGTAAACTTTCTTGGGAAAATGTTGTTTCCAGTTGGAATAAGAAAAATGAACCTCAATTAATCAAGGGAAAATATCCATTACTAAATTTTATAGGTTATGCCTATATGATTTATCTCGTATTATTATTATTTACACAATGGTGGTGGGTTTCTTTAGCTATGATTGCCTTAGCTATATTAACAACCATATCAATGTTTCCTGTTATTAAAAGAGGCGATTCATTTAGTCTTCATATATTTTTGATGTATCTTGCAGACGCAGCCATAACTCTAATTTTGCTATGTCAGATAAATAATCCATTAGAACGGATATTATAAATGTTTAAAATTGAAATAACATCACATCGAAATTATCGTGTAAGTCTTGCAAAAAAGACTATACAAATTTTCGATATTGAGTCCCAAATAAGAAAAGATAAAGAGTTGTTTCAAGCCTATCAAGCAAACATCGCTATGTCATTTGTAGATCATGCTTATCATTGGAAAAAATTTCGTAAAAAATGCTATTTAAGTGGTGCAGATATTCATCAAATTGCTAACGATGCAGCTAAGAATTTTTTAAATATGTGGCTGAGTAGATGAAAAAAAGAGACAAAATATTTAGAGAAGTAAATTACAGAAAGTTTTTAGGTCGAGAAGACGAAACAGATACTACAAAACCCCCTATTGCAACAGTTAAAAAGGTTGTGGAATGTTGGCAAAAAGGTGGATTAGATGCCGTCAAAATATTTTTAAATGAATCAATTGTATGGGGAAATACTTGGGAAGATAAGATTAAGAAATTAATAAATGAAGGAAAAACTCTCTCTGCCCAAGCCGAAATAGAATTAGTCGCATTTAACTTAGATTTTAGAAATCAATTATATAAAAAGAAATTAGACCCTAATAAAATTCAAAAACATGGACGTTAAAAAACTACTTGAAGCTGTAGAAGAAAAAAATCTTTCAATTAAAGATTTAACAATTCTAAATTTAGTACCGAATGTTGTAGATGATGTTGTAATTGGTATTCCAAATGGGCATGTGGAAGCGTATCTTCCTAAAGATATGTCTGGAGATAGGTACAAAAAGTGGCTTAAAGGACGTGGTGGTATATTTTATAGAGATTTAACAAGGGCTAATTCGAATCGTCCTCATGGAAAGTATGTACTGCTTGAAGGAAATAACTCCAGAATGATTTCGAGGTTAATTGATGATGACGAAATAGAATTCTTTAGTGTACTTAAATTAATAGATGGAAAAATAAAGGATCACCCCTATATGACTATTCGTACACTAGAGGAGGATGAGAAACTAACATCTACTCAAAGATATATAAAAGAAAACGATGAGGAATATAATTCTGAAATAAGAATTACCATTCCGAACAATGATATATCCTCAGAAGAGCCTGAGGACAGTGAACCTGATCATGGGAATGTTTCCCTATTTGAAGATTAGTTCGCTTCACAATCCCTAAAATAAATAAGCTCTATAGCTTAATAGATGCTATTGATGTAAAATTTTTTTGAATCAATTATTTTATTTAAATTTACATTGTTGAGTAAATGCTAAAATAATTGCGTACATCTTGGCATTAAGTTAAACTAAAAAAAATGAATTATGAAAGTAGTAAAACAAACTAAAAATTTGCAAACGAAATCCGGAAAATTTAAAAAATTCTTTTTAATCAACTTTTTATTCTTAATCAGTTTTATGTTTTCTTTCAATTCCGGAGAAACACCCGTGAATGCTCAGTCCTTTATTGGTTCTGATTTTTCGAATACAGCTTATGTTTATTCTGTTCGCGATCGAGGGCGTATGGAGTTAATAAATGAAGTTAAGCTCTATATGCATGAAATTGCTCCGGATTCTAAGTTAGATCCGGAGTTTCTAGTCTTAAAATGTCTAGAGTACGACATGGATATTGCATTTGTTGTTGCCCAGGGTATATTAGAATCACATCTTGGGACAAAAGGACTTGCAGTTCAAACAAATTCGGTATGGAACGTTGGCACTTATGATAATGGAGAGATCAAATATCGATACAGCAATGTAAATGAGTCAATAGAACCATATTTGAAACTCCTTAAAGACAAATATTTAATTAACATATCTATTAAAGGTGATACAATATATAAAGACTTGAATCATTTATTACAAGACAGAGGATATAAAAACTTAAAAGGAGAAAGATATGCTACGGCTTCTTCATATGAAAATTCATTGCGAAAGATAATGATACAGATCAATATGGACACTAACATTCAAATGTACCAGCAAGTAATAACATTATCAGACGAAAAAATATTAGCCTATTTTGGACCAATAGAAAAAGAGATCGTTTCAGATTTAAAAGAAATTGCAATGAATTAGAAATCATTCAATTTTAATTTGAAGGGGGTTTTAACCCCCTTTTTTATTGGGGTAAAGTAATATAATTAAAGATATATAAAATAAAATTTAACCTATGCCTTTAGATTGGGGAAATCCAAATACTTATAATTATGTAGATCAAGAACATAATTTGATGTTATGTCGAAATGAAGAATGGAATGTTACAATCGGAGGGGGTAGATACGAAGCAATAGCTAGATCATTTATTGCCTATGTTTGTTATGGAGACGAAAGATTTATTGAAGGAATAGAATCTTGCTGGACAAAAAAACAAATTAGAAAAAAATACAAATATGTTGGACGTCCATATCCTGTTAAGGCTGATAAATTACCTCCGTTTGTTGCTGATCACGTAGCTTATTCTATCTTTGCTTTTAAATATGCTGGGTATTCTAAAGAATCACTTAAAGATTTTATTAATCACACAAAAATAAATTTTAATCCATCTTTATATTTATGGGCCAAAGCTTTAATTGGAAACAAACTAAATGATCTTTTATTTTATTTTTATATGATTCCAAAGGTTAAACTTGTTACATTATGGAACAAGCTCATTTATAAAATTGCCCCATTTGAAGATGAGGTTTGCCAAAATGGATGGATTAAAGTAGATAATGATTTAAAACCAGAAAGAATAAAAAAATTAGCTAAAAAATTATATTCAATTGAAAAATTACACATGTTAGCGTGGCAAATATATTTTATGCCCGAATCCAAATTAAAAACAAAGTTGCAAAAAATGTGTTTAAAAATAACTCCTAGACATAATTATGTGATAAAGATGATATTAGGATCTAAGGAAAATATTTCTAAAAATAAAGTTAATAATTATAAACCTATGACAAGTTATAGATGGCACACAATATTAAATCCTTGGATAACGGATCGTGATCTGAGTATATTAACAGACGAAAAATTATTACAAGCTAATGTGTTAGATGTTGATTATGTAAAGACTTTATATAATACTATTTGGTGTCCACTGATAGATAAGAAAATAATAAATTAATATGAATTACGTATTTAATCTACAACCAAGCCCAAAAGATGATAGAGACTTTTTACTTGAAAGTATTTATCCATATTCTGTGGCTCTTCCTGCAACACTAGATCTTCGTAATGGAATGCCTTCTGTTAGAGATCAGGGACAATATGGAACTTGTTCTGCACAAACTGCCGCGGCAATGAAAGAATGGCAAGAACGAGTAGATGTAAATTTTAAAAGTTACATGTCACCACAATTTGTTTATAATTTAAGAGAAAACTATGGAACAGAAGGAATGACACCTAGAGACACAATGAAAATTTTATATCATGTTGGTATTGTTCCTGAAAAAGATTATCCATATGCTTCTTCATTTGAAAATTTGGATCCATCTGCTTTAAAACCAATGTTAGCAGAAACAGCTGCCAAGTACAGAATTTCTGGATATGCTGCAATAGGAACCATAGATTCTTTGAAAAAAGCTTTACTTGCAAACGGTCCTTGCTACATCGCATTTTCTGTTTACAATCCCGAAAAAAAGGAATTCTGGAAACCTGATTTTCCAAATCAACAAGCCATGGGAGGACATGCTGTTACAGTAGTAGGGTGGTTAAAGGATTCATTTATTATACGAAATTCATGGAGTTCTCAATGGGGAGACGGTGGATATACATATTATAAATTTGTAGATTGGGGATTCCATTGGGAAGTTTGGACAACTATCGATGCAGATACATCTCAAGATAAACTCGAACAAATATCATGTGATAGAGTAGGATTTCTTAGAAAATTATTTCATAGAAGAATTAGACAATATTAATGAGAAAATTTTCATCCATAGAAGATTGGGAAAAAAACCAGGAGAGAATTTTACGTTTGCGTGATACTTTAACTCTTAATATAGAAGCAGGGTTAGAACATTATGCAAAATTTATAGATTATGAATCTATTGAATATCACGAAGGAGACGAACAAAGTACTTTTTACATAAATCTACTTATTCCGAAAAATGATCCAATTGTTAAAGATCAAAACAAACAATCTATAAAAGATGAAATTTTTATCTATATTGGTAGTAGTTCATACACTGGTCCAGGGGGTCCTTATGAGAAAACATCTGTATATGTAAAAGATATGAAAACCGTTTGGAAAGTATACATTACAAAAAATTGGGGATATGATATATAAAAAAATAACCACTTGAATAATGACACAGATTGCTCCAATTAGAAAAGTTTTTAATATAATAGATTCTTGTGAAAATTCCCAACAATTAAGAACTTGTATGAAACTTGCTGAATATTATACACAAATGGTTAAAGAAAAAGGAGTTGTCAATCATTCTTTAGTTAAAGAAACAATATACATTCGTATTAATGAGAAGAAAGAAGAATTAGGATTGGCTAATAAATTTCATGGAAAAATACAAAAGAAAAAAATAGCATTTCAAGATATTGAAAAAGAATTAACTGAAAATTTTTCATGAAAGCAAAATTTGTAAATGAAACCTTACAGGATATTTTCAAACCTAAAACAGAACAAGAGGTTCAATCTTTGTTCAATAAGGCATTTAAAAAATATCATCAATACATTGTAAAAGAAACTCCATCATATGCAATATTTCAATTTGACATAGATAACGAAGAAGTATTACAAGATTTTTGGAAATTTAATGTATTATGGGCTTCTAGAACTCCATTTGCAATGCCTTTAAATCAAGCAAGAAAATATATGGAACAATATTATAAAGAGTTTGGTCCATTTATTCTTGTTATAGATAAATTAGATTCTAAATTTTATTTAACCCAACGTAAAGCCCCATTTGTAACGGATATGATAAATGACAGAATGTTAGGAAAATTGGGGGACCAAGTTACAGGAGAAAATTTTTTGAAAAAGTATAATTTTTGAAAAAAAAACATTAAAAAATTTTTTTATTTGAAAAAAGTGATTATATTTGCACTATCTATCAAAACTTTTTGTGGGCGAGTGTATATATAATAATATTAAAAATGATTTAAAAAGCGATAAAGATTTTCAAAGATGATGGCAACGTATTTAACATATAGCCCCTTTAGTTTACCACAACAACTTTGTGAAGAGCTATTTTATGCTCTTAAGGAGGGAAAGTATAGTGGTTAAGTAGGTTGTCATACTCTATATAACTTCTTCACCCTCCTCACGAAAGTCTGGAGGGTTTTTTTTTGGTTCTTTGACATATTGGTAACTTTAAATAACTTTAAATAAGATTTCTTCGAACCTATTTTGAATATATAGTAGAAATAGGTTCGAATGAAAATCTGTGAAAATTGTAATGAAGAACATGATGGTTCTTATGGTAAAGGTAGATTTTGTTCTAAAAAATGTTCTAAGTCATTTAGTACAAAGGAAAAAAGATTAGACATAAATTTTAAAATAAGTAAAAAGTTAAAGGGACGTAAATCACCAAAACGAAAAGAACCAAAAAAGTGCTTGAATTGTGGAAATGATTGTCGTAAAAAATTCTGTTCCATAAAGTGTTATAAGTTATATTATGAAACATTGCGATCAGCATTTGAAAATTATAAAATAAAGTCACAATTTAAATTTAATGTTTATGATTATCCAAATTATTTCGATTTATCTTTAATTGAAAAACATGGGTGGTATTCTCCAACAAATAAAAATAATAATATTAACGGAGTTTCAAGAGATCACTTATATTCTGTAAAAGACGGGTTTATAAATAATATTGACTATGAAATAATATCTCATCCAGCAAATTGTAAATTAGTCCTTCATAAAGATAATCAAAGAAAATATAAAAATTCATCTATAACAATTAATGAATTAAAACAACGAATAAAAAATATGGCGAATGGGCAGGACGGCCATGCGGGGGTCTGCAAAACCTCAGAATCCAGTTCAACTCTGGAATTCGCCTCTAAACTGTAGTAATGTTGTGAGTTACTTCGAAGCTTTGGGAGCCAGTGCTTTGGAGGTTCAAGTCCTTCTTCCCCGCACAGATATTCGCGGGGAATGGTGAAATGGTAGACACGCCGTAAGAAAAAATACTCTAAACGAGTTTCTCAGTTTTTTATTTTATTTTTATGCCGGCATAGCTCAGTAGGTAGAGCAGCTGTCTTGTAAACAGCAGGTCGGGGGTTCGAATCCGTCTGCCGGCTCCAATGGGGAGAAAGTTTAAAAAAGAAAAAACACTCTAGTTGACTTTCTCATGTAAATGTAGTAATAACGAAGAGTTACTTCGAAGGTAAAACGTTAGTTTTGAAATACTAAATTTGTTGGTTCAAATCCAGCTCTCCCCGCCAAATAAAGTTGTAGTAATAAGAAGAGATACATCGTAGCTCCATAAATTGCCACAAAAAACTCTTTTTTGAATTTCTCAACTTAAACTGCCTTATAGCGTAATTGGCAGCGCGCAAGCCTCTGGAGCTTGGTCAGTCGGGGTTCGAGTCCCTGTAAGGCAACTGAGTGAACATTGTGGAGTTAGTGTAATGGTAGCACGCCCGGCGGGTGTCTGGGAAGACTGGTTCGAATCCGGTACCATGATCGACACAATTGACTGTAGGGAATAGACCTACAAAAAATTGCCCTATAGCACAATGGCCAGTGCACGGGACTTTGGATCCTGGGATTCACGTTCGAGTCGTGGTGGGGCAGCTGAGCGAACATTACTAATAGGTTAGATTCATGAGCTACCTATGAAATTGAAATGATGGTTCAATTCCATCATATCCGATTCATCAATTGGATATTAGTGTAAAG
>ENA-UOWO01001781-UOWO01001781.1-activated-sludge-metagenome-genome-assembly--contig:-NODE-1781-length-27887-cov-6.712381_pt1 | contig 27887 bp, 19 predicted proteins | sample MGYA00238148_ERZ761564 | MGnify/ENA primary metagenome ERZ761564 (study PRJEB28885, sample SAMN05720194) | activated sludge metagenome | isolation source: Anaerobic digester | place: USA...
TCAATGGGTGGCGCTGTTCATGCTGCTAGAATTCGCGATCATGACCGGTATGGTTCTACTGTTTTCGCTCACAAACTCTCTGATAGTGTGCTTCTCACTGTCAATATTCTGCGTTTTGCTCGGCAACATGGCCGAACACGTCAAACACCTCGCCTTCGAAGCCGATATTCCGTTGCTTTCGTTCGCCACCGACGTGGTTTACTGGCTGGTGCCGAACTTCGGCTATTTCAACATCAAGTATAAAATTCTCAAAGACCTGGCGGTTTCGCCTTCGTTCGCCATGTGGGCAATAGGCTATGCCGCCTGTTATCTTTTTTTCCTGCTGGTTGCAGGTTCCTGGGCGCTGAACAAAAAGGATCTGTGAAATGAAGCCAGACAAACATCTGCTGCTGCTGTTTGCAGCATTGATTCTTTCTGCGGTTTCGCAACACTTTTATGTCAGCCAGTACCGAATGGAAATGCGCATCGACCAGACCGCCAGCCGCGAACTGGCCCAGAAACAGGCAGGCGCCTATCTGCAGCAGAACCTTACAGAAAGCGCACCGCTGCACGAAGAACACGAAAAAGACGAGCATGAAAACGAGCACGCCGCTAACCACGTGCACTCTGATAGCCACGTGCATGAGCACACTCAGCCACAGATTGCCGACGCAACAGATACCGTCAGCGCCTGTAGTTGTCAGACCTGTTCAGATGAGCACCATAAGCACGAGCATGATATTAAGAACGACCATGAATGTGCGCATGAGCACACCACAGCCACAGAGACCGTAAAAACTGCAAAGCCAGTTACACTTGACGTTTCGGATGTTCCGGGCAACCGGCTTGAAATTGGCAAAAAAGCGACCGCCAGCATGCCGTTTTCTCTCTGCACCAACCCGAACTGCAAAAGCCACGGGCACGCACACACTCACGATGAGCATGCCGGTCACAACCATGAGCAAGGGCATGACCACGAAGCACACAATCATGTAAATGGGCACGACCATGCAAGTCAGGACCCATCAGTCACCCCTGGCTTTGCTCTTCTGCTTCGCGAACTCGGGTTTGCCGAACTGGCTGCCAACCTGCTCTGGATACAGATGGATGCCGATTCACACCGCGGCCTCTGGCACCGGGTCGAAGTCGCGCTCGAACTGATTCCGGCGCTCGACCCGACTTTTATCGACGCTTATCTGCTGCGGTCTTTTCTGCTCGACGAATATATGAAAAAGCACGATGAAGCCCTGCAGATTCTTGAGAATGCAGCCAAGCAGGTGCCGAACCGTATCGAACTCTGGCAGCAGATCGGCATTTTCTGCCTGAATCATTCGGGCCGGCATGGGCCCAAACGGCGATTAGAGAGAGCTCTCGAAGCTTTCAACATGATGTTCAGATTCTATGACCCGCCACCACAGACAACACGCCTGATTGCAGTAACCCTTGCCGCCATGGAACGCCGGGAAGAAGCCATTGCCGTATTGCAAAAATCAGCGGATGCAGCCGACCGCCCACCTGATCAGCAGCAGATCGATCGCGAAATGATCAGCCGCATCAGATCAGGCGAAAAGTTCTGATTTTTCACCAACCCCTGTTCTGAAAGATTTCAGCTTTATGCAGCGATCTACAATCATAAACTGGCAAACTGTGGTACATTTTTGTAACATTTGCTGATAAACTGACGTAATAACTTTATAGAGGGAAACCCTGATTCTGATTGCAGAAATGCAGGTTAAGCGCATGAACTGATGCAGAACGGCGAAAATCGCGACTGTAATGCCCTGATCGAGCTGGCCAAGAAGGGGCAGAAAAGCGCCTTCACCCAGCTGGTGAAGATGTATTACGGCACCGTGATGTATTATCTTCTCGGCATGAACATCAAACATGCCGACGCCGAAGATGTCGCCCAGGAAGCGTTTATCAATGCTTTCCGCAAGATCGACCAGGTAAATACCTCGGGCAGTTTCACCGGCTGGCTGCTGCGAATTGCCCGTAACCAGTTCATTGACAAACTCAGACGCGAAAAGAAGCTCGATACCTCGGGCAGTCAATTCGAAATTGCCGAAATTCCTGACGACAGAACTCCCGAAGCCCACGCAGTTTCAGCAGCCGGTGTAGAAAGCATCTTTGCCGACCTCAAACCGCGCGAACGCGTGATTCTCGAGCTGAGAGTCTTTCAGGGCATGCCTTTCTGCGAGCTCGCCGAAATCATGAGCATGACCGAAGGCAATGTGCGTCTGGTGTTCCATCGTCTGATCGCTAAATTGCGCGCCCGGTTCGAAGAGAAAGCTGGCTGATATGGCAGAAAAAGAATGCGAAAAAATTATCGACCAGGTCACAGATCCGAGAAATCTGAATGACCAGTGCCGGCAGCACATCAAAGTCTGCAGTGAATGTGCTGCGGTAATCGCCTGCATGGTCTGGGCCAGAGCCAAGGGCTCGCCCACTGCCGACCTGAAGCCGTCGCAGGTATTCCTCGACCGGATCGATCAGTCGCTCAACAATCTGCCGACTGCTGGCACTCCAGGCATTTCCGGCGGGGGAAGCAACCTGCTGACCTGGGTGCTTGGCGTTGCCATAGCAGCCACCGTAACCTTTGGCATCGTCACCAGCCTGAACCGCGAATCAACCTCTGCACCTGCAGCCTCGACCGGCAAAATTCTGCCCACTGCCGCTGAAGCAACAAATACGTCTGCCGAAGCCGAAAGTCGCGTGCTCGATGCACAACCGGCCGCCCCGACTCTGAAGTTTCCGTCTCCTGCCGATGATGTCGATTAGGCGAAACAACGGCTCAGCCCTGCTGATTGTCATGGTCGTGGCCATCTCCCTGGGTGTTCTCGCACTCAGTTATTTCCGGGTGGCCCGCGAAAACCGCCACAGCGAAAAATGGTATGAGCTGCGCAATGCCGCAATCGAAGCAGCCAGAACCATTCACGAAGAAGCTTACGCGACGCTTCACAAAGATCTGAAAAACCCGAAATCGCAGGCATTCTGGTTCATGCTCGGCGCCGTCAGCGGTGCCAGAAACGAACTGAAACTGCCGTTCGCCAGCCAGAACCTTGGCCGCATCATTCCCGATGGTTTTTCGTGCCGGCACAACTGTGAACTGAAGATAGTAAGTTTTAAAGCCGCTTCACCAGACGGGCGACCTTATTTCGGGCGCAACGAAGGGCACGGAATCGTCGCCATTCAGACAAAAGTTGAAATATTCGGCAATAGAGACCGGCAAAGACTTCCGGCGGCTCAATACTACCTCGAAATACAACACGATTATCTGGTGGCATCGATGCTCAGCCCCGGTAGCGATGGCTCACCATTTAAAAACGCTCTGATGCTGCGCCAACAGCGGGAGCATGATGGAAAAAATGCCATTTCAGGCGACAACCTGCAGCTTCTTACTTATCAGACTGATGCCCCGCCGCTGCCGGAAAAGATCGAAAATATGCAGGTCTTCGACCGCTATGCTCTGTGGGCCAGAAAAGATATGACCTTTGAAGACCTTGTAAGACTGCGCATTATCGACCCACGCACCCGAACTCTTAATCTGAGCGGCATCAATCACTGCCGCGGCACAATCAGGCTTGACGGGCAATGGCAGATTCGCGGCCAGGGCGTTCTGATTGCCGACAGTTTCGAAATCAACGACTCAATCAAAAAAAGCGAGGGCAGCGATCTCGCCATTCTTTACGCCCGCCGCGGAAAAATCAGGGTCAACACCGGCAATGAGATTCACGCTGCCCTGATAGCAATCAATCAGAGCGGCACTGGCACGGTCGAAGCAGCCAGACCCCTGAATCTAAACGGCATGATACTGGCCGACCAGCTGTTTTTTCAAAACTGGAGCCCGGATGAGCACATCATCGTCTATGACCGCACCCTTGCAGAACCGGAAAAGGCTTACCAGATAAGCATTTCACGCTGGGTAAACTACCGGCGCAGCGGAGAAACCTCGTGAAAAACTTTAAAAAAGCGGTTTTTAACGGGTTCATGCTGACCGAGGTGCTGCTTGCCATTTTTATTCTCGGCCTGACAAGTGTTTCGGCTTTTTATATGATTTCCGCGTCAGGCCGCGAAACGGCTAATTCATATCATCAGCTGATCTGTGAACAGATCGGCCAGGAAGTAATCGAGGTTTTCAGAGCCATAGGCTTCAGCCGCCTGTCTGAATGTCACGAGCAACAGATCGCCGGTTACCGGCTCAATGAATGGCAGGCCGCGGCAGATTCCGACCAGAAGACGCGAATCATGCGCCCCGATATCTGCACGGCATTCGAACGCAAAATCACCATGCAGCTGCTTGAAAAGGACGGTATCAACGCGATTTTGCTCAATGTCGCTGTCAGACCACGGAATGACAGGCCGGGCAGCGCCGCAGAATCGAATTATTCAGCAATTCTGGTGGAACAGCCATGACAGAGAACCACAACCCCAGAAAAGCCCTGACACTTATAGAAATCACCGTTGCCGTTGCACTGTCGGCAATAGTCGGCCTTGCAGTTTTCACTCTCTACAGCGGCGGTGTAAAATCTTCGGTCAGCGGTGTCGTGAATCTTGAAATGCTCAGTGAGGGCCGGAAAATCGTCGCCCAGATTCGTGACGATCTCAAAAACAGTTGTATTCCGTATCATGGCGCATTTTCGCTCTCTTTCAACGACCTGCTGCAGATCGACTTCTCACGCGAACGGGGCCTCGAAGGCGCCGAATTTTCAATGCTGCGTTTTCGCTACGAGCCCGAATTCGTAAAAACCGGACTGCCAGGGCCAGATTATCTACTGCGACCATTGCTTGGTGTCAGATACCGCCTCGAAGCAGTCAAGGATTCGAATCTGCTCAGACTGGTTCGAGAGACTGACCACGGCACCGATAAAGCCCGCCAGAAAATTCTCAGCGAAAGAATCAGTTTTTTGAACATTTCTCCGGTCAGTATTTCAGGCCCTGCCAGTGCCGAAAACTGGTTCTGGAACATTTCCCTCAGCCTGAGTCAGCACTCAGACAAAACCGGATGCGACAGGAACAACACCGGCAATCAGACCCGCGGTGCCGCTTCCCTTGAATTCTATGATCTGGTCACTTCAGAATTTTTCAACGCGATCAACAACTTCCGCCATTCGCCGCGCAACTGGCATACCGGTTTGAGATACGCACCGGATTAAAGATACACGGCTCTCAAAAAACCCATCTTTACACTTCTTAACGGTCGTTAAGACTACTTAATGCGATAAACCGGGCATTTCAGTCGAAATTTAGATCAGGGAGGTTAAATTGCCGACAAAATGGCAATACTTCGAGGAATCAATTTCGGCGAAAAGTGAATGCTCAGGAGGCATTTATGAGTGTAAGCGGTATTTCAGGGAACTCAGTCTGGACACAGATACAGCAGTTCAAGGCCGGGAAGGTGAATCTGCAGAAGTCAGATCTTGAAAAGATTCAGCAGCAGGCCGCCCAGGAACAGAGCCAGACCCAGTCAGGTCAGGCAGCGAACCCATTTGACACCCTGCTGGCAGCCTTCGATGAAATCGACCAGGATCAAAACGGTATCAGCATTGACGAGCTGAAAAGCTACGCCAGCGAAAACGGCATGACAGCAGGCGGACCTGGGCAGGGCGGCAGACCGGAAGGACCGCCCCCGGGGCCGCCTCCAGGCCCACCGCCATCGATGATGAGCGAACTCGGGCAGGCAAATGGTGCTGGCGGGTCACCGGAAAGCGTAAGCAAGGATGAACTGCTTGAAATCCAGTCGCAGATGGAAGCTGAAGGCATGGAGGTTCCGGAACAGCTTAGTCAGATGATTTCGAACTTCGATTCGCTCGACACCAACCAGGATGGCAAAGTATCGATCGATGAGATGATGGCTTCGCAGGAAAGTTCAAGCACTTCAGAAACAGACGTTGCTGATGGCAAAAAACTCGATCTGCTGAAACTGATCGAGCAGTATGCTCAGGAATATTCGGCAGAGACTTCTTCCGACAGCTCCTCCGATGTGAGTCAGGACATGGCGATACGCTTCATGCGGGCCATGAACGAGTATTCACGCTTTACTGCCAGCTCGGCTCAAAACATGAATTCATCACTGTTCGAAATTGATGCCTGATTAACTTTTCCGATTTTTCACACATTCCGAATTGCCCCGCCTTCATACGAAAGCGGGGATTTTTTATGTGTATAAACCGGTTTTGAGAGGTGCAAAAACAACCCGGCAGGGTCGGCGAAGTCTGAATAAAGAGTTGTGTAAGGCAAAAAATGAGGCTGCGCCACATATTCGACGCAGCCCCAGACTGAGGTTTGGTTGTTGTATTACGGTCTGGATTCGTTGCTTTATCTCCTGTTTTTCATGCCCGGGCGCGGGCCGCCTTTGCCCATGCCTTTACCCATACCTCTTTCACCTTTCTGCGGTCTGGCGCTTTCCATGGCGGCCTTTTCAGTGTCGCTCAGGGTGCCATCGCCATCGCTGTCGAACTTTTTCAACATCTGGCTCTGCATTTCAGTCTTTCTCGCTTCATGCATGGCTTTTTTCTCAGTATCGCTGAGCTTTCCATCGCCGTCAGCATCGTATTTGCTCAGCATTTCGGCCTTTTTAGCCTCCATTTCAGCTGTCATGGCAGCTTCCATTTCTTTCTTCTCTGTTTCACTGAGCTTACCATCGTTATCAGTGTCGTATTTGCTCAGCAGTTCCTGTGGTATCTGACCGCCGCGAGGGCCTTTGCCCTTGCCACCGCGGTTTGCAGGGCGATTCTTTTCCATTTCGGCTTTTTCTGTGTCGCTCAGGGTTCCGTCGCCGTCAGCATCGAATTTTTCGAGAAGCTTTGCTTCCATTTCGGCTTTTCTGGCCTCGTGCATAGTTTCTTTTTCAGTTTCACTAAGAGTTCCGTCGCCATCGCTGTCATACTTTTCAAGCATTTCAGCCTTTTTTGCTTCCATTTCAGCTTTGATAGCGGTCTGCATCGCTTCTTTTTCTGTGTCACTGAGGGTGCCGTCGCCGTCGGTGTCATATTCGGCGGCACGGCTGATATCAAAGCGGGCCCCGCCAAACGGTCGCTTCGGTGGAGGTCCGTCGAAGCCAGGACCATCACTGGAATCTTCGGGGGCGCCCCAACTGCCGATAAAGCTTACCGGCTCAGCAGAATTGTCGGATGTTTCTTCAGCGTAAGCACCAGGCGCGAAAGCCAGCAGCAGAGCAATGAGAACTAAAGTCTTTTTCATATGTTTCTCCTGTTTTAATTAAGTCGTGCAAAAGCGGATTGAGCCGGTTACAACAAGCCACATCAGTCGAAAAGTCAGATTTCACCTACAGATCGACTGATTATCGACGACAGCCGCTAAGGCCATCTTCTGAACCTTCCGGTATCCCGTGACCGCCACGCCACGGCATCGGAGGCATCGGTGGCCGGCGGCGGGCATGCAGCTTTTTGTATTGTTCGGGAGAAAGAATTTTTCGCAGGTCCTGCTGCATCTGGAAGCGCCACATGATCGCCTCTTCGACAGCCTTGCCATGTTCTGCCGCAATTTTTTTCGCGTCAGCTTCAGTAAGATCCGGGTCTGAAAGCTTTTTGTAAAGTTTGCGATGCTGCTGACCCGAGCGCATTTTCTCGCCATTTTTCTGAAACAGAGCGCGAAGCTGAAGAAGCTGCGGATCAGATATTTCCAGCTCTTCAGCCAGTCTGAAGAAACCGAAGGTTCCGATCATGTGTGAATTGTCAAAACCTGCGTCATTAAGATGACGGGGGCCGCGGTGCATCCCCGGAAAACCCGGCTCAGCCGAGTATAGAACCAGCGATACCGCTGCCAGTGACAGTGAAACCAGCGCCAGAACAAGATGTCTTTTCATTCTGCACCTCCGTGGGTCATTACAATTAGAATCTAACGATTCTTTCCTTCAGATGGGGTTAAGACAATGCAAAGAAGTGTTAAGAGGTTATTGATTGATCACTGCAAATCGAAAGACCGGGATGACGAACCGGTTAAATGTCGTTTATGCAGGATTCAGAAAAAACCGGCTCAGAGGCAGAGAGCTGAATTACCCGGGCAAAAACCCTGCCGGGCGAGCATCTCTACGGTTTCAGTTCTGAGCTTGCCACCAAGCATTTCGATACGTCTTATCACTGCAGGAGACAGACCAAATTTTTCAGCAAGCTGTTCCTGCGAAATGGCGATCAGTTCACGCCATTCCTTAACCAGAGCCCGGCCATTCACAACCGGAAGAACGCCTGGCTTTTTGTCTGCGGCAGAGCGAAAGTCTTCAGCTTTGAAAGTGATCTCTGAAATGGTTTCCTGATAGTCTGATGCAATATTTACAGCTGTTTTAGAAAGAGATTCCGCACGGTTCTGTGTTTTCATTTTTTTACCTCCCCCTTCGCTGCTTCAAGCATAAATAAAAACAGCTTAAGATGCGGTAAAGACAACACTAAGAAGCGTAAAGTTCGCAGCCCTCGGCCTTTACAATTCTTAACCATCATAACTGACCCGAATGGTTGCAAAATCGGCGTTTATTGCAGAGAATATCAATAGAGACCACAGCGAGGTTATGCCAATGAAACACATTCTGATCATCGATGACGACACCGAACTCTGCGAGCTCCTGCAGGAGTATCTGGCTTCCGAAAAGTTCGCGACTTCGGCTGCCCACGGCGGCGCAACCGGGCTTGAGATGGTGAAAAACGGCAGCTTCGACCTCGTGATTCTCGATATCATGCTTCCCGAAATGAATGGTCTCGAAGTTCTCAAAAGCATCAGAAGCTTTTCAAAAATACCGGTAATCATGCTTACCGCCAAAGGTGACGAAGTTGATCGCATTCTCGGCCTCGAACTTGGCTCTGACGACTATCTGCCCAAACCATTCAGCCCCAGGGAACTGGTGGCGCGTATCAGAGCGGTTTTTCGCCGCCTGGGCAATGCCGAGGAACAAAGCGTCAAACCCGATTCAATCAGACTCGAAATCGCCGACATCTTTATCGAAAGCTCAACCCGCACCGCCACAAAAAATGGCAGCGATCTTGCCCTCACCGAGGTTGAATTCAGCATTCTCGAAAACCTGATGCGCGCCGCCGGAACAGTGGTCGAACGCCAGGAACTCGCGCTGAAAGTTCTCGGGCGCCGGCTTTCGTATGATGACCGCAGTCTCGACGTGCACATGAGCAACCTGCGCCGCAAACTAGGCACGATCGCCGACGACAAAGAGCGCATCAAAACGATCAGAGGGGTTGGTTATCTCTATGTCAGATCCTGAAAAACCGGTAAAGACAACGGGCGAGATCACGTCGACCTTTTATGGTTCGCGGCTTTTTCTTAAATTTTTCTTATGGGTCTGGCTCACGCTCGTTTTGACTGGTATCACCGTGGCGGTTTACGGCTACTTTTACCATTTTGAGCCTGAAAAACAGCGGTTTTTCAACATCAGTCGCGAAATAATCGGCGAAAACGGCCAGACACTGGTCAATGCCTACGAAAAGCTCGGCAGCGACAGTATAAAGCATTTTCGACTGCCAGGCAGTTTCTGGCTTTATGATGCTGAACTCAACCTTATTTTTGCGGGCAAACCCGCCCGGCATGGCATGCCGCCCGGCCATGAAGGCGATGCCCCGGAAAAGCCAGGTGAACGCATGCGCCCACCCGGTGACATGCCGCCTCCACCTGATAAAATGCACCCGGAACCACCACCCGGACCGGATTCTCCGCCGCCAGACAAACCTGAGTGGGACGAAGGCAAAAAGCCATGGTTCAAAGATGACTTCAACAAATTCGAGCGCCTGTTCAGCGACAATGAGCCCGAAATACGCAATTACGCTGCGAAACTGTTGAATGAGCAGACACCCGGCAGCGAGACTGTGGCCGGTGAAATGCTGATCGGCGCTACAACGACCTCTGATTCGGGCAGGAAATATGTAATCATCTGTCATATTCCGAATAAAATGCCAATGCCGGCCAGATTTCTCATTTACCGACTGCTCGAAAACCTGCCGATTTTTCTGCTCGCTACCGGTCTTCTGTGTTTCTGGCTGTCGCGATATATGGTTAAACCTGTCATCGAAATGCGGGCAGCCAGCCGCAACTTTGCGCATGGTGACCTGAAAACCCGTGTCACCGGCGATGCCGTCAAACGCTACGACGAACTTGGCGACCTGGCAGCTGATTTTAACGAAATGGCCGAAAAAATCGAAAAAATGATCAATAGCCAGCGCCGCCTTTTCGGTGATATCTCGCATGAGTTGCGTTCGCCGCTTGCCAGACTGCAGGTAAGCCTCGAACTTCTTCAGAATCGCACCGGCGAAGCCGAACAACCGATGCTGGGTCGCATTGGCCGCGAAATTTCGCGCATGAATGCTCTTATCGAAGAACTTCTGCAGTTCAACAGGCTTGAAAGCGGCGAAATCAACGGCCAGAAACAAACTGTCGGGCTTCAGGCCGCCCTGAAACACATCTGTAATGATGCCGGTTTTGAAGGCAGAGCACGAAATCTTGCCGTCAGCCTGTCAGCCGGTGAAGAAGTGACAGTGACAGGCAATCAGCAACTTATCGAACGCGCCATCGAAAATATTCTTCGCAATGCCCTGAAATACTCTCCTGATGGCGGCATCGTCAGCGTCGAGCTCAAACGCGCCGGCAGTCAGGCCACGATTGGTATTTCCGACCAGGGCCCCGGCATTCCTGAAGATGAGCTGAAAAAAGTATTCTCGCCTTTCTATTGCCTGTCAGAAGACCGCAACCCGCAAAAAGGCGGCATCGGACTGGGTCTGGCGATTGCCGAACGGGCCATCAGACTGCATAATGGCCACATAACTCTCAGCAACCGCCCAGAAGGCGGCCTGACTGCCACAATCAGCCTGCCTGCTGCCAACTGATTCAAACACCTGCAAAATCAAGAGGAAAAGCAAACGCTCTTGCGTAAGGAGCGCGGTTGCGCTACACTTGCCAGGTAAAATTCACCCCAAAGGAATACACCCTCATGAACAAATACCGAACTCACACCTGTGGCGAACTTCGTGGCAGTGACTGCGGCAAGCAGGTTCGGCTTTCCGGCTGGATTCACCGCAAACGCGACCTCGGCGGCGTGCTGTTTGTCACCCTGCGCGACAACTATGGCATCACCCAGGTTCTGGCCGCGCCCGGCACCCAGGCTTATACCGATTTCAACAATCTGAGGGTTGAATCTGTCGTTACCATCGAAGGCAAGGTCATCAGCCGCGGCGCCAACGTCAACAAAGACATGCCGACCGGTGAGGTCGAAGTCGAAGTCAGTTCGGTAACCCTGCAGAGCGCCTCTGACGTGCTGCCGTTCCAGGTTGCCGACGAAGACAACGCCCCCGAAACCACACGCCTGACCTACCGCTTTCTCGATCTGCGCCGCGAGAAGCTGCACAAAAACATTCTGCTGCGCTCCAGGGTAATCGCCAGCATCCGCCGCCGCATGATCGAAATGGGATTCACCGAATTCCAGACCCCGATTCTTACCAGCAGTTCTCCGGAAGGGGCCCGCGACTATCTCGTGCCCAGCCGCCTCTACCCGGGCAAATTCTACGCTCTGCCGCAGGCACCGCAGCAGTTCAAACAGCTGCTGATGGTTTCAGGCTTTGACCGCTATTTTCAGATCGCACCGTGCTTCAGAGATGAAGACGCCCGCGCCGACCGCTCACCCGGCGAATTTTACCAGCTTGACGTCGAAATGTCTTTCGTTACCCAGGACGACGTGTTCGCTTATCTCGAAAAGATGTTCTACGGCCTGTTCACCGAAATATCAGACTGGAAAGTCACTGAACCGGCTTTCCCGCGCATTACCTATGAAGACGCCATGATGCGCTACGGCTGTGACAAGCCAGATCTGCGCTACGGCCTCGAAATTTCAGATGTTTCTGATATCTTCGCCGCTTCTGATTTCAACGCTTTCAAATCGGTCGTCGAAGCCGGCGGCTGCGTCAGAGCCATCTGTGTCGACAATATCGCCGACAAATCACGCAAATTTTTCAAAGACCTCGAAGACTATGCCAAAGAAATCGGCGCTAAAGGCCTTGCTTCGCTCGTTTACACCGACAGCGAAATCAAGGGCAGCCTCGCCAAACCGCTTTCTGACGCCAGCAAAAATGCCCTGCGCGAACGCATGGGCGCCAAAAACGGTTCGGGCCTGCTGATCATCGCCGACGACAAAAACAAAGCCTCGGTCATTCTCGGCAAGGTCAGAATCAGACTCGCCGACGAACTCGATCTGCGCGAAAAGAACAGCTACCGCTTCTGCTGGATCGTCGATTTCCCGATGTTCGAAAAGGACGAAGAAACCGGCCAGACAGTTTTCAGCCACAACCCGTTCTCGATGCCACAGGGCGGTATGGAAGCACTTCTGACCAAAGACCCGCTGACCATCAAAGCCTATCAGTATGATATCGTCTGCAACGGCATCGAGCTCAGTTCTGGCGCGATCAGAAACCACCTGCCAGAAATCATGTACAAAGCCTTCGAAATCGCCGGTTACGATAACAGCGTCGTCGACAGCAAATTCGGCGGTATGATCAAAGCCTTCAAATTCGGCGCCCCGCCGCACGGTGGCATCGCCCCCGGCGTCGACCGCATCGTCATGCTACTCGCCAACGAACCGAACATTCGCGAAGTCATAGCTTTCCCGATGAACCAGAACGCCCAGGATCTGCTGATGCAGGCCCCGAACGAAGCCACTGAAAAACAGCTCAAAGAACTGCACCTCAAGATCGTCGACTGACCTCTCAAAGCGCACTGCATTAAACCGGGGTCGGCCTCACAATTCTGTGAAGCCGACCCTTTTTCTTTTGCCTGAAAACTTACTGGTAATTGCTGTGATTGCTGTGATTGCTGTGATTGCTGCAAAATTTAAGTCTATTCTAAGGACTTTGTCTGTGTTAATCCGTGTTTATCCGTGGCGGAAAAAACGTTTGAACAGCGCAATTACGCGCCGCTTGCCGGGCTGGGGGTGAGCAGGTATACTCCTGAGTTTGACACTTGTGATAAGAAAAAAGCGTCCAGAACTCTTTAAGAAAAGGGGTTCTGGGCGTTTCTTTGTGCAGCAAAAAGTGAGTAATGTTGGTTATGTTTTGGTCTTTTTGATAATTTTTTTCATGCCAGCTTTCGTTACGATTTCCGTGTCGGTTCTAAATCCGAATTGTTCGTGTATTGCATCTGTCACGTCTGATCTTGCGTAGAGCGGCACGTATCCCTCTCCCTGCATATCGAGAAAATCCATATCTCTGAGAGTTCGGACTATTGACGAGCCGCATATTTCTTGTTGCGGCAACTTGTCTTTCAGCCGATGTTCGAGAATTCGATAAATCAACAAAGAGATAAAACATGTCATGAAGTGAGCTTGAATTCGATCATCTCGACTCAAGAATACTGGCCTGGCGCGTAATTCATGCTTCATAATGCGAAAAGACTGTTCTATTTCCCAACGTCTCTTGTTGATTTTAAGAATTTCCGTTGGTTCTGCCTCAAGATTGGTGCAAACAGCGTAGAAACCGTCGAACTTCTCCTCGTTGGCTATGGCATCAGTATTTAGAACAAAGACATTTTTGTCTGCGACTTCACCTTCATTTGTGCAATGGAGAGAAGTAACAAAGCGTTCAGGATCATTTGGTCGCTTCCGTTTCAGTGATGATGGCTTTTTCAGTTTTTCTTCAGCGCGTATAATCTGCCTTTCTCGCACTTTTCTCATGTAGAGCCTATATTTAGGAGCATATGTAATCACTAATTGCTCTTCCAGACCATTTTCCTTAATTGGCCGGCTTTTATAATAGACACTTTGATTCTCAGAGTCTTCATCAATGCTGTCGAGGTTGATGATCTCATTGGTTCCGGCTTTTTGCCAGTCCTTGGGGTCTAGGGCCCAGTTTTTCAGGTATCCCTTCATGGTTTTGATAGATTGAGTGACAACGTATGCTCGCTCGCCAATATTATTAAACTGTCGATTACTTTGAGATGCTAACCCTGCATCAGTGCAAACTATGAACCTGGAAAGCCCAAAGTCTCTGATGATAGCGGTTTCGATTGGAATCAAGCTTTTTTGCTCATTATCATTGCCGGGATTGATGCAGAAGGCCAGTGGAATTCCATCACCATCCATAAACAACCCCATTTGAACTATTGGGTTTGGGCGATGTTCTTTGCTGACTCCATATTGCTTTATGCCGCTTGCCTGCTCAAGTTCAAAGAAATAATTAGTGCAATCAAAGTAGAGAACACTGGTGTTGCGTTTAACGCTCTTGCAGCTTTCTTTGTAGAGTTGGCTTTGAATAAAGTTGCTTTCTTTTGCCAGAATTTCCAGAGACCTGTAAATATGCTGCAATGAAGACTTTGGAGCTTCAATAAGCCGGGAGACAGCTTCCAGAGAAGACTTCTTGGAAGAAGGATACAGAATTCTGCTGTAAACAAGAAGTGATAGAACTTCGTTCAGGTCGAAATCGAATTTATAACGTTTGCTGATGCTCTTGCAAATGCGGTCCAGAGCAAGCTCATAATAAATTGCCTGGAGGAATAGATAGCCGCCATTGTATCTGACCTGTTTCCCTTTGGAAATGCGCTTCGCACTGGAAAACTTTGCAATAACCTCGGTTCTGTCAGAGATTTCCTCGCCGTTCAACTTATCGACTTCTTCTCGCGCCCATTCATAAGGATCGCGGCCATTAAGTTTTTGCTCAAGATCTTTGAGTGTGCCAAGTTTTCTCACTATCTTGGAAGTCCTTTTGCCGCCAATAGTAACGGACTTTATTGCATAAAAAGACGTAGCGTTGGCTGACCTGATTACAGACAATCTCATTCTTGTGCGCCCCCAATATAGATACTCAGATCATATCATACATTACGCACATTACGCAAGAAAAAAAGTTGAAAATTTGACAAAAAAAATAGCGCAAACGCGCTCTAAATAATAGCCTGCAGAAACTTAAAACTTTAGCGAACTGTCAAACTTCCGGGCGGTATGGAAGCACTTCTGACCAAAGACCCGCTGACCATCAAAGCCTATCAGTATGATATCGTCTGCAACGGCATCGAGCTCAGTTCTGGCGCGATCAGAAACCACCTGCCAGAAATCATGTACAAAGCCTTCGAAATCGCCGGTTACGATAACAGCGTCGTCGACAGCAAATTCGGCGGTATGATCAAAGCCTTCAAATTCGGCGCCCCGCCGCACGGTGGCATCGCCCCCGGCGTCGACCGCATCGTCATGCTACTCGCCAACGAACCGAACATTCGCGAAGTCATAGCTTTCCCGATGAACCAGAACGCCCAGGATCTGCTGATGCAGGCCCCGAACGAAGCCACTGAAAAACAGCTCAAAGAACTGCACCTCAAGATCGTCGACTGACCTCTCAAAGCGCACTGCATTAAACCGGGGTCGGCCTCACAATTCTGTGAAGCCGACCCTTTTTCTTTTGCCTGAAAACTTACTGGTAATTGCTGTGATTGCTGTGATTGCTGTGATTGCTGCAAAATTTAAGTCTATTCTAAGGACTTTGTCTGTGTTAATCCGTGTTTATCCGTGGCGGAAAAAACGTTTGAACAGCGCAATTACGCGCCGCTTGCCGGGCTGGGGGTGAGCAGGTATACTGTCTTGAGATTTGGCAATTCTGGAGAACAAATGAGAACTTCAGTAAAAAAGAAGGTTGCAGAGCACTTCACCTGGGCAGATTATCTGCAGTGGCCTGATGAAAAGCGCTGCGAAATAATCGACGGGCAGATATACGATATGACACCGGCACCGGGAACGGCGCATCAGGAAGTATCAGCAAATCTGATGTACGAATTTTGCGGTTTCTTCAAGGGCAAACCATGCAAAGCCTTTGCAGCGCCATTCGATGTCAGGCTTGCAGATAAGAAAGAAACCCGCAATAACTGCTCAAATGTCGTTCAGCCAGATATTTCGATAATCTGCGACCCCAAAAAAATTGACGAAAAGGGCTGTGTGGGTGCACCGGATCTGGTTGTCGAAATCCTGTCATCATCAACGGCCTCGAAGGATCAGGTCAAAAAGCGCCGTCTGTATGAGCGGCACGGAGTCAAAGAATACTGGCTTATTCACCCAATCGAGCGTTACGCCCACATATATACCCTCAAAGACGGCGCATATGAACTCATCGGGGCTTTCGACGACGAAGCCACGCTGGAGTCGAAGTTATTTACTGGCCTTGCCGTAAAAATGACCGAAATTCTGCCAGTTCTTAAGGTCGTCAAAGAAAAAGCCGCACCCTACAAAGCCCGAAAATAAACCGCACGATCAGCCATTAAAATTTGCTCGGCGACGGGCCTAAAACTGTTATCATATCGCTGCAGCAGATGAACAGAACAAAAACAACCGGGGTGCTTTTTACGGTCGGCATTTTTGCCGGTTCATTCATGCTGTTTCTCATACAGCCCATGGTTGGCAAGATACTGCTGCCGCTGCTCGGCGGTGCACCCGCAGTCTGGACAACCTGTATGCTGTTTTTTCAGGCAGCGCTGCTTGCCGGTTACCTCTATGCCGACAAAAGCATCGCGCTGCTCGGCTGTAACCGGCAGTCGGTTCTGCACCTGATGCTGATGATCGGAAGCTGGCTGCTGCTGCCGGTCAGCATCGACACTGCCGGTCTCGAAACTGCGCACGCCAGCCCGGCGAGCTGGCTGCTGAGCCGCCTCACCGCATCGATCGGCCTGCTGTTTTTTCTGCTGGCGGCGAATGCCCCGTTATTGCAGCGCTATTACTCGCAAAGCGGTCAGCCTGACGCCGACAAACCCTATTTTCTCTATGCCGCCAGCAACGCCGGCAGCCTTCTGGCACTGCTGGCATTTCCGTTCATACTCGAACCGTTCATGGGCGCGGGCGACATCCGCCGACTCTGGTCGGCCGGGTACATACTGCTGACGCTCATTCTTGGCGCCTGCAGTTTTATGATCTGGAAGCAGACAGAAAATTACGAACCTTCGACTCCTTCGACCGGCCAGGGCCGGCTCAGAAACCAGAAATCACAAGCCGAGGCTCATAAACCTGAGAAACTGTGTGGAAATGCCAGCCCTTCGACAGGCTCAGGGGCCGGTATAATGGCGCCGGGCTGGGGCGATAATCTCAGATGGGCGTTTTACGGGTTTCTGCCCTGCAGCGCCATGCTCGCGGTAACGACACATATCACCGCCGACATCGCTTCGGCGCCCCTGCTCTGGATATTGCCGCTCGCTGGCTATCTTCTTTCGTTTATTCTGGCGTTTGCCAGATCGTCATACTGGCGGCAGGTATGCTGGCAGCGATACCTTTTTCCGGTAACCCTGCTGTGCCTGCTGATGTATTACTACGTGCTCACCGAACGCGCCTGGCTGTCTATCGGCATGCACCTGCTGTTTATGATGCTGACCGGCATGTTTTTTCATGCGCGGCTGGCCAGCAATGCCCCTTCTGCCAGATTTCTCAACCGTTTCTACGTCTGGATATCTGCCGGCGGCGTTGCAGCCGGCCTGTTTAACGGCATTCTTGCCCCAATGCTGTTCAAAACCCAGTTCGAATATTTTCTTACCATGCTGGCAGCTGCGCTGACCGTGGCTTTTCTTGCCGACCGGCAGTTGAGCGAGGGACTGACACTGAGACGTGAAACACTTGTCTCAATGGCTTTCGGTCTGGTTTTCTGCCTGCTGACCTATTACAGCCGCAATGGCGCCGACGACCTCTTCTCGATCGATACGGCCAAACAGCTGTTTTTCGCGATTTTTCTCATTCACCTGTATTATAGAATGCCATTTACCGCCGGAGCTTCTCTGCTGCTCATCTTCGCTATGCTTCAGGCCACCGGAACTCCATCGGAAACAAGAGTGCTGCACCGCGAGCGCAGTTTTTTCGGCATTCTCAAAGTCTCGCGTCTATCCACCGATGGCCAAACCCGCGACTCTGATCTGAAAATCGCCGGCGTCGTCGACATCTTTCATCGCCTGCATCACGGGCACACATTGCACGGCGTCGAGCGTCGGGTAAAGGTCAGAGAGCGGTTTCCGCTCTCGTATTATTCGCGCGAAGGCCCAATCGGCGCCCTCTTCAGAACCGGTCTGATCAACCGCAACTGCAAAAATATCGGCGTTGTCGGCCTTGGCGCCGGCACCCTTGCCTGGTATGGCCGCAGCTGGCAGAGCATGGACTTTTTCGAAATCGACCCGGCCATGATCAGAATCGCCCGTAACCCTGAATTTTTCAGTTTTCTGACCGACAGTCAGGCGGCATGGCGCATCATCGCCGGCGACGCCCGCGTCAAATTGCACGAAATACCAGACAGCAGTTACGATCTGCTGATTATCGACGCCTATTCCTCAGGCTCGGTGCCGATGCACCTGCTGACTCTGCAGGCTTTCGAGCTCTACCGCAGCAAAATAAGGCCTGACGGGCTGATCGTCTTTCATGTTTCAAACCGCTACCTGAAGCTCGAACCGATAATCAGACGCATCTGCGATCAGCTCGGCATGAACTGCCTCGAAGCCTTTTACGAACCCGAGCGTGACTCGATCCGCTACGACTGGTATGATCAGGACCAGATGGCCGGCTCACACTGGGTTGCCGCCTCGCCCCGCCGCGAAAAACTCGATCTTCTGAAAAACACCGGTCTCTGGAAACCGATGCCGGAATACGCAAATTACAAACTCTGGACCGATGACTATGCAAGCCTCTTACAAGTCTACAACTGGCGCTGAACCGAGACGTTTTCCGGTAGAAGACAGTCTGCCTGCCATAAAAAATGCTCTGCAGGCCGGCAAAGATGTCATTCTCACCGCCGAACCAGGCGCCGGCAAATCGACCATCGTGCCTCTGGCATTGAAGAACGAACCCTGGCTCGGGAAATCGCGCATTCTGATGCTGCAACCCCGTCGGGTCGCTGCCGTCGCCATCGCCAGGCGCATGGCCAGTCTCGACGGTTCGGCACCGGGGCGGGTAATCGGCCACAACGTGCGTTTCAGCTCAAATATCGGCCGCGATACCCGGATCGAAGTGCTTACCGAAGGCATTTTGACCAGAAGGTTACAGAAAGACCCGCTGCTTGAAGACGTCGGGCTCGTCATTTTCGATGAATTTCACGAACGCAGCGTGCACGCCGATCTCTGCCTGGCCCTGTGCCGCGAAATAAAACGCGAGGTGCGCCCTGACCTGCGCATCATGGTCATGTCGGCAACCATCGACACCACCCTGGTCGAAAGCTATCTCGACGACGCCGTCACAGTTGCCGGCAAAGGCTTTTTATACCCGGTCGACGTGCACTGGCGGCAGATATCGGGTGGCCGCGACCAGTTCACGGCCGCCGCCGAAACAATCGCCGAAATCGTTTCAAGCTCTGATGCAAAAGAAGAATATCTGGTCTTTCTGCCGGGCGCCGGCGAAATAAAAACCGTGCAGCAGACTCTTGAAGGCAAATCGGCTACAGCCAGACACCGGGTTCTCGCACTGCATGGCTCGATGAGCATCGAAGATCAGGAAGCCACGCTGCAGCCTTCCGATGTGCCACGCATCATTCTCAGCACCAACATCGCCGAAACCTCGCTCACCATCGATGGCGTAACCACAGTCATCGACACGGGCTGGTGCCGCCGCCAGAATTTCGATGCCCAGACCGGTCTCGAAAAACTCGAAATGCAGCGCATCAGCAAAGCTTCGGCAAAGCAACGGGCTGGCCGTGCCGGGCGCTTGCGGCCCGGTCGGGCCATAAGATTCTGGAGCAAAGCTGAACATGAACAGCTTGCCGAAAACGAAGAACCCGAAATTCTCAGAACCGATCCGACACCGACGATTCTCGAACTCTTCAGCTGGGGCTGCCCCGACCCGCATGCTTTTAAATGGCTGCAAAGTCCGGGCGAAGAAAAAATCAGCCGGGCCATCGAACTCTTGCAGATGCTGCACGCCGTCGATACCGGGCTGCACGTTACCCCGCTCGGCAGACAGATCTGCGAACTGCCGGTCGAACCGAGACTGGCACGCATGCTGCTGACTGCGGCAGAAACTGGAGTCGCCCGAACGGCAGCACTGGCTGCGGCATTGATCGCCGAAAAAGATATAATCTTGAGTGATTTTTCAGGTGGTGACGGTTATACGGGCGGCAATACCGCAGACCCCGACCTTGATCTTCGCCTCGAACTGCTTGAACCGGGCAACCGCAATGGCAGTTACAGGCTAGACCGCAATGCCATCTGGCGCATCGAAAAGGCACAGAAGCAGCTCCTCGACCTGCTGAGACCAGAACAGCTTAAAGTCGCGCCGTCAGCAAAAGCGAACCCCCGCGACCTGCTGCACCGGGCCCTGCTGGGTGCTTTTCCTGATCGGGTCTGCATGCGTCGCGGCGGTCAGGGATCGACTGCTTATACCATCTGCAGCGGGCAAGGTATGAGCCTGAGTTCGAACGGATTGTTGAAAAGTCACGAATTCATTCTCGCGCTTAGACTCGACGCCAGATTGCGGGCTGCCACCAATGATGGACGCATCTTTCTCGGCTGCGCCATCAACCCGGAATGGCTGAAAAACGGTGATGGCGCGCCATGCCAGCCGGCCCGTGAAATTTTTTTCAACCCGCAGAATCAGAAAGTCGCTGCCCGCGAACGCCTCTGGTATGGCAAACTGCTGCTGACCGACCGCGAAAGCCAGATCAGAGAAAGCGATGCTGCCGAAGCCGGCAGAATTCTTCTGCAGGCCGCTGCCAACGATCTCAACCGGGCGATGAATCTCGAAGACCCGGACAACGCAGAATTCATGGGCCGCATCGCTCTACTCAAGCGTAGTGCCGCCGGCCGCGACTTCCCGGCTCTCGATCGTGACTGGCTGTTGCAGCAGATAGAAGAAATGGCACAGCATTGCCGCAGTTTCGCCGATCTGCAGAAGCAGTCGCTTGCACAGCTCTATCTGCAGCAGCTGCCCTGGAACCGCCGCGAACAGCTCGAAAAACTGGTTCCAGAAAGATACGAGGTGCCTTCCGGCAGTAGCATCAGAATTCAGTATCAGCCTGACGGTCCACCGGTTCTTGCAGTAAAAATTCAGGAGCTTTTCGGTCTCGCCACCACTCCGGCCGTCTGCAACGGCGAACAGCCAATGCTGGTACACCTGCTCTCGCCCGCCGGCCGGCCGGTGCAGATCACCGCCGACCTCGCCTCATTCTGGAAAACCGGCTACAAACAGGTCGTCGGCGAACTCAAAGGCCGTTACCCCAGACACCCATGGCCCGATGAGCCAGACAAAGCCACCCCCTTCAAAGGCACCAAAAAGCAGCTTGAACGCCATCTGAAGCAGTAATCCGGCCTCCGTCCGGTGCGATATCAGGTCAGGCTCATTTTTTGCCGATCACAAGCAGGTCACGACTGCCGCTCAACACAAACAATTCGCCAGTAACCGGGTTAACGCCTATCGAACCGACTTTGGTAATTCCGGTAAACAACTTTTCAAGTTTGCCACCATCGATACGACAGATGCTGTCATCCCAGCCACAGCCTACCAGCAGCCCTTCAGCAACACTGTTGCTCTGACCCGTGGTAATTCCGTGAAAGTTACCACCTTCAGGTGCGGCAACCAGTTCTCTTATGGCGCCACCAGCGAGTGAAACCTCATAAACAGCCGGTTTTCCCCTGAAAAAACCACCATCGTGATACTGCACGCAATAAACAACCTTGCGTTCCTTGTCGACAGTGATAGACATCGGGCTGAGCAAAGTTTCTCCACTGGTAACCAGAGGAGTTGCCTCTGAAGCATTGTGTTTGAGATAGAAAAGGTTGCGGGCCTCAAAATCACTCAGCACAAGACCATCATCGACGACGCAGACGTCAGCCAGACCAGGAAGACTGGTGCTGACTTCGCGCGGGCTGTATGAACCATCAGGGCTGATTATAAACAGGCCCCTGTGCTGATTGCCGCTTTCATTCGACGGCCAGTAATCGAGGCCGATAACAATTTTGCCATCTGCCATTACCGCCCCGGACCGGCAATTTATGCCATGCAGAATATCTGCCGTCGATACCACCGATGAATTCAGCTTCTTGTCTATTTTTACCAGCCGCTGGGCGCCGATCTGACAGGAAAGAACATAACTGTTTCCATCATTGTCAAAGAATATTCTGGCAAGGTCGAAAGGCGACCGCAATGCCCGGGCCTGCATATCGACCGGAACGGTAAAGCTTGCCGGCAGGTCAGCAGTTGTAAACACCCTGCCATCATCGGGCAGATAAACACCTGCAGTGGCTGCAGCGGCGCCAGTCAGCATCTGAACGAGAGTGAAGGTTGCGACAGCCCCAAGATGCGTCTGCGCCCCTTCAAGATTGTTCATGTGCAATTCAAGAAACAGCGGTTTGGATATCACCGGCGACCATTGTTTAAGGGGCACCCAGGCGCCATGTTCCCAGTAACTGCCCTGCATGATGCCACTGCGCCGGGTAACGCATAACCAGGCCTTGTCAAAAGTTCGATTAAGATGCTCCTGGTGGCTGGCCCAGCGATTATCGGTGCGATAATTGAAGGCATATCGCCAGGCTGAACCTCCGATCATGCGCGGCGAAAAGAATCCGTAATTCTGACCATTGTTATCAGTTACCGCAAAATGAAGAAGCTGCGTTTTTCCGTCACAAACGGCGGTTGATTCTGGTTCGAAGCTGACCACACAGGCAAAGTCAGAATCAGGCTGCAGGCACAGCTGTGATTGCACAGTCATGTTGCCCGGCTTTTCATCGACAAGCTGCAGACTTACTTCTTTTTCAGAATTTGTTAGAACATTGCCAGATGCCGAAATAACATCCCACTGCACTTTTTTCAACTGGTCACCAGACTCATTGCAATATTCGACATTATGCAGAGTCGCAACTGCCGGCTCATCGCGCGAACCGTCGGCAGCAACACGCTTGATCATAAAGCCTGCATAAACGGTTTCTGCAGTCGGAAGAAATTCGCGACCGCCCAGCAACCAGGTTTTACCCTCGTCAACGCTGTGATAAAAACGCCACAGAGTGCCGCGGCGGGTTAATTTGAACCTGACCATGCGGTCCGGAGCGTCCTGTGTTTCGCGGTGTGGCCGATTGAAGGTGCTCAGCTTACTGAGCCCTTCATATCTTAACCAACCGCCAAGAATGCGGTAATGTTCGCCAACCCCGCCAGGCTCGAACTGCCGGGCAAGAGTGCCAAGATAACTGCCGGGTGCCAGCATGACGAATTCGAGCGTAGCGAGTTGATTACTCTTACAATCAAGCTTTACATCAGCCATGAGGTCAAAATCGCCGCTGAATTTGCGTATCAGGCGTGGCGCTGTCTCGCTTCTACCCCAGAAGTCATGCCCGTCAGGCACGGTTATCTGCAGAGTATCAGGGTCTGGCGAAGTATAAGTGACCCTGCCGGTCGGATTTTCGAACAGCCAGTCAGAAGGAATCACACCCTCTTCAAATTTGACACAGCCAGAGGCATTAGAGATCGGCTCATCATCTGCCACGACATTTCTGAAATCCTGCCCGCGAAACCCGTCTTGTGGCGCTGAATAAGGAACAATTTCAAGGGTTTCAAGGTTAAGACTGTTGCCGGCATCTACTGCCAGCCAGTCTTCCCCGGTTTTTGTCATCACTCTGCCTTCAGAAACGCTCACCGAAATGAGTTTACCCTCGGCGTTAACGCTGACTGAAAAATCAGTGCCAACCGGCCTGACAGATTTATCACCGGCCATTACCACAACTCCACCGGCATCATCTGCGATTCTTACATCACCTTTTTCGATGTGTATTTCAACTTCTTCATTTTTGTTGCCACTGAGTCTGACTACTGAATTGGGTTTGACGAGAACCTTTGAGCCATCAGGCAGTGTCAGCAGAACCTGCGCCTGATCGGTTTCGATAACGTCGCCATCTTCGAGCAGAGAGCCACTGCGTGCGGGAATTTCTGCCTTGACTTCGAGAGCTTCGATGCTGATCTGCCAGTCCTGTTCAATCAGACGGCCTGATAATGGGCCAAAAGACCGGCCTGGAAGAACTGTCAGATAAAGTTTGCCGGCGCCGTTCCAGGCAGCTTCACCGTTATATTTGTTGTTCTCGACCTGACCGCTCCATTCGCCAAGCGTTTCACCGGGGCCATCCTTTCCGCCCCAGTCTGGCACAAAATGCAGATTAACACCGGCATTGTAATTTCCCATGCTCATACCACCAGGATTAGGTGGGTTAGCTTCGAATGTCATCTTCAAACGGCCGCTGCCCGCAAGCTTGAACGGCCCGGCACTGAAATTCGGGGCTTCCTGACCTTTGAAAGCGCCACCGCCAGAATAAATACTGCCCGCCCGGGCTATTTCGCCCTCTTTACTGGCCATATTAGCCTTTTTCAGGCGGCCGCCGGTCGACAGAGAAATCTTGCCAAGACGGCCCTTGAGGGGCTCGATATTGCTCTTCGCTCTTATTATTCGGCCATCGGCGTTACGATAACGTTTCAGAAAACCGGCGTAGTATTCGGCCATGGCTTCGTCATAGGCTTTTCTGCCGTATTTCTGAAGAATTTCGAGCATGCGCCAGGCGATGTCTGCATTGCGCGGCAGTCCGTCAGCAGTAAAGCGGTCGAGAGTTTCGCCATGCATCTTTATCATTTTTCCCAGCAGGGTGTAGTATTCATCAGGCCTTTGCTGTTTGAAATCAGCATTGTCGAGACCGTCTTTGCCGGCAACCCTGATGCCCTTCTCATCAAGCCTTTTCTCGATTTCTTCGATCTGCTTCAGGCGTTCTGCAAGGTCTTTTTCATTTTTGTAGCGCTGCACCAGATATTGTTTGATCCGCACCTCGACTTCTGAATCAGTGATGCCAGGCTCATTGCGCCGCAATTCTTCGAGAATCTCGCGCAGGCCGCCAGCAGAAAAGCCCAACGCCGACTGAGTGTTGAACCATTCATCAATGTTCTTGATATCACCGCCTTTGGCAAAGTTCCTGTAGAGCTCTTCAAGAGTTGCGTTCTTGAAAGCATTTGAACCGAGACCAACTACCATGGTAGTAAGGCGGCCATAAAGCTCGGCAACAGCCAGTGGTGGAAAACCGGCCTGCATGAGCTCGATGAGAAAACGGCCCGACATGGCTCCGATAGCGCGCTCAGTGCCGCCTTCCTTTTTCCCCTGCGTATAAGCTTCCCAGAGGCCATATCCGGCTGCCACGAGAAGAACCGCTTTGCCGGTAGCCTGAAAAAGCTTGGATCTGAATGAGATCAGGTCTTCCATGTCGCCATGGATTTTGAGCCTCTGCTCGGAAGTAAGCTTGTCATAGCTGCTGCCGAAATTCTTGCGGGCCAGCCGGTCGAATTCTTCTTTGGTAAAACGCTGCATGGCTGCCGAATCTTTAAGTGAATCAGCCATTGTCTGCGCCTCAGTAAAGATTTTGGCGCTGCCAATATCGTTACTGTTCTTTATCTGCTCAGCCACCTTTTTCTTCATGTCCGGCGGCAGATTCGCAACGATGCCTGCCAGTTCCTGAGTCAGCATGCCGGGCGTTCTGCCACTTTTGATAAGTTTGATGTGGTTTTCAACAATTTCCGAGCCCATGCGACCGGTAAGCTTCTCCATGGCCTCAGAGAATGAGCTGGCAGCGTCGCTGCCGCTTTTGCCGATGCGTTTGCCGTATTCTTCCATGAGCTCACGCACCTTACCGACGTCTTTCTGTCCCTGAATGGTTTCGGCAATGCGCAACAGCTCTTTTTCATCAGGCGAAAGCGTACCACCGATCACCTCGAAAGCTTTGCCATTGCGGTAATCATACTTGGCCTGCTTGAGAATCTTCGTTTCAATCGAATCGGCTGCGTCGCCGACTTCTTTGCGAAAGCGGCTGTTATCGCTGAAAAAGCCGCCGGCATCTTCGGGTTTGAGTGGCGGCGGTTCAGTCATGCTGCGACGCATGCTGGTCTGGCTGATACCGCCTTCGCCGCTTATTTTCCAGATGGCGGTGTCGTCTTCCCAGAGTTTGCGGTCAAGCCACCTGTTACCACCGCTCGTGTTGTATTTTTCAGACTCGGCCACGGCTTTCACACGCTCAGGCCAGCTGCTGGTGCTGGTTGGGTCCAGAACATTTATTTTGGCAGAATCAGCCGTTACCCCAAACCGCTTTTGAAACTCTTCATTGAACTCGCCGGCGAACTTCTTGCCATCAGGCCCCATCGGAATAAAGTCACGGTCGCTGACGCCTGGGGTGTAACCTTTTCCGGTACCGTGGCTGCCGACGAGAACAAGGTCTGTGCCAGCCGCGCCGCCGCTGCGTCTTTTGGCTTCGCCAGCCACTTCCCTAATTACCCGGGTAACTTCACCGTCAACCTCTCTTATCGCCTGTTTGAGGGCGCCGGCGCCCTTCTGGTCCTTGATTACCGTTTTTTCATACTCGGGGTAATTTTTGATGATCTTTTCGACTATAGATGAGCGCTCGGCTGGATCAGCCGTTCTGGTCATGCTCTGTATCAGGCTTTCCATTGCCTCATCGGCAATTGCGGTAAAACAACAAAGCAGCAGACAACAAACAAGGCAAAACAAAGCACTTCGGTGTATACGGGGCATGAGTTCCCTCCCAGTCATGGTTATCTTGCACCAGAACAGCGGTCAGAGCCGGCTGACAATCTCTCAATTGCTGATTGTAGCCGGCTTTAAACCGAAAGTAAATCTGAAAATTTCAACCAGACTGCGGCGAATTTCAACCCCGCCCCTTATAACTATGCCATGGTCTGAAACAGCAGTCTCTTCAGGCAGGAACTGTGTCAGCCTTTGATGACACCGAGGGGGCGCAGTTTTACCAGCGGCTCAACGAGGTCTTTCTGGCTGCGCATGACGGTGTCGATATCTTTGTAGGCCTGCGGCGCTTCGCCGAAGTCAAAGGTTTCGCCCTTCTTTTTGCCATGGCCGCCAGCCTTTTGCCAGCGGTCGAAAACGATGCCTTCCATGGCGCGGTTACATTCATCAAGGGTCAGGTTGCGGCTGGCTTCCTTGCGACCCATGCGGCGCCCAGCACCATGCGAACACGAGGTGAACGACTCGGGGTTGCCCAGCCCGCGCACGATATAAGAGAAGGCGCCCATGCTTCCCGGGATTATGCCCAGCTCATCACGACGGGCCGAAGTTGCGCCCTTGCGATGCACCCAGACATTGCGGCCGAAGTGGTTCTCACGGGACGCATAGTTATGATGAATATTGATTTCTTCAATGAAGGCAACTTCAGGAAAATGCTCGCGCAGCGCCGATTTAAAAGCAGCCATCATGCGCGCCCGGTTTTCGAGAGCGTAACGCAGCGCAAAGTTCATATCTCTGATATAAGCATTGCCTTCGTCAGCATCAGCCGGAAGAAAAGCCAGATCCTTACCGGGAACTTTCGCATGCCATTTCTCATTCAACTGCTGCGCCAGCTTGTTGTAATAAGCCGCAATGCGATAGCCGAGATTGCGCGAGCCAGAATGCAGCATCATCCAGATGCGGCCCTCTTCACTCACCTGCAGTTCGATAAAGTGGTTGCCGCCGCCAAGCGTGCCGAGATTCTTGCGGTCATGCCCGAACCCGTCTTTTTCGAACCAGCCGGGCATTTTGCAATCGATTTCGGCTTCATAAGCCTCAAAGCCATCCCATGACTGGGCCTGACGATGGCTGTTGCCCTCGCCGACCGGAACCAGCTTCTTGACCCCGTCGAGAATTGCTCTGATCTGGCGCATATCGCCGAGCTGGTCGAACATGATGCTGGTTTTTATGGCGCCCATGCCGCAGCCGATATCGACGCCGACCGCATTCGGAATCACCGCCGAACCGCAGGCAATAACGCCGCCGATCGGCATACCGTAACCGACATGGCAATCAGGCATCAATGCCACATGCATATCGACAGACGGGTGCGAAGCAAGATCGGCAGCCTGTTTAAATGCGTCAGGCTCGAGTTCTGAACACCATGATTTTATCGCCACATGCGCGTCAGGCGCGATGCTTTTTTTATCTTTGATCCATTCCATTTTCGTT
>ENA-UOWO01001785-UOWO01001785.1-activated-sludge-metagenome-genome-assembly--contig:-NODE-1785-length-27856-cov-11.285673_pt1 | contig 27856 bp, 27 predicted proteins | sample MGYA00238148_ERZ761564 | MGnify/ENA primary metagenome ERZ761564 (study PRJEB28885, sample SAMN05720194) | activated sludge metagenome | isolation source: Anaerobic digester | place: USA...
GCGGGGCGAAACTCATATGATTAATTTATTATTAGCAAATATGCAACTTTTTAGTCGATTTAGTTCATTTCAAACATACCATTTATTCAATCACTTCCAAATTAAATACATACTTTTTTTTTCAAATTGCTAGAAATGTCTACATTGCCCCACCCAAACACATCAAGCACATGCCCAACACCACCCTCAAACGTGCCCTCTCCCCCATCCACCTCTGGGCCATTGCCGTCGGCCTGGTCATTTCCGGCGAATACTTTGGCTGGAACTACGGCTGGGGTGCAGCAGGCACGGTCGGATTTCTGATTGCCACAGTCATCGTCACAATTCTCTACCTCACCTTCATTTTCAGCTTCACAGAACTGACCACTTCGATCCCCCATTCTGGCGGGCCATTTGAGTACTCGCGCCGCGCCCTGGGGCCATTTGGCGGACTGGTGGCCGGGTATGCGACCTTGATCGAATTTTTGTTTGCCACTCCCGCCATTGCCTTCGCTTTGGGGAGTTATTTACATTTTTTGAATCCATTTTTTGATGAGTTGTACACCGCAATCGGCTGCTATCTGGTTTTTTCCTTCATCAATTATTTGGGCATCAAGGAATCGGCTGTGTTCACCCTCGTTGTCACCTTGTTGGCAGTTGCCGAATTGTTATTGTTCATTGGCATTGTCTCTCCGCATTTCCGCATGGAGCGCTTTATGTACGACAGCATGCCCCATGGTTACTTGGGTATTTTTGCAGCCTTGCCCTTTGCCATCTGGTTCTATCTGGCCATTGAAGGGGTAGCCATGGTGGCTGAAGAGAGTAAAGACCCCCATCGCACCATCCCGATTGGTTACATTTCAGGTATTGCCACTTTGGCCTTTCTGGCCATTGGCATCATGGTGGTCAGCGGTGGAATTACGGACTGGCATCGGCTTGCCAACATTGATTATCCCCTACCAGAAGCCATTGGTATTGTAATGGGCAAAGACAGCAGCCTGACCAAACTGTTTGCAGGCATTGGTTTGTTTGGGCTTATCGCTTCTTTTCACAGCATTATTTTAGGGTATTCCCGACAATTGTTTGCCTTGGCGCGTGGGGGGTATTTGCCCCGGGGCTTGGCGCGCATTCACCCCCGTTTTCACACACCGCATGTTGCACCGATTGTAGGCGGAATCATCGGGATCATCGCGGTTTGTTCGGGCACCACCCAACAACTGATCGTGCTTTCTGCCTTAGGTGCGGTGGTGATGTACGTGATGAGTATGGTCAGTTTATTTGTATTGCGGCGCAAAGAGCCTGATTTGGAGCGGCCTTTTCGGGCGCCTTTTTACCCTGTTTTCCCTGCCATTGCGCTGGTTTTGTCCGTGATCTGTTTAGTGGCCATAATTGTGTATAATTTTTGGCTGAGTGTTCTGTTTTTTGTATTGCTGGGTGCAGTGATGGGCTTATTTGTGGGGATGGGGATGCATCGTAAATTGGGTTAACTCATTTAACAATACAAAAAAGCACAAAGGCCACAAGGAAGCTTATTCCCTTGTGGCCTTTGTGCTTTTCTTTGTGCACTTTGTGTAAAAAAAGTCAAGACCTAAAACGTCCCTTTTTTCATCTTGTCCAAATTCTCCATAATGCCTTCCTTATGTTCTGGATCTGCTTTTCCCAGCGCTTCGGTAGCAATTTTGATGGCTTCTGCTTTTCTGCCCAACTTATAGAGCAGATTGGCGTAAGTATCCAGGTAATAAGCATTGCGATCAAACTCTAGTGAGCGCGCCGACCAGGCCAGGGCTTTGGTCCAATCTGCTTTATCGGTCATGCTTTCTACATAGCTCCAGGCCAGGTTGTTCAGTTCCATTGCCGTACCTTTTGTGGCGGCACTCTGCATCATGTCCTGCATCATTTTGTACTGGCTATCGGTCGAATCTACGCCTTCTAGTTGGGCCTGTTTTTTAAAGAGCGCGTATTGTTCCCGATCCATTTTGGCCAATTCTTCTTTGGTGAATTTCATAAAGGTTTCAGCCTTCTGTTCGGTCGTTTTGCGCACCAAACTCATGTCACCATTGGCTTTGGCAAACTCCATTTCGTACTGTTCGATCTGTGCGGCGGCAGCAGGACCATCTGTATCTTTGCTCACCTGAATGAGTTTGTCCAGCAATTTGCGGTCTTTGGCCATCAGCGCTTTTTGGAAAGTCGATGATTTGACTTGCATCAGGCTCGAATAAGCCATCTGCAATACCGCCCGAGGGTGTTTAGCAGCTTCCTTCATGATTCCAGCCAGCAACTCATAAGCCGGGCCTTCCAGTTGGGTGAGGTTGTCAGCAGCGAGTTTTACGGCGTCTTCACCGACTTTTTCAGTAGGCGTGAGCAAAGCAAAATACTCGCCCAATACCTTGGAATTGTCTTTGTTTGCCATTTTGAGCTGCGTCACGTACGCTTGCATAAAACCTTTGTCGGTTTTCTTGGCGGCATAGTTTTCATCAAACCAGGACAAGGGCTTCATCGTTGCAGCAATCTGTGTAGCAGTTTCTCCCTCTTTGAGCAATTCCTCCGCAGGGCGATACCCCACCACCCGGTGCACCAGTTCGCCTTGTCCATTGATGAACAACATATTGGGATAAGCCCGTACGCCGTACTTCCGAGCCAGGCTGACGCCTTCACCTTTTTCAGCATCGAGTTTGTAGTTGACAAAACCTGCGTTGAATTTATTGCCCACCTGGGCATCTGAAAAAGTATTTTTATCCAACATTTTACATGGCCCACACCAGGTAGTGTATACATCCATAAAAATGAGTTTGTTCTCGGCTTTGGCTTTGTCGAGCATCGCTTGGAAGTCGCCCTGCTGAAAGGCGATGCCAGCCGCATTTTCCTGGGCCACGAGTCCTACGCCCATCCCCAGCAACAAAACGAAAAATGCAAAACGATTCATAGATCCTCTTTTTGAGTTAAATATTTATACACAAGAGTACAACATCTTTCGATGCTGTTTATTTCAATGAATAACAAAAATACTGATTTTAGTGCGATTATCAAGCTCCAAACTGCCTCAAATGGTGGTCGAGGTGCTTCAACATGAGAATATCCCATTCTTCTGCCGACATTTTGCCAAAAAATGGATGCTCATCGGTAGTAATGGCTGCTGAACCTTCGGTAATCCAGCGTTGTACATAACTGATCAACAATTCTTTTTGTGCGGAAAAATCCGGAGTTCCGGTTTGTACAAAAGTGGGATGGGTGGGCAGGTTTTTATCAAAATCGTTGACCCCGGTAATGTATTTGCGCTTGGCCATTCCTCCAAACAAGAAACCAATCAGGCCACGTTTTGATTGTACTTCACGAAAAGCAATTTTCATTGGTTGTACGCAATGGGCCAACATTTGTGCAACATTCATCTTGCCCCATTTATTGGGTGTATCGGGCTGTAATGATTGAATTCTTGCGACAATGGTACGATTGTCTTCTACGTTGAAAAGAGTCATAAAAGGTGTTTTTGTCAAATGTTCGTGTAAAAATAAAATAATAAACTATTTATTGTGTAAAAAGGTACGCAATAAAAGTAAAATGAATACCGAAGCAACCGAGCCCACCAAGCCAAACCACATGAATTTGCCCAAATACATTGCAAAGGTGACCGTGAGAATGGCTATTCCCGACAATCCCAGGATGATCTTTTCCAGCAAAAAATAATTGCGATAAGTGAATACATTGATGTACACGCTTATGAATGCCAAGGTTCCAAATACCAGCGTAGCAAGGTGTGACCAGGGGCCCAAAAATCCCCCCAAAGCCCCAAAACCAATCCCCAAAGTACCCCACCATTGATTCGGAAACAACGCGTTGACTTTTGCAGGGAGATTAATCTGGGTTGTATCTGGAAGCAGCAAAAACTTGAGGGTTTTCCATTCGTACAAAAGAGCCAAAACATTCAACGCCACAAAAACAGCATCTACATAGGGTGTACCTTTCCAATTTTGGGAAATGGTGACGATCAAAATGCTCACATTGATTGGCATCAACATGATCAATCCCAGCACCGAGTAACGCTGAGACATCACCAAAAGGCCTACCAGTACCTGTGAAAAAGCAATAAATTCTGCAAAAAACTTGAGTTGGTATTTTGCCAGTTCTTCAATCAACCAGGGCGGACCAATCAATTGCCCGAAATTGCCGCCGGTCAACTTGCACAAACCCGCCGAAGCAAAAATATAACCCAAAAAAAGACGAATGAGCAGCGCGTAAAAGTCTTTGGTTTTCATAAAGGTTAGGAATTTAACTCAAAATAAAATTACTACACCTGCCTGAAGAAAAAACTAGATGAAGGGCGTAAATTCCAGGTTTAAACTTTTAACTATCTTCGTTTAACCATAAGATGTTACTATGAAAACACGCTTGTTGCTGCTTATTGCGATTTGTGCCCAGCTTAGCTTATATGCCCAGCCCCCGGCCTCCAATTTGTATCTGTTCAATGTAAAAAAGGTGGGCGATACGCTGTTTCAGTTTTCTGCCCCAAAGTTCCTTTCGGCGTTTAACCCAAAAGGGTACAACAACCATCCTTTTTTCTTCAACAACAACGAATTGTACATTTCGACACAATCCCCACAGGAAAGCCAGCCCGAAATTTACAGCCTCAACCTGAGTACGGGCACCCGTACCCGTGTGACCGATACGCCCGATGGAGAATATTCCCCCCGGCCAATCGGTGACGGCCAAAATTTCTCGGCAGTGCGTATGGAATTCCCTCCGGGGGATACCTTGCAACGCTTGTGGCAATTTCCGCTCAGCCGCTCCAACAAAGGCAAACCCGTTTTTACCGATATCGACAATGTTGGGTATTACCTCTGGCTAAATACACGCGAACTGTTGATGTTCCTGGTGGCTAAACCCAACCAGTTGGTCAAAGTTGAACTTGGCAACCCACGCAAAGAAGTCATCGCTGTAAATCCGGGTCGCTGTATTCGGCAGATATTGGGCACGGGCGCTTATTTTGTCCAAAAAAGTACCAGCTTTTCCCAGCCCTGGAAAATCATGAAATGGGATCAACGCACGGTGGGTCGCTATCAGGTCAGTGATGTGGTCAACACCTTAAATGGCAGCGAAGATTTTGCAGTCATGAGTGATGGCTCGCTGATTATGGGCAATGGTTCGGTTCTCTACCGTTTTCGCCCGGGGGTAGACCGCAGTTGGCGAAAAATGGCCGATTTTTCGAATTACAACATCCAGAAAATTACCCGGATTGAAATCAGTCCAGACAACGGTAAGGTGGTGTTTGTGGGGCAGAACTAAGTTTTAGGTTTTAGGTTTTAAGTTGAAAGTGATGAAAAAAGCAATGTTATTGATCATGTCTTTGGTGGTGTTGTGTTTGTGCTGTTTGCAAGGACAATCAGATCCTTTGTTTGTCAAAAAAATTCAGCAACACCGCAAGGCGTATTTGAGTGATTTCAAAAAAAATCCAGCTTCGCCTTTGGGCAAAAAAGCACTTAAAAACGTGCAGTTTTTTGCCCCGGATGAGCAATATGTGCTGCGTTGTCAGTTTAGTCCTACTCCTGATGCTGAACCATTTGAAATGCCCACGTACAGCGGGGTCACGAAGCCCTATGTGCAGTACGGCATCGCCAAATTTAGTCTTGCTGGGGTAAATTACCAATTGAGCGTCTACCGCAGTGTAAGCAACACCCTCCCCCAATACCGCGACTACCTTTTTGTACCTTTCAAGGACATGAGTAACGGCGAGAGCACCTACGGCGGAGGCCGTTACCTCGACCTTCGCATCAAAGACGTCATCGACAATACATTGGTACTTGATTTCAACAAAGCGTACAATCCTTACTGCGCGTACAGCGATGGTTACAGCTGTCCCATTCCGCCGGATGAGAACCATCTGCAAGTCTCTATTCTGGCAGGAGAAAAGGGTTTTCCCAAAAAAGAATAGCCATCACAATCAACTTGCCTTTGCCGTTAAAGTAGCCAGGTGATGCCAGGTGTGGTAAGCTGTGAAATACATCATCTCCCGTGCAGTCATTTTACCCAACAGTGGATGTTTCCACACCATCCATTGGTCAGATTTGGGCTCGTCCCACCGCGTTAGCGATTGTAGTGCCGCTAGAGCCGCCGCCGAAAAATTGGCTTTTAACTCTTCCAGGGTGTAGTGTTTTGGTGCTTTATCGGCAATGGCTTGGCCGATGGTGGGATTCAACGCCAGTTTTTCCAGGTATTCGGCTACAATTTCATCATAATTACGAGAAGGGTGATCACTCGGCATCAAGCGCTCATCCGGACTGGAAAGCAACATTCCGGTGCCATTGGTGGACATGGTCAGGTGTACCATCTCTTCTCCAAACGACCATTTTTCGGTGGGCTTGTAGTTGATTTTTCCCTCATCCACACGCTCAAAAAGTGCAGCTACTGCGGCAAAACTGGTTTCTAATGCCTGGCTTGCTTCGATTAGGTTGTTCATCGATCTTAGGTTTTACACAAAAGTACAAATCATCTTGAACGATTGTTCAATTTGTGCAAAAATTTTCAGCATCTGCATGTCGCTCGCGGTAGCCTCAACCTTCTAAACCATTCAACCTTCTCAACTTTTACAGATTCAACCAATACGTACATTTCAACACCAAAGCCCGGTTTTTATTCACATAAGTATCTGAATAATAGTTGTCGGTATACACCAGGAAGATATCCGACACAGGTCGAAAACGCCATTGCAACCGCGAGTTGATGTTGACGTTATTGATCTGGTTGTTGTATTGAATGAAGGTCGTCCAAAACAAGCTGCGAGAAAAAGAGAGGTCAATTTTGGGGCCAATCAAAATAAAATTCGCATCGGCATAAGGCTCTGCCAATTGTACCCGGTTGTAACTAAAATTGAGGCCCAGAATGCCAAAGGTGTTCATGCGGTAGTTGATCACGCCCTCCAAATTACTGCGCGAGCCATTGAAATATTGCCCAAACCGGCCGCTGAGTTCAACATAAACCAATTTGCGCGCATCGGACAGAAGATTGAAGCGAAACAGGTTATTGGTGTAACTACTGCCTTGGGGCAAAGGGGTAGCCCCCGAATTGGTGGGGTCAAAAGCTGCAAAGAGGTAGACAAAATCGCGTCGTAGCCTAAAATCCAACAAAGTAGAACTGCGAAACCGAAAAGAATACAGTGCATTCAGGCCCCAATCGGTAAGGCCGTATTGCTGGTTGCCCAAAATCTCGAACTCAAACCCGGGGCCATGTCCTTGCAAGGGGCCAGCCTTGGGGTAAAATTTCCAGTGCAGGATTCCTGCTGCACGTTGAAAATCGCGCCGCCGGGCAAAGCCTACCTCTGGGTTATAATTGGCCCCCACATCTTGTAAGGTCAACTTAAAGTCGTATTTGAGGTTATTGTAAAAAACATTGGCCGAGGTCACGCCATTTTTTCCCGACAGATCCGGGGTAAAAGAACGGTGGTGAAAAAATTTTCCATTCCACTTGTTGTCGCTGGAAGCCAGGTTGTACTCCAGCCCCAAAACGCGGTTGTGGTTGTAAGCGGGGTTCTCCAACTTGGCGTCTGGAAAAACCTGTTTGTTGACGGCAATAAGGCCGAGATTGGAGCGGGCAAAAAGTTTTCGTTGTGCCACGCCCACCGTATAGTTGATCGAAGCTTGGCCGATGTCGAGGTCCCGTGCAGTTTGCATACTCAGTAGCCCTACCCGCCAATTGTTGTCTAGCCTGCCACTCAATCGCGCCCCGGTGTAAATGGGGTTTTGCACGTTTTGTCCCGTAGAAGCATCACGCGCTACGCCAATCCGTCGGGAGAAAAACGGCCGCAGGGTTTCGTCGCCAAAACCACCAAAGAGATCGGCATTTTCCAAAAAGAATTGCCGCCTTTCCGGGAAAAATATTTCGAAACGATCAAGGTTGGTGATTTGTTGATCCACTTCTACTTGTGAAAAATCGGGATTGACCGTCAAATCCAAGTTAAGCGCCGAACCAATGGCGATCTTGGCATCACCGCCATAATTGAGGCCACGTTTGTTGCTGTACCCGTTGCGGCGGTCTTCGCTATAATTGGACAAGGCGTATGGGATCAGGGCAATGTTTGCGCCGGGTTTGCGCAGTGGTTTTTCAAAAGTGATCACGCCGTGATAAGCCAAATTGATGATGGGGTATTGGCGGGGTACTCGTCCCCAGGAAGAACGCTCCGGGCCATCGCTGCTGATGCGGTAAAATTTAGCATACCAATTGGTGCTACCCTCTTTGTACCGAATGGTTTTGAAAGGGATGGCCATTTCTGCCACCCAATACCCTTTGTATTGTTTCGCGTCAGCAAACCAGCGGTTGTCCCAGGCTTGATCCAGGTCAGCAGATACATTGCCTCCATTGGTCAAGAGTCCTTCTCGTTGAACCCCAAATGGATTGACCCCAAATTGAAACGCATTGGTTTCGTCCTGAAAAGGATCGAGGGTCAAAGTCACCGCATCGTTGGCCTCCCCGCGAAAGTCCCGGCGCAATGAGGGGGTCACATAACTGCCCATCACATCTGGAATCCGCGTTTTGGCAATGGCGAGGTAATAAATGAAATTGTCATCGTACAACATCCTCACCTCGGTCGGGTTCCAGGCCCGGGAAGTATCCATGGGAAAGTATTGCCAAAAATCTTTGACGTGATCTGCATTTTCCCATGCCTCGTCAATCACCCCATCGATCTTAATGGCGATACTTGTTTGTTTGACTATAATGGTATCATGGATTTGGGAAAAAACTACGGTGCTGCAAGTAAGGCTCAAGGCAATCAGGGAAACCAAAAACTTCATCGTGAGTGCTATTTGGGTCGAACAAAGCGTAAATAAACGACAATTGTCGGGAATTTTTCATTTGCGTCGCCGAACACCCCAAAATTGAAGCCAAAAGTAAATTGAATCAGTCCAGTGAAAAAAAACGCCTGAATTTGGAATCATTTCTCTATTTTCATCCACCTTTTTTACTAACCAATTGCTCCACCATCCTACTACATATGCTCACTTGGGAAGAATTTGAAAAAGTAGAAATGCGCGTTGGCACCATCCTCGAAGCGCGTGATTTTGAAAAAGCCCGCAATCCGGCTTATCAACTGACCATTGACTTTGGTGATTATGGCATCAAACGCAGTTCGGCACAGATCACCACGTTGTACAGCAAAGATGAATTGCCGGGCAAACAAGTGATTGCCGTAGTGAATTTTCCACCGAAACAAATCGCCAATTTTTTCTCAGAATGCCTGGTTCTGGGTTTGGTGGGCGCGGATAAAGAGATTACCTTGCTTCAACCCGAAAGACCCGTTGCCAATGGCCTGCGGGTGGCATAATTTTTCGACTCATTCAACCCTCATCCATGCGCCTCAACCATTACCTTTTTGCCCTCTTGTTCCTAACCCTGGCCGCCTGCAAGCAAAAACCAGCATTCAGCGGTTATTCCATTCAAAAATCCATTGTTGCCGACAGTGCCATTGTCAGCACCGCCCATCCGCTGGCGTCTGAAGTGGGCCTACAAGTACTCAAAGACGGTGGCAACGCCATCGACGCCGCGGTAGCTGTTCAACTAGCCTTAGCCGTAGTATACCCCGTGGCGGGCAACATCGGCGGAGGTGGTTTTTTGGTGTACCGCAGTGGGGATGGTCAGGATGTAGCTGCGCTGGATTTTCGGGAAAAAGCCCCCGCTAAAGCCCATCGCGACATGTACCTCGACGCCGAAGGCAATGTCATCGAGGGCAAAAGTATCGAAGGACACCTGGCAGCAGGCGTCCCCGGTAGTGTGGAAGGTTGCTGGCAGATGTACCAAAAATACTCCCAACTCAAGGACTGGAAACGTTTGGTACAACCCGCTATTGATTTGGCTGAAAAGGGTTTCCGCATCACCGAATCTGAAGCCAATGGGTTGAATGAATACAAGCGTGGGTTCATCAAAAACAACACCAAGGCTTGTGTTTTTGTCAAAAAAGATACCTCCGAAATCTGGAAAACTGGCGAATTGTTGGTCCAAACAGAACTAGCCGAAACCCTCAAACGTATCCGCGACCAAGGGCGAGATGGTTTTTACCGGGGCAAAACCGCCGATTTAGTCGCTGCCGAAATGCAACGCGGCGGCGGCTGGATCACCGCTCAAGACATGACCGATTACCACGCCGTATGGCGCAAACCCATGTTGGGCAAATACCGGGGCTACGACCTCATTTCGATGCCCCCGCCCTCCAGTGGCGGCATTGCACTGTTTCAGTTGTTGGGTATGGTGGAGCATCATTCCTTTGCCAAAAGTGGCTTTCATTCCCCCGCACACATCCATCTTTTTACCGAAGCCGAACGCCGGGTATACGCCGACCGGGCCAAACACCTGGGTGATGCTGATTTTTACTCCGTTCCAGTAGCCAGTCTGGTGGACAGTCAATACATTCAACAGCGTTTTGCCAATTTTGACCCCAACAAAGCCACGCCCAGCAGCGGCATCGAGGGGGGCGAATTCACCGGCAAGGAAAGCAAACAAACCACCCATTACAGCATTGTGGATGCCGAAGGCAATGCCGTGGCCATCACCACCACCCTCAATGCGGGGTATGGTGCCCTGACCGTAGTGGGCGGTGCGGGCTTTTTGCTCAACAACGAAATGGATGATTTCAGCGCCAAACCTGGTGTACCCAATCTTTACGGAGCCATTGGCGGCGATGCCAATGCCATCGTACCGGGTAAACGCCCTTTGAGCAGCATGACACCCACCATTGTCACCAAGGACGGAAAACTCTTCATGGTAGTCGGCACACCCGGCGGCACCACCATCATCACCTCCGTTTTCCAGGTCATCACCAACGTGATCGACTTTGACATGGACATGACCGCCGCTACCCACGCCAAACGTTTCCACAGCCAATGGCTGCCGGATGAACTGTACCTGGAAAAAGGCGCGACCAACGAGGCTACGCGCAAAAAGCTCCAGTCCATGGGCCACAAAGTGGTGGAATGGTCGGGGATCGGGCAGGTGGAATCCATCCTCGTCCGCAAAGACGGAAAATTGGAGGGCGCTGCCGATATACGGGCGAAAGATGATGCGGTAATGGGGTATTGACCTTATCAAAGGCCCAATTTCACAGACAAAACGTGAGTGTTAAATTCATCCTATTTATAATCAAAAGAGGTGCGACTTCTCCGAAGTCGTAAAAACGCGCTGATACAAAATGCTACAAACGTGCGACTTCTCCGAAGTCGACCGAATGACCTCGGAGAGGTCACATGTTTGTAGAAAATATTGACCGTCATTGATTCCGACTTCGGAGAAGTCGTACAATATTGCCCGGTTAATTCAGAACTTACGCATTCAAAATACATGTTGAAGATGACTCGTCAAACCACCAACGCTGACTTCCACTACATCTATTCCCTCTACATGCATCCCTCCATAAACCCCTACCTCTTGTACGAGTACATGGACGAAGTAGCGTTCCAGCCCATCTTTGATGACCTGCAAAGCAAAAACCTCTTGTACATCTTCGAACACGAAGGCCAAAAATCGGGCATGTTCAAACTGGTGCCGTTCGCCCATCGCACTTCGCACATTGCTTTTATAGGCGGCGTGGCCATCCACCCTGATCTTTCCGGTAAAGGTCTGGGCAAACAGATGTTTCGGGAAATCATCGAACGAGGTCGCAGCATGGGTTTGTTGCGCCTTGAACTCAGTACCGCTACCGACAATGCCCGAGCCATCCGCATGTATGAAAGCGTCGGTTTTGAAAAAGAAGGTGTGCTGCGCAAATACACCTGGCTGAAAAGTGAAAATCGTTTTTTAGATGAGGTGATGATGTCTTACCTTTATGTTTAGGCGTTGAGAAAGTTGAGAAGTTGAGGCTACCGCGAGCGATATTGACCATGACGCTCGCGGCAGCCTCAACTTCTCAACGCCTAAACTTCCTCAACTTTTATTAAATTCATTTTGTGAGCGAAAAACCCACCATTCTTTCCACTGTCCGGCGCTACAGCAACCAGCTGTTTCGCTTCATCCGTGGGCGGGTACGCTCGGAGGAAGAAGCTGAAGACATTTTGCAAGATGTGTGGGTACAACTCAGCCGACTGAGCAATCTGGACGAGGTGGAAAGCCTCAGTGGCTGGCTGTACCAGGTGGCCCGCAACCGCATCACCGACACCTACCGCAAAAAAGGCACCGAATCGCTGGACGATCTGGCTTACGAAGACGAAGAGGGCAACCTGAATGTGAAGGAGATTCTGCTCTCTGACAGCCAATCCCCCGAAGACGCCTTTTTTAAAGAAATTTTCTGGGATGCATTAATGAATGCCCTGGATGAACTACCGGAAAACCAGCGCCAGGTTTTCGTGTGGAACGAACTGGAAGACCTGACTTTGCAAGAAATTGCCGACAAGACCAACGAAAATTTAAAAACCATCATCTCGCGTAAGCGCTACGCAGTGCAACATCTCCGCCAAAGACTGCAAGCCTTGTACGATGAACTCAACAATGACTGAGCCATGAACCGAAACTGGAAAAGAAAAGGTATGTTTTTCCTCCTCGCCCTCCCCGCTTTTTTCTTGCTGATGGGCTGGGTAGTGATGCTGTTGTGGAACAGCACATTGGCAGTTATTGCACCGGTGCAACCCATCAACTATTGGCAGGCCATCGGATTGCTCATCTTGTCGCGCATCTTGTTTGGTGGTTTTCGTTTTGGTGGCCCCAGGGGTGGCGGCGGTGGTGGCCATCCCAAAGCCCAGCAATGGCGGGAAAAATGGATCAACATGAGCGAGGAAGAGCGGGAACGTTTTAAATCCGAATGGAAAAAACGTTGCAAGAACCCATGACTTATGAACCCATGACTTTAGTCGTGGGTCTTCACAAAAACACCCCAGCCCACGAATTTATTCGTGGGAGATAAAAAATATTTCCCTGGAAATCAAATAATTAAAAACAATATCAAAAAAATCCCATTTTTTTTAAAGTAATTTTCTCCCCTCCCCGTCTACCCAAATGTGACGAGAAATCACCGATTGTTAAAACTCAAAAGATAAAAAAATGAAAGTGCTGTTTTTAGCACCAGCCCTGCTATTGTTCATGGGTTTGTGGCTGGTACCCTTTTTTCTGTTCAAAGCCTTCTTGATGTTTTTCATCGTTGGCGCAATCTTCAAATTCATGCTGCGGCACAGATGGCGCAGGCATTTTTGGGGCCATCACGTCCCCGCATTTGCCGACCGCATCCGCAACATGAGCGATGAAGAATACGATGCTTTCCGCAACAAATTCAACCGTGGGTGTGGTGCGAGAAAGGTGGAAATTCAGGACAACGACAAACCTAGTTACAACGAAAAAGACCTGGTGTAATCCAGTCCGGGCGTCCCTTGCGGGCGCCCACTTCACTCAAGGGTGCCCGCAAGGACACCCATACTATCATCTAAATTCAATACATTATGCATTGGCAACACGCAATGGCCAAGTGGGCAAACTATGCCCCTCATCATCATGGTAAACACCATGGCAGACACCACGGCGGCGGCAACTTCCGTCGCGCCAAGTACAACATTCCCGCCAACGTGGCAGAGACGGATACCCACTATGAGATTCATCTCTATGCCCTCGGCTACGACAAAGCCAACATCAGCATCACCGTTGTTGACGATGTGTTGTACGTAAGCGGTACCCGCGAAATCCCCGAGGATTACCGGCCCAACTTCATCCGCCAGGAATTCCCGATCAAATCATTTGAAAAAGAGTTCCACCTGAATGATGGCATCGATACCACCGGAATCGTGGCCAAACAGGAGGAAGGAGTACTGATCATCACCTTGCCAAAAAAGGTAGAAGCCCAGCGGCAGGAGCGTAAGGTGGATATTGGGTAACTCCAACCATTTTTTGGATCAAAACAGTGGCAGCCTCGGGAGGGGCTGCCCTTTTTGTTTTAGCGTTTGGCAAGATTAATTCATATTAAATTAAATCAGCTCCAAGCCCAGCCCCGCCTTATCACTCGGCCACATATACCCATCCTCTAACACAAAACCGCCGCTCACCACATCCTGCGCCAAGTCAAAACTGCCATCCAAGTCGATGTACTTCGTATGTGGCTGCGCAAACGCCACGTGTAGCGCTGCAGTAATGCTCACGATGCTCTCATCGTTGCAGCCCCACATCAGGTCGATGCCTGCGGATTGAGCCACGTTGGCAATTTCCTGCGCGGCTTGAATGCCCCCACATTTCATCAGTTTGATGTTGAAAATGCCACAACTCCGGTCGGGCGTAAGCAATTGATGAGCCGAGGAGAGTTGTAACAAACTTTCGTCCGCGGCAATCTGGTCGCGCATGTCCGCCGGAAGGCCAATTAGCAGCGGCATATCTCCCACCTTGACGGGTTGTTCGACCAATTCAATCCGCAAGCGCTCGGTCAAGGCATCAAAAAGCAACAAGTCTTTATAGGAATATCCTTGATTCGGATCTACCCGAATGCCAATCTTGTAGCCAAAATGATCGCGCAATTTCACCAAACGTTCAATGTCCATTGGTAAGTTTTGGCCGAGTTTTACCTTCAAAATTTTAAAACCTGCATCCACAAATTCCCGGGCATCTTCCAGCGTTCCTTCCACATCTTTGATCCCTATGGTTACTGAAGTAGGCAGTTTTTCAATCCTTCGACCCAAAAAATCCACAACTGACAGGCCAATCGACTGACAAAAAGCATCGTGCAAGGCCATGTCAAAAGCGGCCAGCGCAGCCGGGTATTTGGCAAACGTGTCGCGAAACCATTTGATGTATACCTGGAACAATTTGATGGGTTTGCCCTCCAGCATTTTAACCGGTTCAGATTGCAAAACCGCCAAAGTATGCTCCAGCGTTTCACCCGTGACATGTTCCATCGGGCAAGCCGCGCCAATGCCGCGGATGCCGTTTTCCAGTTCAATCAGGATGAATATATTTTCCACCTCGGTGGTGGTTTGATAGGCAATGGTATAAGGTCGGGATAAAGCCAGGTTTTGCCGCCAGACTTCGATTGATTTTATGTTCATGTGTCTTTAAAGTTTTCTCTAAGCGTGTGTACACACGCTCTACCACCACAAAATAGAAAGATTCTTGTTTTTTATCCAAAAAAAGAAACGCATTGAAGCGCATTGATTAAATTAAAGGCCTGATCAAAAAAATCCTTTTTCTATGAAAAAAAGCCTAATTCTCCTGACTGTTTTAATCGGTACGCTTTCCTGCAAGCAAAAACCTGCCGAAGCACCACCACGCAACGTCAAAAAATACACCATCGAGCAGTTTTATGCCAACAAGGGCATTGGTGGTGGTTCATTCTCACCGGACGAATCGAAATTACTCGTACACAGCAACGAAACAGGCATCTTCAACCTGTACGAAATCAACCTGGCCGATCAAAGTATGACCGCCATCACCAGGTCTACCACTGAATCGATCTTTGCGGTCGACTACGTACCCGGCACAGGCGAAATCCTCTACGCTGCCGACAAAGGCGGCAACGAAATTGACCACCTCTACCTGCGCAAAGCCGACGGAACGGTACAAGACCTGACGCCAGCCCCCAAAGAAAAAGCCAATTTCTTCGGTTGGAGCCAGGACAAAAAAGCATTGTACTATATCTCTAACAAACGCGATGAACGCTTTTTTGACCTCTACAAAATGGGGGTTGGAGATTGGAAAGCGACCCTCTTGTACCAAAACAATGAAGGTTACGACATCGCCGGACTGTCTTGGGACGAAAAAGCCGTTGCCCTCAACAAAAACATCACCACCAGCGAAAACCAGCTTTTCCTGTACGGCCTGGATAGCAAAAAAATGACCGAGATCTCCGAACCGGGCAAAAAGGGCATCTACGGGGCATCTGGTTTCAGCAAAGACGGGAAAGCTTTTTATTACTTGTCCAACGCAGACAAAGAATTCCAGTCACTGGAACAATACAGTCTCGCTGATGGCAAACGCAAAGATGTATTTTCCACCACCTGGGATGTCATGTACGCCTACGATTCCGAAAACGAAAAATACCGCGTAATCGCCATCAACGCTGATGGTAAAAACGAACTCAAAGTCATCGACAACAAGAGTGGCCAGGAGGTGGCATTGCCCGAAATTCCTGATGGCGACGTGACTGCAGTGAGTATTTCAACCAGCGAGAACAAAATGCGCTTGACCGTAGGAACCTCTAAAGCGCCTTCCAACATCTATATCTACGATTTCAAAACCAAAGAGTTGAAAAAACTCACCGAAACCTTGAATAAAGAGCTAAATCCTGATGATCTGGTGTCGGCGGAAGTAGTGCGCTACAAGTCTTATGACGGGCTGGAAATTCCAGCCATTTATTACAAGCCACAACCTGCTTCTGCTCAAAACAAGGTTCCAGCCCTGATTTGGGTGCACGGAGGGCCGGGCGGACAGTCTCGGGTTGGTTACAATGCATTGATACAATACCTGGTCAACCACGGCTACGCCGTTTTAGCGGTCAACAACCGCGGTAGCAGCGGCTACGGGCAAAAGTTTTACCAAATGGATGACCTGAACCACGGCGACAAAGACCTCAAGGATTGTATTTGGGGTAAAAAATACCTGCAAAGCCTGGCCTACATCGACAGCTCCAAAATTGGCATCATTGGTGGATCTTATGGCGGGTACATGACCATGGCCGCCATGACCTTCGCACCAAATGAATTTAAAGTGGGTATCGACATTTTTGGGGTGACCAACTGGCTGCGCACCCTCAAGTCCATTCCGCCCTATTGGGAATCCTTCCGCAGCGCCCTTTACGCCGAATTGGGCGATCCGTTTACAGCTGACTCGGTTCGTTTGCACAAAATCTCTCCCCTATTTCATACCCAACACGTCAAAAACCCCATCATGGTCCTTCAAGGCGCGAACGACCCTCGGGTTTTGCAAGTAGAATCGGATGAAATTGTAGCGGGAGTGAAGAAAAACAAGGTGCCCGTTGAGTACATCGTGTTTCCCGATGAAGGCCACGGTTTTGTAAAAAAGGAAAACGAAATCAAGGGCTACAGTGCGGTCCTTAAGTTTCTAGACAAGTACCTGAAGCAGGAAAAAGAAATGAAAAACTAGTAAAAGGTTTGAGAAGTTGAGGCTATCGCAAGCGATCTGGTCACCGAGCAGAGTCGAGATGCAAAATCGCTTGCGGTAGCCTCAACTTCTCAACCGTCAACTTCTCAACTTTTAAAATCAGTTCGCAATGAAAACACTCATTACCCTTTGTTTTTGTGCACTGGGCTATCTGGCTTTTGCCCAAAAGCACGATGGTATTTCCAACAATCTGGACAACCTCTTTCGCTTATCGGATGCCAAAACCCGCTCCATTTCTCCCGAAAACTTTAGCGGAGAAAAAGGCAAGGGAGGTATGGCCACCGAAGGCACGGGTGCCAACGCCGCCCGTGGTTTGGGGCAGGGTTGGAAAGTCAGCCCAAGTGTGAAAATCCCCTCCAAAACCACCTTCACCATGGCGGAGATCAATGGTTCTGGGGCCATTCAACACATTTGGCTGACGCCTGCTGGCATCAAGTGGCGTTACGCCATCATCCGCATCTATTGGGACGATGAAAAAGAACCCTCGGTCGAAGCCCCACTCGGTGATTTTTTCTGCATGGGTTGGAACCAGTACGCGCCCGTCAATTCCCTGGCGGTGTGTGTCAATCCCGGTAGCGCCTTCAATTGCTACTGGGTAATGCCTTTCCGCAAAAAAGCCAAAATCACCATTGAGAACCTGGCCGACGAAGAATTTCGCTTGTACTATCAAGTGGATTACGTTGAAACCACCGTCCCCGATGATGCAGCTTACTTCCATGCCCAGTTTCGCCGTACCAATCCTGTGCCTTACAAAGAAGTATATACCCTCGTAGATGGCATCAAAGGCAAAGGCCACTACGTGGGCACTTACATTGCCTGGGGCGTCCACAACAACGGCTGGTGGGGCGAAGGGGAAATCAAGTTCTACATCGATGGAGATAAGGACTTCCCCACCATCTGTGGCACGGGAACAGAGGACTATTTCTGTGGTTCCTACGATTTTGACGTGCGCAAAAAGAACGCCGCGGGTGTAGATGTGGTGGAATACCAGGAATTCAATACACCCTACGTAGGCCTACCGCAAGTCATTCGCGGCGATGGGCATTACCAGGTCATGCAACGTTTTGGCATGTACCGCTGGCACATTCCAGATCCAATTCGTTTTGAAAAAGACCTCAAGGTGACCATTCAGGCACTGGGCTGGCGGGGCGATGGGCGTTATCTGCCCTTGCAAGATGACATTTCTTCGGTGGTGTTTTGGTACCAGACGGAGCCGCATGGGACGTTTCCAAAGTTGCCGGAAAGGGATAAATTGGAAGTAAACTGAGTGAATCGTTCTTAGGTGTAACTTAAGTGTCTTAGGTTTCTGAGGTGGTGAAGCCCCTTGCTGCTCAATTTTTTTCTTTTCACCACCTCAGAAACCTAAGACACTTAAGACACACCTAAGCATCCTTTAATTCATTATTTCCATTCAATCGCAACCTCTACCATCGTTTTGTCCCAAGCAATACGCATTGTAGTCGTTTTTGCGTCTGCCTTTTCAAAAGCGATTGCCAGGTTTTCAACTACATCTGCGGTGCTTTTAACGGGAACCACGACCCGCAATACATCCAGGTTTTCCTTGTAGCTGTATGCTCCCCAATGATCAAGTTCGGAATTCAAAATAATCGTCCACTCGTTTTGGTCCGGGATCGCAAACAGGGCATAAGTTCCGGCTTTCACCATTTTACCGCCGAAAGTCACATCCTGGTAAAACTTGATCTCCGTCGCTTCATTGGCTCCCAAGCGCCACACTTTACCAAAAGGAATCAATTTCCCAAATACCTCCCGTTCTTTTTTGGCAGGACGACTATACAATACCCGTACCACAGCAACTGCATCGGCGCCTCCGATTTTATCTGGTGCAAATTTACGGTCGTGCGCAAAATCATGCGGGTAATAACTGACGTCCAAGGGGCTTTTATCAAGACCGGGAAACTTTTGAGCGCTGAGTTCAAGGGTCGTGCCCAGCAGCAGAAACAGCAACAATACGATTGGCTTCATGATTTTTTTGTGGTGAAGGTAGCACACGCTGAGCGGAGAAGATGTCGTCAGTGCAACGATTTCAACATTACTTCACCAACACCTCATTGTGTGGCAAAGCAAGATGCCGATCCATGGTAATGAAAACGATGGAATCCCCTTTTCTACATTGGCTCAGTACCTTGCTTGCATCAATCTCCATATAGGTTTGTTCTGAAAATGAAATCATCGTCTTGGTGTTAAAGTCGCGGATGGCGATTTTAAACCGGTGTTTGCCTTGGGGATCAGCTGAGCCATTTTCACCCAAACTGACTGGTTGAACGGTAAAAACGCCCTTTGCGTCAATCGCCAGTTCACATTTTCCTGAAGGTGTGTATTCATTGACCACCATTTTATTGTTCAATAAAACAGCCGTACAATTGGTAAAATCGTTTTGCCCTTTTGCTACCAAAGCCGCACTCAGGCAGAGCAGGAATAACATTGCTTTAAACACTTGCATACATTTTTGATTTGATCATGAAAAATGTGGGTGATTTCTTACGGCAACAAAACTAAGGGCAAGCAGTGTAAAGGGCGTTAAACCGGAGTAAAACAATGTAAATGAAATGTAAAACCCGTTTTTAGAAGAAAAAAGCACTTAATTTTGTGGCCATGATGGTAAAAAAGATACAGCTTTGGCTGATACCCACAAGTCTGGTGCTTCTGGCTACCCTGATTCTTTCCGCAGTATGGTGGCAGGAACCGGATTCTAAAAACACGGTACTACAGGCTGTACGGGTCAATCTGGCTTTGCGCAAAACTGGAGATCGTTTGCTGGATTTGGCAGGAGATCGTACTTCCACCATCGCCCCGGTGCGCCGAATCGATGAACACACCTGGTTATTGCGCCTGGAGCGAGCGTTCAATTACGATAGCCTACCCCGGATTTTGCACCAGTCTCTCCTCCAACATGGCATCAGCAATGAGTACAATGTGAGTGTGCTGCGCTGCTCCGACGATGAACTGATCCTCGGCTACACTGCCAGTGATTATCAGCTGGATAAAGTCGTGCCTTGTGGTGGCCGTGAGATCGACGTCGCCTGCCTTAATATTCAAGTGAATTTTTTGGAAAAAAACATCCCTGCGACCAATCCCTGGAAAACGCGTTTTTTGCTATTGAGTGGGCTTTTGTTTGCTGCGGCTTTGGGGAGCTTATTTTACCGCAGAAAATCCAATGTTGAGTCAACTATTCCTATGGCCACTGAAACCAACACCGACTTGCACTTTGGGCAATGCAGTCTGGACCTTGGAAACCAAAAATTGTGGGTCAAAGGGCAGCTTAAAAACCTCACTTTTCGCGAAGCGAAACTATTGAACTACCTGATCCAAAATGCCAATCAAGTACTGGATCGCGAGCGCATTCTCGAAGCCATTTGGCATGACGAAGGCATGCTCGTGGGGCGTAGCCTGGATGTGTTCGTTTCCCGGTTACGGAAACTGTTGCAGGAAGATGAGGGCATTCGTATTGTGAGTGTGCACGGGGTTGGGTATCGGTTTGAGGTATAGAAACACTATGCCGGATTTCTATAGCAACACCTCCACAATCCTACCGACTCCTTCTTCCAATGGTGCCACCACCGGAATGCCCAATTTGGCCTCATATTCCTGCTGATACGCCTCAATTTCTGCTTTACTCGCCCCTTGAGTATTCAGCGCCAGTGCCACTACTTCCGAGCCATACGCCCGAATCAGGGCAATCTCACTTTCCACCGATAGAATCGGCCCCCATTCGGGCAAATCATCAAAAAATTCCCGCTTCATGGGTACGACCAATACCACTTTTTTGGCGTTACCAGATATCAAAAACTCCGGGCCACAGGGACCACTGGGGTTGCGCAATGCCGATTGGCCTTCCAGGAAAATGATCTCGGCGTGGGTTTCTTCCCAACAGGAAACAATCGCGTGTTCCAGCTCTCCGGAGATGAAATCATTGAGCGTGGAGTCAAAAATAAAGCCGTATTGCCCCCCTTGCATCCAACCCGTTTGACCTGTGTAAATCATTTCCGCTTTATGGCCTTTGGCCCGACAGGCATCGCGCAAAAAGCGGGCAGTGGTACGTTTGCCTGTGGCACAGTCCATGCCCATTACGGCTACGATTGGCGCCGTGACTTTATAAATATCTCCCTCCCAAAAATGCAAATCTGCCCGACTTTTGGGTTTGCGTACATCGATCAGGGTAGCGTTATTGGCCGCGGCCAAAGCGACAATTTCGGGTTTTTCACCCAAAAAATCGTGCAAACCATTCACAATAGAAATACCCTGACTCAGCGCAAAACGGATTTCACCCAGCATGTCTGGTGGCAAGATGCCTCCAACCGTAGCGACACCGATGATGCAATAGTCGGGCTTGCTGCGCAAGGCGGATAAGGCATCCACCACTTTACCATACACCGGAATGTTGCAGGGTCTGCCATCCATCACCACTCCAGCGTCTTTACCCGCATGAGCATGATCGATCACTGCCTGGATGGTAAAACGTTCGGTTCCCCGCAACAAGCCGTGCGTTGTTTTGGCATTCATGGTATTCAAAAAACCGCCCGCAAGGACGATGGCGTTGCCCGTTTTCATGGTGCTTATTTTTGTGGCTAAAATACAGTTCTATGCGAATATCTCCTGAAATGCCTTCTTTTTTATCACCTGCCCAGTTTTCGGTAACTCAAGGGACTTTGCCCGGTAGCCTTTTTAAATTCTTTGTGGAAATACGAAACATTGCCAAAACCACTTTCAAAACAAATCGCGGCTACGACTTTATCCGTCGTGCGCAGCAATTGGCAGGCATGATTGAGTCGAATTTCCGTCATCACCGCTACAAAGGTTTTGCGGGTAATTTTTTTAAAATAGCGACAAAAAGCGGTCGGGGTCAAATTGGCTACGGCTGCAATGGTTTCCAGCGTTATGTCCTCTTTAAAATGTTCGATGAGGTAGGCGTATACTTTGCGAAAACGTTCAGATTCCAGTGTGGAAAGCATTTGTTGCGAAAAATAGAGGTCCAGCAACTCCAATTCTTCCGATACTGCAATGCCCTGTAACACTTCCAAGACCTGCAATAAGCGCTGAAAAGCCGACAGCTTGGCCATTGTGCGCATTTTTTCTGCCACCCAATCGCGGGTTTTACCTTTGATCAAAATACCTGCCTGAGCTTTTTGGAACAATTGCCGAATCACCGCCATCTCGCTCAACTGCAAAAATGCCGGGCCCGCAAAATCTTCGCTAAATTGGATGACAATCGACTGAGCAGCGTCAGATCCCTCCTCTTCTTCTGCTCCTAACCAACAATGTGGAACGTAAGCGCCCAGCAAGACCAGGTCACCTTCGGCAAAATTGGCGACATGCCGGCCCACAAAACGTTTGCCCTGACTTCGTTCAATCAATGTCAACTCCAATTCTGGATGAAAATGGTAGGGAACGATAAACCTTGGCAAAGTAAAGTATCGGTATTGGACGGCATAATCTCCATGTCCGCTAATTTGTTCATAAATGGCTTTCATTTTTGGCGATAATTATCATTTTCCACCCAACCAAACTTCAATAAAGCTAAAATTACACACTTATTGGCAAAAAACGACCAATAAAGATCCAAGCAGCTATGCTTACTTTGTAGCACTGAATTGGCCCACACTACTGGACATTTTTTTCACCAAAAACACCCACATCGTATGTCACAAACCATTGCACTTCCAACACTGGATAGTCGCTATCCCGTAACTACGGAACAACAAGCTTCTTTTCAAAAAAACGGCCACATTTTGCTTTCGGGCATCCTCACTGCCGAGGAAGTTGCCGCCTATCGGGAAGTAATTGTTGATGCCGCTGACCGTTACAATACCGAAAAGCGCAAAATGGAAGAGCGCGATACTTACGGCAAAGCCTTCTTGCAAATCATGAACCTTTGGGAAGTGGATGAAAACGTACGCAAGTACACCCTGGCCAAACGTTTTGCCCAAATCGCCGCCGATCTGATGGGCGTAGAGCAGGTGCGCCTTTACCACGACCAAGCCTTGTTCAAAGAGCCAGGTGGTGGCCTGACCCCTTGGCATCAGGATCAATATTACTGGCCTATCGACACCACCAATACCGTTACCATGTGGATGCCCTTGGTAGACATCAGTGTAGAAATGGGCATGTTGACTTTTGCCTCTGGTTCCCAAGAACTCGGCTTCCTGGGCAATTTGGCCATTTCCGATGACTCCGAAGCCATTTTGGGCAATTTGGTCACGGAAAAAGGCTACCCCATTTCCCGACCTGCCACCATGAAAGCTGGCGACGCTACTTTTCACGCGGGTTGGACCCTGCACTCCGCCCCCGGCAACCAATCGCCCAACATGCGCGAAGTAATGACCGTCATCTACATGGCCGATGGAGCCAAAGTAACCGAGCCAAAAAACAAAAACCAGGAAGCCGACCGCCAGCGCTGGCTCATGAGCAAAGCGGTAGGCACCTTAATTGATTCGCCGCTCAACCCGGTATTATGATCCAATGCAAAGCTGCCGTAGCGGATGGCCAGGGTGGTTTTTCCATGCAAACCATTGCTGTAGCTGACCCCATTGGTGACGAAGTATTGGTGCAAATCAAAGCCTCAGGCATCTGCCATACCGATTGGGATTCCCAATCCTGGGGCAAAGCGCTGGTCATGGGGCATGAAGGAGCCGGAGTGGTGCTCAAAGTAGGGCCGCAGGTAAAGTCCATACAAGTGGGCGATCCGGTCATGCTCAACTGGGCAATTCCCTGCTACGATTGTTTCCAATGTCAAGAAGGCAACCAGCACATTTGTGAGCGCAATTCTGCGGTAACGGCAGGCAACAAACTGAGTCAGGGGCACGCCACTTTTGAGTCAACACGCTATCATGGCGAACCGATTGAACGAGCTTTCAGTTTGGGCACCATGTCAGAATACACCCTGGTACGCGAGGCGGCTTGTGTCAAAATTGGGGTAGAGATGCCCTTTCCTTCTGCAGCCATCGTGGGCTGTGGCGTCATGACCGGGTATGGCTCGGTCTTCAACGCAGCAAAAGTTAAGGCGGGATCATCTGTTGTGGTGCTGGGCACGGGTGGCGTTGGGCTCAATGTCATCCAGGGTGCGCGAATTGCGGGCGCAGGAAAAATCATCGCGATTGACGTCAATCCAGTCCGCCTGGAAATGGCGCTGGAATACGGCGCAACCCATTCCATTCTGGCCGATAAAGCGGATACCGGACTGCTGCAAGCCGCTCAGGTGGTCAAAACCATGACCCAGGGCCGAGGTGCCGATTACGCGTTTGAGTGTACCGCCATTCCAGAATTAGGGGCTGCTCCCCTGGCGATGGTGCGCAATGCGGGCACGGCCGTACAAGTCAGTGGCATTGAACAGGAGATTGTGATCGACATGAATTTGTTCGAGTGGGACAAAGTGTACATCAATCCACTGTACGGAAAATGTCGCCCACAAATCGATTTCCCGATTTTGCAAGCGCTCTATGCCAAAGGCGATTTGTTGCTGGATGAAATGGTGACGCGCACGTACCCGCTGGAGGAATTGGCGCAGGCTTTTGCGGACATGCATGCCGGAAAAAACGCGAAAGGCGTAATCGTTTTTTAAACACAACGATACTCGCAGCTTCGCTGCTTTGTTTATTTTTTTACCACGACGAATTATTTGATTCGGCTTCGCCAAATCTTTTTCAACACGACGGCGCGACTTAACGACATCACGACGTTTTCAGCGCTTCGTGCTTTGTGCCCAACGCATGGCGTTGGGTTATAGCGGTAGCTAACGTCGTGTCGTCGTTACGTCGCGCCGTCGTGTTAAAAAACAAGCAGCGAAGCTGTGTCACCATGAAATTTATGCATAAACGATGCTCACCAATTCAGCCAAGTAAATCATTTCCTTTGTGGTAAACCAATACTGTCATGAGTCAATTTTTCACCACCAAGATCGCCGAATTTGCCGGCCTCCACTTCATCACCGTCAAGAGCAATGCCCTGCACCGCCGCGCTGACATCACCGTTTTTACGCCCCATATCGATCCACTGCCCGCCGAACTCCCGCTCGTCATTTTGCTGCACGGCGTGTACGGCAGCCATTGGGACTGGGCGGTCAAAGGACAGGCGCATGCCACCGCACAACGACTCATGGATACAGGGCAAATCAAACCCATGATCTTGGCCATGCCCTCCGATGGATTGTATGGCGACGGCAGCGGGTATGTGCCCCACCGAGAGGACAATTACGAACAATGGATTGTGGAGGACGTACCTCAGGTACTCAGAGAGCAATTTCCGGTACTCAATGCACAGACGCCAATTTTCATCGCAGGTTTATCGATGGGAGGCTTTGGGGCTTTGCGCCTGGGAGCCAAATATCCACAAGCTTTTAAGGCATTTTCGGGTTTGTCTTCCATCACCCATTTTGATCAGTTGAGCCAATTTGTGTCCAGTTTTGACACCTTGAAAAACGATGCCACTGAGCAGGATGGAGTCCTGGACTGGTTAATGAAAAACCGGGATCACTTGCCCCCTTTCCGTTTTGACTGCGGTAGCGATGACATTTTGATTGACGCGAATCGGCAATTGCACGCTGCCTTGATCGCTCAAAAGATTCCCCACACCTACGAAGAGTTTCCCGGTGTACACGAATGGGCGTACTGGGAAAGAAACCTGGAACACACCTTGCGGTTTTTCAATCAATTCATCGATTAGACTGCTAATGAACCACCGCTGAAGTGGTGGTTCATTAGCAGTCTGTTAATTCATACTATCGGGCCGATTGACCCGTTTGACTTCTTGCCATTGTAGTTCAAACAGCCAGGAAATCTGGAAAAAATTCCGCCCGGTTTCATCATTGATTTTGTAGTCAAACTGGTTGAGCCAGCCCATTTGTAAAGTAAACAAAGGCGTGAATTCGTAACCACCGCCGAGGAATAAACGGTTGCGTTCAAAATAAGGCGCACGATTGGTGAAAAACAGCTCATTGGATGCCGAAACGTAAAATGCCCCCGGCTCTATTTTAGCCCGATTGAGGGGCATAATGGTGTTGAAGCGGTAGCGAAAACGATTCCGAAAATCATCGTTCGTCCAGCGTTGTTCCGCTCGATAGCGGTGTTCAAAACGGATGCGGTTCAGGTTTTGGTACATTTGCAGTTGTAGCCAGGTACGGATTTCATTGTTGACTTTGGGCGTTACAAAATCCCCCCCCTCCTGATAGGTATCATAGCGGCCAACACCGGTAGTGAGGGAGAAGTTTTTACCCAAATCATACGTCACGCCACCTTTTATTTCATAATAGTGAAAATGGTCGTACCAGCGCAAGCTCCGCAGTTGTGGCTCTACAAACAGCGCCCATCGTTCTCCGAGGTCCATTTTTACATTCAAAATATTCCAGGTGCCCAATCTGCTCAGATCACTTTCCTGAGCGATGCTCCCATGGGCAAGGCTGGTCAATAGTAGTACCCAGCTAAATTTCCATTTTTTCATACTGAATCGATCTCGAATCACGGTTCCAGAATAGACGCCGTGGTGACTTAAAAAGTTCACAGAAAATAGTCTGCTCCCAATTGTTTTTTTTCTAGTTTAGTGCTTCAAAGACGCAAGCATGCTCAAAGCCAACGATTGGCAAAGCCAAATTTACATCCAGGGTTTTGCCGGAAAAAATGACCAGGTCACCCCTGACTGGAACAAGCTGGAAGCCCAGGCCATTCAAAAGATGGATCACAAGGCCGCAGGGTACATCGTTGGTGGCGCAGGCCTACAAGAAACCGTGGCCGCCAACCGCTCGGGTTTTGCCAAATGGAAAATTGTGCCGCGCATGTTGCGCAATGTGGAACAAAGCGATACGTCGATCAATTTATTTGGACAAACCTTTTCCTCGCCATTTTGGCTCTGCCCGATTGGGGTGCTGGAAATGGTGCACCCCGAAGCCGATTTAGCGGTGGCCAAAGCCGCCGCTCAGGCAGGCATTCCCTACGTTTTTTCCAATCAAGCCTCGGTTCCGATGGAGACTTGTGCAGGAGCAATGGGCACAGCTCCGCGATTTTTTCAGTTGTACTGGTCCAAAAACCGCGATTTGGTGGCCAGCTTTGTACAACGCGCCGAAGCTTGTGGCTGTGCAGGCATTGTACTCACCCTGGATACCACCCTGCTCGGCTGGCGCACGATGGATTTGGATTTGGCTTACCTCCCGTTTATGGAAGGCAAAGGCATAGCGCAGTACACCTCCGACCCTGTTTTTCAAAAAATGCTGGATGCCAAATTGCAAGACCCCAATGCGGCGGGCCCTCCTCGTCCACCGCTCACGATGCAATTGCTCAAAGGACTGATCAGCAGTGTGCAGCGGTATCCGGGCAAAGGTTTTTTACAGAAACTGCGTTCGGGCAGACCTATGGGCGCGGTGCAATTGTTTGTACAAACCTACTCCAACCCGGCCATCACCTGGGAAGACCTGGCTTTTTTGCGCGAGCATACCAAATTGCCCATCTTGCTCAAAGGTATCCTCCACCCCGATGATGCGCGCAAAGCCCTGGATTATGGCATGAATGGAATCGTGGTATCCAATCACGGAGGCAGACAGGTGGACGGCTCAATCAGCGCCATCGAAGCCTTACCAGGCGTAGTGGAAGCCGTGAACAAACAAGTGCCCGTGATCCTCGACAGTGGCATTCGTGGTGGGGCGGATGTGTTTAAGGCCTTGGCCTTGGGTGCATCTGCTGTCGGTCTGGGTCGGCCTTATGTATACGGGCTGACCTTGGGTGGGCAGCAAGGGGTGTACGAGGTGTTGCGGCACTTGATGGCGGATTTTGAGTTGACGATGCGGCTGGCGGGGTGTCGGCATGTCGGGGAAATTGAGCGG
>ENA-UOWO01001786-UOWO01001786.1-activated-sludge-metagenome-genome-assembly--contig:-NODE-1786-length-27838-cov-34.914372_pt1 | contig 27838 bp, 22 predicted proteins | sample MGYA00238148_ERZ761564 | MGnify/ENA primary metagenome ERZ761564 (study PRJEB28885, sample SAMN05720194) | activated sludge metagenome | isolation source: Anaerobic digester | place: USA...
GGCGCGGCGCCTGCTTCGCCTTCGAGCTGCCGTGGACAAGACAACAAGAGGAGACAGGCGCATGAACAAGCGCGTGCTGATTGCCGATGACGAGCCGAACATCGTCATCTCGCTGGAGTTCCTGATGAAACGCGAAGGCCACGCGGTGAGCGTCGCGCGCGACGGCCCGAGTGCGCTGGAGGCGATCCGCGGCACCCGGCCCGACCTGGTGCTGCTCGACGTGATGATGCCGGGCATGAGCGGATTCGAGGTCTGCCAGGCCGTGCGTGCCGACGAGGCGCTGGCCGGCGTGAAGATCCTCATGCTCAGCGCCAAGGGCCGCGACACCGACATCGCCAAGGGCAGCGCCATGGGTGCCGACGCCTACATGACCAAGCCCTTCTCGACCAAGGAGCTGGCCGAGAAGGTGCGCGAACTGCTGTCTGCCGAATGAAGTTCGACAAGCGCGAAGTCACCGCGACGCTGGCGCCCGGCGCCGTGCTCGCGCTGTGGGCACTGGGCGGCTGGGGCCTGTTCACGGCCACGCTGGAGCCGCCCGAGCGCACTGCGCTGGGCGCGATGCTGGAGCCGCGCGCCGCGCTGCTGCTGCTGGGCTGGCTGGTGCTGTCGGGCGGGCTCGGCTGGCTGGCGCGCGCCGCCTACCTGCGCTGGGTGGCCGCTTCGGCGCGGCTGGCGGAGGAAGCGCGCGTGCTGCTCGCTGCCGACGTGCAGCGCGAGATCGAACCCGCAGGCAGCGCCGAGACGAAGGCGCTGGCCGAGGTGATCAACCAGCTCGCGCGCCAGCGCGACGGGCTGCGTGCCGACGTGGCCGAGCAGGTGCGCGAGGCCAGCCGCAGCGTCGAGCAGGAGCGCAATCGCCTCGCGGCGCTGATGGCCGAGCTGACGCAGAGCGTCGTCGTGTGCAACCTCGACGGCCGCATCCTGCTCTACAACAGCCGCGCGCGCACGCAGTTCCGCGCGCTCTCGAGCGCGCCCGCGGTCGGTGGCGGTGCCGAGCTGATCGGCCTGGGCCGCTCGATCTACACCGTGTTCGACCGCGCACTCATCGCCCATGCGCTGGAGAGCGTGCAGCAGCGCCTGCAGCGCGGTGCGGCGCACCCGTCGGCGCAGTTCGTCACCGGCACGCGCGCCGGGCAGCTGCTGCGCGTGCAGATGGCGCCGGTGCGCGCGATCGACGCCGCGAACGACGAAGCCGCGCTGAACGGCTTCGTGCTGATGCTGGAGAACATCACCCGCGACTTCGCCGACGAGTCCGATCGCGACAAGCTCCTGCACGGCCTGACCGAAGGCAGCCGCGCCTCGCTGGGCAACCTGCAGGCGGCGGTGGAGATGCTCGACTACGACGACGTCGACGCGGTCACGCGCGAGCGTTTCCACGGCGTCATCCGCGACGAGGTCGGGGCGATGAGCCAGCGCATCCAGCAGCTCGCCAGCCACACCGCGCAGACCATGAAGACACGCTGGCCGCTCGAGGAGATGCTGGGCGCCGACCTGATCGCCGCGGCCGCGCGGCGCATCGAGGCGCAGTGCGGCTGCCGCGTGGCCACCGACGGCATCGACGCTGCGCTGTGGCTGAAGGTCGACAGTTTCTCCGTGCTGCAGGCGCTGGTCTACCTGGCCGGGCGGCTGGTCGACGAGTACGAGATCAAGCTGGTGCAGCTGCGCCTGGCCGAGGCCTCCGGCCGCGCGCGGCTCGACCTGGCCTGGATCGGCCAGGCGATGAGCACCGAGACGGTGATGGGCTGGGAGACCGACACCATGCGCATCGGCGCCGAGAGCCTGGCGCTGACGGTGCGCGACGTGGTCGAGCGCCACGACGGCGCGTTCTGGTTCGAGCGCGAGCGGGTGCGCCACGAATCCTTCTTCCGCCTGCTGTTGCCGCTGGCGGCGAGCAGCGAGCAGCTCGATGCGGCGCAGTTCGTGCGCAGCGAGAGCCGGCCCGAGGTCTACGACTTCGACCTGTTCCGCGCCAGCGAGCAGTCGCGCGAGCTGGCCGACCACCCGCTGGCCGAGCTGAGCTACACCGTGTTCGACACCGAGACCACCGGCCTGGCGCCCTCCGAGGGCGACGAGATCATCCAGATCGGCGCCACGCGCATCGTCGCCGGCAAGCTGCGCCGCGAGGACTGCTTCGAGCAGCTCGTCGACCCGCGGCGAGACATCCCCGAGGCCTCGATCCCGATCCACGGCATCACGCCCGACATGGTGGCCGGTGCGCCGGCCATCGACACCGTGCTGCCGGCCTTCCACGCCTTCGCGCAGGACACCGTGCTGGTGGCCCACAACGCCGCCTTCGACATGCGCTTCCTCGAGCTCAAGCAGGCCGCCACCGGCGTGGTGTTCGACCAGCCGGTGCTCGACACGCTGCTGCTCTCGGCCGTCGTTCACCCGCAGCAGGAGTCGCACCGCCTGGAGGCGATCGCCGAGCGCCTGGGCGTGCCCATCCTGGGCCGGCACACCGCGGTGGGCGATGCGATGGTCACTGCCGAGATCTTCCTCAAGTTGATCCCGCTGCTCGCCGAGCGCGGCATCCACACGCTCGGCCAGGCGCGCGAGGCCGCGCAGAAGACGTACTTCGCCCGCGTGAGCTACTGAGTTTCCCTGAGAAGCGTCCCGAATCTCATATGGAGGAATGCGGGCCTCGGGTAATGCCTGAGTTTGTCAGCCTGTGTTGGGCCAGCGTCAGAAGCCGGTCAGAGCCTGCGTCGACAGTGCGCTCCGTGCCGCCAAGGGGCGGCTTTCGCATCTTCAGGAGCAATACATGGCAACCAGCACGATGGGCGGCAAGGCCGCCACGTCGACGCCGATGACCGCAGAGGAGAAGAAGGTCATCTTCGCGTCCTCGCTCGGCACCGTCTTCGAGTGGTACGACTTCTATCTGTACGGTTCGCTGGCGGCCATCATCGCCAAGCAGTTCTTCTCCGGCCTGGATGCGGGCTCGGCCTTCATCTTCGCGCTGCTGGCCTTCGCGGCAGGCTTCATCGTGCGTCCGTTCGGGGCCATCTTCTTCGGCCGCCTGGGCGACATGATCGGCCGCAAGTACACCTTCCTGGTCACCATCCTGATCATGGGCCTGTCGACCTTCATCGTCGGCATCCTGCCCAGCTACGCCAGCATCGGCGTGGCCGCGCCGGTCATCCTGATCGGCCTGCGCCTGCTGCAGGGCCTGGCCCTCGGTGGTGAATACGGCGGTGCCGCGACCTACGTCGCCGAGCACGCGCCGCACGGCAAGCGCGGCGCCTACACCTCGTGGATCCAGACCACCGCGACGCTGGGCCTGTTCCTGTCGCTGATGGTCATCCTGGGCACCCGCACGCTGATCGGCGAGCAGGCCTTCGCCGAATGGGGCTGGCGTGTTCCGTTCATCGTGTCGATCGCCCTGCTGGCCATCAGCGTGTGGATCCGCCTGTCGATGAACGAGTCGCCCGCCTTCAAGAAGATGAAGGAAGAGGGCAAGACCTCGAAGGCGCCGCTGACCGAGTCCTTCGGCCAGTGGAAGAACCTGAAGATCGTGATCCTGGCGCTGATCGGCCTGACCGCCGGCCAGGCCGTGGTCTGGTACACGGGCCAGTTCTACGCGCTGTTCTTCCTGACGCAGGCGCTGAAGGTCGACGGCGCGACGGCCAACATCATGATCGCCATCTCGCTGCTGATCGGCACGCCGTTCTTCATCGTGTTCGGCACGCTGTCCGACAAGATCGGCCGCAAGCCCATCATCATGGCCGGCTGCCTGGTCGCCGCGCTGACCTACTTCCCGCTGTTCAAGGCGCTGACCGAGGCGGCCAACCCCGACCTCGCCGCCGCGCAGGCGAAGAACAAGGTCGTCGTCACCGCCGACCCGGCCGAATGCTCGTTCCAGTTCAACCCGACCGGTACCGCCAAGTTCACCAGCTCGTGCGACATCGCCAAGCAGGTGCTGGCCGCCAGTTCGGTGAGCTACGACAACGAAGTGGCCGCTGCCGGCACGCCCGCCACCATCAAGATCGGCGAGACGGTGATCGCCAGCTACACGTCCAGGGGCATCGCCGCGGACGAGGCCAAGAAGAAGGACGGCGAATTCAAGAAGAGCGTGGCCGACACGCTGAAGGCTGCCGGCTATCCGGCCAAGGCCGACCCGGCGAAGATGAACAAGCCGTTGATCATCGGCATCCTGGTCATCCTGGTGATCCTGGTGACCATGGTGTACGGCCCGATCGCCGCGATGCTGGTGGAGATGTTCCCCACGCGCATCCGCTACACCTCGATGAGCCTGCCGTACCACATCGGCAACGGCTGGTTCGGCGGCCTGCTGCCCACCACCGCGTTCGCCATCGTGGCGCAGACCGGCAACATGTACAACGGCCTGTGGTACCCGATCATCATCGCCGGCGCGACCTTCGTCATCGGCATGCTGTTCGTGCGCGAGACCAAGGACGTCGACATCTACGCCCAGGACTGAGCGCAGGAGACCCGGACCATGTGGAAGATCCTTCTGGGCTTCGCGGTGTTCTCCGCCCTCGCCATCTTCGTGCTGATGAAGGGCGGTGACATCGACATGGGCGGCGAGAAGCACGGTGCCGAGGCGACCACCGCCCCGGCCGCTGTGCCGGCCACCACTGCGGCCTCCGCGCCCAAGTAGGCAGCCCCGGGCGTCCGCCCGAATCGGCCGGCCGGTCTCGCGACCGCGCCGGCCCTTTTCATGGGCAGCTCACTCACACTTTCTCAGACCGGATCGAAGGCTCGGCGAAGCTGGCCTGCTCCGGCCTGAAATGAAGCAGCTCGGCCTGCAATCAAGCGCAGCGCAGCCGGTCGATGGCCTGCTCGCGGCTCGTTGCTGACGTTCGCTCGTGCAGGGTTCGCGCATCGCGGCAGGCGCTGCCCGCGAGGGGCTCATGCTGTGGCGGTCGGCGCTGTGCGCCGACTCCACTGCGATGCTCGCGCCAGGGTCGTGCCGCAGAACTCACTGCGCGACCTGCGGTCGCTGCGTTCGAACAGCCGCGGCAAGTCAGTCCACGAAGCGCGCTCACGCGCGCCGACCCTGGCGCTGCGCTTCTCGTCGCCACAGAAATCGCCCCCCGCGGGCAGCACCTGCCGCGAAGTCCACCGGTGGTTCTGCTCGCCTTGCGCGCCACCCAAGACCCGCACAGCAGACGGCGAACGTCAGCAACGGGCCGCAAGCAGTTTGCCGAAGCGCAGCGGCGCAGGCGCTTCGCTTCGGCGGCTCAGAGCCCGATCTCGAAACGCTGGCCGCCGATGTTCAGCACCGCGGCCTTGGGCTTGATCTGCTCCAGCGTGACGCCTGGGCCGAGCGCATCGCCTTCGTGCATCAGCTGGCCGTTGACGATCAGCAGGCGGTTGGCCGGCGTGTTCGAGTAGATCGAGCCGCCGAAGGCCAGCGGCGGCAGGCCGCGGCGCGCCTCCACCGGCAGCTCGGCCAGCGAGGCCACGCGCGTCGGTGCGGCGGTCGGCGCTGCGGGCGCGGCCGCGCTGGCGGCTGCGGGAGCCGGCTTCGGCGTTGCCCGCATCGGCGCGATCTCCACGGGCGTGGCGGGCGGTGCAGCCGCCTGCGGCGCTGCGACCATCGGCGCTGGCGCAGGTCGCGACGTGATGACAGGCACGGGCGCGGCATCAGGCTCCATTGCCGGGGCAGCCGCGATCGGCATGGGCGACGCCGAGGGCAGCGGCGCCGTCGGCGCATCGCTGCCCGGCCATTGCCAGGCCACTGCCACGGCCAGCCCGCCGGCCAGGCCGAGCACGACCCAGTGCCACGGCCGCAGGCCGCGCGCGGGCGTGCCAGCCTCGTCGTCGTCACCGGCGCTCGGTGCGGGCTGCGTGTGCAGGCCCGGCACGCCGCCGCGCTCGCGCTCCGCATCGGCGCGTCGCAGGGCATCGAGGATGTAGGACATCGGCTTACCTTTCGTCCTGCAACTGCGGCTCGTCCACGCCGGTGGCGCGGTTGATCTGCATGAGCGTCAGCGGGCCCGCCAGGCCGTCGGGCTTGAGGCCCTGCGCCACCTGGAAGGCGTTGAGCCGGCTGCGCAGCGCGGCGTCGAAGCGCGTTGGTGCGCTCGGCGCCGGCATGCCCTGCGCGGCGGCGAGCTGCGTCGACAGCCAGTCGACCGGGGCGCCATCAGCGTAACCCGGCGGCGTGCGCCACAGGGTGGCGAATTCGCCGCGCCACATGTCGGCCAGCGAGGCCAGCGGCAGCGATTGCAGCCCGGCCTCGGTGCGCAGCGTTGCCTGGCGCATCGACAGCCCGGTGAGCAGCGCATAGGCCGGCTTGCCACCGCCGGATTGCAGCGTCAGCAGCACCGGCCGGTCGAGCAGGCGGACCAGCGCCAGCGTGCTGCTGCTGCGAAAGCACTGCAGCTGGTGTTTCGCCGCGGCCGTACAGGGCTCGCCCTCGTCGAGCGTCAGCTGCCACTGCATGGCGAGTGCGCGCCAGGCGTCCTTCTCGCTGCGATAGGCCGCGGCGAGCACCGCCTTCGGGTCGGCCGGCACCGCGGCCATCGCAGCCGATGCGGGTGCAGCCGACGAAGCTGCAGCAGCCGCGGCCGACGCAGGCGCCGACGCAGCCGCAGCGACCGCGACGGTGCTGGCCGGCGCGGCGGCGGCGGTCGCGCCCGCCGCGGCGCGGCGCTCGTAGGCCACGCCGGCCCACACCGCCAGGCCCAGCCCCGCCACGGCCGCCGCGGCCAGAGCGGCGCGCTGCCAGGCCGGCCGGCCTGGCAGCGGCTCCTGGGGCAGCGTGCCCTCGAACACTTCGGCGGCCGCCTTGTCGACGATGGCGGCATCCACCGCCGGCTTGTTGCCGGCGTAGGCGCCGAGCAGGGCGCGGTCGCACAGCAGGTTGATGCGCCGCGGCACGCCGCGCGAGAGCTGGTGGATGCGCTTGAGCGCGTCGCGCTCGAAGGGCAGCGGGCGGTTCATGCCGGCCACCGAGAGGCGGTGGCGGATGTACTGCACGGTCTCCTTGGGCGTCAGCGCCTGCAGGTGGAAGCGCGCGATGACGCGCTGCGCGAGCTGCTCCAGCTCCGGCCGCGCGAGCATGGTGCGCAACTCGGGCTGGCCGATCAGCACGATCTGCAGCAGCTTGCGTTCGTTGGTCTCGAGGTTGGTCAGCAGGCGCAGCTGCTCGAGCACGTCGGCCGAGAGGTTCTGCGCCTCGTCGATGATCAGCACGTTGGTCTGGCCGACCGAGTGCGTGTGCAGCAGGAACTCGTTGAGCGCGTCGACGTAGTCCTTCACCGTCGCGCTCTCGGGCCGGCGCGGGATGCGGAACTCGTCGCACACCGAGCGCAGCAGCTCGGTGACTGTCTGCTTCGGGTTGAAGATGTAGGCGACGTTGCAGCGCTTGGGGATCTGCTCGAGGAAGCAGCGGCACACCGTCGTCTTGCCCGCGCCGATCTCGCCGGTCAGCAGCACGAAGCCGCCGCCGCCGCGCACGCCGTACAGCAGGTGCGCCAGCGCCTCGCGGTGGCGCTCGCTCATGTAGAGGTAGCGCGGGTCGGGAGCGATCGAGAAGGGCTGCTGCCTCAGGCCGAAGAATCGGGCGTACATGGGGCGCAGGATACCCGGGACGGGTCGGCCGAGAGTTCGCGCAGGCAGGCCAGGCACAGGCAGCCGCGGAATCGCGTGCCGAGTTCGGCGCGCAGCGCGGGTGTCAACGTCAAGGTCGTGCAGGCGCAGGGCCCGGCGTCCGACACGCCGCAGTGGAAGGCGCCGCCGCAGCGCGGGCAGCGCGATTCCAGGGCCGCGGCCTCAGGCACCGAACAGCCCCTTGTGCTTGTCGCGCAGCAGGTTCTTCTGCACCTTGCCCATGGTGTTGCGCGGCAGGTCGTCGACCACGAACAGGTGCTTGGGCACCTTGAAGTTGGCGATGCGCGACTTCAGCGCGGCGATCAGCGCCGCCGCGTCGGGCTTGGCGCCGGGCCGCGCCACCACCACCGCCACCACGCCCTCGCCGAAGTCGGGGTGCGGCGCGCCGATCACCGCGCTCTCGGCGACGCCCTCCATCTCGTTGAGGTAGCCCTCGATCTCGGCCGGGTAGACGTTGTAGCCGCCGGTGATGATCAGGTCCTTGCTGCGCCCGACGATGGTGACGTAGCCGCGCTCGTCGATCTTGCCGACGTCGCCGGTCTTGAACCAGCCGTCGGCGGTGAACTCCTCCTTGGTCTTCTCCGGCATGCGCCAGTAGCCGTGGAAGACGTTCGGGCCCTTCACCTCGATGCCGCCGATCTCGCCGCTGGCGCAGGGCTGGCCCTTGTCGTCGCTGACGCGCACGCCCACGCCGGGCAGCGGGAAGCCCACCGTGCCGCCGCGGCGCTCGCCGTCCTTCGGGTCGTAGGGGTTGGAGGTGAGCATCACCGTCTCGCTCATGCCGTAACGCTCGAGGATGGTGTGGCCGGTGCGCTCGCGGAATTCGTTGAAGGTCTCGATCAGCAGCGGCGCCGAGCCGGCCACGAACAGGCGCATGCGGCGGCAGGCCTCGCGCGTGAAGCCGGGTTCGGCGAGCAGGCGCACGTACAGCGTGGGAACGCCCATGAACACCGTGGCTTCGGGCAGGCGCCTCACCACCGCGGCGGGGTCGAACTTCGCCAGCCAGATCATCTTGCTGCCGTTGAGCAGCGCGCCGTGCGAGGCGACGAACAGGCCGTGCACGTGGAAGATCGGCAGCGCGTGGATGAGCACGTCGCCCTCGGTCCAGCCCCAGTAGCTCTTCAGCACGCGCGCGTTGGACAGCAGGTTGCCGTGCGTCAGCATCGCGCCCTTGCTGCGCCCGGTGGTGCCGCTGGTGTAGAGGATGGCCGCCAGGTCGTCGGCATGCTTGACCGCCGGCTCGTGGCGGTCGGCATGCCAGGCCGCGCGTTCGAGCAGGGTGCCGCTGCGGTCTTCGTTGAGCGTGAAGACATGCCGGGTGCCGGCCTTGAAGGCGATCTTCGACACCCAGCCGAAATTCTTGCCGGAGCAGACCACCACGCTGGGCTCGGCGTTGCCGATGAAGTACTCGATCTCCGCCGCCTGGTAGGCGGTGTTCAGCGGCAGGAACACGTAGCCGGCGCGCAGCACCGCGAGGTAGAGCAGCAACGCCTCGACCGACTTCTCGGTCTGCACCGCCACGCGCGCACCCGAGGGCAGCTGCAGCGAGGCGAGCAGGTTGGCGATCATCGCCGTGGCGCGGTCGATGTCGGCCCAGGTGTAGAACAGCGGCGCGCCGGGGCCGTCGGCCGTCTCGATCGCGGTGCGGCCGCGTTGGGCCGGGAAGGCGTCGCGCAGCGCGACGAACAGGTTGTCGTTGTGGCTCATGGTCTCTCCCTGCTGCCGGCTGTGTGCCCGGCTAGCCCCTCTGGAATCTCGGCGTTCTCTTCTCGATGAAGGCGGTCACGCCTTCGCGGTGTTCGTGGCTGTCGGCGTAGGCGTAGTGGGCCTCGCGCTCGGCGTCGCTCGGGCCGCCGACGCTGAACTGGCGCAGGGTGCGCTTGTTGATGCGCGCGGCCTGCGGCGACAGCGCGGCCAGGGCCTGGGCACGGCGCAGCGTCAGCACGGCCACCTCGGCGTCGGGCACCACGGCATGCACCAGGCCGTGCTGCAGCGCCGCCGCGGCGGTCAGCAGCCGGGCCTCGAGCAGCATCTCGCGCATCAGCGGCTCGTGGGCCAGGCGTGCCACCACGTCGATCTCGAGCGGCGCCATCGGGAAGCCGAGACGGGCGATCGGCGCGCCGAAGCGGCTGCCTTCGCCGCAGATGCGGATGTCGCAGCAGGCCGCGATCTCCAGACCGCCGCCGATGCAGGCGCCCTCGATCTGCGCATACAGCGGGATGTCGCAGTCGAGCAGCGCGTGCAGCGCCGGCGCGACGACGTTCTCGTGGAAGTCGCGCAGCGAATGTTCCTCGAATCGGAAGTTCGCGAACTCGACGATGTCGCCCCCCGAGGCGAACTGCCCGCCCGCGCCACGCAGGATCACCGCGTGCGGCGCGTCTTCGGGCGGCAGTGCCTGCAGGTGCAGCATCAGCGCGTGCAGCTCGCGCCACATCGCGATGTCGATCGCGTTGAGCTTGGCCGGGTTCGACAGCGTCAGGAAGGCGACGCCGTCGCCTTCGCTGCGCTCCAGCGTGATCGAGCCGGCCATCTCAGCAGGACTCCATGTTCAGTCCAGCTTCGCGCCCGAAGCCTTGACCACCTCGTTCCAGCGCTTCACCTCGCTGCCGACGAACTTGCCGAAGGCGTCGCCGTAGAGGTTGGGCGTCTCGGCGCCCAGGCCGTTCCAGGCGGTCTTCAGCTCGTCGGAGTTCAGCGCCTTGCGCATCTCCGCCTGCATCGCCTCGACAGCCTCCTTCGGCGTGCCCTTGGGAGCCCACAGCCCGTACCAGGTGGCGACCTGGTAGGTCGGCACGCCGCCTTCCTTGGAGGTCGGCACGTTGGGGAAGCCCGGCGCGTGCTTCTCGCTGGCCACCGCGATGGCCTTGATGCGCCCGCCCTTGATGTGGTTGGCCGACGAGCCGAAGCCGTCGAACATCATGTCGACCTGGCCGGCGATCAGGTCCTGCAGCGCCGGGCCCGCGCCGCGGTAGGGAATGTGCGTGATGAAGGTCTTGGTCTGCAGCTTGAACAGTTCGCCGGCCAGGTGGTGCGAGGTGCCGTTGCCGGCCGAGGCGTAGTTCAGCTTGCCCGGGTTCTTGCGGATGAAGTCCAGCAGGCCCGGCAGGTCGTTGGCGGCCACGCGCTGCGGGTTCACGACGATCACCTGCGGCACGCTGGAGATCAGGCCCACGGGCACGAAGTCGGTCTCGATGTTGTAGTCGAGCTTGGGGTACATCGATGGCGCGATCGTGTGGTGCACGGCGCCCATGAAGAAGGTGTAGCCGTCGGGCGCAGCCTTGGCCGCGATGCCCGCGCCCAGCGTGCCACCGGCGCCGCCGCGGTTGTCGATGACGAACTGCTTGCCCAGGTTCTTCGTCATCACCGCGAACAGCGGCCGCGCGAAGGCGTCGGTGCCACCGCCGGGCGGGAAGGGCACGACGATGGTCACCGGCTTGGTCGGCCAGGCCTGGGCCGCGGCCCACGGGGCGGCGGCGACAAGCAGCAGGCCGAGCGTGAGTCGGCGCAGGCGGGTCGGGGAGGTGCGAGTCATGGTGTCTCCGTGGTTGTAAGGGTGTCAGAGCAATGACGTCAGGAGGCGTGACTGTGCCACTTCTCCGTGGACAAACTTCTCATGGTGTGTCTCTACCTTGTCGAGGTCGTAGAGGTAGTTGACCATCAGGCCGAAGGACTGGCGCAGCCCCTTGGCCGACAGGTCGCCGAGCGGGTCGAGCCGTTCGAGGCGTGCGCCGTTGTCGAGGTGGAAGCGTGCCACCGGGTCGCCGCCCTCGGCGCTGGCATGCCAGCCGAGGTAGTAGGCGCCCAGGCGCAGCAGCGCCTGTGAGCCCTCGGCCGGCAGGGCACGCAGGCCGGCAGCATGGGTGAGCCGGTCGAGATCGCCGCCGCAGGCATTCGTCAGGGTGGCCCTCGCTTCTTCGAGCCGCTGTGCCTTCGATTTCGTCAGACCCGTGCAGAGGGCCCCGGCGCGCACCCAGCGCGCGAAGCCGGGGATGGGCGAGAGCGTGCAGAAGGTCTTCAGCTGCGGCAGCTCGCGCTTGAGCTCCTCGGCCACACGCTTGATCAGGAAGTTGCCCAGCGACACGCCCTTGAGCCCCGGCTGGCAGTTGCTGATCGAGTAGAACGCCGCCACCTTGAACTGGCCCGGCGGCAGTGGCTCGGAGGCCTTGTCGATCAGCGGCGCAATCGCCTCGGGCATCGCCGGCAGCAGCGCCACCTCGACGAAGATCAGCGGCTCATCGGGCAGTTGCGGGTGGAAGAAGGCGAAGCAGCGGCGGTCGGGCTGCAGGCGCCGGCGCAGGTCGTCCCAGCCGTCGATGGTGTGCACCGCCTCGTGGCGGATGATCTGCTCGAGCAGTTGCGCCGGCGAGTTCCAGTCGACCCGTTGCAGCCTCAGGAAGCCGGGGTTGAACCAGCTCGACAGCAGGTGCAGGAAGTCGGCCTCGACCGCCTGCAGCTCGGGCTGCCGGTTCACGCGGGCGAGCAGGGCGCGGCGCATCGCGACGATGCTGCCCGTGCCGCCGGGCGAGCGGTTGATGCGCCGCAACAGTTCCTGGCGCGGCGGCTCGGCGCTTTGCGTCAGGCGCAGCAGCGTCTGTGCGTTCGGCGTCTCGGCATAGGCCTGCGCATCGCGCAGCACCAGCTTCGGGTCGGGGCTGAAATCGCGCGAGAGGCGCTCGAAGAAGCTGGCCTGCTCGTCCTCCGGCAGCTCGCGAAAGCGCGCCACCACGTTGCGCGCGATCGCCACGCTGTTCGCTTCGCCTCGCTCGGACAGCAGCCGGCGGCAGTCGATCAGCAGGCCGCGCAGATGGCGCGCGCTGTTCACCTTGCGCGCGGCGCTCTTGATCTCATCCAGCATGGGGCGCTCCTTGCGTGGTCTCGTGCAGGCGCAGCGCCTTCAACGCGGCGAGCTGGGCGAGCAGGTGATCGTGCATGACGCGTTCGGCGCGCGCGGCGTCACGCTGCACGATGGCGTCGAGCAGCACGCGGTGTTCGTTGATCGAGGCCTCGATGCGCCCCGGCCAGTGCAGCTGCCGCCCGCGCAGCAGGCGCACGAAGCGGCGCAGGTCGCCGGTGGCGCGGTCGAGCCAGCGGTTGCCGGCCATGGCCTGCACGGCGCTGTGGAACTCGTGGTTGGCGCGGTAGTAGCCGTCGATGTTCTTCGCCGCGGCGTGCTTCTCGAGCTGCTCGTGGAGCTTCTGCAGGCGCCGGATGTCGGCGTCGCTTGCCTTGCGCACCGCCTCGAAGGCGCAGCGGCCCTCGAGCAGCGCCATCACCGGCAGCAGCTGTTCGGCGTCGTCTTCCGACATCTCGGCCACCTTGCAGCCCTGGCGCGGCACCGGCACCACCAGGCCTTCGGAGGCCAGCACCTTCAGCGCCTCGCGCAGCGGCGTGCGGCTGATCTGCCACTCGCGCGCCAGCGCCAGCTCGTCGATCCACTGCCCGGGGGCCAGCTGGCGCTCGAACACCATGTTTCGAAGGCGAGTGGCCACTTCTTCGTGAAGTGAGGATGGACGTAGCGGAATCGGCTCGGCCATGCTGATTGCCGGCAGTGGTTCTGAGGCCACTCTACAATTACTAATTCATAATTACAAGAGCAGGGAGATTCGATGATGTCTCCGTCCCCAGCCCGCGGGGTGGCGTTTCCGGTGCGCTCGACTACAGTGTCCGGCTTTCCGACACTGCGACCCATGACCGTGATGCCTGCTGCCCTGCCCGTCGACACCGACAGCCTGCTGAAGATGGCCACGCAGTCGATGTTCGACACCTTCGCGCAGACGGCCATGGGCATGATGGTGGTCGACCGGCAACACCGCATCGTCTGGATCAGCGAGGGCTACAAGCGATTCCTGCCGGCGCTCGGGCATGCCGAGGACGACTTCGTCGGCCGCCGCGTCGAGGAGGTCGTGCCCAACACGATGATGGTGCAGGTGATCGAGAGCGGCCAGCCGATCCTGGTCGACCTGCTGACCAACCAGGCGGGTACCTTCCTGGTCAGCCGGCTGCCGCTGCGCGACGCGAACGGCACGGTGATCGGCGCGATGGGCATGGTGCTGCTCGACCACCCCGAGACGACGATGCAGCCGCTGATCGCCAAGTTCAGCCGCCTGCAGCGCGATCTCGACAACGCCCGGCAGCAACTCGCCGAACACCTGACGCGCGAGCGCCGGCCCAAGCACACGGTGGCCAGCTTCATCGGCGCCAGCGCGCCGGCGATGGAGGTCAAGCGCCAGGCACGCCGCGTGGCGCAGACCGACAGCACGGTGCTGCTGCTGGGAGAGACGGGCACCGGCAAGGAACTTCTCGCCCACGCCATCCACGCCGCCAGCTCGCGCGCCGCCAGGCCCTTCGTCGGCGTCAACATCGCCGCGGTACCCGACACCCTGCTCGAGGCGGAATTCTTCGGCGTCGCCGCCGGTGCCTACACCGGTGCCGACCGCAAGGGCCGCGACGGCAAGTTCAAGCTGGCACACGGTGGAACGCTGTTCCTCGACGAGATCGGCGACATGCCGCTGGCGCTGCAGTCCAAGCTGCTGCGCGTGCTGCAGGAGCAGGAGGTCGAACCGCTGGGCAGCAACCAGGTGCAGCACGTCGACGTGCGGGTGATCGCAGCCACCAGCCGCGACCTGGCGGCGATGGTGCGCGCGGGCAGCTTCCGCGCCGATCTGTACTACCGGCTCAATGTGCTGCCGATCCGCCTGCCGCCGCTGCGCGACCGGCTCTCCGACCTGGAGGCGCTGGCCGAGACCCTGGCCGACGACATCGCGCGGCGCAGCGGCATGGCGCACAAGAGTCTGTCGCCCGATGCGCTGGAACTGCTGGCCCGCCAGCCTTGGCCGGGCAACATCCGCGAACTGCGCAACGCGCTCGAGCAGGCCAGCCTGATGACCGACGATGGCCTGCTCACTGCGCGCCATTTCCAGGCCGTGCTCGAAGACAACCCTTCGTCTGCGATGCCTGCTGCTGTCGCGGCGCAGCCCGGCGCCGAGGCCGCCGCGCCGAAGATCGCCGGCGTCAAGTCGCTGCCGCAGGCGGTGGCCGAGCTGGAGGCGCAGGCGATCCGCGAGGCGCTCACCGCCACCGGCGGCAACAAGTTGGCGGCTTCGCGCCTGCTCGGCATCTCGCGGGCGACGCTGTACGAGAAACTCTCGACATGAGCGCTGATTGTCTGCAAGTCGGGCGGTGCATGGAAAGCAGGCAAAGCATCGGGCGCGTTTGTCTGGCAAGCAGGCATTTCGCTGCTGCCGTGCTGTCGATCCTGCTGCTGGCGGCGCCGGCACGCGCCACCGTCACGCCCGCGGAAGGCGAGACCGAGCGCAGCCTGCGCACGCTCCTGCGCAGCGAGGCATTGGGTTACGAGAACGGCGAGGGCGTCGAGCGCGACGCCGAGAAGGCCGCGCAGTTGTACTGCAAGGCCGCCCGCCTGGGTGATGCCGAATCTCAGTTCAACCTCGGCTGGATGTACGCCAACGGCCGCGGCGTGGAGCGCAGCGATGCCACCGCCGCCTTCTTCTTCCACGCGGCCGCCGAGCAGGGCCTGGAGCAGGCCGTGCGCATGCTGGCCAACGTGGGCGGGCCGCCCAACTACGTGCCCGAGTGCATGATCGACCGCGCCCCGCCGCAGATGACCGAGCGGCCGCCGGCGCGCCCCCCGGTGCGCGCAGCCGAGGTGCTACCGCCCGATGCGCCGAGCCACATCGTGGAGATCGTCAAGAGGCACGCGCCGACCTACAAGCTCTCGCCGCGCCTGGTGCTCGCCTTCATCAAGGTCGAGTCCAACTACGACGCCGCCGCGCTGTCGCCGAAGAACGCCAAGGGCCTGATGCAGCTGATCCCCGACACGGCAGCGCGCTTCGGCGTGTTCCGGCCCTACGACGCCGAACAGAACATCCGCGGCGGCATGGCCTACCTGCGCTGGCTGATGGCCTACTTCGAAGGCAACGTGCCGCTGGTCGCCGCCGCCTACAACGCCGGCGAAGGCACGGTGAACCGCTACCGCGGTGTGCCGCCGTATGCCGAGACGCGCGCGTACGTGATGCGCATCATCGGCGGCTACGGGCGCCTGGATCACCCCTTCGATGCCGGTGCCACGCAAGCGTCGCCGCAACTGGGCACGATGCGTTCGTTCTCGTTCATGCAGTGAGCGCGGCCGCCACGGGCGGCGATCAGGGTTTGCACGGTGCCGCGTGGCACAGCGTTTGCGTTTTGAGCGGCACGGGCCGACAAGCGCCCACCCTGTTGCCATCTCACGGAGACACACCGCATGCCCCACGCCCACCGCCGCCTCTGGCTCGGCACCCTGGCCGTCGCCGCCCTGAGCGCCACCACGTTCGCCTTCGCGCAGTCCAAGGGCGAGATCAAGATCGCCCATGTCTACAGCAAGACCGGCCCGCTCGAGGCCTACGGCAAGCAGACCGCCACCGGCTTCATGATGGGCCTGGACTACGCCACCGGCGGCACGATGACGGTGGCGGGCAAGAAGCTCGTCGTTATCGAGAAGGACGACCAGGGCAAGCCCGACGTGGGCAAGAGCCTGCTGGCCGCTGCCTACGGCGACGACAAGGCCGACATCGCCGTCGGCCCCACCTCCAGCGGCGTGGCGCTGGCGCTGCTGCCGGTGGCCGAGGAGTACAAGAAGATCCTGCTCGTCGAGCCGGCCGTGGCCGATTCGATCACCGGCGACAAGTGGAACCGCTTCATCTTCCGCACCGGCCGCAACAGCAGCCAGGACGCGATCAGCAACGCCGTGGCGCTGGACAAGGCCGGCACCAGCATCGCCACGCTGGCGCAGGACTACGCCTTCGGCCGCGACGGCGTGAAGGCCTTCAAGGACGCGGTGAAGAGCGCCAAGATCGTCCACGAGGAATACCTGCCGACCAACACCACCGACTTCACCGCCGGTGCGCAGCGCCTGATCGACAAGCTGAAGGATCAGCCCGGCCGCAAGGTGATCTTCATCATCTGGGCCGGCGCGGGCAACCCGTTCAAGATCGCCGACCTCGACCTCAAGCGCTACAACATCGAGATCGCCACCGGCGGCAACATCCTGCCGGCGATGGCCTCGTACAAGAACTTCCCCGGCATGGAAGGCGCGACGTACTACTACTTCGGCATCCCGAAGAACCCGGTCAACGAGTGGCTGGTGGCCAACCACTACAAGCAGTTCAAGAACCCGCCGGACTTCTTCACCGCCGGCGGCATGAGCGCGGCGATCGCGGTGGTCGAGGCCCTGAAGAAGACCGCCGGCGACGCGAACACCGAGAAGCTCATCAAGACCATGGAGGGCATGAGCTTCGACACGCCCAAGGGCAAGATGACGTTCCGCAAGGAAGACCACCAGGCGATGCAGTCGATGTACCACTTCAAGATCAAGGTGGACCCGGCCTTCGCCTGGGGCGTGCCCGAGCTGGTGCGCGAGATCAAGGCCGAAGAGATGGCCGTGCCGATCCGCAACAAGCGTTGAGCCACACGAGAGCGGCCCACGCCGCCTGAGGAGGCAATCATGAAGACAGCCATCCTGCGAGCCATCGCGGGTGTCGCGGCGTTCGTCTCGTCGGCCGCGTTCGCTGCCGTGGCGCTGCCGCAGCTCGTCATCGACAAGGCCCAGATCACCGTCTCGGGCCTGTCGTCGGGCGGCTTCATGGCCAACCAGCTCGGCGTGGCGCACTCGGCCACCTTCAAGGGCGTGGGCGTGTTCGCCGGCGGGCCGTACATGTGCGCGGGGCACGCCAACTACACCGCGTGCATGTACAACGCGAGCATCTCCAGCACGGCGCTGTCGACGATGCAGGCCGACATCAACAACTGGAGCGGCACGGCGATCGACGCGAAGAGCAACATCGCCGCGCAGAAGATCTTCATGTTCGTCGGCAACAGCGACTACACCGTCGGCCCCAACCCGATGCTGGCGCTGCAGACGCAGTACCAGAACAACGGCGTGGCCGCGGCCAACCTGGAGTTCGTGCGCCGCAACAGCACGGCGCATGTGTTCCCGACCGACTTCGACGCCACCGGCAACAACGCCTGCGGCAGCAGCGCCTCGCCCTACATCAGCAACTGCGGCTACGACGGTGCGAAGGCCGTGCTGTCGAAGTTCTACGGCACGCTCAACGCACGCAACAACGCGCCGGCGGCCGCCAACTACATCGAGTTCGACCAGACCGCGTTCACCACCAACCCCGGCGTCGCGCCCACCGGTTGGGTCTACGTGCCGGCCGAATGCGCCGCCGGCGCGAGCTGCCGGCTGCACGTGGCGCTGCACGGCTGCCAGCAGAACGTCGCCACCATCGGCGACAAGTTCCTCAAGAGCACCGGCTACACACGCTGGGCCGACACCAACCGCATCGTCGTGCTGTTCCCGCAGACGCGCGTGGACAGCACGAGCCGCGCCACCGCCGCCAGCGGCTCGCTGGCCAACCCCAACGGCTGCTGGGACTGGATCGGCTGGTACGGCAGCAACTTCGCGCAGCGTGCCGGCACGCAGGGCGCGGCGATCAAGGCGATGGTCGACCGGCTCTCGTCCGGCACGGGTGGCGGCGGTGGAGGCGGGGGCGGAACCACGCTGGCCGCACCGACCGGTGTGGCGACCTCGGGCGCCACCGCCAGCAGCATGGTGGTGGCCTGGGCCGGCGTCAGCGGCGCGGCGGGGTATCACGTCTACCGCAACGGCAGCCGCGTCACCGCCGCGCCGGTCGCGGGCACGAGCTACACCGACAGCGGCCTGGCCGCCGCCACCACCTACAGCTGGACGGTCACCGCCGTCGACGCCAACGGCGCCGAGAGTGCCGCGTCGGCACCCGCCACCGGCACGACCACCGGCAGCGCGGCGGCGACCTGCTTCACCGCGTCGAACTACGCGCACACCACGGCCGGCCGCGCCCATGTGTCCGGCGGCTACGCGCTGGCCAACGGCTCGAACCAGAACATGGGCCTGTGGAACGTGTTCGTCACTACCACGCTGAAGCAGACCGCGCCGAACTACTACGTGATCGGCACCTGCCCCTGACGCGCCCATGCTCGAGACGAAGGACCTCACCATCCGCTTCGGCGGCCACGTGGCCGTCGACCATGTGTCGTGCCGCTTCGAGCCCGGCACGCTGACGGCCATCGTCGGGCCCAACGGCGCCGGCAAGACGACCTACTTCAACCTGATCTCCGGCCAGCTGCGCGCCAGCGAAGGCTCGGTGCACCTGAACGGCGCCGACATCACGAACGAGGCCACGCCGCAGCGCACCCACCGCGGCATCGGCCGCGCCTTCCAGCTCACGCAGCTGTTCCCCAACCTGTCGGTGCTGGAGAACGTGCGCCTGGCCGTGCAGTCGCGCCGCCGCGAGGGGCTGAACCTGTGGTCGGTGTGGAGCGACCACCGCAACACCCTGGAGCGGGCGCACCTTCTGGTCGACCGCGTCAGGCTCGCCGACCGCGCCGACGCACCCGCCGCCAGCCTGCCGCACGGCGACCAGCGCAAGCTCGAGGTGGCGATGCTGATGGCGCTCGAGCCCAGCGTCTACATGTTCGACGAACCCACCGCCGGCATGAGCGTCGACGACGTGCCGGTGGTGCTGGACCTGATCCGTACCCTCAAGCAGCAGCGCAACAAGACCATCCTGCTCGTCGAGCACAAGATGGACGTGGTGCGCGAGCTGGCCGACCGCATCATCGTGCTGCACAACGGCCAGCTCGTGGCCGACGGCGAGCCCGAGGCGGTGATCGCCTCGCCGGTCGTTCAGCAGGCTTACCTCGGCACCAGCACGGTGGAGGAGCCGGCATGAGCGCGCTGCTCAAGCTCGACGGCGTGCACACGCACATCGGCAGTTACCACATCCTGCACGGCGTGGACTTCGAGGTGCCGCTCGGCCAGGTGACCATGCTGCTCGGCCGCAACGGCGCCGGCAAGACGACCACGCTGCGCACGATCATGGGCCTGTGGGCGGCATCGGCGGGCACGGTGAGTTTCGACGGCGCGCCCATCCATCGCCGGCAGACGCCCGACATCGCGCAGCTCGGCATCGCCTACGTGCCCGAGAGCATGGGCATCTTCGGCGACCTGACGGTGCGCGAGAACCTGCTGCTCGCTGCGCGCGGCGCGCGCCGCATCGACGACATCGACACGCAGCGCCTCGACTGGATCTTCGGCCTGTTCCCGGCGCTGAAGAAGTTCTGGCTCTACCCCGCCGGCAAGCTCTCCGGCGGGCAGAAGCAGATGCTCGCCATCGCGCGCGCCATCGTCGAGCCGCGCCGCCTGCTGCTCATCGACGAGCCGAGCAAGGGCCTGGCGCCGGCCATCGTCGGCAACCTGATCGCCGCGCTGCGCGAGCTGAAGGCCACGCAGACCACCGTGCTGCTGGTCGAGCAGAACTTCGCCATGGCCCGGGCGCTGGGCGACACCGTCGCGGTGATGGACGACGGCCGCGTCGTGCACCGCGGCGCGATGGCCGAACTGGTGGAGAACGAACAGCTGCAGCAACGCCTGCTCGGCCTGTCGCTGGGGGCGCACCAATGAGCAGCGCCGCCATTCCGAAGGCCAGCTTCGACTGGCTGCCGCTGGCCCTGGTGCCGCTGCTCGCGCTGCTGGCGCTGCCGCTGATCGGCTCGCCCTCGACCTGGCTGACGCTGACCATCGCCGGCCTGGCGATGGGCATGATCGTGTTCGTCACCGCCTCCGGGCTCACGCTCGTCTTCGGCCTGATGGACGTGCTGAACTTCGGCCACGGCGTGTTCATCGCCTTCGGGGCCTATGTCGCCACCACGGTGTTCGCGGGCATGGCCGACTGGACTTCGGTGGACAGCCTGCTGCGCAACCTCGTCGCGGTGTTCGCCGCCATGGCGGCGGCGATGGCGCTGGCCGGCGCCATCGGCTGGGCCTTCGAACGCGTGATGGTGCGGCCCGTGTACGGCCAGCACCTCAAGCAGATCCTCATCACCATGGGCGGCATGATCATCGGCGAGGAGCTGATCAAGGTGATCTGGGGCCCGGAGCAGCGCCCGCTCGCACTGCCCGAGGCGTTGCGCGGATCGATCCTCATCGGCGACGCCGCCATCGGCAAGTACCGCGTGCTCGCGGTGGCCATCGGCGCCTTCGTGCTCGCCGCCATGCTGCACGTGCTGGTGCGCACGAAGATCGGCCTGCTGGTGCGCGCCGGCGTGCAGGACCGCGAGATGGTCGAGGCGCTGGGCTACCGCATCCGCCGCCTGTTCGTCGGCGTGTTCGTCGTCGGCTCGGCGCTGGCCGGGCTGGGCGGCGTGATGTGGGGGCTGTTCCAGCAGAACGTCATCCCGCAGCTCGGCGCGCAGGTCAACGTGCTGATCTTCATCGTCATCATCATCGGCGGGCTGGGCTCGACGCTGGGCTGCTTCGTCGGCGCGCTGCTGGTCGGCCTGCTGGTCAACTACACCGGCTTCATTGCACCGGTGTTCACCGCCTTCGCCAGCATCGCACTGATGGTCGCGGTGCTGCTGTGGCGCCCGCAGGGCCTCTATCCGGTGGCCAACCGATGATCTCCCGCCTGCTCTCCGACGACCTCCCGCGCAGCCGCTGGCTGGCGATCCTGCTCGTGGCCATCGTGCTCGGGCTGGCGCTAACGCCCTTCCTGTTTCCCGGCACGAAGGCGCTGAACGTGGCGGCCAAGATCATCGTCTTCATCGTGCTGGTGGCCAGCTTCGACCTGCTGCTCGGCTACACCGGCATCGTCAGCTTCGCGCACACCATGTTCTTCGGCATCGGCGCCTACGGCATCGCCATCGCCAGCACGCGCATAGGCCCGGGCTGGGGCGCGGTGGCGCTGGGTGTGGGCGCGGCGCTGGGAGTGTCGCTGGCGCTGTCGCTGCTCATCGGGCTGGCCTCGCTGCGCGTGAAGGCGATCTTCTTCGCGATGATCACGCTGGCCGTGGCCTCCGCCTTCCTGACGCTGGCCTCGCAGCTGTCCGACTTCACCGGCGGCGAGGACGGCCTGAACTTCAAGGTGCCCGAGGCGCTGCAGCCCGGCACGCAGTACCTCGAGTCGCCGCTGCTCGGCGCGTCGGTCGACGGGCGCTTCGTCACCTACTACCTGCTGTTCGGCGTCGCGGCGCTGCTCGTGCTGGCGCTGCTGCGCATCGTCAACTCGCCTTTCGGCCGCGTGCTGCAGGCGATCCGCGAGAACGACTTCCGTGCCGAGGCGATCGGCTACCGGACGGTGGTCTGGCGCACGCTGGCCTCGGTGCTGTCGGCGCTGTTCGCCACGCTGGCCGGCTGCCTGCTCGCGCTGTGGCTGCGCTACCAGGGGCCGGACACCTCGCTGTCCTTCGAGATCATGCTGGACATCCTGCTCGTCGTCGTGATCGGCGGCATGGGCACGGTGTACGGCGCGGTGATCGGCTCGGTGCTGTTCGTCATCGCGCAGAACTACCTGCAGGACCTGCTCAAGCTCGGCGCTTCGGCGCTGGAGGGCGTGCCCGTGCTCGCGGCGCTCGTCTCGCCCGACCGCTGGCTGCTCTGGCTGGGCCTGCTGTTCGTGCTCTCCGTTTATCACTTCCCCACCGGTGTGGTGGGGCGACTGCGCGCGATGAGACGCGCTCCACCCCGAGGAGACAAGGCATGAAGACGAAGAACCTGCTCGCACCGCTCGCGGCGGCGGCCCTCACGGCGGCCTGCGGTGGCGGTGGCGACGCGACCACGGCCGATACCCGCGCCACGGCACAGAGCGCCTCGACCGAGCGCGATCGCGGCGCCGACGAGCGAGCCGACCGCGGCCCGCGCGGCCTGCTCAACCGCCTGCCGGGCTACGTCGCCGGCGCGGTGCGCAAGACGAGCTACGACGGCAACAGCGACGACCTGCTCACCGCCGGCCTGGGCAAGACCGGCCTGGCCAGCGTCGTGCCTCCGGGCTTCGTCAACGCGCTCGCGCCCACCGCGGCGGAGCTGCGCCGCGCGGCGATCTACAACAACTACCGCGCCATCGTCGACATGACGGCGCCCGGCGGCTACGGCACGCTGTACGGCCCGAACGTGGCGGCCGACGGCACGGTGACTGCCGGCGAAGGCAAGATCGCCGGCACCGAGTACATCGCCTACAGCCGCGGTGCCGATGGCGGCGCGGCGTCGCAGAATGTCGTGCTGATGGTGCAGGTGCCGGCGAGCTTCGACCCGCGCAAGCCCTGCATCGTCACCGCCACCTCGTCGGGCTCGCGCGGCGTGTACGGCGGCATCAGCACCGGCGAATGGGGCCTCAAGCGCGGCTGCGCGGTGGCCTACACCGACAAGGGCACCGGCGCTGCGGCGCACGACCTGATGGCCGACACCGTGCCGCTGATCGACGGCACGCGCGCCACGGCTGCCGCGGCGGGCGATGGCGCGCAGTTCCGCGCGCCGCTGGACGCGGCGCAGCTCGCCGCCTTCAATGCGGCCACGCCGGACCGCTTCGCCTTCAAGCACGCGCACTCGCAGCGCAACCCCGAGAAGGACTGGGGCCGCTTCACGCTGCAGGCCATCGAGTTCGCCTACTGGGCGCTGAACGATCGCTACGGCATCGCACTGCCCAAGGGCGAGACGCTGCGCACCATCCGGCCGGCGAACACGCTGGTGATCGCCTCGAGCATCAGCAACGGCGGCGCCTCGGCGCTGGCCGCTGCCGAGCTCGACCGTGATCGCCTGATCGACGGCGTCGCGGTGTCCGAGCCGGCCGTGGAATTGCCGCAGAACGCCGGCATCGCCGTGCAGCGCGGCAGTGTGCTGCAGGCCGACGCCGGCAAGGTGCTGTACGACTACACCACGCAGGCCAACCTGTACCAGAGCTGCGCCGCGCTGTCGCCGCAGGTGGCCGGTGCGCCGGGCATCGGCTTCGTCGTGGCCGCGTTCGCCGCCAACCGCTGTGCCTCGCTGAAGGCCAAGGGCCTGCTGACGGCCGACACCACCGCCGGCCAGGCCGACGAGGCGCTCGCGAAGCTGGCGGCCTACGGCTGGGAGCCGGAGTCGGCGGTGCTGCATGCGTCGCTCGCCGCCTTCGAGGTGGCGCCGGCGGTGGCGGTGACCTTCGGCAACGCGCTGTCGCGCTCCAGCGTGGCCGATTCCCTGTGCGGCTACAGCTACGCGGCCACGACGCCGACGCTCACCGTCGGACCGCTGCCGCCTGCGTCTCTGGCGGCCATGGCCGCCACCGGCAACGGCGTGCCGCCGTCGTCGGGCGTTCAGCTCATCAACAACCTGAGCCCGGGCCTGGCGCTGCGCGACCTGGTGTCCTTGTCGCCCTCGACCTTCACGCAGGACTTCAACCTCGACGGCGCGCTGTGCCTGCGCAATCTGCTCACCGGCAGCGACGCGAAGGCGCTGGCACTGCAGCAGGGCATCGGGCAGACGCTGCGCAGCGGCAATCTGCAGCGCAAGCCGGCGATCATCGTGCACGGCCGCGCCGATGCGCTGATCCCGGTGAACCACAGCTCGCGGCCCTACACCGCGCTGAACAAGCGCGTCGAGGGGCGCCACAGCCGGCTGTCGTACATCGAGGTCACCAACGCGCAGCACTTCGACACCTTCATCGGCCTTCCGGCGGTGCTGGGCGGCTACGACACGCGCTACATCCCGCTGCACGTCTACCTGAACCGCGCGCTCGACGCGATGTACGCGCACCTGCGCCACGGCCAGCCGCTGCCCGACAGCCAGGTGGTGCGCACGGTGCCGCGCGGCGGCGTGCCCGGCGCCGCGCCGGCGATCACCGCCGACAACGTGCCGCCGATCCTTCGGCGCCCGGCGCAGGCCGACGCGATCCGCATGCACGGCAACACGCTGGTGGTCCCCGACTGAGCACCGAGGCCGCATGAGCTTCACGTCGAACTACATCGCCTGCGAGGGCCGCGAACTCCACTACACCGAGTGGGGCTCGCAGCATGCCGAGACCGTGATCGCCTGGCACGGCCTGGCGCGCACCGGGCGCGACATGGACGACATCGCGCAGCACCTGTCGCAGCGCTACCGGGTCATCTGCCCCGACACCATCGGCCGCGGGTTGAGCCAGTGGAGCCCGGCGCCCGAGCAGGAGTACTGCCTGGCGTTCTACGTGAAGCTGGCCGCCGCGCTGGTCGACGGCCTGGGCATCGAGCGCTTCCACTGGCTCGGCACCTCGATGGGCGGGGCGATCGGCATCGTCGCCGCAGCGACCGCGCTGCAGGGCCGCATCCGCCGGCTGGTGCTCAACGACAACGGCCCGCAGCTCGCCGATGCGGCGATCCAGCGCATCCGCAGCTACGCCGGCAACCCGGCGGCGTTTGCGACGGTGAGCGAGCTGGAGCAGTACTTCCGCACCGTCTACAAGCCCTACGGCTGGCTGAGCGACGCGCAATGGCGTCGCCTGACCGAGACCTCGGTGCGGCGCCTGCCCGACGGCCGCGTCACGCCGCACTACGACCCGGCGATGGTGATGCAGTTCACCCACCACGACGACGACTACCTGCGCTGGGACGAGTGGGATGCGCTGGACATCCCGGTGCTGTGCCTGCGCGGCGAAGACTCCGACCTGCTGCTGCCCGACACCGCCGAGCAGATGCGCAACCGCGGGCCGCGCGCGGTGGTGGTCGAGATCGCCGGCTGCGGGCACGCGCCGGCGCTGAACACGCCGGCGCAGTTCGCGCTGGTGGAGCGCTTCCTGGCGGGCTGAGCTTCGCCTCAGCGGTTGGCGCCGCGGGGCGCCTCGGGTGCGAGCACGCGAATCAGGTCCTTGTGGAAGCTGGCGACGTCGATCGGCTTGGTCCAGTATTCGAGGGCGCCGGCTTCGCGCGCAACCGCCGCGTCCTCCGGCAGGTCGCTGGCCGACAGCGACACCACCGCCAGGCTGGCCGTGGCCGGATCGGCTCGCAAGGCGGCCAGCACGGAGGTTCCGTGCATGTCGGGCAACTGCATGTCGAGCAGCACCAGGTCGGGCAGCAGACGGCGGGCAAGCGTGAGGCCGCCGTGGCCGTCGTCCGCATGCACGAAGCGAATCTGCGGCCAGCGCGCCAGGAGCTGCTCGACGAGCAGCACGTTGACCGGGTTGTCCTCGATGTAGAGCACCAGGGCCGGCGGCAGGTCGGCGCTGCCGGCGCCGGGCAGCGGGCCGGCCGGCGGTGCCGGTGTCGCGGACGGGAACGCCTGCGCATCCGGTGCTGCGGCGACCAGGGTGATGCTCACGCGTGTGCCGCGGCCGGGCTCGCTGGCGATGTGCAGCAGGCCGTTCATGCGCTCGATCAGCTGGCGGGTCAGCACCAGCCCGATGCCCGAACCCTCGACCTCGCCGCGTTCGCGGCCCAGGCGATTGAAGGGCTCGTACAGGTGCACGAGCTGCTCGGGCGACATGCCGATGCCGCTGTCCTGTACCTCCAGGGTGATGCGGCCGTCGGCCAGGCGGGCATGGATGTCGACGGCACCGCCTTCGCGGTTGTACTTGACGGCGTTGGAGAGCACGTTGATCAGCACCTGGCGCAGCCGGATCGGATCGCCCTGGACGAACAGGCGCGGGCCCCCGCGGTCGTGCACGTGCAGGGTGATGCCGCGGCTGCGCGCCTGCGTCTCGCAGATCGCGATGGCCTCGTCGAGCGTGTCGAACAGCGCGACGCTGGTGGCGTCCACGCGAACGCTGCCCGACTCGACGCTGGCCAGGTCCATCACGTCGGCGATGAGCTGCAGCAGGTGCCAGCCTGCTGCCCGGATGCGCTCGGCACGCCGGTACTGCGCCGGCGCCAGCGGGTCGTGCTCGTCGGACTGCATCAGTTGCGAGAAACCGAGCACCGCGTTCAGCGGCGTACGCATCTCGTGGCTCATGCGGGCCACGAACTCCGACTTCGCGCGGCTCGCCCCCTCGGCCCGCAGCAAGGCCTGCCGGGCTGTCTCTGCCTGGCGTGCGGCGGTGACGTCGCGCAGTACGACGGTCAGCAGCGTGGCCTCGCCGGAGCCGGAGCGCGAGATCGATGCCTCGATCGGAAAGGTTTCGCCGTTGCTGCGCATGCCGGCCAGGCCGTGCATCCTGCCCATTCGCCTGCGGGTCGTGCCAGAACGTCCGAAGGTGTCGACATGCAGCCTGTGCGCGAGCTGCTGCGCCGGCGGGATGAAGTTGTCCAGCGGCTGGCCCAGAGCGGCTTCGGCGCTGATGCGGAACACCTCGCACGCCATGCGGTTGAACAGGCAGATGCGCTGCCGATGATCGACGCTGATGATGGCGTCGCTGGCGGACTGCAGCAGCGACTCCAGCCGCATGGCCTGCTCGCGGTGCTGCTCGAACTCGAACCGCTTGTCGGTGACGTCCTCGGCCATGCCGGCCACGGCCAGCGGCCGGCCCTCGTGATCGCTGAGCAGCGCGGTGCGTTCGCGCAGCCAGCGAACCTGGCCGTCCGGGCGCACGATACGGTACTCGATGTCGCCCGCCTTGCCGCTGCCGACCATGCGCCAGCGCGCCTGCACCGAAGGCTGGTCGTCGGCATGCACCCAGCCCAGCCAGGGCGGCTGCGCGCCCAGCAGTTCGGGCCGCGTGCGCCCGTAGGCGCGTTCGGCGGCCGGGTTGATGTACAGCGCCTCTCGACCCAGCGGGTCGGTCATCCAGGTGATGTCGTCGATGGCCTCGATGAGTCCCTGGCAACGCTGCTCCGAGCGCGCGCTGCGGCGCAGCGAGACGATCACGGCGATGTGCACGAACAGCCCGGACAGGCCGATGAACAAGGCAGCCAGCAGCGCCGTCGACGGCAGGGTGCCCGGGCTCAGCACCGCCAGCAGCGCGACGCCTCCATACAGCGCGGCGGCCGCGACGACGACGTAGACCAGCGTCCAGGGCGCGGCGCGGCGCCCCGCCGAGACGAAGGCGTGGTCAACCATGGGAGCGGAAGTGCGTGGGCGTGTGGCCGGTCCATCGTTTGATCGCGCGCCGCAGGCTGCGCGCATCGGCGAAGCCCGAGGCTTCGGCCACGAGGCCCAGCGTCAGCTCGCCGCCATGAAGGAGGTCGAGCGCGCGTCGCATGCGCTCCTGGTCGAGCAGCGCCGCGTACGAAAGTCCCGACTCGAGCAGGCGCCGCCGCAGGGTCCGCTCGCTCAGGTTGATGGACGCCGCGATGGCTGCCATCGTCGGCGGCGAGCGCAGGTCGACACGCAAGGCGCGCACGATCGCCGCCTCCAGCTCGGACGGTGCGCCCACGCCGGAGCGCTGCAACTCCAGCGCGTGCCGGCACATTGCCGCGACCGACGGATCGGCGGTGGCAATCGGGTGGTCGATCAGGTCGAACACGACGCGGTTCATCCGGCAGCCGAACCTGACCGGGCAGCCGAACGCGG
>ENA-UOWO01001788-UOWO01001788.1-activated-sludge-metagenome-genome-assembly--contig:-NODE-1788-length-27820-cov-32.041959_pt1 | contig 27820 bp, 29 predicted proteins | sample MGYA00238148_ERZ761564 | MGnify/ENA primary metagenome ERZ761564 (study PRJEB28885, sample SAMN05720194) | activated sludge metagenome | isolation source: Anaerobic digester | place: USA...
TGCTGTTATTCTTTTAAGTAGTACAATCAGTCAGGAAATTTTGAGGAAACTCCAGATCACCCGGAATATTAAAATATTCGATCATTTTATGTGCTTCCAATATTCGCAACGCATTACTTGCCGAACTTTTACTGATTTTAAGCTCATCCACGATCTCCTCAAAAGTAAATTGCTCTTTATCCATAACGCTAAGTAAACCCATGATGCGGCCGGGAATCTGTCCGAATAATTGCTTTTCATACATACGCCCTATGGTCTCAACCATGTCATATTGTGCCCTGGTTCTTTCCTCGGTGTTCATTTTTTTATAATTTGCCGGCACAAAATTAATAATAGTTTTTTTGGTTCAGCAAATACCGAACTTAAAAAACGGTTAATGTTTTGTTAATTAATTTTGCACAAAACCCCGAATGATGGCACAGTACTACGGCCGTCTGAATTTCCACTAACTTGTAAATTATTTCTGTTTTATCCGAAAATATGTTAAATTTGTGTTCAGGTTCTTAAAGTATACGGTAACCAATAATTTAATTTATGCATTATTTGCAAGAACATTAGTAACTGAATACTATTAACAATGAAAACCCTGAATTATTGAATGATCTAATCCTTTAATAATGAAAAAGATATTTATATATATTACCTTGCATTTTCTGTTTTTCCTGACCGTCAGCGGACAGGAACAAAAAGTAAAACCTGACGAAAGCAGAAAAGTTGGCGGCGCGACCAAATCCGGTATTATTAAAACTGAATGTCAGGGTTTTGTCAATTCTCCGGGTACCGACCTGAAGTGGAGGCCCATTCTGACCCACAAAACCACTTCCTTAAGGCCGAAAGTTCCGGATAAAGAACTTATTGAAAAGATCAAATCAGAAAAACTAAAAACCAAATACCTGAAATCCAATGCGGATACGACGGATGAAAAATCGACCATGACCATAACACCCGTGGTGGGGACCAGTTACATGGCAAATACCAGCAATGGCAGTTCTCCGCTGGATAATTCACTTGCCATCTCCAATGGCGGGTGGATCGTGAGTGTAGCCAACAAAACCATCGAATACGACGATATGAACGGGAACACGGTATATTACAATGATCTGATTTCTTTCATCAACGATGCCAGCATTACAGGCGTATGCGATCCCGTAGTGATTTATGATGCCGCGGCAGACCGGTTCATTTTTTTCTGTCAGACAAGTCCGATCACCAGCAATTCCAAAATCCTGCTGTTTTTCTCTAAAACCAACAACCCGAATAATGGCTGGTGGTATTATAAACTTACCGGAAATCCTTTGGATGATGACGAAGGCTTTGATTATCCCAAACTAGCCGTGTCGACCAATGAGCTGTATGTCACCGGAAATTTGTTTTATGAACCTGCTGGCACTTTTGACCAGGCGATTCTTTACCAGATAAATAAAAATAATGGTTATTCGGGATCAACCTTACACTGGCAATACTGGTACGATATATCAGGCTCGCCTTTCACATTACTTCCCGTGTCGTATGGACAGAGCGGCAGTTATGGCCCGGGATGTTACCTGGTGTCAACCATTCACTCGGGCAGTTCAAAAATCAAGTTTTATAACCTCACAGATGACATGTCAGGAAATCCTTCGTTAGACCATTATAATGTTTCGACGCCTTCCTATTCTTCTGCCGCAAATTCATGGCAGTTCGGCACGACATGTAAGCTGGATAACGGCGATTGCCGGGCATTAAGCGGTTTTTATCTGAATGGCATCATTCATTTTGTTTTTCATAGTGATATTGGTAATGGATGGAATGGAATAAATTATAATTGGATCATGGTAAGTATATAGATTAATTAATTTTTAATCTTCGGATTGTTGGGCAGTTATGATTATTCATATTCGTTAGTGGTGTCATATGTCACATTTATCAGCGATAAATCGGTGATGATAAACTTCGGCAGGGCAAGTTCTTCTATTTATCCGCAGGTGCGTGTTGTAAACTGCGACGACGCTATGAACTGGTCGGGCTCTATCCTTGTGAAATTAGGTCTCAGTTATGTTAGTTATATAGGCGATTCGGAATGTTGGGGCGATTACACAGGTGTATTCAGAAAATATAACAGCGTTTATCCCTCCGTATGGATAAGCGGGAGTTATGGCACATCGAACCATCGGTGGAATGCGTGGAATGCCGAAATCCATGACAACACCATAGTCGGAATCCCGGAAATAGATTAGGAAAACAAAATGAAAGTGTTTCCCAACCCGATCGTTGAAACATTTACCATTGAATTCACTTTACCCGAAAAACGCAAATTTATTATCAATATTCTGGATATTTCAGGAAAAATCGTAAAAGAACTGTATTCTGGAAATTCATTGAAAGGAATCAATTATTTTTCATTTAATAAAGCCAGCCTGCCGGCAGGAACTTATTTTCTGGTACTCAAAGCCAACTCTGACCTTATAAAAAATGAAAAAATCATTATTGCTGATTGATATTTGTTGTATTCTTCTTGTCCTTGCCTCCTGCCACAACACAACAACTCTGAACCATAAAAAAATTAATGATACAAGTCATGTAACTTCGATAGCTCCTGCTGCTTCAGACACATCAAAAATATCGGGGGAAACTCCGGTATTGGGTTCTGTAGGTAATGATCAGGGAAAAATCAAGGATATCCATTCAAATTAATATGATGCATATCCGCTTATTCATCATAGCCCTGATGATGGCAAGACAGATTCTATCAAAAATTTAAAAGCAAAACTAAAAAGATAGTTCTTATGCCTGTATTCGCATCGGTAAAGTGGTCAGACGGTCGTCACTATATAAAAGTATTCATGAGGACGTTTTTGCTAGCAATGGTTGTGTTGATGCCATTTTTATAAAGCCAGAGATGGTATTTTTTCCAAAAAACAGTTCAAAACTAATCATTTAATATGCACCTTAATTCCGGTATGACATCCAGGGTGTTTTCATGTCTTATTTGGTCAATAGAGCTTGTGAATTTTTTAAATTTAAGCGCGCTGACTTCATCCCATGATTTTTTTAAATGCTCAAATAAGAATAAAAATTGCTGTTTGATGTCCATTTTGTATTTATTTTTATAATCTTCTATGTATTTCTCCAGCCTGGTGTAAACATCCTGCCGGACTGCATCAGGAAGTATACTTATATGAAACATAGCGGGATTTTCAACTATATTGATTTCAAAATTCTGCCAGTTATTTTTTTTCCTGATTACTCCGATTTCAATAAGACGGTCTATTACTTCAGGTAGCTGGAAAACATTCATAGCGCTTACCGTAATTGTTGGAATGATAACCACACCAAGTTCGCTGATTATCCTTAGATTCATCTCAATTTTTTTCCATTTTGTCCCGGAGCGTATCAATTCGGCACGTTCATCAATATCATCTATACTGGGCGACACCCTCACATATCGGCCCCATTTAGCCTAATAATCCACTATGTTTTTATTCCTGTACTTCAGTATACTTAAGTTAGAATTATAATGTAGAAGAACATGATATTTTCTGCGTTCATCCAGCATTTCCAATAATTGCCAATGTTCATCCATCAGCAGCGGTTCTTTTTTTACAAAATAAATTTCTTCTATCTGGTCAATGTGTTTTCTCATAATATCCATGTAATTGATTCGGGATGCAGATTCATTAGTAATTGATTTTTCAGGCATGTCTTCACTGAGCCAGCCAAGTTTTTTGGCATCATGGAGCCAGTTAGTGGAGGATTCTATTCCGCAGGTACGGCACTTATAATTGCATCTGTTGCTGAAACGAAAGTTCCAATATCTTAAATCAATTTTGTCCAGACTTCCGTCATTGTGGGTTATGACAGGAATATCTTTAAGTTTAGAACGGAAATAACGGTTATAATTCAAGCGCGGACTTGTACCCGAGCATCGTTCTTGTTCATAACATTTGGCACACATGGCCGGTTTTTTTCCGTTGATCATGTTTCTACGGAGCGATTTCATATAGTTACCGTTCCATATTTCTTCAATGGTTTGTGTGGATAAATAATCGGCACAATCCAAATAATCCGGATTCATGCAACAATGTAACACCCTGCCGTCAGGCATGATATTCAGGTGTATCCAGGGCAGCACGCACAATCCCCCGGGAACATTTCTCATTTTTCTGGCCTTAAAAGCGTTCAGCCATCCGCTTAGGAACCGGAAACGATTTGGTACATGTATTTCCGCAAGGATATTTCTTATTCTTCCCATGGAAAACAGCATATATTTAACATTACAAAATTTATACATTTGGTTTTATACAGGCATTCTTCCTGCCAAAAATGTAAATTTAAAACATAACACAATAGTAACATTTTTTATCCCCGACTCAAATAAGGGCACTTCTAAAAATTTCAAAATTCTTCTTTCGTCTTCGTTCTTCCAATCCTTGTGTCCGGCAGATTCAGCACTTGTATGTAAGCTCAGCACACTGCGGTTTTCAGCACTTCGATTGCTTCGGGCTTTTTTGTTTTTAAAGCGCCCGATCAGGATTATTAGAGATGCACATAAATAATTTTTTTATATTAAATAAGATTCATATCGGATTTTTTAGCAAAACAAGGCGACACTTACCGACAACACTCAATTACAGTGAGTTAAGGGCCAAGTACGCATTTCAACTCAGGTATTATATCTAAAGTGTTTTCACCCCTGATCCTGTCGATGGCATTTGTAAATTCTTTAAATTTCAAACAGTTTTTTTCATTCCAGGGTTTTTCTAAATGCCATAATAGAGGTACAAAATGATCCCTTATCTCAACACAGTGTTTTCCTTCGTAATCATTTATATAGTTTTCCAACCTTATGTGAATTTTTTTCCTTTCATTATCCGGAAGTATGCATACATGAAATTCTGCTGGTGCAGTTAATATATTTAATTCAAAGTTTTTCCAGTTTTCATTTCCTTGTTTAATAACTCCGATTGCAATCATACGATCTATGATTTCCGGAATTCTAAATACATTCATGGCGCTTACAGTAATATAAGGACTAACATGTATACCAATTTCGTTGACCGCTATTAAATTTTGTTCAACATTCTTCCAAATAGTTCCAGATCGAATCAATTCAGCGCGTTCATCTATTTCATCAATACTCGCTATCAAAAATATGCGACGTGCATACTTATTTCAGTAATCTAACGCATTTTTATTTTTATACTTTAATATGCTTAAATTTGTATTATAAGAAATATTTACATCGTTTCTTTGACACTTATCTAACATTTCAAGAATTTGCCAATGCTCATCCATGAGCAAAGGCTCACCACCAACAAAATTAATTTGTACAATAGTATTTATATGTTTTTTAAAAAAATCCGCATTTCTTTTTTGGTCTATCGACTCTATTCTGGTCGGTTTGTTAGAAGTGTTTTTGCTAATCCATTCTAATTCCCTGGCATTAGGAATCCAGGAACTGGAGTAGTGCGGTCCGCAATAACGACATTTATTATTACAAATATTACTGAATCGGAAATCCCAAAATCTTAATTCTACTTTATCAACATGGCCATCGCTTTCTGTGATAACAGGAATTTCTTTTAGCTTAAATTCAAAAAGACTGTTATACAATATACGCCAGCTTGTTCCGGTTAGGCTTTCCTTTTCAAAACAACGGGAACAAACTGCGGGCTTAATCCCTTTGATCATTTTCTTTCGCAAGGACTTCATAAAATCACCATTCCAAATCTCTCCAATGGTTTGTTTGTTAATGTCTCCTGCAACAGTACCATAATCAGCGCTCATGCAACAATGTAACACACTGCCGTCAGGCATGATATTCAGGTGTATCCATGGCAGCACGCACAATCCCCCGGGAACATTTCTCATTTTTCTGGCCTTAAAAACATCCAGCCATCCGCTTAGGAACCGGAAACGATTTGGTATATGTATTTCCGCAATGATATCTCTTAAACTTCCCTGGGAAAAGAACATATATTTAACCTTTCTGAATTTTTACATTTGGTTTTATACACAGGCATTTATACTGTCAAAAAAAATAAATTTACTACATAAAGCAAAAGTAACCATCTTTTTTTTGCCACAACCACAATTTAACGGATTCATTATTTATTATTTGAATTAAACTAACATAGCGTAAAATATTTGTAGCTCAATAAAACTATATTTGCCCACCCGGATAAAAACATTGCATTGCACTACACATTTACCCCGGGCAAACTCCGCAATTGTCGCTTCACGAGCCCCGATACATGGTTTTCTTTGCGCTGTTACGAATTTTCCTGCAAACAATGTTGCATCGCCGGTGCAACATGAATTATGCGAATCATCATTTGAAACGGAGTTTTATTGTTCATAAAAAAATAATGTAATACTTTTGTAGTACAAATACCATGAATATTACCTAACTACAGCAATGAACGCGACAGATCAAAATGACAGTCAGAATTTAATCACCTGGAACGGGATGCGTATTGACAAGGCAAAAATGGAGGAATTTTGCAGGAACAACAATAAGATATCCTGGTATATCAGCTACCGCTGTAATTTCAAATGCGATTATTGCGGTGAATGGGCTTATGGTCAACAAGCTGTTAAGCCGATTGATCTGGCAAAATTGTCAGGAGGCCTTGATTTCCTTCCGAAAGACTGGATATTTTACATCAGTGGCGGAGAACCTTTTCTGGATAAAAATTTCACAGAAATTTGTCACGAAATCACAAAAAGGCACTATTTATCTTTCAGTTCCAATCTTACCACACCCAATATTTTTGAGTTTGCCGACAAAATCAATCCGGATAAATGCCTGTTTATCAATGCCTCTGTCCATCCCACCCAAAGAGAAAAAACAGATAAGGACTTCAGTTTATTTATAGAAAAAATCTTATATCTTCAAAAAAAAGGTTTTAATATTATTGTGGTTTATGTGGCACATCCAACCTTATTAGGCAGAATCATATCAGATTTTGAAAGGCTCAGATCGCATGGAATAGAAAAGGTACATGTAAAAAATTTCATTGGAGATTTCAATGGCAACAGTTATCCCTTTTCATACAGTGCCGCCCAAAAAGAATTATTGCTGAGCATGGAGTCGGATTATCCGGAATTTGAACTCATGAACCAGACATACAATTTTCATGGGCAGTTATGTATCGCCGGTCAAAAATCTTTTGCAATGGACCGAAACGGCAACCTGATGAGGTGTTCCAGCGACAAACGTGTCTATGGCAATCTTTTCGAAAAATCCATCCGGATCGATTCTTCACCCAAACCCTGCACTCAGGACAACTATGCCTGCCTGCATGAATGTATTGAATTCAACCTGAAGACCAAAGGAAAAAAAATCGCCATCTTAAAAGCAGATTTTATTGAAAAGAAAACAAAATTTTCTTCCAGAGATTATAGAAGAAATAAATTCTGGAAACTGATCGGAGATATAGAAAAAGCCGGTATCCCGTTAGGAAAAATCAAAAAGGCTTTTGTGAAATCAAAATAATGAAATCCCATACGGACTTCTCACATTTTTTCGCAGTACCGGGCATGACCATCAAAAATAATTTATGAAAGATAACATACAAGAAATCTGTGGTCTGCCTGCAAAAAAACTTTTCAAATTTGCTCAAAAGTATTTATGTGTTTTAATAAACTATTTCATGAAGTGCATTATCATCCCTTTTAATTTTTTGATAATGAAACCCTTTCATAAAATAGCACACCGGCTTCCGCCTTCGCTGCAACGACTTGAATATAAACTGGGTATTCATTACCTCAGGTACTATCCCTTCCCGCGCGAGAATCCCTTTATCCCCGAATCAGACAAAGTCATCATTTTTTTTCCCGGAATAGGCTGGGATAACATGAAACAGCGGCATCACCACCTTCCACGCGCTTTTGTAAAAGCAGGCTGGACCGCTGTTTATTTAACCCAGGACATCGAGGGGGACAAGGTTTTCGGTATAAAAAGAATCCACGAACGATTTTTTCTCTGCACTAATATCAAATTATTAAAGAACATTAAAAATCCCTGGATTTACATGAATTACACATTTTATATGTTCTACCTTCACTATTTTAAAGAATACCGGCTGATTTATGATTACCTTGATAAACTCGAAATCCATACGTTCTATAACAAAAAAATGGTCAGGGAGCATAGAAAGGCTCTGCAAATTGCTGATATAGTAATGGCATCGTCGACGTCACTCCGTGATGAACTGATAAGCATCAGGAAGGATACCCTGCTGGTTCCCAATGCTGTTTTTCCTGAAGATTTTGTTTACAAAAAAGAACTGAACCCTCCTGCAGACCTGAAATATATTGTTGACCAAAGAAAGCCAGTCATCGGTTACTATGGTATCTTTTCAAAGTGGAAGATCGATTACGAATTATTACAACGGGCCGCTGCAAAACTACCTGAATACAATTTCGTGTTGATAGGTCCTGACTTTGATCACAGCATTCAGGATTACAACTGGGAAAATTTTTCAAATATTTACCTTCTGGGAAAAAAGAAATATGAGGAGTTGCCCGATTATGCCTTTTTTTTCGATGCAGCCATATTACCCTTGCTTGTAAATGAAATCACAAATGCCATTTCGCCTGTCAAGTTGTTTGAATATTTCGCCATGAAGCTTCCTGTGGTATCCACCGGTATTGCAGAATGCAGGAACTTCAAATCTGTGCTGATTTCACAAGATCATGAGGATTTTATCGCTAAGGTCAGAAAAGCAATAAAACAAAAAAACGATCCCGCATACCTGGCTTTACTGCAGAATGACCTCGCCCGCAACACCTGGGATTACCGGTGCAAAACGATTTTGGAACATATGAACGGGGGACAGGAAAAACACACAAATCAGTAAAAACAGCGGTAAAATAACCGGCATTGCCTGGAATAACGGCTACAATATTTCTTTTCAATCATCTTGCTGGTGGTTTGGTATAAGATTCATAAACAGCCTGCTTTTGTGTTCAATATTATATATTTTTGCAGTATTACCGTTTTTTTTAAGATCTAATTACAAAAAAACTGTTTTCAATTGATGTATTATTTTTTGAATTTACTGATAAAAGGTGTCATCATTGCCATTAATTTTTTGATAATGAAGCCCTTTCATAAGATTTCATATCGTCTGCCTGTATTTTTTCAAAGACTCGGATATAAGTTGCACTCGCACTATCTGAGATTCTATGGTTTTCCTGTTGAGAAACCTTTTATTCCCGAGTCGGAGCAAATCATTATTTTTCTTCCCCACATCGGGTGGAATTATCTGAAGCAAAGGCCGCATCACCTGGCTCGTGCGTTTTCGGAAGCAGGCTGGACCGTAATCTTTTTGACACAGGATATTGCCGGAGATAAGGTTATCGGTATGAAAAAAATCAATGAAAATTTCTACCTGTGTTCGAGAGTCCGGTTGATAAAACATATCAACAACCCCTGGATTTACATGAACTGGACTGTTAATATGTATTATTTAAGATATTTTAAAAAATACAAACTCATTTATGACCATTTCGACAAACTGCAAATTCACACATTTTACAGTAAAAAAATGATACGGGAACAACGAAAAGCATTGTCGGAAGCCAAAGTTGTCCTGGCATCATCAGGCTCCCTGCGTGATGATATCATTTCGTTCAGAAAAGACACCTTGCTCGTTCCCAATGCGGTATTTCCAGAAGATTTTGCAATACATGAAAATACCGCTGTTCCTGACGATTTATCAGGCATTCTCGGACAAAAAAAACCTTTGATCGGTTATTACGGGATATTCTCAAAATGGAAGATAGACTACGAACTGATCCTGTATTGTGCCCAAAAACTGCCCCGGGTCAATTTTATCCTGATAGGACCGGCGGTTTCATTTGACCGGAGCCTTTCTGAATACGAATGGGAAAAAATATCAAACATTTACTTTCCTGGCGAAAAAAAATATCAGACACTACCTTCATATTCGCGTCATTTTGATGTCGCCATTTTGCCCCTGATCGTCAATGAAGTGACAAATGCCATTTCCCCTGTTAAGCTTTTTGAGTATTTTGCTATGGGGCTTCCTGTTGTTTCAACAAATATTGCAGAATGTCGTAAATACCAGGCTGTAAATATCGCCAAAGATCATGAGGATTTTGTCAAACAGATACAAAAAGCCCTGCCATTGAAAAAGGATGCCGAATACCAGCGTCTGCTTCAAAAAGAACTTGCGGTCAATACCTGGGGGCATCATTGCAAAACGATTGAAAACAAAATGAAAGCTTTTTGATCAAATTTTTTTCAAGAAGCCTTTTCAGCCATTTAAGCAAGCCTGAACTCCAGTGACCAGTTAAAATAATTCATCTTTAGGTCGGGCATGGTGATATTCTGCACAGGGCATGCTTAACAGTTTTAATATCAACGCAGTAAATATCAAAATACCGCATATTCTTTTTTTTCACTGCCGTGTGCTGCACATATATTTTGATAAGACCATCCATCAGTCAAAATAGATCAAAGCAGATATAATGGTTTTGTCAGAGACCAATAGAAAAGAACCTTTTTTGTAGAATAAACCAATAAAACAATTTTGCTTTTATTTATCTGTTGACTATGCCTGAATTTTATTTTTTCTTTACTTTGCAAAAATTTTATATATGAAAGCCACATCGGCAAGCACGTATTTTCATCTTATATATAAAAACATTCAGCTAAAGTATAAGCAAACCATGTTTGGTTTTTTTTGGAGTTTGCTGCAACCGGCACTTTATCTGTTTATTTTCGTTGCCATTTTTTCACATATTTTTCAGTCCATCCACAAATACCCGCTTTACATCCTCAGCGGACTGTTATTTTTCGTATATTTTTCCGAAGGAACCAATCGTCTATGCCTGGTTTTTCTAAAAAATGCCTCTATGATAAAGAGCATCGGAATTCCCAAAAGTAGTTATGCCATAACAGAGCTTGGCAGCGAAATGGTGAATTTTATGCTCGGACTTGTACCTTTTCTGGTAATAATGTATTTTATGGGTTTAGAACTTAGTCCCACGTTGCTATACATTATTCCAATATTATTATTGTTTACGGTATTTATATATTCAATTGGCACCATATTGGGTTCCCTTAATGTATTCTTCAGGGATATCGCTATCCTCTGGTCAACATTGAATCCTGCATTGTTTTATCTTTCCCCTATTGCCTATTCATCGGATCTTGTTCCTGCTGATTTCCGCTATCTGGTTTATTGTAATCCCTTATTCCATTTTCTTCAGATTATAAGGGATGTCCTTTATCTGGGGCAGCCTCCATCGTTGCATTATTCCTTAATTTGCATTGCTATGACCGCAATCTTTTTCGTGATAGCCCTGCTGATTTACAGAGTTACAAAAAACAGTTTTATCTCTAACTTATAGACATTATGGACTATGCAATAAAACTTGACAATGTAACGGTAAGTTATCTGCAAAGCAGAAACGGTGTAACGTCTGTCAAGGAATTTCTTTTAAAAGCCTCTTTTATTAAAATATTCAAAAAGCATCAGGTATTACACGATTTTAATCTTGAAATTTCAAAAGGTGAATCTATTGCGTTCCTGGGTCCGAATGGATGCGGAAAAAGCACCCTTTTGCGCACCATTGCAGGCATCGTAGTCCCCGATAAGGGAACTGTTGACGTCAGAATACCTGTATCTCCACTTCTGTCGCTGGGCGCCGGCGTTGAACTGGAACTCACCGGCTATGACAATATCCGTATAGCACTGGTTCTTTCCGGAAATTATCATAGGAAGACCCGGCGGGAGATGATCGACAGGATTGCAGAATTTGCAGAACTATCAAGAGAACAACTAAAAAAACCGGCCAAGATGTTCTCCACCGGTATGCTTGCACGACTTACCTTCAGCAGTCTTATGGTAAACCAGCCGGAGCTGCTCATGATTGATGAAGTACTTGCTGTGGGCGACTGGGGCTTTCAGATGAAATGCAAAAAACGTATTCATGAAATTATTGATAACGGCGCCACCCTGCTGTTTGTTTCTCATAATCCCAAAGAAGCCATTGAACTATGCAAACGGGGAATCTGTATCATTGAAGGAAAGAAGATCTTTGACGGAAATATTGATGAAGCAGCAGACATTTACAATAAATTGTTTTAGGGCACCTCTATAAACTTCAAATTTCTTCGTTCGTCTTCGTTCTTCAAATCCTTGCGTCCGGCAGCCTCAGCACAGGCATGTAAGCAAAGTACACTACGGTTTTCAGAACTTCGACTGCCTCGAACTTTTTTGTTTTAGAGGCGCCCGATCAAGGTTATTAGAGATGCCCTTCAGATACAATTTGCATAATATTGACATTTTGGCTTATTAAAGAGGGCATTGGGACCCGTCTGTACTAATTCATCCAACGAAGCATTTAGCATTATATCCACGTCAAGGCACATCAGGCGAACTCATCGCCAAATTCCTGGTTAATAAGACTAAAAATGTCCGGAACAACCATAGAACGATTACGATTACCGACAGAACCAAGCCATCCAAAAATATTTCGTTTCACTCAACTTATTAGCGGTATGATGTTAAAGTGCATTTGTTTCATAAAACATCACCACAAATTACCAAACCAAAACATCTCATAAAATGAATACTTGCGTATTAACTACTGCGTTTTGTTGATTTGCTTTATTATTGTTTCACAGCGGTAATCCCAGGTATTTAAGGCGAGTTCTTTTTGAACGGCAGACAAATAAGCCGGATCGTTTTTCAACCTGAAGGCCTCACGAATATGTTGTATCAAATCATTGGGATCTCTGGCGATCAGTACGGGTTTGTATTTCCTGATCTCCGGCACATCCGTTGACACCACGGGCAGATTCATGGCAAAAAACTCAAACAATTTTACCGGCGATATTGCTTTGGTAGCATCATTGATGAGAAAAGGCAGCAGGGCAATATCAAAACAATGGGCATAAGCCGGTAATTCCGGATAATTTTTTTTACCCAAAAGATAAATATTGGGGAATTTTTTCCAATTATACTCCTGTATACTATGGTCATAATCCATGCCTATCAGCACGAAATTATAGTCCGGAAGGTGATCTGCAGCATAATGTATCAGCGCATAGTCGATTTTCCACCTGGAAAAAATGCCATAGTAGCCCACTATGGGTTTTTTCTGTTCCGTGATACAAGCCATATCGGGTGGAATGCCTGCCCCGTTTTTCAATGTAAAGTCATCGGGAAAAACTGCATTCGGCACCAGAATGGCGTCAGGCCTTATTTTTATAATTCCGTCAAGAAGAAAATCCGAAGTGGCCGTCACTACTTTGGCGATCTTTAATGACCTGTTATGCTCTTCGTACATTTTTTTGGTAAAAAAAGTATGTATCTCCAGCTTATCCACATAATCATATATAAATCTGAATTCCTTAAAATACTTCAGATAGTACATATTGACGGTATAATTCATATATATCCAGGGATTCTTTATCTTTCGCAGTAATCTTACCCTGGAACAAAGGTATAAGCCGGTGTCGATCTTTTTTATCCCGATGACATTATCGTTTTCAGCGTCCTGTGTGATAAAAACTGATGTCCATCCTGCTCTGGCGAATGCACGGGGCAGGTGATGCGGACGCTGTGTCATATTGTTGTTCCAACTCATCTGTGGAAGGAAAATGATGACATTATCCGTTTCAGGAACAAACGGCTTGCCCAGCGGGAACCCGTAAAAACGAAGATAATGCGAATGTAATTTATACCAGGCCCTTTGCGTCGGGGCCGGAAACCTGTGCGAAATCTTAAAAACCGGTTTTAATAATAAGTGTAATGGTTTTAAAAAACAGTTCAACAGAAAATTAAGCACAACATATAAGAACTTTTTTATATATTTGACTGTATTATTATTCATGAAGTCCCGATTCCCCATTGCTTTATTATAGAATATCAACTACTGAAACAACCTTACTTATGCCGGACACCCGGCTGATTTTCACGTAATATTTACGTCTTTTTATTTATTTATAAATAGTTAATAAATATTTAGCTTTATTATCTGAAAAAATAAGAGTCCTGTACCCGAGATGTTTTGTAGCTGGAGCCGTCATGGAAGCACTCCGGAAAAGGGAGGGCAACAGCGATGAAACTAATATCACGAATTAAAAACATCAGGTTCGTCTTGAAAAAATGCATAGCTCAAAACATATATTCAACAAAACGTGTCATAAAAACTAAAAATTCTTCAGTAAAAAGTTCTTTCCGTCAAGTTCGGCATACGAAAAATGCACCAGCCAGTCGCCCAGGTTGATATAACGGGAGTTTTCGGCTATCTTCAGATCAATGGGCAGATGACGGTGGCCGAAAACAAACAAATCATAATGCTCCGTTTTTATTTTTTCTTTTGCATAGGCAATAAGCCTTTCGCCTTCCTCTCCCAGATAGATTAAATCATTATCGCCACGTGCCAGACGGCTGCGGGTGGAAAAATACAAACCCAGTCCGATGGCAAAATTGGGATGCAGCCTGGCAAACAACCACTGGCAGATTTTACTGGCAAAGATCTTTTTTATCATCTTATAACCATGATCACCCGGACCCAGACCGTCGCCATGACCTATCATCATCGTCAGTCCGTTGATCTCTTTTACAACAGGTTTGCGTGTAATATCAATACCCAGTTCTCTGGAGAAATAATCAAACATCCACATATCATGGTTGCCGGTAAACAGATGTACCTTTATCCCGCTGTCGGTGAGCTCGGCAAGTTTACCCAGAAGCCTGGTATATCCTTTGGGAATGACGTTTTTATACTCGAACCAGAAATCGAAAAGATCTCCGAGTATGTAAATCTCTGAGGCATCGGTCTGTGCCATCGCCAGCCATTCAATAAATTTTTTTTCCCGCACCAGGCTCCTATGATGATCGGGAATTCCGAAATGACAATCGGAAACGAAATATATTTTATGGTTTGCTACTGTCAAGGCTTAAAGATTTTGTATAACCATTGCGGCAGCTCCTCCGTGGTGATGCCTCTTTTTAATATGCGGCCATCCCTGCCGATAAGCACAGCGTACGGGATATTGTCAATGCAGTAATCCCTCACCACGGGCGAATCCCAGCCCAGCAAGTCGCTGGCATTGATCCATCCCGGATTATGTTCACGGACGGCAAACTCCCAGTCGCGGCGGTTTTTATCGAGCGAAACCGCATAAACCTGAAAACCTTTTTCGCGGTAATTCTTGTAGGTCCATTTCAGTTGTTTCAGCACGCTGATACTCGGCGGACTCAAAGCCGCCCAAAAGAATATAAGGATTACTCTTCCTTTCAGCGATGATAAAGACTGAGGATAACCGCCAATGTTGTTCATTTTAATATCCGGCGCCGTCATTCCGGAATCGAGCCTGGCCAGTAGCTGTAATTTTTCAGCTTTCGCCTTTTCTATATTTTCTACACGGGTATGCAGTTCAAGAACATATTCGTTACCGGGATAGATCAGGAACAAGGTGCTGTCGAGCATTTTAAAAACGCCGAAATGATCCCGTTCGTTGAGCACTTTCTGTCTTCCAAAAACCTGATAGAGCGCCACAAGCGATGCCAGAGAAGTCCGGTTCTTCCTGATAAAATCCTGTACATAACGGCGCTGATCCTCAAAGACACACTCATAAGCCGAATCCAGCTGCTGTTTGATCCCGGCAAAGTTGGCACTGTCGTGGTAAAGAATCTGTAGTTTATACAGAGAATCTGTTTTTGATGAGTTTTTACGTGTATAATTATTCAGTTCACAAAGCAGCGCAGAACCCTTTGACCCTGAAACGGAGTAATCGGTGGCAAGCTGGCGGGCATCACCGTTCATCTCTATTTGTTCACCTTTGTTGGCCAACAGGGTGATGAAATTATCGCTGCCGATCTTCAACAGATAAAAACTGATAGCCGGAGGTGTGTATTTAAAGGTAAATTCCCCGTTTTCATCAATAGTCACTGAATCCAATGATTTGATGCTGTCCACTTTCAGTTGCTGAAGAATGATCTTTTCGCCAAGGGAGCTTTTCAGTTTTCCGTGAATGACAAACTCATCCGAAGGTTTGTCGCCGTTGCCGCATCGGGTTAGTAACAGACATGCAGCCACAACACCGCAAAAAACAACGAAAAATCTCCTGAAAAGCATGGTAGCTGTTATTTCTTTTCTTCTGATTTAATACTGCCGGGAACAAAAACATTGGTTTTAGGCGTATAGGTTATCACCAGCGTCCCTATCCTGTTGTCGAGACCCATCACCGGACACACAGAAACCATGTCGCCGCTTTCGTCCGAGCGGGTGACCACCTCGTTGATCTGCGCCAGTTCACTTGCTATGGGGCCGGGATACACCACCCCTTCATATTTTTTGTTTGTTGAACGGACAACGATGCCCTCCGTGTTGATCACCGAAATAATGTGCATGCCTTCCATCCTGACAAGGTCTTCCATATAGGTGTTGATCTGCTCCAGGTTGCTGCGCAGCATTTCGGAGCGAACCGCCCAGGTAAATACGCGGGTGACCACTTCAATGTTCTTCCGGTTGTTTTGATCAATGGTACTGTTGGCCTGAGCGGTAATTTCTGTAATGCGGTTATCGTAATCTTTTTTCAGGTTTCTGATCTCGGCCTGTTTCCACAGATATATCCCCAACGGAATAACAATCATCAGTGCTATAATAATGATGATAACGATGGTTTGCGCGTTTAATCCTTTTTTCTTTGGCTGGTCAACGCCAGTATCTGGTGTTTCACTGGTTTTTACTTCCTGTTCCATGATTAAAAATTTTAATACAAAGCTAACCTATTTAGGTTAATTAAAAATAAATTTATGACTAAAAGAACGGCACTAACAAACAATTCATGTGTTATTATTTATCTGATAAAGAAACAGATGCATGATATCTTATGTACTTTGGGAAATATTTTTTTGCTTATAAAAAATTTTTTATATCTTTGCCGTTCCTCAAAGGTACTATGGCCGAGTGGCTAGGCAGAGGTCTGCAAAACCTCCTACAGCGGTTCGAATCCGCTTGGTACCTCAAAAAAACGCCAAAGGCGTTTTTTTTTATTTTGGCCATCCCCAATCATTATTCAACCGGCAGTGTCACCCCCCCCACGAACATCTTTCATCCCGAGTGTGAGCACAACACCATATATTTTTGAGTAGTATTCATCTCGGTTTTGTATTTCTCTGCATCATGAATCATCCAGCCTTGTTCAATCAGCACAAATCCGGCTTCAGTGCCAGATTGTATTATGGTGGCCTCCCGGGCATAGGCATTTATTATTGTTTCTATTAATATTCCGCCCGGGTTCAATAATTTGTAAAACGATTGGAATGTCCGGCTTATCAGTTCACAAGAGGCGCCTCTCAGGCCATTTTGGTTGAGAATGATGTCGAAGGTGCCGTGTCTTTCAGAAAGGCTGGTGTCATTCCAGTTACACAACTCATACTCAGCTTTTCCTCCGGGCTTGTAATGCTTTTTAATCTCGCTGTTGTAATCAACAAAGATCTGTTTGTTATAATCATCCGGGTCGGTGATAAAATAATAAAACTCGCCTTTAAAACACCCTTTCTGATATTGTTCTGCAAAGCAGAGCGCCAGGTCTTGTTCGCGTACCTCCCTCGACTTACAGGTTTTAATGGCAAGCGGCGAAACATCAACGCCTACCACCTGATGCCCAAACCGGGCGGCCAGGTCGGGTAAAAATGAATTTCCGCAACCGGCGTCGAGGATTTTCAAGGGTTCCTCACTGTTGAGTTTTTCGATGGTTTTCAACAGATAACGCGGATCCCGGTACAGAGACCATCTGTAAGAAAAATCATCTTCATCGGAATAGATTTTGTCCCACACTACAGGACTTTCCCACTCATTGTTTTCCCAAATATATTTGGATTCTTCGTTGGTCATTCCTTTCTATTTTTATTCTAATGATTATTTTAAATTCTTTTTTGAACAGATTGTTTTTAAAAGGTCTTTTAATGCTGTATCATCAGTCTCGCCCAAATATCGTTTTATAGGAATTACTATTGTAAAACCTGATTTTATTTTAATTTGATCCGGTGAATCGTCAATGACTATTATTTTTTCATGCGATATCACCTTATTTATATCTTTTTCATAATATCTTTTCATGTGTGAAAAAAGTCCGGGCTGTTTTATTACTGACCTGCAATTTTTTCTTGTTTTAATAAAGCTAAACGTGGAAAGTCCGGTTAAATTTCCAAGAATATATTTGACATATTCCGCCCGGGCTGAAGACCAAACAGCCACATCATAATTTTTAAAACACGCTTCAAGAAATTCTTTAAGATATGGCCGGAAATATATACAAATTCCCCGAAACTTCAAATCAGCCGACCTTTGTATTTCTTGATATGAAGAATGCAATAAAGTCTCGTCTATGTCTAATATTAGAAGTGTTTTCATTGGCTTTAAATAATTATTTTGGAAAATTTATTCAGATTTTCAAGAATAATAGTTTTTCTTCGTATAGCAGTTTTTAGATCTTAAACTAAGATTTTCAGGCCGGTTTTTTTTATTACTTCTATTATTCCTTCAGGTAATGCCTTTCCGGTCAGATAAATACCTTCAGAACAGATTTTTTTATTGAACCGCAGAGGCGTATTTTCAAGAATATCCTTTATTACTGCAATCATCACGGTCATATTTATGTCTGCCGCATTGGGTACTGTTTTACAGTAGATAATGCCACCACTGGCTATAACTCCAATTTCAATAAAATTTTCTTCGAAATTTATTATCATATTTTGATCATCAAAGACATCAATGTTAAACCCCACAGCTGCCGCCATTAAAGTGTAAATAATTAATACCTGTTCCGTTTTATTATTTAATAAAGCGTTTTTTATTTCTTTTATTTCAATGTCATTCATACTGCATGGGGTAAGAAATGTTTTCATATTAAACTGTTAAAAATTGAATAACTAACCCTAATGAAAAATGTCGATCTTATTATAATATACTTCGGGATACCCAAATATTAATGCACAAATAATGGGAATTGCTATTATTAGAAGTAATTGAATACCTGTGAGAACAAAATAAAGCTTTTCTTTTACTTTGGTTAAATAAAAAAATACGATACCTGGTAACATACTACCTAAAAAGGAAACAATTAAGGCACTTTGAATTCTTATGTTAGCGTCTATATGTATCCTGCTCCTATACCACACAGCACCTAGTGACCCGTATGGATTATTATTTGCGTTTAGCCAACCAAGTATGAAAAAAATGCAAAAAACAAGAGTTCCAAGTATGATAAAACAGTATTGATACAGTTTTTCAGAATAATCTTTTTTTGAAGTGCAGAACAATACGAAAAAACTAAGTAACCCAAAAAAAAATCCGGCCCAGAATGAAACACTATATGGTAGCCAATAATGATAACATAAAAACGATGACAAAATCCCGGCACAAAAAAAACAACAAACCCCAGAAACTATGAAGAAAATCAATTGCCTCATTTTAAAGACTATCTTTTTCATTATTTGGTTTTTTTATTTTACTTGTCGTGCCATTTTTTATATTTAACCGGTTTTATATTTTACTTTATGAATTTATAATTAAATACACCCTGTTTATTATGTAAACTCAGCAAATATATGCCTTTTGATAATTTGCTCAAATCCACGTCTGTTTGAGGCTTTTCAATCGGCTCTTTTATCAAGGCCTTTCCCTGCAAGTCAAAAACAGTCAGAGCATATGGAAATGATGTCCTGGCAATAATTGTTACCTTATCGTACGTAAAAATAAAACTAAAATCATTATTGACATCCCTTGAATTCAAACCCACATAACAAGAATCGACAGTTATTTCGACAGAGTCAGATCCGGTGCAGTATATACCTGAGTATGTATAAGTGATCGTGTGATTGCCTGCACCAGCTAAAGCAGGGGTAAAAACACCGTTGCTAACACCATCGCCGCTGTAAATGCCACCTGCAGGGCTACCGCCTGAAAGCAGGAACGGGGGAGTGTTCAGGCAAAAATTACTGTAACTGCCAAGTGAAACTTCCGGAAATTGTCTTACAAAAACATATTTTGCCTGGCTGGCGCCGGAACATCCGTTAGTATCCGTGTAATGCACCCCCACGGAAGCATATGAGCCATATAAAATCCATTTCACAGCGATATAATCATCATTTGCACCGCCTCCGTATACAGGTGATCCCATATAACTCACATTCCACGTGTAATTTGTATTACCCGGCTGAGTATGGTAAAGCACGATTTCATTCTGACAAGCTGTGTCCGGTCCGCTGATTGTTGGAACGGGTTTGGGAGTTACATGTATTATAACCGGAACTTTCGCACTATGATACCCCGAAGAATCTACAGACATCCAAACCGTGTCTGTAACGTTTGAATAGTAAGTATATGATGTTATAAAATGCACACCGGTCAGATCGTATTCTGACTGATATAACTCATATTGAGCCCCGTTTGAAACGCCGGAAGGCGTGATAACCGGATTAATATTTGAACAAATGAAGATATCATTACATATCGGAGGTTTCACACGAGGTGTATTCCTGAATTTTAAAAGAAATACATCCGTATTGGGAGATAAATTGCAACAACCCGAACATATAAATCCGCCATCGGCTGTTTGCTCAATGGAATATGCCGTACCGTTTATAAGCTTATGCCATAGAATTTGTCCGTTGGTATCGGTTTTTAATATCACTTTGTTTCCGCATATAATAATCCCATGATCTGTAGTGGAAGCAATTGAATAAGCACAGTTATTATTAAAATATTTTTTTTGCCAGTTTACTGTACCATTTAATTCTGTTTTTGTAACTGATAGTCGGTTGCCTGCCGAACCACAAATTAAATAACCAGAATTTGTGGAAAGGACAGAATATCCAGAACCATGATTGTTTAACGGGTATTTTTTTAACCAGGCAGTATCCCCATTGGTATCGGTTTTCATCAAAAACATATTATAATATCCGTTAGATGCGGTATAATAACCACTGATAACATATCCTCCGGGTACCTGTTTAACACAACGACCCGTCTGGGTAGATTCATTTCCATATGTTTTTTGCCATTGAGTATTTCCTGAAGCATCTGTTTTAATCATGTATATTTGACTATTTCCTGCACAACCTGTGATTACAAATCCGTTATCTGCCGTTTCTGCTAAAGAATATCCATAGTTCCACAGCCCGCCATAAGAAAATGATTTACTCCATTGAAGAGTTCCTGCTGAATCTAGTTTTATAAGAGCAACACGAAAAGCTGCATTATTGTTCAAATTATCCTGCCCCGCAATAACATACCCGCCATCACTACTCTGTAAAACAGAATAACCATTGTTCCAGCCACCGCCCGGATGTTGATATGACCAGAGAATACTCCCGTTTTCATTGGTCTTAATAAAATAAATCCGGCTATTGTAATTTCCATTGTCATTGTAACCTCCAATTAAATACCCCCCATCAGTAGTTTGCTTAACACTCATTCCTGATTCGTTGCCTGATTCGTGATAGATACTGTCAAAAATGGTCTGCCCCCTTGCTTGATTAATAATGCAGAAAGTCAAAATGATTAATAAAAATTTGTTTTTCATTTTTTATCCCTCCATTTGATTTAATTTATAATACAGTTTAATATTATTACAATAATTTTTATAGCCATCCTATGTCTACTTCTCATACCTTATCTCGTCAATATATATATCAACAGGCGTTGGGTTCATATTCATATTGGTAACGATACAAAAACCACCTATAATGTTAGTTAAATCGGCGTCACGGAGGTCAATGGTGTACTCCTTCCACTTCGTGGTAAGGCTCGCCAAAATCTCAACCGGGACTTTTTGCGAATCGCCGTAAGGCTCATCAATACCCGCCACCTTAAACTCCACCTGTGTGTTTCTGTTTGCACGAGCTGCAAATGTCAATGAATGCCAGGCGTTTAAGTCATAACCTTTATTTAAGTTCTGCTTACCCCAAAAATCTGGTGTTACAAGCCAATATATACCACTCCATTTACAGGGCTGATAAGAACATTCATTTGGCCCCAATCCTTTACTAAGATAGGTCACTTTGATGCATGATTCTCCGTAATAAGGTTCCTGGCAAAATTGATCAAGCGCGAGATCGCCAACATCTCCCATAAACCCGGTTGGATAGAAGTGGTTCAGAGCGCTTCCTCCGTCGTGATAGACATAGAACACATCGGCTGTCTTTTTCTGTTTTGTGTCCTTGCCTTGATTTTCTGCAATTGTCAGATACCTGTTGAGCCCTCCGCTACGCACAAACAATTTGGCAACACGGTTGGTATCAAACAACCCCCAGCTTGCTTCGTATGATAATGATGACGATTTGGCTTTGAATGGGTTATCATAGGATTCAAAATATGCGAAACAAACATTTCTATTATTAAGATTTGCATAAAAATCGCTTTGTATTTGTTCATTCATACCTCCGGAACCAGCTGTCGGCATACCAGTTTCCTTCAATAAAACGGGCAATTTCGTTTTTTTTGAAAGTTCTTCATATTTTTTTTCGACCCATTCTGCAGCGCTTTTGGGGTTCTTAATCCCATGAAAAAACGGATGTACGATCGGAAAGATAAAGTCGAAATTACCGCCGGTCAATAACTCCGTATGAGTATAATAATCTTCTATTTGTTCAGAAGTTGTCAGCGGTTTACGTGTTGCCTTTCTGTACTTGATAACTGCTTGTTGTAGTTCTTCAAAGGTGTATCTTTCATTCAAACCTTCATTTCCAAGGCATATTCCAACAACACATTCAAGGTCACTGGATTTGACGACATTGCCAAATTCTGCGCTATCGTTGATATCCCAAACACCCATAATGAGTTTTAATCCTTTTTCCTGGCATATTCCGGGGAGTTTTTCGCCCAGGATTCCACTCGATCCATAGGTTATAATACCTGTGAATCCGTACTTAATTAATGTGTCCAGGTCGGTGATAATATCCTCCTCACTGGCTTCAATGCCTAAATCAGGATTAGATTTTGGCGGGTTATAGCACACCCATACATTGTTTTTCAAATCCTCTTTCAACTTTTGATTGTCGTTATTACTGCAACTTACAAGCAGCACTGCCAGGAAGGCCAGCAACAGAACTTTTTTTGTGATTGTTTTTTTTGTTTTCATTTTTACACCTCCTTTTTATATTAAAATATTCGAAATAATTTTAGTTTGTTTGCTTTTTTGATAAAATTTTTCTTGCGCCTTACCAGATCCCTGATTTCAATTGCCATATTAAAATCAACTTCATCAACAATCGGGTATATGAATTTTTCCGTTTCAGACAGATATCTGATAATAAAATCCTGATTACTGAATTCTGATATATCAGTTAAATTTTGAATGCGGTCCGCACTTTTAATGATCTTGGCGTCACGGGTTCCATCTCTTTTTATTCTGGTGAGGAAAGCAGCTTTGTCCTCGCCATGTCTTCTTGTAAGTTCTGAAACCAGTAAGATTACCCTTTGGCTATCGTTGTCAATAGTGCTGAGTTCCAAGATATTTGTATCAGGTATGTCCTCCCATAAATCATGGATTATGGCCGCTTTCAATAAATATGAATATATGTAATGATAGTCTATGAGTATTGTCATTGTTGACATCACATGCCTGAACATATTACCTCCGATTTCTCTTGGTATCATTCGTAAAGCTGTGGCCTTAGCAATCCATGGGGCAAGGCACATATCAGCTAATTTTGAAAATTCATCCTGTTCCATGTTAAATATTTTATTTCAAATTTATAATTAATAACGCCTGATTTTTAGATGTTTTTAAGATATTTAGAAATATCTTCGTATGTCCCTTACTATTTTAAATTAAACAATGTTAACTGTGTTCCGGCAATTGCAAATTATTAAAACCCGGTTTATTAAAGCCATTTTTACCTAACTGATTTCTATAATAGCTATAGTGAGCCAGACGGTTTAGTATTGAGCTGTTATTATGCTCAGCATAATATTTTTGAAACTCGTCTTCAGTTACGGGTACCTCCGGGCTGTCCAAGGATTTTCCTTTACGATAAACATAAATTAATTCAGGGTTGTTGGTAAAGAAATCTCCGGCGGGATTATTTTCATTTGGTGGAGCAACCCACAGGAAGTCTTTGTAATTATTGTTGGCAAGTAAATAAAAACGCACAATAAGTTCCTGGCTATCGATATCAAAAAAGCAGCAACTACCATCTAATGATCCGGTAACCAGAACCTCATCCTGAAACCCGACGCAGCACAACCACAAATCACGATCGTGACCATAGTAACATTTCGTTTCATGAAAATTTTGTAAATCGAAAGCTTTAGCCGAAGCATCAAAGCTACTGGCAACAATAAGGTTTTTATTAACAAACTGAACACTGGTTATGTCGTCGGTAAAAGCGTCGTCTATAATCCCAATTAGTTTGTTGTTGTTTGAAGTATCGAATATACGGATCGCACAATCCGGTTGAGCTGTTGCTGTAGCCAATAACGAAGAATCCTGGTTTAAGGCAATATACTTTATTGGCCCCAAATGCTTTAATACTGATATTACCTCACCATTACTTAAATCGTATTCGAATACATTGAAATCATCAGAGCCACTATAAAATTTCGAATCACTCCGGCAGCAACAGATTGTTTGGTTCCCCTTCACAACCCCATGATCCATAAGCTGTTTAATAAATATACCTGTTTTTAAATCAAACACATTTATTGTATTGTGCTTGATTAAATTTACATCTGAGGTATAATTACACACATACGTTTTTTCTTGCAATGTGTCAGCAGCAACAAAAGGGATTCTGCCCTGTTCAGGAGTAACGTACTTCTGAACAATCTTCCCTGTTTCCAGATCCCATAAAATTGCACCTCTGTCCCATGAACCACTAAGCAAAAAATTTTTGCCGACAAACTTGGTGTTCCGAACCGATTTGCTGTGCCCACGCAAAATGTTAAGCTCTCCCTTATGTATGTTGAACACTTTGATAACCGGGTGTCTGTCCGAATCAGATGTGACAACAAAAAATTGGTTGTCAGGACTGATATTCACGTGGCGTACGCCACAAAGCATTGTCTTCTCGAAATTAACCCTGTGAAATATTTGGTCATCACCGCCACTACCGTTTTTGATGATTTTTCCAAGTCGGCCTTCAAATTTTTTTGAAAGATATGAGTTACCATGGTATTTTTGAATGTTTTTCATATGCTTTACTATTTAATGTTAAACATTTGTTCGAATTGGATTTTCAGTTTTAGAATCTTATCTTGAAACGTTTTTTGCTCTTCAATTAAATCTTTGTGATGATTTTCAATAGATTGAGTGCTGTTCAATATCTTAAGATATGATTTAATCACCGGATTATTTATAAGATTTTGCTTTTGCAGCGTCAAATCGAGAATGTTCTTCTCTAGCACATCATTTGCCTTGAGCAGATATTGAATTTTCTCACAAACCGTATTGCCGATTATATCATCGCCTTTGCTGGTAATGCCTGCTTTTTTATATATTTGCAATATCTTCATGCGTATGGTTTCCAGTTCTATATAATCCGGTACATCATATCCGATCGTAGATGGGTTTGTTGAAGCTGCTTTTTTTAGAGTCAAGAAGTCTGACCAAATACTCCGTAGTTCCTCTAGCATTTCCGCGCTTAATTTTTTCAAATCCTCGGCTGACAAGAGATCCGGATGCGCGAGGCGGCAAATGCATGATGCAGTTGCCTTGATTTCACTTAAATAACAGGAAACATCACCTGAAGAAAAATGCTGATTGCCAGAAATCATTACCGCAGGCATCATGCGCATTGATTGGTTGATTTTAGCTTCATAATCAGCAATTTCTTTATGTTTACTTTGTATATAATTGTCAACAGCATTTTCCACTTCATTTACACTGAATTCAGGATGTTCGCGTTTAATTCTAATCTTACATTCTAAAATATCAAATTCAATACATAATTCTTTTAATTTAACCAGCACTGTCCCGAAGGTTTGCATATACATGTTCGTGATGTTTTGATTATATACATTTGACTCGATAATGTCGAAACTTAGTTTTTCGAATTGAGGCATGAGTTTACGAAATCTGGACTGGAGTTCAAGGTATTTATCTCCATCATCTTCCCCGGCGGAATTCACTAAATCAACTTCCTTGTTGAAGTTTTTGCCAAATAGTTCTTCAACCATGGTATATGAATAAAAGAATATTTGCTCTGCCATCATATTTTCAACGGCCGTAAAAAAGAGGGATCTGTTCAAGGTTGCGGTTATTTGCCATTTATCGATCATGCTCCAAAGGGAGTCTTTATCCGGAACAAATTTTTTCGAATGTTTATCAAGTATCTCTTTAAAGCTAAGGTGCTCGTTCAGGGGAATAAATTTATTAGTGGCAAATACAGATTTTTCAAAATCAAGCTTTAATAACAGTATACTGGTTTCATAAATGCTACAGCGCGCTGCTACCGTTAGACGAAGTAATTCTTCATGCTTGATAAAATTATGGTTATAACCATTATCAAAGCAACCTAGAAATTGGTCCCAGGTGTTGTCCGCCAGAACTGCACGTCCATCGCTTAATACTAATGTATTACATACCGGCTCGAAATCATAACAGAGCATTTGAGCAGTCTTGCCAGTAATCTCATTAATATGCCTGACCAGCATATTGAGATCTGTTGATAGAGGAATATAACTTTTTGTTTTCATATTATATTTTTTTTTAAATTTGTTACAAAGTTAATTCACAAAACGCCATTAAAATGCTATTATTGAGATATTTAGAAAATATCTTTCTTGTAAAAAAATATCTTTAAAATATTTCATTATAAACTTGACATTTTTATGAACGAATTTTCAATCATTGATAGATATTTGAGAGATTTTGAGATTGAAGAGAATAGAGAGGAAATCCGCCTACACTTTAAAGCTTTTTTAGAAAAAAAAGGTGTTTTAATTTCTAAAACGAGTATATGGAGGTTTGTTTGTGATTTGTGCAGAAAACTAAGTAATGTTAACACTCAAAAAGAAATAAAAGATTTTCAGTTAAAAATCTTTATATTAAATAATTATTATGTAGATGGAGATAAAATAAATATTGAAGAAATTAACAATGTAGACCTAACAACAATATTTAACAAGAATAATATTTACGATAAAATATCAGTTAAAGAAAAGGCATCTTTGTTTCAAAGTTGGATAGATTTTCTCAACGACACTGTTAAAACAAATATTAAAATTGTTAGGTTAATAGCTATACTTTCAGACTTTGAAATTAAAGATTCCCTTACATATGAGATAACTCAACCATCATGTCAGGTTGCTTACGGAACTATTGAGATTACAAATCCTACAGGTTCAGAATACAGTTACAAACTGGATGACAATGTCCAGCCTGATGTTATATTCAATAACGTAAAGCCCGGTAAATATCAGTTATGTGTGATTGATAAAAATGGTAATACTTCCAACCCTGTCACAATCACCATTGACCAACAACCACCCACCCCAATAAAACCTGTCATTACCATAATACAGCCCACATATACCGTTCCTGCCGGAAGTATCCGTATTGATACGCCCGCTGAAGATGGGTGTACTTACAGCATTGATGGAATACAATATACAAAATCAAGAGAATTTAAGGATTTGAATCCCGGGGTGTATAAAATATCTGTTAAAAATTCTCATGGATGCGTTTCTGAAGAAGTCCAGGCTGAAATTCAAAAACAGCCAGTGATAACATATAAAATAACTCAACCATTATGTCAGGTTGCTTACGGAACTATTGAGGTTAACAATCCTACAGGTTCAGAATACAGTTACAAACTGGATGACAATGTCCAGCCTGATG